>ENA-OFCX01000335-OFCX01000335.1-metagenomes-genome-assembly--contig:-NODE-335-length-25782-cov-10.552688_pt1 | contig 25782 bp, 24 predicted proteins | sample MGYA00153384_OFCX01 | MGnify analysis MGYA00153384
TCCGGGTATGCTCGAGCAGTTCCTCGGGGCTGTCGGCATGGTCGAGGATCTCGACGAGGTCCTCGATCCACGGGACCTTCACGTCGTCGGCTGGGCGGCGTTCCTTATAGGCCCAATGCGCCGCAAGCCCGCGCTCGGCCTGGGCATGCATCGATTTGTCGCGAATCTGGATCTCGATTCGCATTTTCGAATCATGAATTACGGAGGTGTGGAGCGAGCGATAGCCGTTGCGCTTGGGGGTCGAGATGAAGTCCTTGAAACGCCCCGGGACCATCGGCCAGCGCTCATGGATCAGGCCGAGCGCCTGGTAACAATCCTCGACCTTGTCGACGATCACGCGGAACGCCATCACGTCGGACAATTGCTCGAAGCTGATGTGGCGCTCGGCCATCTTCTTCCAGATCGAGTAGGGATGCTTCTCGCGCCCCATGACCTCGGCCTCGAGCGAATGGTCGGCGAGGTGGAGCTGGAGCCCGAGCCCGATCCGGCTAACCAAATCGCCGCCGCTGGCATGAAGCTGGCTCAGGCGGCGGTTGATCGAGGCGAAGGCGTCGGGCTCCAATTCCTTGAACGCCAGCGTCTGCATCTCGGTCATCATTTCGTACATGCCGATCCGCTCCGCCAGCGGGGCATAAATATCCATCGTTTCCTTGGCGATGCGGCGGCGCTTGTCCTCATTCTGGATGTGGTGGAGAGTGCGCATATTGTGCAGCCGGTCGGCCAGTTTGACCAGCAACACGCGGATGTCGTCGCTGAGCGCGAGCAGGAATTTGCGAAGGTTTTCGGCGGCGCGTTCATTCTCCGACTGCGCCTCGATCTTGGATAGCTTGGTCACCCCGTCGACCAGCCGCGCGACATTGGCGCCGAACAATTTCTCGATCTGCTCGTGGGTGGCGACGGTATCCTCGATCGTATCGTGGAGGATCGCGGTGACGATCGTCTCATCGTCGAGCTTGAGGTCGGTGAGGATACCCGCGACTTCGATCGGATGGCTGAAATAAGGGTCGCCCGAGGCCCGGACCTGGGCACCGTGCGCCTTCATCGAAAACACGTAGGCGCGGTTGAGCAGGGCCTCGTCGGCATCGGGATCATAGGCCCGTACCTTCTCGATCAGCTCATATTGTCGCAGCATAAGCCCATGTGGGGGGAGCGGAGGTCATTGCGCAAGAACGAAAAAGGGCCGGCCCGCGGGAAGATGCGGAAGCCGGCCCAGTCAAAGGTCGCGCGAATGCGGCGCGACCTGGGAGTTAATTAGCGTTGGCGACGGCGGCGGCGCCCTTGGTGCCGCCCTTGGCTGAGAGATTGCACTTGGCGAGCTCGGCAGCGTTGAAGGCGCGGCCGTCGGCGATGAAGCTCTCGAGCTGGCCGGCGCGCTTGGCGAGGCCCTGGCAAAGGACCGCCGGGCGGCTTTCGACCGTATTGCCCTGGCAGGCAGCGGCGCCGCACGCCCAGCTGATGTCCCGGGCGATGATCCGGGTGGAAGCGGGCGCAGTCGTCGGCTTGGCCAAATAATTTCCAGCAAACGCGGGGGTCGCGGCCAAGGTCGTGGCGGCGAGGATCAGTGTGGCAAAGCGGTTCATAATGGTCTCCACGATTATTTGCGTTTCGAGATGCAACCTAATACGGCTAGTCGGTTGCACATTGCAACTGTTATTTCCAAACTAGCTATGCAATCATCATTGGCTGGAGGGTGACGCGTTGAATCGACAGGTCCTGACGGACGCTCCCGATATGGATGCATTCAGGGCCGCGGCGTTGCGCTGCCCGTTGCCGCCTGCGGTCGAGCTGATCGGCGAGAAATGGGCCTTCCTGATCCTTCGCGGCGCGCTCAACGGGCTGCAGCACTTCGAACAATTCCAGTCGGGCCTGGGGATCGCGCGCAATATCCTGTCCAATCGCCTTGGCAAATTGGTCGAAGGCGGGATCCTCGAGCGTCGCGCCGATCCCGACGATCGCCGCAAGGTTGTCTATTCGCTGAGCGCCAAGGGCGAGGCTTTGCTCCTGGTGGTGCTCGCGCTTCGTCAATGGGGTGAGGATTGGGGGCATGGCAAGCAGGACATCATGCTCGCCGACCAGCGCGATGGTCAGCCGATCCAGCGAATCGCAATCCATGCCCAGGACGGGCGCGAGCTGACCTTGCGCGAACTGATGTGGATCGAGCGCACCACCGGCGCCTCGCTCAAGCGGCCCGCAAGCGACTGAACCAAACGCCAGTCGGCTGAACGAAAAAGGGCGGCCCCGCAGGACCGCCCTCGTTTCTCGACATTGCGATACGATTATTCGTAATCGCCCCCGCTCGGGGTCGGGCGCGGAGGGGCGGCGGCGGTAAGGCGAAGCGCCTCGGCCGATTCGCTTAGCGACGACAGCTCATCCGTCTCGTCTTCCTCGTCGACGCGGACCTTCTGCAGGTTGCCGACGATAGTTTCCTCGAGATGCTTCGGCTTGACCGTCTCCTCGGCGATCTCGCGCAAGGCGACGACCGGATTCTTGTCGCGGTCGCGATCGATAGTCAGATCGGCACCGCCGCTGATCTGCCGCGCACGCTGCGCCGCGATCAACACCAGGTCGAACCGGTTCGGAATCTTGTCGACACAATCTTCAACCGTCACGCGCGCCATTGGTCGCTCCGCATCTTGCTTGGCCCATTTGGGAGAGCGGGCGAGATAGGCAGGTCGCGTCCGATAGTCAACCAAAGCGCCCGCTTGCGCGCTTGCCGCTCCGCCTTCACAGAGGCGCGATGACGCGACCAAAGGCACCCAGCTTCGCCCAAGTGACCAAGGTCGACGGTAATCGCCTGACCTTCTTACCCGATGGTCCCGACCGACTCGAGGCGCTGGTTGCGTTGATCGACGGCGCCAAGAACAGCCTGCGCCTGCTTTATTACATCTTTGCTGCCGACGCTTCGGGCGATCGGGTCCGCGATGCGCTTGTTGCCGCGACCGAGCGCGGGGTCGCCGTGTCGCTGCTGATCGACGGCTTTGGAAGCTCCAAAACCCCCGAACCCTATTTCAAGGAACTGCACGAGCGCGGAGCCAAATTCTGCCGCTTCCTGCCAAGTTATGGTCGGCGCTACCTAATTCGCAATCATCAAAAGCTCGCGCTCGCCGACAATGAGCGTGTGCTGATTGGCGGGTTCAATGTCGAGAACGACTATTTCACCTCCGCCGACCAAGGCGGGTGGCGCGATATCGGGCTGCTGGTCGAGGGACCGGCGGCAGCGCGGCTGGTGCCATATTTCGATGCATTGATCGGTTGGGCGCTCAAAAAAGGCAGTCGGATCCGGATCCTGCGCAAGATCACCCGCACCTACAGCGAAACATCAGGCGCGCTGCAGTGGCAGTTTGGCGGGCCGATGCAGCGACTGTCGCCGTGGATCAACTCGACCTGCCGCGACCTGGCGCGCGGCAGCGATGTCGAGATGATCGCAGCCTATTTCGCGCCGCCCGGTGAAATGCTTCGACGGTTCGCGCGGATCGGCAAGAACGGCAAGGCGCGGATCGTCACCGCCGCGACGTCGGACAATAACACCACCATTGCCGCCGCGCGCTTCACCTACGGGCGGTTGCTCAAGCGCGGGGTCCAGGTGTTCGAATATCAGCGCAGCAAATTGCATTCGAAACTGCTGCTGCTCGACGATGTCGCGCACGTCGGGTCATCCAATTTCGATTACCGCAGCATCTACCTCAATCTCGAGATGATGCTGCGCGTCGAGGATCCCGAATTCGCGTCGTTGATGCGAGTCTATTTCGAAGGAGAGATTGATGATTGCCTCGAAATCACCCGCGCGCTGCACAAGGAAAGATCGACCCTGATCAACCGGATCAAATGGGCGCTGTCATTCTTCGTCGTCAGCATTACCGATTATACGGTGACCCGCCGATTAAACTTCGGCGGCGGGTAAGGCTCAGGCCGCGACCGGCTCGCGCCAGGCCCAGAACAGGGTCGCGGGCGGAACGTTGATCCACTCGAACCCGCGATCGATCCGCTCGAAGAAGGGCGCGATGAAATCGCGCACCTTGGGGCTGAACTGATAGACCAAAAAGGCCCCGCCAGCGCGGATCACGCGTGATGTCGCCGCACCAATCGCATCGCCAACCCCCGGCGGAAGCGTCGAGAAGGGCAGGCCGGAAAGGACATAATCGGCATGCGAAAAGCCATGATCGGCGACGATCTGTTCGACATCAGCGGCCGATCCATGCGCCAGGATCAGGCGCGGATCGTCGATCGCTTGGCCGAGGAATTTGATGAAATCTTCATTGGTGTCGATCGCGATCAACTTGGCATCCGCGGGCAGTCGGTCGAGGATCGGGCGGGTGAACGTACCGACCCCGGGGCCATATTCGACGAACAATTTGACCTCGTCCCATTTGACCGGCCCGAGCATCTTGTCGATCAGCACGCGGCTCGACGGGATGACCGATCCGACCATCACCGGATTCTTGATGAAGCCACGGAGGAATTGCCACTTCGGACTGATCGCCCGATGCGCGACCCGACTGACGAAACGGCGCGGGCCTTTGAGCGTGCGAGCAGGCGAACTGGTCATGAATTCTCCGACGGCGGAAACTGCGGCCTTCGCGTTGGCAAATGCGCAAGCCGTTGGCAAGTCGCGATGATCGGCTTTGCGGCGTGCCGAGCCGGGCTTAAGGGATGCTGATGCAACGTTCCACCAGCTCTGCACCCCGCCTTGCCGGGACGGCGATGACGACGCCGCATTTCGTCCTGCTGTTCGCCGCGATGCTGGTCGCCGCGGCAGGCAATACCGCGCTCCAGTCGGTTATGCCGGCGATCGGCCGCGAGATCGGGATCGCCGATTTGTGGGTCGCCTTGGCATATACCTGGTCGGCAATATTGTGGGTCCTGTTCGCGCCTTATTGGGCGGCGAAGAGCGATACCCACGGGCGCAAACCGCTGATCCTGCTCGGGCTTGGCGGGTTCATCGTGTCGATGACCTTGTGCGGGCTGGCGCTGGTCGCGGGGCTGCATGGTGCGCTGGGCGGCGCGGCGACGTTCGGCATATTCGCGCTGTTCCGCGCCATCTACGGCTCACTCGGTTGCGCAACACCGTCGGCAACGCAGGCGTATCTCGCATCGCGCACGCGCCGTGTGGCGCGGGTCAACGCGCTGTCGGCACTGGCCTCGTCGTTCGGTCTTGGCACGATCCTCGGCCCCGCGATCGCGCCATTGTTCGTGCTGCCGTTCGTCGGGCTGCCCGGGCCATTGTTCGCCTTTGCAATCATCGGCGCAGTGACCTTCGCCGCGATCCTTGCCTGGCTCCCCAATGATAATAAGCCGCGCCACGGGCATCGCGCCGGGCGCGGCGCGGCGATGAGCTATCCGTCGATTGCCTCGCCAGTGACCGGTGCAAGCGTCGTCGCCGCAACCTCGCCCCGTCGCGCCGCGCGGGTGCGCTGGAGCGACGGGCGAATCCGTCGCTGGGTCATCGCCGGGGTCGCCTCGGGCCACGCGCAGGCGGCGTCGCTGACGTGCATCGGATTTTACGTGATCGATCGGCTGGCGATCGCGCCGTCGGTGGCGCAGGGACCGATATCGATCGTGATGATGGCCGGCGCGGGGGCCGGGCTGGCGGCGCAATGGGGGCTGATCCCGCGGCTTGGCCTGGCCCCGCGCGCGTTGGTGTTATGGGGCACGATGATCGCCGCCGTGGGCCTGGCGATCATCGTGTTCGCGGGCAGTCTGTACGGCCTCGTGCTCGGCTTTGCGGTCTCGTCGCTCGGCTTCGGTTTCACTCGGCCCGGCTTCACCGCCGGATCGTCGCTTGCAGTCTCGCTCTCCGAGCAAGGCAGCGTCGCCGGGGTGATCACCGCCGCTAACGGGATCGCCTTCGTCGCCGCGCCGGCGATCGGGATGTTGCTCTACGGGCTCGATCCGCGCCTGCCATTCGCGGTCGCAGTGCTGCTGCTGCTCGGCCTCGCAGTCTGGGCGAGGGCGCGGCTCTAGCTGTTGTCGGGCGGTGAGGCCCTGGGTCCGCGCGGCTGGAGCATGCCCGGCGTGACGAACCCGATCCCGCCGACCGGGCGCACCGCATCGGACTTCAGCGTATCGCGGATCTTGGCATAATCGGCGACCATCTCCTCGGTCACTGACGCGCGTGTTTCCTTCAGCGCGTCCTCGAAATCGTCCATCTTCACCGTCTTCGAATCCAACCCGCGGCGAAGCGCCGACAGGCCCGCGCGGCGGGTCAGATCCTCAAGATCGGCACCGGTGAAATTCTCGCTCCGCCGTGCCAGCGCTTCGAGGTCGACGTCTTTCGCCAGCGGCATTGCCTTGGTGTGGATCGCCAGGATCCGCCGCCGCCCCGCCGTGTCCGGAGTGCCGACATAGATCAGTTCGTCGAACCGCCCCGGGCGGAGCAATGCCGGGTCGATCAGATTGGGCCGGTTGGTGGCGCCGATCAGGACGACGTTATTGAGCTCCTCGAGCCCGTCCATCTCGGCGAGGATGGTGTTGACCACCCGCTCGGTGACCTGCGGCTCGCCCATCCCGCCGCCGCGCGCCGGCACCAGGCTGTCGATTTCGTCGATGAAGATCACCGTCGGCGCCACCTGGCGCGCACGGGCGAACAATCGCGCGATCTGCTGCTCGCTCTCGCCATACCATTTGGACAGCAGGTCGCTCGACTTGATGGCGATGAAATTGGCTTCGCTCTCGCGCGCTGTCGCCTTGGCAAGCAAGGTCTTGCCGGTGCCGGGCGGGCCGTAGAGCAGGAAGCCCTTGGCCGGGCGGATGCCCAGCCGCTTGAACGCCTCGGGATGCTTGAGCGGCAGCTCGATGCCCTCGCGCAGTTTGTCGCGCGCTTCGTCGAGCCCGCCGACGTCGTCCCAGCTGATGTTGGGCACCTCGACCATCACTTCGCGCATTGCCGACGGCTGGACGCGTTTAAGCGCATTCTCGAAGTCGTTGGGCTCGACTGACAAGGCGTCGAGCATGTCGGGCGGGATCACTTCGTCGGCCAGGTTCAGCTTGGGCAGTATCCGCCGCACCGCCTCGAGCGCGGCCTCACGCACCAGCGCCGCAAGATCAGCCCCGACAAAGCCGTACGTCCGCCGCGCGAGGTCGTCGATGTTGACGCCCTCCGCCAGCGGCATTCCGCGGGTGTGGATGCCAAGGATTTCGCGTCGGCCATTTTCGTCGGGCACCCCGATCACGATCTCGCGGTCGAAGCGGCCGGGCCGGCGCAGCGCTTCGTCGATCGCCTCGGGACGGTTGGTGGCCGCGATCACGACAAGGTTCTGCCGCGGTTCGATCCCGTCCATCAGCGTCAGCAATTGCGCGACCAGCCGTTTCTCGGCCTCGCCGCTGACTTGCCCGCGCTTGGGCGCGATCGAATCGATCTCGTCGATGAAGATGATCGACGGTGCTGCCTTGGCTGCCTCCTCGAAGATGTCGCGCAGTCGTTTTTCGCTTTCGCCATAGGCCGATCCCAAGATCTCCGGCCCGGCGATGTGGAAGAATTGCGCGTCGCTTTCGTTGGCTACCGCCTTGGCCAGCCGGGTCTTGCCGGTACCGGGCGGGCCGTGGAGGAGAACTCCCTTGGGCGGATCGACTCCGAGTCGCTGGAACAGCTCGGGGTGGCGCAACGGAAGCTCGACCATTTCACGCAACGCATCGACCGTCTCGCGCATCCCGCCGAGGTCGTCATACGTCACGTCGGCCCGGCGCTCGCCGACTTTCTCGGTATATTCGGCGAGCAGCTCGACGATGGTCTCGGGCGCAATATGGACGATCCCGCGCGGCGCTGCCGAAACCACCGTCATCCGGATTTCCTGGAGCGAGAACGCCGGGGCGTTCAACAATTGCCGGATATTCTCGGGCATGTCGGCGGTCGAGCGCTGGTGGCCGAGCGTCGCGACAGTGTCCCCGGCAGTCAGCGGCCGCCCGAGGAAGGTGCGTTTGAGCGCATCGGCCGAGCCCTGCAGCCGGACATTGTTTGCGGCCGGCGCAAATACCACGCGGGTGGCGGGTTTGCTCTTGGCCTTGCGCACCTCGACAAAGTCCGAGCTTCCAACCCCCGCATTGGCGCGTTGCAGCCCGTCGAGGCGGATGATGTCGAGCCCGTGATCGTCGTCATAGGGCCGGATGGCCCGCGCGGCGGTCGATCTCTTGCCGATGATCTCGATCACATCGCCTTCGGCCAGGCCGAGCGCCTCCATCGCCTTGGTTGGCAGCCGGGCGATCCCGCGACCGCCCTCGGCCGGATTGAGGATCGCGACCTGCAGGCGTTGTGTCTTGGTCTCGGCGTCCGCCATCGATGATCCTCTTGTCGGTCTGCAACTGGCCCCAACGCTCCCGGCAGGATGCGCATGAATTCAATATCGAACCCGCGCAAATGAAAAAAAGGCCGGGCGTTACCACCCGGCCTGAAGTTTTTGGAGAGGATGCCCCGAAAGGCATCAACAATATTGCACCGCACCATTTACTTCGCAAGTGCAAAAATTCGCCTTGGTGAGGTTTTCCCATCCACACCTCGATCAATGTGATAGGTGAAGCGCTGTTCAGGAGAGAATCGGCTTCAATGGAGCGGCGGCTTTCAGCGATCATGGCTACTGACGTGGTTGGTTACAGCCGCCTGATGGGCGGCAATGAGGTCGGGACGCTGACCGCGCTGAAGCAGCATCGCGCCGAAATGATCGATCCGTGTATCGCCAAGCATCAGGGGCGGATCGTCAAGCTGACCGGCGATGGCATGCTGGTCGAATTCCCCAGCGTGGTCAGCGCGGTCGAATGCGCTTGCTCCGTCTAGCGCGAAATGCGCGGCCGCAATGCTGATGTGCCCCAGGACCGGCGAATCGAATTTCGAATCGGGGTCAACCTCGGCGACGTGATCGTCGACGATGACGACATCTTCGGCGACGGGGTCAATGTCGCCGCGCGGTTGGAAGGCGTCGCCAAGCCCGGCGGGATCGCAGTGTCGAGCGCGGTGCGCGACAATATCGGCAACAAGCTCGACCTCGTCTTCGAGGATATGGGCGATCAGGACCTCAAGAATATCGAATTCCCGGTCCGCGCCTATAATGTCGTGATTGCCGACGGCCCGGCCACGGCCGCGGGCGAGCCCGAAGTCGCCGAGGCCGACAAGCCGTCGATCGCGGTGCTGCCGTTCAACAACATGTCGGGCGACCCCGAACAGGAATATTTCAGCGACGGCATCACCGAGGACATCATTACCGACCTCAGCAAGGTCAGCGGGCTGTTCGTGATCGGCCGCAACACCAGCTTCACCTTCAAGGGCAAGGCGGTCGACATCCCCGACGTCGCGGCGAAACTTGGCGTGAAGTTCATCCTCGAAGGAAGCGTCCGCAAGGCCGGGCAACGGGTACGGGTAACCGGTCAGCTGATCGACGGGGCGAGCGGAGGACACGTCTGGGCCGACCGCTTCGACCGCGACCTGACCGACATTTTCGCAATCCAGGACGAGATCACCCAGACCATCGTCGACCAGCTCAAGATCAAGTTGCTGCCTAAGGAAAAGAAGGCAATTTCCCAAGCCCCAACGAGCAACGTCGAGGCCTATACTTATTATCTGAAGGGGCGCCATTTCTTCAATAACGGCACCAAGGTCTTGCTCGGTCTGGCGCGCCAGATGTTTGCGATGGCGGCCGAGATCGACCCTGATTACGCGCGAGCTTATGGCGGCATGGCGATCTGCGACGCGCGTCTTCAGGGTTCATATCGCTCGCCGATCTCCACCGACGAAATCCTGGCGATGGCAGACAAGGCAATTTCGCTCGACCCGTCGCAGCCCGAGGCGCATGCGGCGCGCGGGGTCGCGCTAGGCAGCGCCGGCAGAAACGACGAAGCGGTCGTCGCCTTCGAGCACGGCCTCGCAACGAATTCTTCTAATCTCGACGCAAATTTCTATTATGCCTGGTTCCTGTCCAACCTCGGGAAATTCGAGCAATCCGTGCCTTACTATCAACGGGCGGTGGAACTCGGCCCCGACGATTGGCAGAGTCCCCTGATGATCGATTCAGTGCTTCAGGTGCTCGGCCGCGAGGAGGAGGCGGATCGGTACGCGCGTATCGGTATCAAGCGCGCCGAAAAAGCGCTGCTTCTGCACCCGGAAAATTCAAAGCCAGCTCAACTTGGCGCACCAACGCTTGCTCGTCTCGGCGATCGTGAACGCGCGATCGATTGGCTTGAGCGCACCTTGTTCCTTGATCCTGATGATCCGCTGGTCTCGTATAATGCGGCTTGCACCTACGCGCAGCTTGGCGAAACCGACAAGGCATTCGAGGCGCTCGATCGATGGGCGGGCAACAGCGCCGCTGTCCTGCAATCCTGGCTCGAAACGGACCCTGATTTCAACCCCATTCGCGACCAACCGCGCTTCATCGCCCTAGTCCAGAGGATGAAGGACGACCACCACGTCCAACTCCGGAGCGCATCGTGACCGAACGCCGCCTCTCAGCAATCATGGCCGCCGACGTGGTCGGTTACAGCCGCCTGATGGGGGCCAATGAGGTTGGCACGCTGACCGCGCTCAACCATCGCCGCAGCGAAGTCATCGAGCCGCGCATTACGAATAGCAACGGGCGGATCGTCAAGCTTACCGGGGACGGGATTCTCGCCGAATTTCCAAGCGTGGTCGACGCGGTCGAATGTGCGCTTGCGGTGCAGCGCGAAATGAAGAGCCGCAACGTCGAAATTCCCGAAGATCGGCGCATCGAGCTCAGAATCGGCATCCACCTCGGCGACGTGATCGTCGAGGATGGTGACATTTTCGGCGATGGGGTCAACATCGCCGCCCGCATCGAAAGCGTCGGCCGACCCGGCGGGGTGGCGGTGTCGGCGGCGGTGATGGACAATGTCGGCAATCGCCTCGACGTCGCTTTCGAGGACATGGGCGAGCACCAGCTCAAGAACATCGCCCAGCCGGTTCGGGTATTCAACGTCGGCGCTCCCCAGCCCGCGGCTGTCAAAGGCGCTGCAGTCCCCGAAGTAGTGGAAGCGGAAGCCAAGCCGTCAATCGCGGTGCTGCCGTTCAACAATATGAGCGGCGACCCCGAGCAGGAATTTTTCAGCGACGGGATCACCGAGGACATCATTACCGATTTGTCCAAGATCTCGGGTTTGTTCGTGGTCGGACGCAATACCAGCTTCACCTACAAGGGAAAGTCGATCCAGCTGCAGCAGGTGGCGGCCGAGCTTGGGGTCAAATATCTGCTTGAGGGAAGCGTCCGCAAGGCGGGAGATCGCATTCGCGTTACCGGCCAGCTGATCGACGGGGCGACCGGCGGACACGTCTGGGCCGACCGCTATGACCGCGACTTGACCGACATTTTCGCGATCCAGGATGAGATCACCAAGACCATCGTCGACCAGTTGAAGATCCGTCTGCTTGCCGGAGGAGAAGAAGGCGATTGCGCAGGCCCCGACCGACAATGTCGAGGCCTACACCCATTATCTGCGCGGGCGGCAATATATTCACTACCAGAGCAAACGATACCTGCTCCTCGCGCGGCAGATGTTTACCAAGGCGACCGTGCTCGACCCCGAATTTGCGCGCGCTTATGCCGGTATTGCCGATTGCGACGCGCGGCTGATCGGGCTGTTCGGCGAGATCATTCCGACGGAAGAGATTTTGGCGGTCACTGCCAAGGCGCTGGCGCTCGACCCCAACCTTGGCGAGGCCCATGCCGCCCACGGCGCTGCGCTGGTTGCTGTCAATCGCCGCGAAGAGGCAAAAATTGCCTTCGAGCGGGCGCTGCAGCTCGACCCGAACAGCTTCGAGGTCAATTATTCCTATGCCCGCTTCTGCTTCCGCACGGGCGAACTGGAACGCGCGGCGATGCTGTACAAGCGGGCGCTTGAGTTGCAGTCCGAGCCCCAGGCGCCGCTGATGCTGTCGCTGACGCTCAAGGCGCTCGGCCGCGAAGATGAAGCGATCGAATATGCGCGGGTCGGCATCAAGCGGGCCGAGGAAGCGATGGCCCAACATCCTGAAAGCTCGCGGCCAGCGCAGCTCGGCGCGGCCGTGCTGGCGAACCTGGGCGATTTCGGACTCGCGAGGGAATGGATGGCGCGATCCCTCGAAATCGACCCCGACGACCGGATGGCGCTATACAACGCGGCCTGTACCTGGTCGCAGATCGGCGAACCGGATCGGGCCCTGGACTATCTCGAACGCTGGGCGAAGGTCGCGGCACCTGAAACGCGCGAGTGGCTCAAGCAAGACCCGGACATGAATCCACTGCGCGGCGAGCAGCGCTACAAGGATCTGGTCAAGCTGATCGACAGCGAAGCCGAAGCGCAGGTCGCGCTGCTTGCCGTCGCTGCGCCCGCGACGGGGGCCGACTGATTATGGAACGCCGTCTCTCCGCGATCATGGCCACCGACGTCGTCGGCTACAGCCGTCTGATGGGGCTCGACGAAGTCGGCACGCTGACCGCCTTGCGCGAACATCGCGACCAGTTGATCGACCCGTGCATCGCCGCTCACCAAGGGCGGATCGTCAAGCTGACCGGCGACGGCATGCTGGTCGAATTCGCCAGCGTGGTCAGCGCGGTCGATTGCGCGGTCGATATCCAGCGCGACATGCGCGACCGCAACGCCGCAGTGCCCGACGATCGCCGCATCCAGTTGCGGATCGGAATCAACCTTGGCGACGTGATCGTCGAGGGTGACGACATTTTCGGCGACGGGGTCAATGTCGCGGCGCGGATCGAGAGCGTCGCCAAGCCCGGCGGCGTCTCGGTATCGAGCTCGGTGCGCGAGAATGTCGGCAACAAGCTCGACCTTACCTACGAAGACACTGGCGAGCAGGAATTGAAGAACATCGGCTTCCCGGTGCGGGTGTTCGACATCGTCGTCGGATCGGGGGCGAGCAAGACCAGGAACACTTCCGAGGCGCCGGTGTCCGAGGCCGACAAACCGTCGATCGCGGTGCTTCCGTTCAACAATATGAGCGACGACCCGGGGCAGGAGTTCTTCTCCGACGGGATCACCGAGGACATCATCACCGATCTGTCGAAGGTCAGCGGCCTGTTCGTGGTCGGGCGCAACACCAGTTTCACCTACAAGGGCAAGGCCGTTCAGCTGCAGCAAGTCGCGGCCGAGCTCGGGGTCAAGTTCATCCTCGAAGGCAGCGTCCGCAAGGCCGGCCAGCGGGTGCGGGTTACCGGCCAGTTGATCGACGGCACCAGCGGCGGGCATCTATGGGCCGACCGCTTCGACCGCGACCTGACCGACATCTTCGCGATCCAGGACGAGATTACCCAGACGATCGTCGAGCAGTTGAAAATCAAGCTGCTGCCGAAGGAAAAAAAGGCGATCGCGCAGGCGCCGACCGCCAATGTCGAGGCCTACACTTATTACCTCAAGGGCCGGCAATTCTTCTTCAACTCGACCCGCATCCTGCTCCGCCTCGCGCGCCAGATGTTCGCCAAGGCGGTCGAGATCGACCCGCTTTACGCCCGCGCTTACGCCGGGATGGCGATTTGCGATGCGCGGCTCGAAAATTGGTATCGCGACGTGATCGACCCGGCGTCGATCCTCGCCGCCGCCAACAAGGCGATCGCGCTCGATCCGAGCCTTGCCGAGGCGCATGTTGCGAGGGGCGTTGCGCTCAGCAATCGTGGCGAGGTGGAGGCGGCGACAGCGTCGTTCGAGCAGGCACTGACGGTCGATCCCAACAGCTTCGACGCTCAGCTCGCCTTTGCCCGCTTCCTCGTCACGCGGGGCAATCTCGAGCAGTCGGTTCCGCATTTCACGCGGGCCGTGGAGCTCAATCCCGACGATTGGCAAAGCCCGATGCTGGTCGATTCGGTGCTTATGGCGCTCGATCGCCCGGTCGATGCCGAACGCTACGCGCGAATCGGTATCAAGCGCGCCGAGGAAGCGCTTCGGCTCCATCCAGAGAATTCGCGTCCGGCCCAGCTTGGCGCACCGACCCTCGCCCGGCTCGGGGAACGCGAAAAATCGATGGACTGGCTCGAGCGGGCGATGTTCATCGACCCCGAGGACCCGATTGTGTCCTACAATGCGGCCTGCACCTACACTCAGCTGGGCGAGGCCGACAAAGCCTTTGCCGCGCTTGAAAAATGGGCCAGCAACAGCGGTAGCGAGATGGAGTCTTGGATCGAGACCGACTCCGATTTCGATCTGATCCGCGGTGATCCGCGGTTCGACGCGTTCATGCACAAGATCCGGACCGCCCGCGCCAACAGCTAATCCTTGATCAGTCCGGTGACCTTACGCAGCCAGCTCCGCGGGAGCAGGCGGTGGGCCTGCGCGCCGGCCTTGTTGACCAGCCCGGGGATCGCCACCGCGCGGCCCTGGTCGAGCGCTGCCAGCCCCATTGCCACGACATCCTCGGACCGCGCCGACATCGTGTCCATCGCGCTATTGCTCTTGAACCCCGCGACCTCGCCGAATTCGGTGCGGGTCGGGCCGGGGCACAGCGCCGACACGCGCACCCCCGCCTTGACGACTTCCTCGTGCAATGCCTCGCTGAACGACAGGACGAACGCCTTGGTCGCGAAATAGACTGCCATGCCGGGGCCGGGCTGGAACGCCGCGGTCGAGGCGACATTGAGGATCGCGCCTGATTTGCGCTTGATCATCCCCGGCAACACCGCGTGGCACAGCTCGACCAGCGCCCCGCAGTTGAGGTCGATCATCGATCGCTGCCGCGCCCCGTCGAGCGCGACGAACCTGCCCCACAGGCCGAATCCGGCATTGTTGATCAGCGTTCCGGCCGTTTCGCCATGAGCGGCGACGTCGGCCATCACCGCCGCTGCGGCCCCCGGCTCGCTCAGGTCCATCACCAGCGCGCGCGCATTGCCAAGCTCGACGGCCAATGCCTCAAGCTCGCTCCGCCGCCGTGCGACCAGCACCAGATGCTCACCGCGCGCAGCACATTGCCGCGCAAAGTCCGCACCAAGTCCGGTCGACGCGCCGGTGATCAGGGTGACGATCTGGGTCAGGCGACGGTCGCCTTGACGATGCTGCCGGGATTGCGAACCGGCTCGCCCACTGGAAGCGCGTCGACATGCTCCATGCCGCTCTCGACTTCGCCCCACACGGTGTACTGCCCGTCGAGGAAGTTGGCGTTGGCGAAGCAGATGAAGAATTGGCTGTTGGCGCTGTTGGGGCTCGACGAACGCGCCATCGAGCAGGTGCCGCGGCCATGCGGTGTGTTCGAGAATTCGGCCTTCAAATCGGGCTTGTCACTGCCGCCCATGCCGCTGCCGGTCGGGTCGCCGCCCTGCGCCATGAAGCCCGGGATGACGCGGTGGAACACGACCCCGTCGTAAAAGCCGTCCCTGGCCAGCTCGGTGATCCGCTCGACATGGCCGGGGGCCAGGTCGGGGCGCAGCTTGATGACGACATCGCCGCCGGTCGAAAGGGTCAGGGTCAGGGTGTTGGCATCGGCCATGATCTTGCACTCCGTTGAAGGTTCGATGAGCCCCATAACCATTTCCGCTCATCCTGAGTAGCCGCTTAGCGGCGTATCGAAGGACGGTCCTTCGATACGGGCTAAGCCCTACTCGGGATGAGCGGGATGGGGTGACAAACCAGGGCGACGGCCATAGGAGGGCGGCACGCGGCGTCAGGGGAGCTAAGATGAGAGAGCGCGAACCCATCGCCGCCTTGCTTCCCGACGACCTGCCGCCGCCACGCGACCTGCGACCGGTCATGGATGCGGACGATCGGCTGCGGCCCGACTTCGTCGCCAAGGTGCTCGATGCAGTCGAGGCGGGCGATGACGATACCGCCCGCGCCCTGGTCGAACCGCTCCATCCCGCCGACATCGCCGATCTGATCGAGCTTGCTGCCGGTGACGAGCGCGAGGGCCTGGTCGCGGCGCTCGCCGGGATCGTCGATGCCGACGTCTATGCCGAGCTCAACGAGCATGTTCGCGAGACGCTGATCGACGAGATGGACGCGCGCCAGGTCGCCGACCTCGCGGGGCAGCTCGATACCGACGATGCGGTGGCGATCATCGAGGATCTCGACCGCGACGAGCAGCAGGCGGTGTTGTCGGCGATGGATCCCGACGATCGCGCCGCGGTCGAGGAAGCATTGACCTATGCCGAGGAGACCGCCGGCCGCCTGATGCAGCGCGACCTGATCGCGGTGCCCGAGCATTGGACGGTCGGCAAGGTAATCGATTATTTGCGGTCATCGGACGAATTGGCCGATGATTTCTGGGAAGTGTTCGTCGTCTCGCCCGACCATCATCCGGTCGGCACGTGCAAGCTGTCGACGATCCTGCGCTCGTCGCGGGCGATCCGGGTCGATGCGATCATGCAACGCGAACAGAGTTTGATCCCGGTCGGCCTGGATCAGGAAGAAGTCGCGCTGCGGTTCCAGAAATATGCCCTCATTTCGGCCGCGGTGGTCGATTCGTCGGGGCGGCTGGTTGGCATGATCACGGTCGATGACATCGTCCACATCATCCAGGAAGAAGCCGGCGAGGACGCGTTGTTGCTGTCGGGCGCGGGCGATGGCGACATCAATGAGCCAATTTCGCTAACCATTCGCACCCGGCTGACCTGGCTGGTCATCAACCTCGGAACGGCGATGATCGCGGCCAGCGTCGTCGGCCTTTTTCAAGGCGAGATCGGCCGCTTCGCCTTGCTTGCGGTATTGATGCCGATCGTTTCGGGGATGGGCGGCAATGCCGGCACCCAGACGCTCGCGGTGGTGGTGCGCGCGCTCGCCACCAATCAGCTGACGAGTTCCAATTCGCTCCGCATGATCGGCCGCGAATTCCGGATCGCGCTCGCCAACGGCGCGGCGCTCGGAGTCTTAATTGGTTTTGGCACCGCCGCCCTGTTCGGCAATCCGCTGCTCGGTGCGGTGATCGGCTCGGCAATGGTGATCAATAATCTGGTCGCCGGGCTGGCCGGTATCCTGGTTCCGGTCACGCTCGAAAAATTCGATGTCGATCCCGCAGTCAGTTCGGCGGTGTTCGTGACGATGGCCACCGACGTGATGGGCTTTTTCACTTTCCTCGGACTGGCCTCGCTTTCCGGGCTGTCCGGTTAAGCGGTTGATTGCTCGGCGGTTCCGCTTATTTGGCGGTGCGTGCCGCTCCATCTCACCAAAGTCGCTTTCTCCTGCGCCAGCGTCGAGACGCTCGAACGCCGCGTGATCGCGCGCTCGAGCGGCGGCGAAATGCGCGTTGCCACCCGGATGCGCCCCAAGCGCGCCGACGAATTGATCGGCGGCGCACTCCACTGGATCGTCAAGCACCGCATGGTCGCGCGGCAGGAAATCCTTCGGCTCGAGGATCGCAAGGACGGGCGGATCGACATCGTCCTGTCCGACCAGCTGGTGATCGTCGCCGCCGCCCCCAAGCGCGCGCACCAGGGCTGGCGCTATCTCGAGGATGCGGACGCGCCGGGAACCGATCTCGACGAAACCGGGATGAGCGAACTGCCGCCGCGGATGTATGCGAAACTGGCGGGCCTTGGATTGGTCTGAAAAGCGGCTGGTCTAGCGGCAGCCGGTAACGCTGGCCGACCCTTTGGTCGTCACGCTGCACGACGGGTTGCCGGTCAGCGTCACGCTCGACACGCCGATCGCGTCGACCTTGGCGGTTCCGGTCGCAGTCAGCTTGATGATCGCCGGGCCTTGCGCGCCGATCACTGCGTCTTTCACCGTCAGTGCCTCGCCGTCGAGGATCGACGAACCGCGAACCATGGCGGTCAACTTGAGCGCCTTGCCGCCGATCCGCGCGCTCGCTGCGCCGGCCAGTCCGATCTGCAGCTGGTCGACGTTGGCCGCGCCAATGGCGATCGATCCTGCGCCTTGGGCCGAGGCCTCGAACTTGAGCCCCTTCACCTTGTTGATGTTGAGGCTTCCCGCGCCGTTGACGTAGGCGGCGGCCAATTCATGCGTGCCGATGGAGATTTCGACTGGCCCGGCCGATTCGCCGGGATAGCCGCCCCACGATGCCGATCGGTTGGATCGGACGATCAACGTATTGCCCTCGACCACGATAACGACCGGGTCGAGCGCGCGCGACGATCCGCTGGCCCGCGCGAACGGCGGCACGCCGACCGTAAGATTGACCTTATAGTCGCCATCGACCCGCACCCGATCGAAGCCCGACACGCCGAAATTGCGGTCAGCGGCGCCAGCAGCGGAAGGTGCGGCGGCGGATGCCAATAAAGAAGCGGCGAGGATGAGGTGTTTCATGACCCCATCCTCGCCGCACATGGTTAACAAGTCACTAGCGCGCGCGGATCAGCTGCACTTGACGTCGCCGCTGCCCAATTTGTTGACCTTGCACTTCGCCCCGCCGGTGATCGTCACGTCGCCCGATCCGACGATCACGACTTCGGCGCTATCCGTAGCCTGCGCGCGAACGTCGCCGCGACCGGCAATGTTGATTTCGGCAGTCTTGGCCGCGAGGCCGGACGCGTCGACGTCGCCCGATCCGCCAATGTCGACTTCGGTCGATTGCGCTTGTCCCAGCGCCAGGACTTTGCCCGATCCGCCGATTGCGAAACTGGCCTTGTCCACCGCCAGCCCGCTGACCTTGATGTCGCCCGATCCGCCGATATTGCCGTCGAACGACTTGGCCGATGTGCGGTCGATCCGGATGTTTCCAGTCCCGCCGATGCTGGCGTCCTCGATCGCCCCGGCGCCGGTGATGACGAAATGGAGCTTCTGCTTATCGTCGGTCGAGTGCCACCGCATGTTGTCACCCTTGGTCCGGATGCGCAGCGTTCCATCCTCGATCACCACCTCGGTCTGGTCGAGGAAATTCTGTCCGCCACTGGCATGGATCGATGGCGGCCCGTCGGCCCGGATTTCGACGTCCGCCGCTGCGCCAAGCGCGATCTTGGTGAACGCGCCAGCCGTGTACGTTCGCTCGACGATGGGGCCAGCTTCGGTCGCTTTCTTGCCGGTCAGTCGACCGACGACCGAATCGTCGCAAGCGCTCAGCAGCCCGACTGCGGCCACCACGGCAGCAAATTTAGCGATGGTCATAAATATTCTCCTCGAACGTGCAGGCGTATTGCAGATGTAATACACTAATGCGGAAGGGGAGACAAGCTGCATGGTGAGGGATCAATCTCCAGGCCGGATCTCACTTGCCGAGCACAGATTCCGCTGGCCGATACGTTGTGATGGGATCGGCATGGCGATGGACCAGTTTCCAACGGCTCCCGATCTTTGCATAGACGCTCGTTACGCGGGCCGCGAATTCGGAAAATTCTGGGCCCGCACCAAGCTTCGCACGATCATGTTCGATCTCGACGAGGGCAACGACCTTATCATCGCCATAAACTGCGACGCGGTCGACGGCGATGACCGTGCCTTCCTTATATTTGGTAGCTGCGTTGTTGAGCGTCTTCAGCACCTCGGCACGACCTTTGCCAAACGGTCCGAACGGGTTGCCCAAGGTGCTGTCGTCACGATCTGCAAACAATGCTGCATAGCCGGAAGGATCGCCATTGAGAATCTTGCGAAGCGCCTCGTGGCTTTCGGCGATCGTCGCTTCCAGAGCGGGGGGCACCATATTGACAACTGACCGGTTGCGCTCCTGCGCAGTCGCTGGTGAGGTGCCAAGAAAAACGAAGGCAACCACACCAAATAAGAGCCTCTTTGGTCCTATCAACGCGTTGCTCATAACATCTCCCCTGTTGAAACCGACCTACGTGGCCAAGTCCGCTTTCAATCCTAAGCGGGATTCTCCCCGACGCAAAAAGGGCGCCCCGCGAGGGACGCCCTTCGTGTTCTCGGCCGATAGCGAACCAGCTTACGCAGCCAGCTCGGCCTTCGCCTTGTTGTGGATCGCGGCGGCCTTGTTCAAAATCTCGAGGATCTTGACCAAGGCGGCCTTCTCGTCAGTCTCTTCCATCGCGCCCAGTTCGCGCGCCAGGCGCGACGAAGCGGCTTCGAAAATCTGCCGTTCCGAATAGCTCTGCTCGGGCTGGTCGTCGGCCCGGAACAGGTCGCGGGTCACTTCGGCGATCGACGTCAAATCGCCCGAGTTGATCTTCGCTTCATATTCCTGTGCGCGGCGCGACCACATGGTGCGCTTGACCTTGGGCTTGCCCTTCAATGTCTCGAGCGCGTCCTTCATGGTCTTGTCGCTCGACAGCTTGCGCATGCCAACCGCATCGGCCTTGCCGACCGGAACGCGCAACGTCATGCGCTCTTTCTCGAACCGCAATACGTAAAGGTCGAGTTTGGTCCCGGCGATTTCCGTGTTCTGGAGTTCGACCACGCGGCCGACACCATGCTTGGGGTACACGACATAATCGCCAACATCGAAGCTCAATGCCTTCGTCGCCATCAAATTGACCTTTCTGTTGACCGGAAAGTCAGGTGCACCAAGTCGCCGCATCGTCCCCCAAAACGACCCGCGGTCGAGGTGCCCTGTGCCCGGATTTCCTGCAAACTCGAGGCCGCCGCAGGATGCGGCCGCCTTCACGCTTCGTTGTCTAGCATGAAAATGCTCAAATCTCCAGTCCCAGCTGAATTGGCACCGTTGAGTCATGAATTTGCAGCGAATGCAGTCCCAGCCCGAGCAAGCGGATGCCTTTGGGCACGGGGAACAGGCGGCTCAGCAAGTCGACCCCTGCGGCAGTGAACGCCGCCCGGTCGGTGATCGGCGCGAGCAGGCTCTTGGATCGCGTGATCATGGTGAAGTCGCCATATTTGACCTTCAGCGTCACCGTCCGCCCCTTGACCTCGGCCCGCTCGATCCGCGTCCACGCATAACCCGCGACCCGCTCCAGCTCGGCCAGCAGCGCGGCCGGATCGCGCAGATCCTCGTCGAAGGTCCGTTCGGCACTGACCGACTTGTACGGCCGGTCGGGCTTGACCTCGCGCTCGTCGATGCCGCGCGCAATCCGCCAGTACCACCCGCCCGATGATCCGAAATGCTTCTCCAATTGCTCGATCGGCCACGCCGCCAGGTCGGCCCCGGTGGCGATCCCGAGCCGCTCCATCTTGGCCGCGGTGACCGGCCCGACGCCGTGGAAGCGCTTGACCGGCAGCGTCGCGACGAATGCCGCGCCCTGGTGCGGCGGGATGACGCAAATCCCGTCGGGCTTGTTCTGGTCGGACGCCAGCTTGGCGATGAACTTGCAGTAACTCACGCCCGCCGACGCGGTTAGCCCGGTCTCGGCGCGGATGCGCGCGCGAATATCCTCGGCGATCGCCCGCGCACTGCCCAGCCCGCGCCGATCCTCGCTGACGTCGAGGTAGGCTTCGTCCAGCGACAGTGGCTCGACCAGCTGGGTATAATCGGCGAAGATCGCGCGGATCTGGTTGCTGACCGCTTTGTAGACATCGAACCGCGGCTTGACGAACACCAGATCGGGGCAGCGCCGCTTGGCGGTGACCGACGGCATCGCCGATCGAACGCCATACACCCGCGCCTCGTAACTCGCCGCCGCGACCACCCCGCGATGCCCGCCGCCGACCGCCACCGGCTTGCCCTTCAGCGCGGGATCGTCGCGCTGTTCGACCGACGCATAGAAAGCGTCCATGTCGACATGAATGATCTTTCGGGGCGGAAGTTCGGTCACCCGTTTTTCCTGTCCTATTGCGCAACTCCAAGTCTAGGGTCCGAATCACCCGGCCCCAATCGATTTCAGCCAGGCGGGGCGCGTTCCGGAATCTGCATGGTGACTGTGAACATTGGGAACATTCGCCGCCCGGCCCCCCTTGGCAACATCGGGCTTAATCTGCTTAAGGGCGGCTCGATCCGTCATCGGGAAGATCCATGAACATCCACGAATATCAGGCCAAGGAATTGCTCGCGACATTCGGCGTCCCGGTTCCCGCCGGCCATGCCGCGATGACCGCACACGAAGCCGTCGCCGCGGCCGAGCAGCTCCCCGGGCCATTGTGGGTGGTCAAGGCACAGATTCACGCCGGCGGCCGCGGCAAGGGCAAATTCACCGAGCTTGGGCCCGATGCCAAGGGCGGAGTGCGCCTCGCCCGCTCGATCGAGGAAGTCCGCACCAACGCCGTCGAGATGCTCGGCAAGACATTGGTCACGATCCAGACCGGGGCCGAGGGCAAGCAGGTCCAGCGGCTGTACATCACCGACGGCGTCGACATCGCCAAGGAATTCTACCTTGCCTTGCTGGTCGACCGCGAAACCGGCCGCATCGCGGTCGTCGCTTCGACCGAGGGCGGGATGGATATCGAGGCGGTGGCGCACGACACCCCCGACAAAATCGAGACCATCACCATCGACCCCGCAACCGGGATCATGCCGCACCACGGCCGCGCTGTCGCGGCGAGTCTCGGGCTGACCGGCGATCTCGCCAAGCAGGCAGCCAATGTGCTGGCCAAGCTTTACGCCGCGTTCGTCGGCACCGACTCATCGCAGATCGAGATCAACCCGCTCGCGGTCACCACCGACGGCAAGTTGCTGGTGCTCGACGCCAAGGTCGGGTTCGATTCCAACGCCATGTTCCGCCATCCCGATCTGGTCGAGTTGCGCGACCTGACCGAGGAAGATCCGATGGAGATCGAGGCCTCGAAATACGACCTCGCCTACATCAAATTGGATGGCGACATCGGCTGCATGGTCAATGGCGCGGGGCTCGCGATGGCAACGATGGACATCATCAAGCTGAACGGCGCCTTCCCCGCCAACTTCCTCGATGTCGGCGGCGGTGCGTCGAAGGAAAAGGTCACTGCGGCGTTCAAGATCATCCTCAGTGATCCGGCGGTGAAGGGCATATTGGTGAATATCTTCGGCGGGATCATGAAGTGCGACATCATCGCCGATGGCATCGTGGCCGCGGCGCGCGAAGTGAATATCTCGGTGCCCCTTGTGGTCCGGCTCGAGGGCACCAATGTAGCCGAGGGCAAGGCGATACTCGCCAATAGCGGCCTGCCGATCGTTAGCGCCGACGATCTGGGCGATGCCGCAAGGAAGATCGTCGCAGAGGTAAAGGTTGCGGCGTAGTTTCCCGTTCGTCCTTCGATACGCCGCTGCGCGGCTACTCAGGATGAGCGGTGTGTGCTTTATCCGCTCATCCTGAGTAGGGACTGAGCGAGCGTAGCGAGCCGAAGGCCCGTATTGAAGGACGGGATGAGAGAGGAAGTAAGAATGAAGCTCTTGGTCGCGGTCAAACGGGTGATCGATTATAACGTCAAGCCGCGGGTCAAGCCCGATGGCAGCGGCGTCGATCTCGCCAATGTCAAAATGTCGATGAACCCGTTCGACGAGATCGCGGTCGAGGAAGCCATTCGCCTGCGCGAAAAAGGCGCCGCGACCGAAGTCGTCGCGGTCTCGGTCGGCCCGGCCAAGGCGGCCGAGACGTTGCGCACCGCGCTGGCGATGGGCGCCGACCGCGCGATCCTGATTCAGTGCGATGACGAAGTCGAACCGCTCGCCGTCGCCAAGATATTGAAGGGCGTGGTCGACGAGGAACAGCCCGGGCTGGTGATTCTCGGCAAGCAGGCGATCGACGACGATAGCAATCAGGTCGGGCAGATGCTCGCCGCCTTGCTCGGCTGGCCGCAGGGCACCTTTGCGTCGAAGCTCGAAGTCGCCGGCAGCGACATCAACGTCACGCGCGAAGTCGATGGCGGGCTCGAGACGCTGAAGCTCGCCACCCCAGCGATCGTCACCACCGACCTTCGTTTAAACGAGCCGCGCTACGCCTCGCTACCCAACATCATGAAGGCCAAGTCGAAACCGCTCGCGACCAAGTCGCCGGGCGATTACGGAGTCGACGTCGCGCCGCGGCTCGAGACGTTGAAGGTCATCGAACCGGCCAAGCGCAGCGCCGGGATCAAGGTCGGATCGGTCGATGAACTGGTCGACAAACTCAAGGCTATGGGAGTTGCCCAATGAAGACCCTCGTTCTCGTCGAACATGACGGCAAAGTGGTCAAAGACGCCACGCTCGCCACCGTCGCCGCCGCCGCGCAATTGGGCGAGGTTCATCTGCTCGTGGCCGGTTCGAACGTCGGCCCGGTCGCCACGGCCGCGGCCGCAATCGCCGGCACGGGCAAGGTCCATGTCGCCGACGCCGCGCATCTCGAGCATCAACTGGCCGAGGACGTCGCGCCGATCGCCGCCGCGTTGATGGGGCAACACGACGCCTTCCTCGCTTGTTCGACCACCACCGGCAAGAACATCGCGCCGCGCGTTGCCGCGCTGCTCGACGTGATGCAGATCAGCGAAATCCTGACGGTCGAGGGGCCCGACAGCTTCACGCGCCCGACCTATGCGGGCAATGCGATCGCGACGGTGAAATCATCCGACGCGAAGCTCGTCATCACCGCCGACGGTGGCTGGCGCAAAGGCAAGGTGCTCCCGCTTAAGCCCGCTGTCGACGAGGCGCTGGACACCGCCGATTCAAATGTCGAGCACGTGCTCGTGGTGCGTCGCGGCGGCAACGAGGTTGCATGGGTTCATGGCCGTGACCTGTGGTGGCACGAGACTGTCGCGGTCGCGAGCGCGGACCATGAGGCGCAAGCCTTCCCCGCCGAGAACCCGCTCTTCATCTTGTACACCTCCGGTACCACCGGAAAGCCAAAGGGAATCCTGCACACGACCGGCGGCTATCTGACGCAAGTCGCATTCACTCACCGCAACGTATTCGACCTGCATCCCGAGACGGATGTCTATTGGTGCACTGCCGATGTCGGTTGGATCACCGGACACAGTTACGTGGTCTACGGACCGCTCGCCAACGGTGCGACCCAAGTGATCTACGAGGGAACACCCGACACGCCGCACCCGGGGCGCTGGTGGGAAATTGTTCAGAAGTACGGCGTGACGATCCTCTACACCGCGCCGACCGCGATCCGCACGTTCATGAAGTGGGGTGGCGAAGAACCTGCCAAGCACGACCTGTCGTCACTGCGCCTGCTCGGATCGGTCGGCGAGCCGATCAACCCCGAAGCATGGATGTGGTACCGGGAACACATCGGCGGTGACCGCTGCCCGATCGTCGACACGTGGTGGCAGACCGAGACCGGCGGCATCATGATCAGCCCGCTGCCCGGTGCCACCACCACCAAGCCGGGATCAGCGACCTTCGCGCTGCCCGGTGTGTCGGCCGAGGTGATCGACGACGACGGCAACCGAGTGGATGTCGGCGGCGGCTATCTCACCCTGACACGTCCGTGGCCCGGAATGCTGCGCGGCATCTGGGGCGACCCCGAACGCTTCCGGGAGACCTATTGGTCACGCTTCGAGGGCCGATATTTCGCCGGCGACGGTGCCAAGCTCGACGACGACGGCTACCTGTGGTTGCTCGGCCGAGTCGATGACGTGATGAACATTTCCGGTCACCGCATCTCGACCACCGAGGTCGAATCTGCGCTCGTGTCGCATCCGGCGGTGGCCGAAGCCGCCGTGGTCGGGGCGACGGACGCCACCACGGGCCAAGCCATCATCGCCTACGTGATCTTGCGCGCCGGGGAGGACGTCGATGCCGAGGTGCTGCGCGCGCACGTCGCCTCCGAAATCGGTGCGATCGCGAAGCCGAAGCAGATCTACATCACACCCGACCTTCCCAAGACCCGCTCGGGCAAGATCATGCGGCGCCTGCTGCGCGATGCCTGCTGGCTCAACCTCAAGACCCATGGCGAGCTGCAGGCCAAGGCCGCGGCGAGCACCGACGACTGACGCGCCGAGTCTCTCGTCGGATCTTTCCTCAAGTGTGGTTGCCGGTGTGCCGATGCCGACTGTATGGCTCCGTCTGACGGCAACCGCTCTTCGCGTATCCCCACGCTCTCGTGGAACTCCCTCGTCGACTCGACCGATCACGATGACCCTGCTGCCGAGGCTGGGTCGACACGAGCCGATCCAGGA
>ENA-OFCX01000337-OFCX01000337.1-metagenomes-genome-assembly--contig:-NODE-337-length-25767-cov-4.804216_pt1 | contig 25767 bp, 25 predicted proteins | sample MGYA00153384_OFCX01 | MGnify analysis MGYA00153384
GATGATAAAAACTGGGTCGGGTTGTCAAGCAGACCCAAAGCTGCCTCAGCGCCTTTGTCGCCCGACTCAGACATGGCCACCAGCCTGGCCTTGCGACTGGCCGACAACGCCATTTCAGACATGGCGAACACACCGTTGAGCAGCGTTAAAAAGGCAATCAGCAAAAAGTCCATACGATCCGGTACAAAATAAACACATGTCACTTTACTTGATTGGCGACCTGCAAGGTTGCGATGCGCCGTTGAAACGCTTGCTGGAAGAAGTCCGCTTTTCTCCCAGCACCGACACGCTCTACCTGCTGGGCGACCTGGTCAATCGCGGGCCCGACTCACTTGGCGTAGTGCGCCGCTTGAGCGCCTTGGGCAGTGCCGCGCAATGCCTGCTGGGCAACCATGACCTGCATGCACTGGCGGTTTGGCAAGGCGTGCGTAAAACCAAACGCAATGACACGCTTGACTTGCTAATGACCGCTGATGATAGGCAGCACCTGTTTGACTGGCTGCGACATCGCCCCATGGCCATACACGCACACGGCTGGCTGATGGTGCATGCAGGCGTACTGCCGCAGTGGACGCTAAAGCAAGCTCTGGCCGCAGAGGTTGAAAACGTTTTGCGCGGGCCTGATGTCAAGATCAAGCTGGCCGACATGTACGGCAATACGCCAGCCACATGGCATGAAGGGTTGACCGGCAGTGACCGCCTGCGCGTCATCATCAATGCGCTGACACGCTTGCGCTTTTGCACGGCTGATGGACTGATGGACTTCACCAGCAATGACAGCGCAGACAACCCACCGGCGGGCTTTACGCCGTGGTTTGATGTGCCGGGGCGCCTCACCAAACACCAGCCAATAGCATTTGGTCACTGGTCAACTTTGATGTCTGCCAACCAGGTCACAGGCCAGCGCACCACGCAAATGCGCAGCAACGCCTTGCCACTGGATACGGGTTGTGTATGGGGCGGTTGCCTGACAGCTGCCCGCTTAAGCAAAACTGCTGGTGAGTTTGAGCTGATTCAAATTGACTGCGAGCAAGCGCAAAAGCCTGCGCTCTGACCGCTACGTTGATCGCTGCGTTGACTGACAGGGTCAGTCAAGCGGTTCAAAGTTCAATCCATCGTTGGAAGTTTGGGTTGCGCCTCATCACACCATGCACGTGCCATGCTGGCCGACAGCAGCAGCACGGCTGACGAGAAATAAATCCACATCAAAATCACCACCAGCGAGCCTGCTGCACCGTAGGCCGATACCACCGCAGCAGTCGATAAATACAACGCCATCAGATGCTTGCCCACTGCAAATAAAATTGCACCGGCTGATGCGCCCATCACCAGATAGCGCAGTGGTGGTTTGGGGCCAGCGCTCATGCGCATCAGCGCCACGAACAAGAACACGCAAAATACAAATGAGATCAGTTCGTTGATGCCAAAAGCGATTTTCTCAACCGGCAAATAACTACCCACCCAGGTGGACACCAGCCCCAGAGCAGTTGATACGACAAGCGATATCAGCAATAAAAAACCAAATGCCAAAATGTACGCAATGCCGCGCAGGCGCAGCGTAGCGCTGTACCACCATTTTTGCGCAGGTGCCAAGCCGCTGCCTTGCCGCCAGAGGCGTTCAAACGCGTCTTGCAACTCGGCAAACACACCGGTTGCGCCTGACAGCAACAGCACGAAAGCAATCAGCGATGCGGTAATGCCTTCAGATGGTGCCTGGGAACTGGCAATGGCCTGCTTGACGACCTCTGCACCCTGCTCGCCAATCACGCTGCTGATCTGGCTGACCAGGCTGGTTTCAATGTAAGCGCGGTCCAACCACCAGCCCAATACTGCCACCATCAACACCAGCAATGGCGCCAGACTAAGAATGCCATAAAACGACATGGCGGCGCTCATGCGCAAACCATCGGCATCCAGCCATTGCTGGATTGCGCGCCACAGAGGGAGATAAACGCGCCTTGCCAGTTTTAAAATCATGCGATGACTATAGACAGAAATTTGTAAAACAGCTAGCAGACGGCGGCTTGGCTGGCTGTCAGCAAGCGCTGACCAGGGTTGACTTGAAATTAGTTGCTGAGCTTGAAAAGCGCAGCAACTTTTTTCTTCGGCTTGATGTTGGCAGACACGCCGCTGCGTGCAGGGTTGGCCTTGGCTGCAGCTTCCCAGGCGGGTGCGGCATCAGACGCTGCGGTTGATTCGTAAGGCTGATCAAAAAACGGATCACGCGGGGCTAAAGACTGGCGATGCGGAGGCGCTTCGCGCCGCTCCCTGAATTCGCGCGGTTCACGCCGCTCACGTGGAGCTGATTCGTCTGCTTCGCGGTACATGCGCCTGCCGTCGTTCATGCGGCCTGTGGGTGCCTGGTCTTCCTCATACACCATCGGTTCCAGCTCGATCTTGGTTTTAATCAGTTTTTCAATGTCAGCCACCAGGCGCTGGTCACTGCTGGCAACAAAGCTCACCGCCAGGCCGGAAGCCCCGGCGCGACCCGTGCGGCCAATGCGGTGAACGTAATCTTCAGCATTGAAAGGCACGTCAAAATTAAACACGGCCGGCACGTCTTTAATGTCCAGTCCGCGCGCCGCCACATCTGTGCAAACCAGCAAGTCAACCTCGCCGGTTTTAAAGGCTTCAAGCGCTTTGAGGCGTTCGTCCTGGCTTTTGTCGCCATGCAGGGCTGTGGTTTTCAGGCCCTCTTTTTCAAGCGATCTTGCCAAACGCGCGCAACCCAACTTGCTGTTGACAAACACAAATGCCTGCTTCATGCCGCGTGTTTTTAAGATCTGATGCAGGGCGCGGCGCTTGTCGTCCGCGCTGACGCTGTAAAAATGCTGTTCAACTGTTGATGCAGTGGCGTTAGACCTTGCTACTTCGATCGTCACCGGATCTTGCAAATAGCTGGATGCCAGGCGTTTAATTTCAGGCGAAAAAGTCGCTGAAAACAGCAGCGTGATGCGCTGTTTGGGCAGGTAGCTCAAAATGCGCTGCAGGTCGGGCAAAAAGCCGATATCCAGCATGCGGTCAGCTTCATCAAGCACCACATATTCAACCTGGTTCAGAACCGCGTTTTTGGCTTCGATATGGTCCAGCAGACGGCCTGGTGTGGCAACCAGCACCTCAACGCCCGCTTTGAGCGCCAGTGTTTGCGGCTTCATATCCATACCGCCAAATACAACGGCGCTGCGCAGATTGGTGTACTTGGCGTACAGCTCTACTTGCTCAGCCACCTGCACGGCCAGCTCACGCGTAGGCAGCAAAACGAGAGCACGCACTGGATGACGGGCTGGCGAGGTAGATGCGTTTTCGTGCTTCATCATGCGCTGGAGCAGCGGCAGCGCGAAAGCGGCTGTTTTGCCGGTGCCGGTTTGTGCCGCGCCCATCACGTCTTTGCCTTCAAGCACCACCGGGATGGCTTGCTCTTGAATGGGCGTCATGGTTTCGTAGCCCATCTCGGCGACGGCGCGTGCCAGCTGGGGGGCCAGTGAAAGATTTGAAAATGAAGAGGTCATGTAGCCCTCTATTGTCGCATCTTGAGGGTTTTTACTGAAGACCTCCGCGTTTGGTGGGGCGAGCCGCGCTCAGGTATGCAGAGCGGTAACAGACACAACAACATAAAGCTATTATTGTAATAGCTGCTTACGCCCGTATTTATTGCACTAAAGGGCTTATTTAACCAATAATTTACTAGATATTTTTTGCACTGAAGGTGTCGCAGGCTTTTACGCTTCCGTTCTTCAATCCCACATCAAACCATTTTTGCCGCTGCGCACTGCTGCCGTGGGTAAAACTCTCTGGTACCACCGCGCCGCCGCTTGAGCGGGCCAGTGCATCGTCGCCAATCTTTGCGGCGGCGTTCATGGCTTCCTCCACATCGCCCTGCTGCAAAATTTGCCGCTGGTTTTGCGCGTGGTGCGCCCAAACACCCGCAAAGCAGTCGGCCTGCAATTCGAGTCGCACACTGAGGGCATTGAACTCGGTTTTGCTCACGCGGCTGCGCATTTGTTCCATCTTGCCGCTGATGCCCAGCAGGTTTTGAACGTGGTGGCCGACCTCATGCGCAATCACGTAGGCTTGCGCAAAGTCACCCGGCGCGCCCAGGCGCTTGGTCAGCGTTTCATAAAACGCCAAATCGATATATACCTTTTGGTCGGCGGGGCAATAAAACGGCCCCATGGCAGCTTGACCCGCGCCGCAGCCGCCGGTACTCGTCTGGCCTCTGAACAAAACCAGGCGCGGCTCCTGGTACGTCGCGCCGCCTTTTGTGAAGATGTCTTTCCATACGTCCTCTGTATCGGCCAGTACGGTGCCAACAAATTTGCCCATGCGGTCATCTGCAGTCGGGCGCTGCGCAGGGCTTTGCTGCGCGACTTGCGCGGCAGGTGCGCCACCATCGCTGAGCATGCCGATGATCGTCAAGGGGTTAATGCCAAAAATCCACCCGCCCACCAACGCAATGACGACGGTGCCGATGCCAATGCCGCGCCCACCCAACAGGCCGCCCAATCCCCCGCTCCCCGAGCCACCACCGGCACGCCGGTCTTCGACGTTATTTGATTCGCGGTTGCCTTCCCATTTCATGGCGGTCCCCTTTGTGCGCTGATTATTTTTGCTGATAAATGTCAGCCGATGTGCCGACTTTACTTGAGGCGGCACGGCGCAATGAACAAAACTGCAGGATTAGGGTCAAAAAGCCCATAAATTTATACAAATGCATGTTCTGGCTTGTCTCGGCAGGGTTGCTGATAGCGGCACTTTTGGGGGCATTTGCCAGTTCCATTACAGCCAAAGTCACCCGCTTTAACCAATGGCCCGCCGATGCTGCAGGTGCGAGTTTGAGTTTTATACGGCCAGCGGATGGTGCGAACGATCTGGAGCAGCAGTCGTATGAAAAAAATGCCCAGCTGGAGCTTGAAAAATTTGGCTTGAAGCGCGCGCCAGCCGGGCAAGTTGGACGCATTCAGGTTAATGTGGTCACTGGCAATGGCACACGCAACCGTATGTACCAAGAGGCCATTTACCGCAACAACCTGGTCTACCACCCCCCCTACCGCGACGCAGTTGGCAATGTCTTCAACGGCTTTTGGGCATCTGACTTGTGAGGAGCGCAGTATGTGGGCGAACGCACCGTTGTACGCACGTTGCAAGTGAGCAACCTGCGCCTTCGATTGCTCGACTCGCAAGGCAATGCGGGCAAACCCAAAGCGGTGTTTGAGTCACGCGCTGTGTATGAGGGCGATATTGAAGACCTGCCAAAACTCGTGCCCTACCAGGTGCGAGCAGCACTTGATGGATTTCCGGGGAAAAGCGGCACAGTGCGTACGGTAAAGTTTCACAGCAAGACTGGTGCCGTACTTACCAAGTGACGGATTTAGGTCAGGCACTCCACAATATAGCAATGAGCGACAAAAACACACTACCCCGAGGCGTACTGTTAACCGGTTTTGACGCCTTTGGCGGCGACACACTGAACCCTAGTTGGCTGGCGGTCCAGGAACTACGCGATGAGGTCATTGCCGGCCACACGGTCATCGCCGCCCAGTTGCCCACGGCGTTTGCCAGCTCCACAGCAGTACTTGTTCACTTGCTGCGCACACACCGGCCCGCGTTGGTGATTTGCGTGGGCCAGGCTGGTGGGCGAAGTGCGCTGTCGCTGGAGCGGGTGGCCATCAACATCAACGACGCCCGCATTCCCGACAACGAGGGCGCGCAACCCGTTGACCAGCCGGTGCTGAAAACGGGTCCTGCGGCCTACTTCAGCACGCTGCCGATCAAAGCAATGTTGCATGCCATTGCGCAGGCGGGCCTCGCTGCTGAGGTTTCCCAAACTGCTGGCACGTTTGTGTGCAACCACGTGTTTTACGCGTTGATGCACGCACTGAAAAAACAGCGCGGTTCAAGCGCAGTGCGTGGCGGATTCATTCACGTGCCGTATTTGCCCAGCCAGGGCGCACCAAGCATGCCGCTAATCGACATCGTTCGCGGCTTGCGGGTTGCAGTGAACTGCGCGCTTAACACCAGCGAAGACCGCGCAATGGGTGCGGGAAGTCTCAGCTAAATTGCTGGGGATTGCTACTCGTCAGGCGCGGCATCTTTTGGCGGCGAGGCCAAAAGCCGCCACAGCAGCCAGGTGCCAATCACTGCATTTGCCAACGCAAACCCACCCACCACCAACATGCCGAGCGTGTTTAAAGCGCGGTTTTGCACAATCCACGCCAGCGCAAAAGACAGCGCATTGATCGCCAGCATCAGCCAGAACAACGGGTTCTGCGGCTGGTAAGCGCGCCGTAGCTTCAACAAGGGCGGCAATCAGTCAGGCGGATTGGTCGGCTTAAGTGGCGCAAGCGAAGTCACATCTGCCTGCAAGGTGACGGGCTCAAAAAAACACATTTTTTGCCCGTCCCAGCGCTGCCCGCACCAGCACTGGCCTTCAGCATTGATCAGGCATGTGCCCGTACCACAGCAGCGTTCATCGTCAACCATCGGATTACCTCAACAACAAAAAGGGAGCTTAAAAATATCGCTGCCGAATTGTATTAAACGCCGTTGCCCAGAGCGATCCAGGTAAAAACAGCCCCATCGCCTGTATGGAACGCCAGCCGCGCCAAAGTGCAAACCCGCGCCCAAGCAGCCCCAAGAAGCGCTTGGGTCTGAGCACGATAAAAACTGAACCGACCACTCCAGCGATCAAGGCGATTGCTGCGCGGTGCACACGTACAAATTGCCACGAGTTGCGACCCGATGCCAAAGCGCGGTCGCCAGCACTTACCGCTTTTTGCAGGGGAATCAGCTGCACGCTGAGCACCCTGCGCTGTTGCGCAATTCGCTCCAGCAAACGCCCACGCTCCTGCGCCAGCACTTGCAGCTCTTTAGTCATTGGGCACATTCCCGCCAGAAGAGCCGCGATGCGCGACAGCTGAGGCACGCAGCAACGCGATATCGTCCTTGAGTGCAGCCACACTTGCGGCAAATACGACCTCCGTTGAACGCAGCGTATTGCGCAGCAGTACGTAGCACCAAATCGCTATCGCTACCGTAACTCCGGTGCTGATGCCAAGCACCAGCACGCGCTGGTCCCACCAGGTTGCCACTGCCAAGGCAATCGCCAGCGGAACACTCAAACCGACACAAAATACGAGTGCCAGCGCAAGGCCAAGCTGCCGCACCAAGACCAACTTTTGCACTTGCAGCTCATTGCCAATCAATTCAAGCCGCGTTTGCAGGACGGCCAGCAGCGTGCCGACAATGTTTCTAAGGGTGTTTAACATGTTCAACCTCGAGCCGAACCGCTAAAAAAATTTAACGCCGACCAATCAACAAGCCGATCAGCAACCCGGCCCCAGCCGCAATGCCAATAGCAGTCCATGGGGATTCATGCACGTAATCATCCGTCGCACGGGCAGCGGCTTTGGTCTTTGCCAGCAACACTTCTTCGGCCTCAATAAGTCGTAATTTAGCGTCATGCAGTCGCGACTGGATCCGAACGCGGAGATTGGCAATTTTTTCCCCAGCTTGGTCGGCTGTGGCGCCCAATATGTCCTCAGCCTCGGAAATCACCGATTTAATGTCGCTTACCAGCTGTTCTTGCATGTTGACGCTGGTGGGAATGGGTTTGAACATGATGTGCCTTTCAGTTGAATTTTTGAAACTAAAAGATTAACAGATTCAGAGCGTTAGCCTTGTAGGTGCAAAGCGCAATAAGCCGCGCGAACTGAAAGCGCCCCACCCCAAAGTCAGCGCTATGCTTTCGGCAGCGTCACCCCCACCTGCCCCTGGTATTTGCCGCCTCGGTCTTTGTACGACACCTCGCACACGTCGTCTTTGTCACTCTCAAAAAACAGCACCTGCGCGCAGCCCTCACCAGCGTAAATTTTGGCGGGCAAAGGTGTGGTGTTTGAAAATTCCAGCGTGACGTAGCCTTCCCACTCGGGCTCAAACGGCGTGACATTAACGATAATGCCGCAGCGTGCGTAGGTGCTTTTGCCCAGGCATATGGTGAGTACATTGCGCGGAATGCGAAAGTATTCCAGCGTGCGGGCCAGTGCAAAGCTGTTGGGCGGAATGATGCAGCTGTCGCCTGAAAAATCAACAAAGCTTTTTTCGTCAAAATTCTTGGGGTCAACCACGGTGCTGTGGATGTTGGTGAAAACCTTGAACTCAGGCGCGCAGCGAATGTCGTAGCCGTAGCTGGACGTACCGTAACTAATGATTTTTTTGCCATCGGCCTGGCGAATTTGGCCAGGCTCGAACGGCTCGATCATGCCGGTGGTTTCTGCCATGCGGCGTATCCATTTGTCGCTTTTGATGCTCATTGCAGGTTTTCCTAAATTTCGCTAGATTGTAGGTAGGCGGCGAGCCTGCACTCTGTTGAACTGATTGCTATTATTTTAGGATCTGCTCGCGCCCGTATTTATTGGGCTATACGCCGATTTGACACCTGCAATCGACGTTTCAGGTGCATTCCGCCTGAGAAATTACGGTTTTCTCGACCAGCCGGTCGTCACCCAGCACGATCAGCGCAAACAGCAACTCCGCCAGGTTGCTTGCCTGCGCTGTTTTACGCACAAGCAGCGGGGTTGCGGTTGGGTTGAGAACGACAAAATCCGCCTCGCAGCCCACCTGCAAATTGCCGACCACACCTTGAAGCCCCAGCGCCTGAGCAGCGCCGGCGGTGTGTTGCCACCAGAGCTGTTCGGGCGATAGCGAAACTCCCACTTTCCCCTGCCCTTGCCTACCAACGTAATACGCCGCCAGCATGGTGTGAAACGGGCTAAAGCTGGTGCCGCCGCCCACGTCGCTGGCCAGGCCATACAAATGCCCGCTGCGCTCTGCGCTCGCGTAGTCAAAAAAACCGCTGCCTAAAAACAGGTTGCTGGTGGGGCTGACGGCTGCGGCTGTGCCCGTGGCGCGCAGCAGGGCGCGGTCAACATCGTCAATGTGAATGCAGTGCGCGTACACCGCTTTTGGGCGGAGCAAACCAAACTGTTCGTACACGCTCACATAGCTGCGTGCATTGGGGTACAGGCGCTTGACCCAGGCAATTTCATCGAGGTTTTCAGCGACGTGCGATTGAATCCACACGTCGGGATACTTGGCCGCCAACGCGCCTGCACCGCGCAACTGGGCCGCGCTGCTGGTGGGTACAAAACGCGGCGTAATCGCATAGCCCAGGCGGTCAACGCCATGCCACTTTTTAATCAGCGCTTCGGTATCAATCAGACTTTGTTCGGTTTGGTCACGCAGCCCATCGGGCGCGTTTTGATCCATCAGCACTTTTCCGGCAATGATGCGCAGGCTGTGCTTTTGCGCCTCAAGCATCAGCGCATCAACCGATTCGGTATGCGAGGTGCAAAACGTGAGCGCAGTGGTCACGCCATGGCGCAGCAATTCTGCTATAAAAAATATAGCTGCTTGCGCGCAGTATTCGGCCGCTGTAAAGCGTTTTTCATGCGGAAATGTGTAATTTTCGAGCCACGGCAGCAGCCCGTCGGCGGGCGAGCCAATCACGTCTTGCTGCGGGTAATGGATGTGCATGTCCACAAAGCCGGGCGCAATGATGCGGCCCGGCAAGTGCTCTGTTGGCACGCCCGGGTACTTTGAAGCCAGGCTTTGAAAGCCGCCAACGTCTTTGACAAGCTGGCGACCTGAAGCGTCCGGCGCAACCACCAACAGGCCGTCGGCTTCGTACACGGCGCTGCCCCGCCCGTTCTGGCTGTCGTTGAATCTGAGGATGGCGGACCTGTAGGCTTTCATGGGGTGCACCAAGCTTAACCAACTAAGCGCCCAAAACGTCGGCGATGGCGCACTCAGCGATAATCTGCCGCATGAATAACGCCACCAGCCCCACCAGCCCCGTCTCCGCGCCAAAAACTCCATCACTTGCACAACTGTGGCTGCCAATTGTGGCCATGATAGTGGTAGTAGTTTCTTCAAATTACCTGGTGCAATTTCCAGTCAACAGCTGGCTGACTTGGGGTGCGTTTACTTTCCCCATCGCTTTTTTGGTTACTGACCTGACGAACCGCGCTGTGGGTGCGCAAGCCGCACGGCGAGTGGCCTATGTTGGATTTGCGATTGCCGTAGTCGTATCGCTGGGCCTGGCGCCGTGGCGCATCGCGGTTGCGTCTGGCGTGGCGTTTATCGTTGGCCAGTTGCTGGACATCACAGCGTTTAGCCGCCTGCGTGCACTCGCCTGGTGGAAAGCGCCGCTGATTGGCTCTTTGGTCGCGTCGGTGGTCGACACTGGATTGTTCTTCTTCCTGGCTTTTTACGGCAGCGGCCTTGACTGGCTGCTGCTGGCCGCAGGCGATTTGGGAATCAAATGCCTGATGGCTGCCGTGTTGCTGGCACCGTACAAACTGATGCTGCCGCGCCTGCAAACTTGGGTGCCAGCGCCCGCACCAGCGCCTGCGCGGTAGGAGCCTGGACGGCAGAAGGCGCCCTAGCGAAAATTGGCCCCAGCGAGGGCCAGGTTTTTGACAATTTTGCTGAGGAACATCTCGATATTTGACAAGGAATCGGCGAAAAATAAACCATTGCGTCCAATTTGCAGCCGACGTTCCTTATGCCGCCCATGCTCCTATGCAAAACTGGCGAAGCAGCCATCCAGCTTGTCGATGTGCCGGCGCTTGGCCGAGTCGTCGATAAAGCTGGCCTGAAAACTGTTGTGTGCCAATGTGTAGGCGTGCTGCGAATTCAAACCGGTGGCGGCAAAAGTCTGGGTGAAATTTTCATTCATGTAGCCGCCAAAATAGGCCGGGTCGTCAGAGTTCACAGTGGCCATCAACCCTGCATCCAAAAGCTGCCCAAGGTTGTGGCTGGCCAGGTTGGAGAACACGCGCAGCTTGAGGTTAGACAACGGGCACACGGTGAGTGCAATTTGGTCCCTCGCCAATCGCTGCATCAGAGCGGCGTCTTTGCTGGACTGTACGCCGTGGTCAATGCGCTCAACTTTCAATACATCCAGCGCAGTCCACACATAGGCAGGCGGGCCTTCTTCACCTGCATGGGCCACCAGGCGGAAACCTAACGCGCGGCAACGCGAAAACACGCGTGCAAACTTTTCAGGCGGGTTGCCGACCTCGCCTGAGTCGAGACCAATCCCAACAAGTTTGTCTTGGTAAGGCAAGGCTTGTTCTAGCGTTTCAAAGGCATCTTTTTCTGACAAGTGCCGCAAAAAACACATGATGAGCAACGCACTGACGCCCAAATTGGCCTCGGCATCCACGCAGGCACGGTGCAGACCGTTGACCACTGTAGCCATGGCCACGCCCCTGGCTGTGTGCGTTTGGGGGTCAAAAAACAGCTCGGCATGAAGAACATTGTCAGCCGCTGCTTTGACGAAGTAGGCACTTGCCATGTCGTAAAAATCCTGTTCCGTAATCAACACACTGGCACCGGCGTAGTAGATGTCCAAAAAGCTTTGCAGATTGGTAAACGCATAGGCGTTGCGCAGTTCTTCAACGCTTGGGTACGGAATTGCCACGCCGTTGCGCTGGGCCAGCGTAAAAATCAGCTCAGGCTCCAGCGAGCCTTCAATGTGCATGTGCAGCTCTGCCTTGGGCATGGTGCGAAGCAGCTCGGGCAAACGGTCACGGGCGACGGGATTCACAGCGTTCATCAACACACTCCAAAAGTGATGCCAGCTTCAAGCAAAAACCGGCGGTACGCAACCGACATGCGATCGGCCGCGCAGTGCTGCTCGGCCCCCGGCGACAAGGGCAGGCGCTTGGGGCGCTGTGCTTCCAAAATGGGCTGGTCCTGCCCAAAAATAGTGTTTTGAAAGTCAATCAAGTTTTGGTCTGGCGAGTCAAAATCGTTCATCGCCATGCGTATCCACACCGTGCTCGTTTCAGGCGTTACCGGGCACACAAACAAGGCAATGGACTCTCTCAAGTCAGCCACCGCAGTGGTACCCGCCTCAGGCACTTTGGTGAGCACTGCTGCGTAAGGGCTGACGACTTCGTAGGTGTACTCGACCATCGCATTGCCCGTGGCATGCACCGACGAACGCGGCTGCACGGCTTTGCAACCGGTTGCCAATACACCCGTCGGAGTTGACGTCACGTCGTAGTGCGGCACGCTGACGGCGTCGCGTGTGCCTAGCCAGCCTTCGTGCACAAAAGCAAAGTGGGACAGGTCGAGAAAATTTTCAACTATGCGTGGTGCGCTCGCGTCGACTGGATACGGGCCGCAGTTGACCCTGCGAAGCCGCTCGTCCTGTTCAGCCGCGAACAATGGCAGCCCAGGCTCGCCCGGCACCATTTGAACCCAAAGTAAACCGTAAGCTTCTTGAGTTGCATACGTGCAAGCGCGCTGGCTGGCGGGCGGCACAAAATCTGGCAATGCAGGAACAAGTAAGCATTGGCCGCCAGAGTCAAACTGCCAGCCGTGGTAGGCGCATTCCAGACGGCCATCGACCAAGTGCCCCAATGACAACCTGGTGCCGCGGTGCGGGCAACGATCAGCCCAAGCCTGAAATTGACCGTCTTTGGCTTGCCACACCACGACTTCCTCGCCCAGCACCACCACTGCATGCGGGCCGCCTGACAGGTCGCCCGCCTTACCCACCGGATGCCAAAAAGTTTTCTCAATCATGGTTTACAGTCGTCGCCTGATTTTCCGTCGTCAATAAAAAAAGGGACTGCGCGCCACGTGCCCGCAATCCCTGATGTAACAAAAGCGCACTTGCGTGCTACTTTTCAAATCAATATCACTTGCCTGCGGGGATTTTGCCTTCAACGCCTTTGACGTAAAAGTCAACTTTGCCGCGCCAGTCATCGTCCGCTTTCATGTCTTTGGCCAAACGTTCTTTACCGGCGCTGTCAATAACGGGACCGGTGAACACCTCAAACGTACCGCCTTTGATGGCTGCTTTGATTTCGTCTACTTTGGCTTTGGTCTCTGCTGGCACAACATCGGCAATCTTGATGAGATCGTTCTGGCCTTCAGCGACGCCCCAGCGGGTAACAATATCGCCCTTCCAGGTGCCGTCCATCGCTTCTTTGACAGCCTTTTTGTAGTAGTTGCTCCAGTCAACAATGGCTGAACCCAAATGCGCTTTAGGTGCGAATGCGCTCATGTCGGAGTCCCAACCGAAGGCGTACTTACCGTTTTTCTCGGCGGTTTGCAGCACAGCGGTGGAGTCGGTGTTTTGCAGCAACACGTCAGCGCCACCGTTGATCAAGGTTTGTGCGGCTTCGGTCTCTTTTGGAATGTCAAACCAGCTGTTCACCCAAACCACACGGGTTTTGATTTTTGGGTTGACCGACTGTGCACCCAGCGTGAACGCATTGATGTTGCGCAGCACTTCGGGGATGGGGAAGGAGCCCACAAAGCCCAGCGTATTGGTCTTGGTCATCTTGCCGGCAATGATGCCCGCCATGTAGGTGTCTTGGTAAAAACGCGAATCGTAGACACGCATGTTCGGCGCGGTCTTGTAGCCGGTGGCGTGCTCAAACTTCACATCCGGGAAGTCTTTTGCCACTTTAAGCATCGGCTCCATGTAGCCGAAGCTGGTTGCAAAAATCACCTTGTTGCCCTGGGTGGCCAAATCGCGAATCACGCGCTCTGCGTCAGCGCCTTCAGGCACGCTTTCAACAAAGGTTGTTTTGACTTTGTCGCCCATCTCGGCCTCAACCGCTTTGCGGCCCAGATCATGGGCGTAAGACCAACCCGCATCGCCGACCGGACCAACATACACCCAGGCAGCCTTGAACGGCTCGGGCTTTGGTGCGGGTGCAGCTACCGGTGCCGAAGCCGGGGCAGCCACCACAGGCGCTGGCGCTTCTTTTTTACCGCAGCCCACGAGGGCCGCTGCAGCCAGCGCACCGAGCGCTGCTACTTTAAGCAGTGAGCGCTTGTTCAAATCGTTCATCTCTTTTTCCTTCAAGTTAAAACAACACAAAAATCAAACAAACCCAACCGAAATACCCAAAAACCTACCGCCCCGGATAAAAAGGTTTGCCCAGCGAAGACGGCATGTTAAGCCGAATCCACGCCGGGTTGCTGGAAATAAGCACCAAAACAACGATGGTAGCCAGGTACGGCAGCATGCTCATGAATTGCGACGGCACATCGACACCAGCGCCCTGCAACGCCAGCTGCAGCATCGTCACGCCGCCAAACAGATACGCACCAAGCAATAAACGCGCCGCGCGCCAAGTCGCAAAAACCGTTAACGCCAGCGCAATCCAGCCGCGCCCGGAAATCATGCCCTCGGCCCACAGCGGTGCGTACACCACGCTTATGTAAGCGCCACCTAACCCGCACAGTGCGCCGCCCGCCATCACGCAGGCCAGGCGCAGCCATCTGACAGGATAGCCCAGCGCGTGTGCAGATTCAGGGTTTTCTCCTACGCTGCGCAGCACCAAGCCGGTGCGGGTGCGGCTGAAAAACAACCCGATCGCTACCGTAAAAGCAACTGTCAAGTACACCATCGGGTGCTGCTGGAACAGCGCTGGACCCACAAACGGAATATCACTCAGCCACGGCAGACTGTGCAAGGTGCGCCCTTCCAGCGTCTTGCCGATGTAGCCTACTCCGACAAAAGCAGAAAAACCGCCGCCGAACAAGCTAACGGCCAGGCCGGTTGCGTACTGGTTGGTGTTGAGCCAAATCACCAGCGCACCGAACAAGCCGGCGCTTAAAGCTCCAGCTGCAGCAGCCGCAGCAAAAGCCACCACGCTACTGCCACTGTGAAAAGCCGCAGCAAAACCCACCACGGCAGCAATCAGCATCATGCCCTCCGCGCCCAGGTTTACTACTCCTACTTTTTCATTGATGAGCAAGCCCAGGCCAGCCAGCGCGAGCGGCGTGCCTGACGACAAGGTCGCTGCAATCAAAAATGCAAGTTCATTCATAAGGCAGCCTTCAGGCGAATGCGGTGGTTAATCAGTGTGTCGCAAGCCAGCAGTGAAAACAGCAAAATTCCTTGAAACAACCCCGTCAATGCCGCAGGCAGGCCGATGCGCGATTGCGCCAGTTGCCCACCAATCAAAAACATGCTGAGCAGCACACTTGCCGCCACACAACCCACCGGGTGCAAGCGGCCAACGAACGCAACGATGATCGCCGTAAAACCGTAACCCACAGACACATACGGCGTGAGCTGGCCCATCGGGCCAGCAACTTCATAAGCGCCCGCCACTCCGGCAAATGCGCCTGATGTCAGCATGCAGATCCAGAGCGTTGAGCGTGCAGAAAAACCAGCGTAACGCGAAGCCGCCGCCGCCTGGCCGCTCACCTGCAATTGGTACCCCTTGAAGGTGCGCGACATGAACACCCACATCAGCACCACCAAGCCAAGGGCGACGACAGCACCCCAGTGCAGGCGAAAGCCAGCCATGAGCCTTGGAATCGCCATGTCAAACGTCACGGTTTGTGGAAAGTTAAAACCCTTGGGGTCTTTCCACGGGCCAAAAACCAGGTAACTTAGCAGCAAGTTGGCCACGTACACCAGCATCAGACTGACCAGAATTTCACTCGCGTTGAACCGGTCTTTCAGCACCGCCGTGATGCTGGCCCACGCGGCACCGCCCAAAGCGCCTGCAATCGTCGCGATCGGGAAAAACGCCCAGTTGCTGATGCCGGTTTTCTCCATCGTCAGCCACATGGCAACCCCGCCCGCCGCTATGCCGCCTGCCAAAAACTGCCCCTCGGCGCCAATGTTCCACACGTTGCTGCGAAAGCACAGCGCCAGCCCAAGCGCGCACAGCGCCAGCGCGGTGGACTTCAGCGCCAACTCGGTGATGGCGCGGGTGCCGTTCCACGGCTCAATCAAAAAGATCTGCAACCCGCGCACCGGGTCTTTGCCCAGCGCGACAAACAGCAATGCCGAGAGTAAAAGCGTAATCGCCAATGCCGCCACAGGCGAGGCGTAACGCCAAAAGCGTGACGCATCAGGCCGTGCTTCAAGCCGCAGCATCGCTTGCCTCTTTTTGAAGTCGCTCCGCGTCCCACAGGCCGCTCATCCACAGGCCGATTTGCTCGACGGTCGCATCGTTGCGATCAACACTGGGCGACAAACGTCCTTTGGAAATGACGTACAGCCGGCTGGAAATTTCAAACAACTCGTCAATTTCTTCACTGACGACCAATACCGCGCAGCCTTGGGCGGCAAGTGCTAAGAGCTCACTGCGAATTTGTGCTGCCGCGCCTACGTCAACGCCCCAGGTGGGCTGGGACACGATCAGCAATTTGGGCTGTGCGTCAATCTCACGGCCCATGATGAATTTTTGCAAGTTACCGCCTGAAAGCGACTTTGCCAGCGCCTCTGGGCCGCCCGCTTTCACCCCGAAGCGGTCAATGATTTTTCGCGCCTGGTTGCCAAGCGCGCGCGTGCTGATCCAGCCGCCTGCCAGGCTGCGCGATGACAACGCCTCACTTCGCGTCAAGAGTGTGTTCAGGCTCAAACTGTGGGCGGGCACAGCGCCTCGGCCTAAACGCTCTTCGGGAACAAAATGCAGGCCCAGCTTGCGCCGCTCAATCGGCCCACTGCGCGAAACGTCTGCATCGGTTGCGCCATTGTTAATGCGAATACTGCCAACAGGCGCGTGCGGGTTTTCACCCGACAGCGCCAGCATCAATTCCTTCTGCCCGTTGCCCGACACACCCGCAATGCCCACCACCTCACCCGCGCGAACGCTTAACGTGATGGCTTCGAGGTCGCAGCCAAACTGGTCTTCGCGCGTCAGGCTCAAGGCATTGACGCGCAGTACCGCTGCCCCGGGTTTGCTGGGGGCGCGCTGCAATGCGGGCGGCTCTTTACCAATCATCAGTCGGGACAATGAGGCGTTTGACTCTTGCCCTGGGTTGCACACGCCCGTCACCTTGCCACCACGAAGCACAGTGCAAGCTGTGCACAACGCGCGAATTTCATGCAGCTTGTGGCTGATGTACAAGATACTGCAGCCGCTGCTGCTGAGCTGGCGCAGCACCAAAAACAGTTTTTCAACGGCCTGCGGCGTCAGCACAGACGTCGGCTCGTCGAGAATCAGAATTTTGGGCTGGGTCAGCAGTGCCCGAATAATCTCCACCCGCTGCATTTGGCCGACACTGAGCGAATGCACGTGCCGCGCGGGGTCAATGTCCAGTCCGTAAGCTTGGGCGGTTTGCGCAACGCGTTCAGTCACGCTGGCCAGGGTCTCGGATTTACTCAAACCGAGCCAGACGTTTTCGGCCACCGTCAGCGTGTCGAACAAGCTGAAGTGCTGAAACACCATGCTGATGCCGAGGGCGCGCGCTGCTTGCGGGTTGCCGGGCAAGGCAGGCACACCATCGACTGCCATGCTGCCGAAATCCGGCTGCGCCGCGCCGTAGATAATTTTCATCAGCGTGGATTTGCCAGCCCCATTTTCGCCCAGCACCGCATGAATTTCGCCAGGTTGCAATGTCAGGGAAACTTCGTGGTTGGCAACCACGCCCGGATAGGCTTTGGTGATGCCAGTCAGCTGCAAGCGGGGCGGGCTAATCACAGCCTTGGCACGGTGTTTGCACCGCGTGATACGCTGTTAATAGAGGACAAAAATGACCGATCACAATACCCATCCCATCCGGTTCCTAAAGCGTGGACAAATCGTTACGCTTGCCAATGTACCACCCGCACGCACGCTGCTTGAAGTGCTGCGAGAAGATCTCTGCGCCACCGGTACCAAAGAAGGCTGCGGCGAAGGCGATTGCGGAGCGTGCACTGTGGTACTCGGCGAACGGGTTGATGGGACGCTCAAGCTGAAGGCTGTGAACAGCTGCATCCGGCTGGCCCATTCAGTCAATGGCATGGCACTGTGGACGGTAGAGGATATCGCCACGCCAGAACCCGGCACCGGGCTGCACCAGGGCGGGAGCGGCGCCCTCGGGGGGCAGAGATCCGCCGCGGCAGGGAAGTCTGGGGGCCAAATGATGCACCCTGCACAAGCCGCGATGGTGCAATGCCATGCGTCGCAATGTGGATTTTGCACGCCAGGTTTTGTAATGAGCATGTTCGCCATGTATGAAAACCATGTCTGCAAGGGGCGTGCCATCACCCGGGAGATGGCGCAAGAAGAACTCTCGGGCAACCTGTGCCGCTGCACGGGTTACCGGCCGATTCTGGACGCTGCGCAAAGCATGGCCTTGCTGCCCAGCCAAACCATTGACGCGCCTGACGTGCTACTTAAATTAGAGCTGCTTGCGCCCGGATTCATTGCGCCAGAGGCCAATTTAGCTTATAAATCTCCCTGTACGTTGGCTGATTTGCTGCAAGCCAAAGCGGCGTACCCCAACGCGCAAATTGTCGCTGGCACTACCGACGTCGGCCTGTGGGTGACCAAGCAGCACATGCTGTTTGACCGCGTAATTGACATTACCAAAACCCGCGAGTTGCGCCGCATTGAGCAGTATCCGCACCATATTGCGATTGGCGCGGCGGTAACGCTTGCCGACGCGTTTGCCGCATTGGTGGCTGACCGACCGCAGCTGCACGACTTCACCGCGCGTTTTGCTGGCCTGAGCGTACGCAACTCAGGCACGCTCGGCGGCAACGTGGCGGGCGGCTCACCGATTGGTGACTCGATGCCACTGCTGATCGCTCTTGGCGCGAGCGTGGTGCTGATGAGCGTGCGGGGCTCCAGGGAATTTGCGCTGGAAGACTTCTACACAGGCTACAAAAGAAATCTGCTGGCACCCGATGAAGTGTTGGCCTGGATCAAAGTGCCGAAGGCAATTGAAGGCGAATTAACCCGTATCTACAAAATCTCAAAACGGTTTGACGACGATATCTCGGCAGTGTGTCTGGCCATCAGTCTGCAGATCGGCGAAGGCACGGTGACCAAAGCGTCTATTGGCGTGGGAGGCGTTGCTGCTACACCAGTACGCGCTATTAAAACAGAAGCTGCTTGCGCCCATAATCATTGGACAAAAGGCACAATTGACCATGCTACTGCGGTGCTGCGGGGCGAGTTTGCACCTATCAGCGACATGCGTGCAAGCGCCACATACCGCGTTCAGGTGTTGGGCAATTTGCTGCAGCGCTTTTGGCTTGAAAGCCAGGGCGTGCAACACATCAATCTGCAGTCGTTCACCCTGGAAGAAGCGCTATGAACGCAGCCAAAGACATTCCCGTCAGCCGTGACGCGGTGGCTGACCCTGACGTAGCTGCTGCCAACGCGCATGCAGATGCGCTGCCTGTGCATGACAGCAATGTGCCCATTGCAAAGCCAGCAATAAGTGCAGCGGGCCAGTCACGGTTTCACGAAAGCGCCAGAGCCCAGGTACGCGGAGCAGCTACTTATGTAGACGACATTGCCGAGCTGAAGGGCACCCTGTACGCCGCGCCCATCATGTCAAAAGTGGCGCACGGCAGGCTCACAGGCATCGACAGCCGGGCTGCCCTGGCGATGCCGGGTGTGGTCGATGTGGTGCTGTCAGGCGACGTGCCCGGCGACAAAATGCTGGCTGCTTTTGCGGGGGACGAGCCCATTTTTGCCGAGCACACCGTGCAGCATGTCGGCCAAGTCATTGGCGTGGTGGTGGCGCAATCAGTGATGCAAGCGCGGCGCGCGGCGCGGCACGTGGTTTGCAACATTGAGCCCCTGCCCGCGATGCTTGACGTCCACGAAGCATTGAAGGCAAAAAGCTACGTGCTGCCGCCGGTTTTCGTCAAGCGCGGTGACGCTGCTGCCGCGCTTAAAACTGCGCAGCACACGCTGCACGGCACGCTGGAAGTGGGTGGCCAGGAGCATTTTTACCTAGAGGGCCAAGTCGCCTACGCCCTGCCGCAAGAGCAAAACCAATATCTGGTGTATTCCAGCACGCAGCACCCCGGCGAAGTGCAGCACTGGGTCGCGCACGCGCTGGGCATTGACAACCACGCCGTGCGCGTTGAATGCCGCCGCATGGGTGGCGGCTTTGGCGGAAAAGAAACGCAGGCCGGGCACATGGCGGTGTGGGCAGCGGTGGCAGCGCACAAACTCAAGCGTCCCATCAAGTTGCGGCTTGACCGTGATGAAGACTTCATGGTCACTGGCAAGCGGCATCCGTTTGCATACGACTACACGGTGGGTTTTGACGCCACAGGCCGCATCACCGGACTGAAAATGTTGATGGCGGTAAATTGCGGATTCAGCGCCGACCTGTCTGGCCCCGTAGCTGACAGGGCGGTGTTTCACGTCGATAACGCGTACTTTTTAGAGCACGTTGACATCGCCTCGTACCGGTTAAAGACCAACACGCAAAGCCACACAGCTTTTCGCGGTTTTGGCGGGCCGCAGGGGGTGGTAGTGATCGAAAGCATCATGGGCGACATTGCGCGGCACTTGGGGCTGGACGCGCTCGATGTGCGTAAACGCAATCTATACGGGGTCGCTGAGCGCAACGTTACGCACTACCAAATGACAGTGGAAGACAATATTTTGGAGCCGTTGTTAAACGAGTTGGAGCGTACCTCGAACTATCGGCAGCGCAAGAAGTCGATTGCAAAATGGAATGCGGCCAGCCCGGTCATCAAACGCGGCATGGCGATCACGCCAGTTAAATTTGGAATCTCATTTACCGCCACGCTGTTCAACCAGGCGGGCGCGTTGGTGCATGTTTACCTGGATGGCAGCGTGCTCGTCAACCATGGCGGCACCGAAATGGGGCAGGGGCTGAACACCAAGGTCGCGCAAATCGTGGCCGATGAGCTGGGCGTGGCATTTGACAACGTGCTCAGCACCGCCACCGACACCAGCAAAATCCCCAACGCGTCGGCCACCGCTGCATCGGCGGGCACTGATTTGAATGCACGCGCCGCGCAATACGCCGCGCGCAATGTGCGTGACAACCTGGCGCAGTTTGTGAGCGGTCTGGACAGCTGCGGCGCGGGCGCTGTGCGTTTTGCAGGTGGCAACGTCATCACGCCGAACAATTCGCGTCAGTTCACAGACGTGGTCAAACTTGCCTATGCCAATCGCATTCAATTGTGGTCAGACGGGTTCTACCGCACTCCAAAAATCCACTACGACAAAACCACCCTCACCGGCCGGCCGTTTTATTACTTTGCCTACGGCGCAGCGTGCACTGAAGTGGCAATTGACACGCTCACGGGCGAATCCAGGGTGTTAAAAGTCGATATCCTCCACGACGTAGGCACATCGATCAACCCGGCAATTGACATCGGGCAGATCGAAGGCGGGTTTGTGCAAGGCATGGGCTGGCTCACGACTGAGCAACTGGTGTGGAACGAAAAAGGCGTGCTGACTACCCACGCGCCCAGCACCTACAAAATTCCGGCCACCGGCGACATCCCGGAGCACTTTGAAGTTGCCCTGTGGCCCGAGCCGAATCGTGAAGACAACGTGTTTGGCAGCAAAGCCGTGGGCGAGCCGCCATTCATGCTGGCCATCAGTGTGTATGAAGCTTTAAAAACAGCAGTTGCCGCTGGGCGCGGCGATGCGGGTGTTGTCAAACTGACCGCGCCTGCTACGGCTGAAAATGTGTTGCACGCACTGATGGAAAAACCGTAAAAAGGCTCAAAAAGGGCTGTTTTTAAGCCTTTAGGGACCCTCTGCACAACTCCCTGCGGTCTGTGATCAGCCGGACTCGGGCGGTCTGCAGCGTTGTTTTTCTAGCCAATAGCCCTGCTATTGGCGTCCAAAAGACGCCTTGCAGCCCATCCCGATCCGACTGCCACAGCTTCGCCAGAGTTATGCAGAGGATCCCTAGCTCAATCAATACGGGCGCAGGCAGCTACAAAATGAGTAGCGCACGAAAGTCGTTTACGTTGGTATGCGTAGGCCCAGTCACTACCAAGTCACCCAACGCATTGAAGTAGCTATAGGCATCGTTGCGGTCGAGGTGGACGTCCAGCTTGAGGCCTTTTTCCAGCGCGCGTTGTAGCGTGTCAGGTGCAACGTAAGCGCCTGCGTTGTCCTCAATCCCGTCGATGCCGTCTGTATCAGCAGCCAGGGCGTAAACGCCTGACTGGCCTTGCAGGCCTAGCGCCAGCCCCATACAAAACTCGCCGGCCCTGCCGCCCCGGCCTTTGGCCGCGCCTTCTGACTGCTTGCGGATGGTCACGGTGGTTTCACCGCCGCTCAAAATCACGCAGGGCTTTTGAAATGCACTTTCTCCCCTGGCGGCAGCACGCGCCAACGCTGCGTGCACCTTGCCGACTTCACGCGATTCGCCTTCCATTTCATCGCTCAAAATGTAGGCGTTCAAGCCTGCTGCACGTGCTTGTGCGGCTGCCGCTTCCAGGCTTTGCTGCGGGGTGGCAATCATGTGGACTTCGTGTCCGTTGAACGCCGCATCACCCGGTTTCGGGGTTTCAAGCGCACCGCTTTCGAGTTGGGTCAGCACCGCAGCAGGCACATCAATGCTGTAGCGCTTCAAAATGGCCAACGCATCTGCGCATGTGGTGGCGTCAGGCACCGTCGGGCCACTGGCGATGATCGAAGGGTCGTCGCCCGGCACGTCGCTGATGGTGAGTGTGACTACGCGTGCAGGCGCACAGGCTGCCGCCAGGCGGCCACCCTTGATGCGCGACAGGTGCTTGCGCACGCAGTTCATTTCTGAAATATTTGCACCGCTGTTCAAAAGTTTTTTATTGATGCGCTGCTTGTCGGCCAGCTTCAAGTCTTCAGCAGGAAGTGTGAGCAGCGCAGAGCCACCGCCTGAAATCAGGCACAGCACCAGGTCATTTTCGGTCAAGCCCTGCACCATCTGCAAAATGCGCTCGGCGGCGTGCAAGCCAGCAGCGTCGGGCACGGGATGCGCTGCCTCTACGATGTCGATGCGCTGCTGCAATCCGGCAGGCCGAACAGGAACGTGGTGGTAGCGGGTAACGACCAGGCCTGTAAGCGGCGCATCTTGCGGCCAGAGCGCCTCGACCGCCTGCGCCATCGAAGCGCCTGCCTTGCCCGCGCCTATGACGATGGTGTGGCCTTCCTTGGGTGGGGCTGGCAAATACGCAGCCGTGTTTTCAAGCGGCAAGGCCCGTTTGACGGCCACAGTAAACAGGTGGCGCAGAAAAGCTCTTGGTTCACTGGTCACGCTGGCCAGACTGGCGTTGGGCTGGTTCATTACAAATCTCCTCGCCCGATTGTGCCGCGCCGAGACGGGGGATTTCGACGTTTGCAGCATGGCTTTCCTGGTGTATCAATAACGACCTTTGATCTGGCAGGCGCTGCAAGCACTTCCAACTTGGCTCAACCTCAGCGCCTCTGCTTGCCTGGTTTTTGGCCAGCCCGCAGTGCGATCCACGCGATCATCGCTAATAGAGCAACCTGCAGTGGCAGCCGTGCAATCAGCGCCCAGTAAGGAACCGATGGAAACAACTCTGGTTGCTGCAGCATGTGCACATGTGCAGGTGTTACAGCCAGCGTCAGGGCAAACAAACCCCACGCAGCTGTGCGGCGAAAACGGGGCCACAGCAGGCATCCAGCACCTAGCAATTCGAAGCCGCCACTTATCAGCACGGCTGCACGGGGCCACGGCATCCAGGGCGGCACGATCCGCATCTCAGCTTCAGTCAATACAAAGTGCGCTACCCCGCCTATCGAGAACCATAAAAAAACAAAGCCAAGCGCGGCGTACCAGAACCGGCCGTTGCGCCGTGCTTGCCCGCCTGCCTGGCCAGTGTCGGTGATGAGATGCATGGCTATACTTTCTGGTAGTTGATGCGCCATGCAAAGTGCATATTTGCGCTGTACTGCCTGCTCTCAGCCAAACCGGTGAAGACAAACATTGAATCCCTTCAAGTCTTTGAGGTTCCGGGGCCGGCTGCGTTGCACGTTACTGAATTTTTGCGCCGCTCTCAAACCACTGCCTGATCTGTGCGCGCTCGTCCTGCGTGATGCCCGTTGAATTGTTCATCGGCATCACTTTCAATACCACCACCTGCTGGTAAACCGACTGCGCATGCTGCTTGAGTAGCGCGGATGAATCGAGGCGGACGTTTTTCATCTGCACTTGTGCGCCGTGGCATGCGTAGCAACGGGTTTCCATGATTTTTGCCACTTTCTGATAGTCATTTTGGCCTGTAACGCTTTCAATACCGGCGCGAGAAGCTCCTGACCTAATAGCACTTTGGCTCGAAGGTGCAAGCCCCACCACCACGCCCACAATCACCGCGCAACCTGCCAGCGCGTACCCGATCGGGTGCGGGTTGCGGCCCAGCTTGTAGCCATGGCGCAGCACAAAAAACTGGCGAATCGCCGCGCCTGCAAACATCATCACAATCAAAATCACCCAGTTTTGCGGGTGGCTCCAGGTAAAACTGTAGTGGTTGCTCAGCATGGTGAACAGCACCGGAAGTGTGAAGTAGGTGTTGTGCACGCTCCTCTGCTTGCCGCGCTGGCCATGCACCGGGTCAACCGGGCGGCCTGCCTTTATGTCGGCCACCACCGTGCGCTGGCCGGGAATGATCCAGAAAAACACATTGGCGCTCATGGCAGTCGCCATCATGGCCCCAACCAGTAAAAACGCGGCCCGCCCTGAAAACCAGTGGCAAGCCAAGTAAGAGGCCACACACACAAGTACCGCAACCAGCGCGCCCACCACCGCATCACCGTTTTTGCCGCGCCCTGCAAAGCGGCAGATCGCGTCGTACAGCAGCCAAAACACTACGAAAAAAGACAGCGCCACGGCAATTGCGGTGCTGGGCTGCCAGTCCATCAACGATTTGTCTATCAGGTAGGCGCTGGCGTTCCACAAATACGATACGGTGAGCAGCGCAAACCCGGTGATCCAGGTGCTGTAACTTTCCCAGTAAAACCAATGCAAGTTGGACGGCATATAAGGCGGTTTGGATGCGAATTTGACCGGGTGGTAGAAACCGCCGCCGTGCACCGCCCACAACTCGCCACTAACACCCTGCTTTTTCAGGTCTTCATCTACTGGCGGTGTCAGGCTGGAGTCTAAAAAGACAAAATAAAACGAGGAACCGATCCACGCAATGGCGGTGATGACATGCGCCCAACGCAGCAGCAGGTTGGCCCATTCGAGAAGATAACTTTCCATGTCCACACCCTGGTTCAGGCAATGAAAGCATCATTGCGCAGGCTGTTCACCACTGCGGGCGCTCTGAACAGTTAGAAAAGGCCGCGAACAAAAGAGATGCCTGGGTGGCGGGTCTCCTGGCTCCGCTGCGGCGCGATGCCCTGATTCTACAGACGATCAATGATTTTCAACAACTGCGCAGCAACTGCCACGGCAATCACTTCGGGTTCTTTGCGCGTAATGCCTTCCACCCCAATCGGGCAGGTCACGTGTGCCAGCTCAGTGGGGGTAAAGCCGCGCGCGTCAAGCCGGTGCGCAAAGGTTACCCACTTGGTTTTGCTGCCGATCAACCCAATGAAGGGCAAGTCGCCGCGCGCGCGTTGGCGCATCAGGCACGCCGCAACAATATCAAGATCTTCTGCGTGGCTAAAGCTCATGACCAGCACCAGCGACTGCGGCGCAATGTCCCAAACCGCCGCCTGCGGTGGGTCTGAGTGTTCGCATGTCACATTCGGCCCCCACGCTCGCTCACTTTGTGTAGCTCCCTGCCCCCCGAGGGGGCGTATTTTTCCTTGGGGCGGCCCGGCGGGAAAATTCGGCCCCCACGCTCGCTCACTTTGTGTAGCTCCCTGCCCCCCGAGGGGGCGTATTTTTCCTTGGGGCGGCCCGGCGGGAAAATTCGGCCCCCACGCTCGCTCACTTTGTGTAGCTCCCTGCCCCCCGAGGGGGCGTATTTTTCCTTGGGGCGGCCCGGCGGGAAAATTCGGCCCCCACGCTCGCTCACTTTGTGTAGCTCCCTGCCCCCCGAGGGGGCGT
>ENA-OFCX01000339-OFCX01000339.1-metagenomes-genome-assembly--contig:-NODE-339-length-25736-cov-4.458471_pt1 | contig 25736 bp, 34 predicted proteins | sample MGYA00153384_OFCX01 | MGnify analysis MGYA00153384
CCATGTCCAGCCGCTCCGCTGCGCGCGCGACGCCGCCTGCCTCGGTGACGATGCTGAAGCCGTGCAAATGGTGCGCACTCAACATGCACCCTTCGGTGCGAGAAAACTAGATTTTGAGTAAGAAAGAACATGGTTTGTTCGAATCGTTCTCATCCTCACACTCTCGGCAGCACAGCGTCAAAGAAGACCTGATCATCTTGTGTGGCCTGGGTTGGTTTGTCGCCGTCGCGCTTCTGGCGCTTCTGGCGCTCTATTACTTGGCCGCCTGGGCGCTGAATGCCGCTGCGGTCTGGACCGTCTCGAATGCCGGCGCGCTCTCCGACGCCGCGTCCGGCGCCGTCACCGTGCTGGCGCTCTGGGTACCGCTGAAGATTGCTCAGTGGGTGAGTCAGATGCTGGTGAGCCCGGGACCGGCGGTCGATAGCCTGCTGCCGGCCGCACCTGCTTCGGTTGGCGGCGTGGCGGTGGCGGCCTGGGTGATCTGGCCCACCGGAAGCGCGTTGCTCTTGATGGTGGGCGCCGGAATGCATCTGCTCATCGCTTTGTGGCGCCACCGCGGTAGCGGCGATTTCGCGCCCAACGCCGGTCGGTCGCTGGCGGCCGGCTGAGTTCGCCTGACGATTGTCACTTTCAATTTACCCCTCATCTACCCATCACGGACGACACCATGGACACCAGCACGACGATGTTTGCCATCCTGACCGCCACCCTGATCGGCGTCACCTTCCATGCCTGGCGTCTGGGCAACGAGAAGCGCGACGTTGTGCTGCTCGGTGTGTTCAGCGGTCTGTGCGGCGTGGGGACCACTGTCGCCGCGATTCTTTGATGATGAAGGATTGTCCAGTCCTGGCTGTTTTTCAATGGCATTGATGAACAGTTGAGGCTGGTTGCCGTTGTCGTCGATGGCTGCCTTGCCTGGCGCTGCGCGCCGAACTATGCTGGGCCCCCAGTTCCGCCAGGCCCTGCTGCAGCGGTAAGCTGGCCAACAGTTCGGTCAGCGAGACCTGCGTGCGCTGTTGCGGGCTGCGCCGCACATGCTGTGCCAGAGCGGCCTTCTCGGCGATGAATTGCGTATTCAGGGCAGCGGCGTTCATGTCCCCAATGCCGACGGCGATGCGCGCACTGGCGATGGCCAGCTTGACGGCCGGGGCATGCAGCGGGCGCTCCATCTGCAAGTCGATGCCCGGGTGCGAGGTGACACGGGTGGTCAGCGGAACGAGCCGGCCATGGCGCCGTGTGCTATTCGATAACGGCGTGCCGGGCGAGCAACGCGGCGCGCTCGTCGAACGTTTCCATGACGATGCCGATTGCCGCATTGTCATGAACACCGACGCCCGCAGCGTGGCTTGAAGCTGCAGCATGCCGCCACGCTGGTGGTCAACATGGACCTACCCCGGAACCCGGCGATGCTGGAGCAGCCCATCGGCCGCGCGCACCGCAGGAATCAGTCATGCGGCGTGCAGGTGGTCAATGCGATCGGCCAGGGCAGCATCGAAGAGGGCATTCTGAGCCTGCGGGCCTTTGAGAAGAGCCTGATCACCAGCGTGCTGAGGGGCGGTGCGTGCGAGGTCGTCCTGCAGAAGACGCGGCGGTCCAGCTTCATGAAGAGCGTTGAGCAGGTGGCCGGGGCGATGGGGGTGAACGAAGGGGCCGACGAGGGCGGGCAGGGCGGCGATAACCGTTCTGCGTCGGTCGCGACGGGCGCACAGGATTCGTTCAGCCCGCAGGACGCCTCGCAGTTGGAAGCGAACCTCATACCGGCAACGACGCCGGCGACATGATTGGAAGCGTCACATGTGCAGACGTTCGGGGCCACAGTTTCTAGCGGCAGCGACGGAGGTAGGCGGCTTGACGAACCCGGGGCTGATGACGCCGGGGCCGAATTGCTTCAGGTCGGCGCTGACATGCTGCAGGGCTTGCCTGCGCAGGATCAATCTGGCGCCGCATCGCTCATCCGCATCGAGCGTGATTCCGAGTCGGGCCGACCCGGAGTGCGCTCTTTCATGCCGGATCCGGCCTTAATGCGGCAGCTGGCAACGGCCCTGGCGCCTTGGTTAAAAAGCTGATTGAAGCGTGCACGTCGAGCGCTCGGGCCCGTTGACACCCCCCAACAAGCACGGATGGACTGCAGATGGCCCACCGCGTGGCTGGCGCGGTTGCGCACGAAGTGCGAGGCCCGGCGGAACTTCGTTCGAGTCCGGCCCGATCGTTGAGATCCGACCGCGACGGTGTCCATCGACGACTACTCGAGGCAGACGACGTCGACTGCCGCCATCCCGATCCCGAAGCTGCGCTGGGCCAGGCGCTGCATGGTTGACGGATCTCCGGTGCTCATGAGACGGGGCGGCGGTGCTGGCGTCACAGCCGCCGCTGCCAGGCACAGTTCGGCCCGGCGCGACGCCACCTGCCGTGCCACGGCTTGTGCTGTGTCCACCAAAGCGATGCCAGGTCCGAGCAGCGAATCGATGGTCTGCGCGACAAACGCGTAATGGGTGCAGCCCAGCACGACGGTGTCCGCCCCGAACTCGGCAATCTGCGCACACCACGGCTGCAGCATCTGTCGAAGAACCGGGCCGCTGAGCACTCCGTGTTCGATCGCCGATGCGAGTTCGGGGCATGCTTGCAGATGCACGGACGTGCCTTGCGCATGCAACTCGATCAGGCGCCGCAGGCGGGCGCTGGCGATCGTGGCCGGGGTTGCCATGACAGCGATGCGGTGGTTGTGTGATTGCAGCACGGCGGGTTTGATACCCGGCTCGATTCCGACGAAGGGCAGCCCGGGCCAGATGTCGCGCAGGTGGTCGATCGCACAGGCCGTGGCCGTGTTGCAGGCCACAACGATCAAGCCGGCGCCCTGATCCACCAGGTGGCGGACGATGCGTTCGCAACGCTCGATGATCTGCGCAGGCGGCCGCAGACCGTACGGTGCGTGGCTGCTGTCGCCGAGGTACAGCAGCGGTGCGTCCGGCATCCGACGGTGCAGCGCGCGCAGGACGGTCAAGCCACCCACGCCCGAGTCGAACACCCCGATGCTCGCCGAGGCGACCTCGGTCAAGGCCCACCTCGTCGCATCAGGCAGGCGGTGCCGAAAAATGACGAATCGTCACCCGGCAACCGATGCCGTGGGGGGCGATCTCGCGCCATTCGACTTCGCCGCTTAACTGCTTGACGCGTTTGCGCACACCGCCCAGCCCGAGCCCATGGGCCCACACGCGCGGATTGCGGCCGACGCCGTTGTCGCAGACAGTCAGGTCGAGCCGGTCTCGCTCGAGCGCGAAGGCAATCTCGACGCGTGAGGCCTGCGCGTGTGCGATCGCGTTGCTGACCAGTTCGCGCAACACGCGCGTCAGCGCCGACCACTGAACGACGCTCAGCAAGATGTCTTCGTCGTATTCACATTCCCAACCCAGATCGACGTGTGCGGCGAGCAGACGCTGGGTCAGGTCAGCCTTCCATTCTGCCGACGCATGCGACAGCGGGTGGTTGGGCGCTGCCAGACCGCGGGTCAAAGTTTTCAAGTCCTGCAGCGTGTGTCGAACGTACTCTTCCATTTCCGGCGTGGGCGATTTGTACATCAGGGTCAGCAGTCGCGCGCCGATGTCGTCGTGCAGGTCCTGGGCCAGCCGCAGGCGTTCTTCGGTGCGGCCGTGCTCCACGGCCTTGTCGAACGCCACCGCGCGCTGCAACTGTTCGACGATGCGATCGGCCAGGCGCGCATCGTCCATCGCAAACAGTCGCGTGCCACGGTGCGCGAAGCGGATCACCAATGACACCGTGCCGTTGTCGCGGGCGCTCGGCAGCAGCGGCACGGGTACCAGCATGGTCGAGCCGTCTCCCGTGATCCGCGCACGCGGCGTCGACTTGTCGATCTGCGTGACTTCGATCGGTTCGAACAGCTCACGCAGCAGTTGCGAGAGCAGCAGCGCGGTGCGTTCTGGATGGGCCTCGACCTCTCGCGCAATGCGGTAAAGCTGCTCGAACATGCGTTCGGTGGTCAATATGCTGGCGCCGCGCAACTGCACCAGAATCCATTGCCGGGCACCTGAATACAGGCCCAGAGCAATGAACAGTGACAAGGTCAACGAGGCGAACGGGCTGAGCGAGAAGGCGGCCACGAACAACAGGTCCAGCGACGTGGCCACCGTGCTGACAACCGCCAGCAACGAAAATTCACGCACCACTTGGTGTGACTTGGACTGGAATGGCAGCAGCAGCAGCAGCGAGGCGAAGAACACGAACCAGACCATCGGACCGGTCAGTGCGACGATGCTCGGTGTCGCAGGCTCGTTCTCGGCAGCAGCCATCGCCACGCTCAGCAAGAGCCAGGTGAGCACCGCCGCGATGCCGAACCGGCGCAGCACCATCGCGTAAGGGTGCGGTTCGATGCGGTATGACCAGCTGAACAGCGCCAGCGCCGCCAGGCTGAGGGCTGCCACGCCGCCCTGTGTCCACCACCATAAATGGACCAGGGTGCCGATCTGGGTCTGCACGACCAAGACCAGCGCGAACAGCCAAGCGGCAGCCGCGATCCAGCGCGAAGCGGGCAGCCGACGCGGATGCAGCGTTGCCGCGTTCACTACCGCCGCGGCCGTGATCAAATCGAAGCTCATGCGCATCGACATGTCCAGGCGCATAAACGCCGCAGTCATCGCGAATTCGACGGTCGCCTCGGCGGCCATGAACAACAGATTTCCGGCTTGGCAAACCGTCATCACAGCGTACAGCAGGTTCTTGACGGACGGCCGTGCCAGCAGCACCACCATGCCCACCAGGTACAGCATCAGAGCGCCGGCCGACAACAGCCAGTACAGCACTGGCAGGCTGGCGTAGCCGCGGGGCGGGGCGCTCGACGCGACGCGCTGGCCGTCGGCGAACACCAGTTCGAATTTGTCCTGCGCAAGCACCTTCGAGATGCGTTCGTTGAGTTGGCGCAGCCGCTCGCGGGCGGCATCGTCGACGAGCCATCGCGCTGAGTGCTGCAACATGGACAGTTCAGGCAACTGCAACGTTGTGTTGCCGATCGCGAGCGCGATCACTGCCTTGCCACGTTGTGCGTCCAGTGCGGGATCGGAGGCTTTGACCAGTTCGAGCTGCCCGAGCCCGGTGGCGCGCCAACTGGCCGCCAGCCGAGGCGCTTCAGCCAGCTTGCTGGCCAGCATGAACACGCCCAGGCAACCCAGCAGCGCCAGCGCGACCACGAGCCTCAACCGCCAGCCCATCCAACGCGACAGCCGTTGCGTGCTGCGCTGGTGCGGTGCGCTCAGCGCGGGGTTGAGCGCCGAGTCGTAAGCGGCTGAAGGTTCCGACGCCGTGCCGCCATCGGCCACAGTGCGGGCACCGGTCAGATCGATCAAGCGGCTGGACGATTCCAAGCCCAGCGCCCGGTTTTAGACCAGGCCCTGCTTGCTGGCCACCACGGCCGCTTCGGCACGACTCGAGACGTTGAGCTTCTTGTAAATCGACTTGATGTGGTCGTTCACGGTGAACCACTTGATGCCCATCAGGCTGGCTATTTCCTTGATGGTGAAGCCCTTGCTCAGGTAGGTCAGCACTTCAGTTTCGCGCGGCGTCAAGCGCTCGTGGTCAAGCGGCGCGCCGCGGCCGATGAGCATCGGCCGGCTGCTCAGGAATCCCGAAGCAACCGGTGCCGCAGAGGCTGCCGGGGCGAGCCGGAAATGATTCAGCAATCGCCGTGCGATCGCCGGCGACAGGGGCGGCTGGCCGCGCACTATCTTTTGCAGTTCCTCGACCAGCACCTCGAAGCGGTCTTCCTTCAGCAGGTAGCCGTCGGTGCCACACTGCAGCGCAGGGAACAGGTGGTCATCGTCGGAATAGAGTGTCGTGACGATCTTGGTGGCCGGGTAGAGCGCCAATTCGGTCAGCAACTCCATGCCGTTGCCGTCGGGCAATTCCAGGTCGACCAGGATCAGCTTGAAAGGATCGTCGGGGGCGACGTCGGGCTGCAGCGGGCCGACTTGGCGGCGGGCCGTTTCCAGGTCGCCGGCCTCTGTGATCGCGATCGAATCGCTGAAGCTTTCCCGAACCACGCGACTCAAGAAGCTGCGCGCGACCGGATTGTCTTCAACGATCAGGACCTTCACTGACATGCTGCGCTCCTTGGTTTTTGAGCCCGCGTTATGGTAGCTCACTGGCCGGGGTCGCTCGCTTCAATCGTTCGCGAGCACCAGCTTGTCTCGCACGTGTCGGACGGACCTGCGTGCAAAGGCCAGCGGCAGTTCGTGCATCGGCCCGCGCTCATCGCTCACCGGCTCGACACGACCTTGCTGCTGCCAACGCAACAAGTCAAAATTGAGCGCGCGCTGGCTTGAGGCTCGTGCTTGGTGTTTCTCGTCAAAACACGCCGATGTCGGAAGCGCCCGGAAGCGCCCGTAGCAGGACGAGGTTGAAGGGCAGGGCGGGAATCTGGCCCTACGCAAAACCCACCTCCAGCGGCCGCGCCAGGCAATCGACCTCAGCACCCTTCAGCGACTTCGCCTCCGACCGGATCGACCACCACGTCGGGCCCCTGGCCCGCGGTCAACGTCTGCGATTGTTCGGGCGCGCTCTCGTTGCCTTGGTCGATGGTGGCATCGGCACCGATGCGCACAACGACTCGCACTTGTCGGCGCTCGAAGCCGCGGCATTGGCCGCGCGCACCGACCGCCTTGGCGATCTGAATCGCCGAGCTGCCCACCCCGCCGGCCGCGGCGAGCACCAGCAACGTCTCGGCAGGCATCGAGGCTGCGCGACCCAGCAGGGTGTGGTGGGTGATCCCGCAGGTCAGCATGAAAACTGCCGCTGCGTCCAGAGCCGTGCCCTCAAGCAACGGCAGCACAGCGACGCGTCGACACAGGCGCGCGTGGCAAAACCACCGGTGCCAGCGAAAGCCGCCGTCGATTGCACGAAACGCCGGTTCTTCACCTCGCTGCCCAGGGCGTCAATCACGGCGGCGTGTTCGGCCTTTCACATGAATGGCAAAGGCGGCTTGAGCTGGTGCTTGTTTTGCCCGCTCAGCAAATCGAAGAAGTCTGGCTCGCCGCTTTGATCGCGATGCGGACCTCCACCGGCCCGGGCTCCGGCGTCGGCAATTGCGTCCATGACAGGGCTTTCGGCCCACGCGAACTCTCGCGCGAGCATGCCTGCATGGCGTTGCCTCCCGTGCCGAAAGGCAAGATCCGCAACGCGGCGGAGCGGTTACTTGCGGCAAGCGAGTCCATACAATCAGTCGATGCGCATTCTCATCGCCAACGACGACGGCTACCTTGCTCCCGGACTGGCCGCACTGGTAAAAGCCTGCGAGGGGTTGGGCGAACTCGATGTCGTTGCTCCGGAGCAAAACGCCAGCGGCACTTCGAACTCGCTCACGTTGAGCCGTCCGCTGTCGGTCTACACGGCAGCGAATGGATTCCGGTACGTGAGTGGCACACCGTCTGATTGCGTGCACGTGGCGCTGACCGGCTTGCTGCTGCAACGACCGGACCTGGTGGTTTCGGGGATCAACAATGGCGCCAACATGGGCGACGACACGCTTTATTCGGGCACGGTGGCGGCCGCGATGGAGGGTTTCCTGTTCGGCATTCCAGCGATTGCTTTTTCGCAGGTGAACAAGGGTTGGGGTGAACTCGACGCCGCTGCGCGCGTGGCGCGCAGCATCATCGAGCACGTGTTGAGCAACCCGCCGGCCCGCGGTCCGTGGCTGCTCAACGTGAACATTCCAAACCGCGCCGATGCCGACCTGCTGCCGCGCCAGGTCACGCGTCTGGGACGTCGCCATGCCAGCGAGCCGGTAATCTGCCAGACCAGCCCGCGCGGCGACACCTTGTACTGGATCGGCCCGGCCGGCGATGCGCGCGAAGCCGGCGCCGGCACGGACTTCCACGCGACCGCCAACGGGCAGGTGTCGATCACGCCGTTGCAGGTGGACCTGACCGACCACGCTACTTTGCCCGACTGGCGCGCCTGGGCCGGCAAGGCCGGCTGATGAGCGAGCACCGCGCGCGCGCTCCGAAGTTTCCGCTGAGCCTGGGACAGCTGACGCCCACGCTCAAGACTTACGTGCAACATGGCGGCGTCCGGTCCGCCACGGACGCTCAACCCGCCGCTTCTGCCACCAGCACGACTGCACCGCATCGGCCGGTATTGCGCCCTCAGCATCCGCTGGCGCATGCGCACGCACCTCAAGCGCCACAGGGCAGGCCCGCCGGCTTGGGCATGGACTCGGACGATGTGCGCAAGCGCATGCTGTCGCGTTTGCGAACCGCCGGCGTGCGCCACCCGGGCGTGCTCGACGCCATGGCTCGCGTGCAGAGGCATCGCTTCGTCGACGCGGCGCTGGTGACGCAGGCCTACGAGGACACGAGCCTGCCGATCGGCCACGGCCAGACCATCTCGAAGCCCTCGGTCGTCGCGCGAATGATTGAACTGCTGTTCGCTGGCGAGGTGGCGAACGGCAGCGGTTCGCTGGGTCGCGTGCTGGAGATCGGCACGGGCTGCGGCTACCAGGCGGCGTTGCTCGCCTTGCTGGGGCGGCAGGTCTATTCCATCGAACGGCTGCAAGCGTTGCATGAACGCGCCCGGCTGTGCATCGACCGCGCGGCCACGCCGAATTTGCGCTTGATCTACGGCGACGGGATGCTCGGCCACCCGCCCAACGCGCCTTACGATTCGATCATCGCGGCGGCCGGCGGCGACGCGTTGCCGGCTGCATGGCTCGAGCAACTCGCGATCGGTGGCCGGCTGGTCTCGCCGCTGCGGCAAGCCGGCACCCAGCGCCAGGTGCTGATGGTGGTCGATCGCACCGAGAGAGGTTACGTGCATGTCGCTCACGAGGCGGTGCATTTCGTCCCCTTAAAATCGGGAACAGGCGGATGAGTCTCGAGACGAATTTATGGTGAATTCCAGAATGCAGGTGTGCCGCATAGGGCTGGGCGCAGTGCTCTCGATCGCTATGCTGCTGACGGGCTGTGGTTCGACCCGAAACCGCGCTCCGGTGGAGGATCGTCCCGCGGCTCTTCAGCCTGCGGCGCCGGACGCTGCGGTCGTGGCAGAGTCCGATGTGGCCGGATCGACTGCTTACACCGCGATCGAGCCTGTGAAGTTGCTGCCAGGCGCCGAAAACGCCGGAAAGCCCGGCTACTACTCGATCAAACCCGGCGACACGATGATCCGGATCGGCCTGGAAAGCGGTCAGAACTGGAAAGACCTGGTCAAGTGGAACAACTTGGACAATCCCAACCTGATCGAGGTGGGTCAGGTGTTGCGTATCGTCGCGCCGGGGCAGGACCCTGCGCTGGCCACGCCTCGCCCCGTGGCTGCTGCCAAGGTGGAAACCAAAGCCCTCGATGTGAAGCCAGTTGCGATCGCTGCTGGCCCGAGCACGGCGTCCGCCGCGGCAGCGTCAGCGACAGTGGCGAACCCGATGCCGTCGGCGTCGCCCGCTTTGCCTGCTGCGACATCCGCTGCGGCGGTCGCGCCGGCGCCACCGCGCGAAGGCGATGACGATGTCAACTGGCAGTGGCCGTCTGCAGGCTCGCTCGCCGGCGGCTTCGAGGATGGCAAGTCCAAGGGCCTGCTGTTTGCGGGCAAAGCCGGTGACCCGGTGCTGGCTGCAGCCGACGGCCGGGTCGTGTACGCCGGCTCGGGGTTGCGCGGCTATGGCAACCTGGTGATCCTCAAGCACAACAACACGTACCTGACGGCTTACGCCCACAACCAATCGCTGTTGGTCAAGGAGGACCAGGCTGTACGACGCGGACAGCGCATCGCGGAGATGGGCGCGACCGACGCGGAACGGGTGCAGTTGCACTTCGAAATCCGCCGACAAGGCAAGCCGGTCGATCCATCCAAATTGCTGCCGCCGCGCTGAGACGCGTCCGACCAGAACGCACATGCGCAGAAAGCGCATTCCGCTGGAAGAATCGTGGCTGCAACAGGGGCCCCATGGGGTGCGGCCGGATCGAGCAACGGCTGGGCCCGATGCGGATGCCTCTGCGCCGCAGGGCGTTGTTCGTTGGGTCGGGCCTGCCTCCCGGGTCGAAGTACCCAGTGGCGAGCGCGAATCGGGCAACACTCTCCAGAACTATTTGTGCGACGGAAGCCGCGCGCCGCTTTTCACACTGCAACAGGAATTCGAAATCGCCACTCGCGCGCTCGAGTGGCGATTTCGAGGCCCGGCAACGCTTGATCGAACACCACCTCCGGTTGGTCGTCAGCATCGCGAAAAATTATCTGGGGCGCGGCGTGCCACTGCCGGACTTGATCGAGAAAGGCAACCTGGGCCTGATGCATGCCATCGGCAAGTTCGAGCCCGAATGCGGCTTTCGCCTGTCGACTTACTCATCCTGGTGGATCCGTCAAAGCGTCGAGCATTCGATTCGAGACCAGGCCCAACTGGTGCGGCTACCGGTCCACGTGGTGCGTGAACTGAACCAGGTCTACAAGGCGCGTCGCGCCCTCGAAGCCGCTGCTTCCTGCCAGGGTCTGGGGAACCGGACGGTGCGGATCGAGGCCTAGGCCGCCGCGCTCTGTCGGCCGGTGCAGGATGTCAGCGACCTGCTCTCGTTGGCCGAGTTGCCGGCCTCGCTGGATGCCCCTTTTGAACACGGGCCCGGCGAGCAGGGCGGTCACCCCCTTTTCGACATCGTGGCCGACACCGGCGCCACCGATCCGGACGGGCTGGCACTGCGTCATGAGGTAGAGCGTTGCTCGAACACGGCCTGGGTGAACTCGACGAGCGCGAACGCGAGGTGCTGTCGGGTCGATTCGGACTGGGCGCCCGCGAACCGGAAAGGCTGGAAGTGTTGGCCTGAAGATTGGAACTGACGCGTGAACGCATCTGTCAGATTCAGCAGGAAGCACCGATCAACTTGCGGCGTCGGATGCACAACCACGGTGTCGATCCGGGTGCAGGTTTCCGAACCCTTTCCGGTCAGCATCAGCGGTCGTTATTGCTCGCGGAAGGCTCTTTGAAGACCTCGAAGATTTCAGTGTGGCGCGGCCCGACGATCAATGGCGCGAGCACAAGCGCCTCGGTCTCGATCATCGACTGCAAGGCCTGCGAAATTCCCGCGGGCTCGCGGTCGGGGCGCGTCGCATAGGTCTCCATCCAGGTCTGCAGGCCGTTCAGGGCCTCGGGCCGGTGCAGCAGCCGCGTCACCAGGAACGGCAGGTTGGAGCGCAGGCGAGCCTGCAATGTCTCCACCGCCAGCCGCGCCGCTGCCGCTTGGCCTGTGACCACCCGGTAGTAGATGTACAGCTCACGCATCGTCATTGAGCCGTATCGGGCTGCAATGGTGGATCAAAGCCCACTGTCAGACCGCTGCGGGCTCGATCGGCACGAGATAGGGCAGTTCGCGGCGGTCAAGCACGGGGCCGTCGGACGTGCACAAGTGCAGCGTGCCCCCGTCAAGCGCGGCGATTTTCAACTCGGCCAGCACGCTGCTGCCTTCGCCATGCAGCCGTGGCGCTGCGTTGACGACCATGCCGGCCGGCTGTTGCGGATCGAGGCTGTGATAGATCTCCTGGCCGGACTGCGCCGGCGCCACCGTGTCGAACAAGAAGGCGCGCCGTTTGATGCTGCCACGATACTGGCTGCGCGCTACGACCTCCTGGCCGGGGTAGCAACCTTTTTGGAAATCGACGCCGCCGACCAGTTCGAAATTCACCATTTGCGGCACGAACTGCTCGAACGTGGTCGATTCGATCAGAGCGACACCGCTTTGCACCTCCAGCCAGCGCCAGGCGTCCAGCGTGATCACTGGAAGGGTCGAACCCCGGTCCGCAGACGAGGGCTCGACCAGGATGGCACGTGCCAAGCCAGCGCTGTCGGGCAATTTGATCACAGTGCCAGCACCTGTTTCGCGAACGCCCCACGGCTCCAAATCACCAACCAGCCCGTTCGCGCTGGTGCCGACCAGACCGCGCAAATTCATTTCGGCGCTGGCATCTCTGAGCTTGCATTGCGACCGCATCACAAACATCGACAGCCGCTTCAGTGTCGCCGGCAGCAGGCTGACGGAGACGATCAGGCGCAAACTGTGATCGGTGTCTTTCCAGCCGACGAAGCTGGCTTGCAGCCGCCCCTTGGCGGAGCAAAACCCGGCCAACCGAGCGCGACCCAGCGGCAGGCGATCAAAGTCGTTCGTCAACTGACTGTGCAGAAATTTCGCAGCGTCGGCACCGCTCGCGTGGATCACGCCCAGATGGGTCAAGTCGACGGCACCGTCCAATTTCACAAGCTCATTCATGCCCCATTATCATCAGCCGCCATGGGTGAAGCCTGTTCGCAGACCGTCGCCGGTTGGCATCCCGTCCGGAGGATGGCTTCGTGACGGCCCGGTTCGCCGGACTGAGGCGTGCGTTGCTCGCCATGATCGTTTTGGTCATGATGCTGGCTGGCGCAGTGGCGGCCTCTGCGCTGTGGTGGCTCGAGCGGCCACTGGCGTTGCGTGAGGCCACGGTCGAGCTGTCAATTGAACCCGGCACTGCGCCGCGCGACATTGCACAAGGCTGGGTTGACGGCGGTGTGCAGACTTCGCCCCGGCTGATATACGAGTGGTTTCGCTGGTCGGGACAAGCTCGCAAGATCCGGGCGGGCAGCTATGAGGTGGGAGCCGGTATCACACCGCGCCGGTTGCTCGACATGATGGTGCGCGGCGACGAGACGCTGGCCACGGTCCGTTTGATTGAAGGATGGACTTTTCGCCAGTTTCGCGCCGAACTGGCGCGTTCCGAGGCACTCAAAGCCACCACCACGGGCATGAGCGATGCTGACATCATGAGCGCCCTCGGAGCGCCCGGCGTGGCTGCCGAGGGCCGCTTCTATCCCGACACCTATGCGTACAGCAAGGGCAGCGCTGACATGGCGCTGCTGCGTCGCGCGTTTCACGCCATGCAGACCCGGCTGGCCGCGGCGTGGCAGCAACGCACTGTCGACACGCCGTTGCGCAATGCCGATGAGGCACTCACCCTGGCATCGATCATCGAGAAGGAAACCGGGGCACTGGCCGATCGGGGCCGCGTCGGCGGGGTGTTCGTCAATCGGTTGCGCCTGGGCATGTTGTTGCAGACCGACCCGACCGTGATTTACGGGCTGGGCGAAAGGTTCGACGGCAACCTGAGAAAGCGCGACCTGTTGACGGATTCCCCCTTCAACACCTACACCCGAGGTGGCCTGCCGCCCACACCCATCTCGATGCCGGGCAAGGCGTCGTTGCAGGTGGCGGTGAGGCCCGATTTCACAGCGGCGCTCTATTTCGTCGCTCGCGGCGATGGCACGAGCGAATTCAGCGTCACGCTGGCCGAGCATAATCGCGCCGTCGATAAGTACCAGCGGGGCAAAAAGCCCGCAGACCGCAGCCCGTGAGCGCACGTTTCATCACCTTCGAAGGCATCGATGGCGCCGGCAAGACGACCCACATCGAGGCCCTCGCGCAACGTTTGTCGGGCCGTGGCGAGAAGGTGTTGTGCACGCGCGAACCGGGGGGCACGCCGCTGGCCGAGCGGCTGCGCGAACTGTTGCTGCACCAGCCGATGGATTCGCTGACCGAGGTGCTGCTGGTGTTCGCAGCGCGGCGTGACCACTTGCAGCAAATCATCCTTCCCGCCTTGGCTGGCGGCTCCACCGTGTTGTGCGATCGCTTCACAGACGCCACGTTTGCCTACCAGGGCGGCGGGCGAGGGCATCGCCTTGACGTGCTGGAGCAACTCGAGCAATGGGTGCAGGGCACATTGCAGCCCGATCTGACGCTGTGGTTCGACTTGCCGCCTGGCGAGGCCGCCCAGCGCCGTGCCGCGGCACGTGTCGCCGATCGTTTCGAGCGACAGGACAGCGATTTTTTCGAGCGTGTTCGTGGCGGTTACCTGGCTCGCATGCAGGCGATGCCTCAGCGGTTCGCGCTCATCGATGCGACCCGGGACGTCGCTGCGGTGTCACGGCAGATCGAAGCCGTGTGGGCTCATCGCCAATGGTAGGCATCGTCGGCGCGGACGGTGCGGTGGCGTTGCCCTGGCTGGAACAGCCGTTGCGACAGGTTCTGCAGACGCAGCGCGGCCACGCGTTGCTGGTGCACGGTCCGCAAGGGGTCGGCCAGTTCGAGCTGGCCTCGATGTTGGCGCAGTCCTGGTTGTGCGAAGCCGCGCCGCAGGCGTCTGAGACAGGCTTTGAACCGTGCGGCGTCTGCGCCAGCTGCCGATTGTTTCAGGCTCGCTCTCATCCCGATTTACTGGTGCTTTTGCCGGAGGCCCAGCGTGCGGCTTTGGGCTGGGGTGTCGGCAGCGCAGACGGCAGTGGCGACGACGTCGGTGCCGAAAAGCAAGGCAAGGCCAAGCCCAGCAAGGAAATCAAGGTCGATTCGGTGCGCCAAGCCATCTCTTTTGCGCAAACTTCCTCCGCGCGCGGACGCGGCAAGGTCGTGCTGATCCATCCGGCCGAACGCATGAATGCGATCGCGGCAAACACGCTGCTCAAGACCTTGGAAGAGCCGCCTGGCGAAGCGCGCTTCCTGCTGAGCTGCGCGGCGCCCGATGGATTGCTGCCGACGATCCGCAGCCGTTGCCAAGCGGTGCCGTTGATGGTGCCTGCCACCGATTTGGCCATCACGTGGTTGAAGCAGCAGGGCGTGTTGCAGCCCGAGGTGCTGCTGGCTGCCGCGGGTGGCCAACCCACCGAGGCGCTTGACTGGTTCCGTCAGGGCATCGATTCGGCGCTCTGGTCGCGCATCCCGGCGTGGGTGCAGGCTGGCGATGCCGCTGCCTTTGTCAACTGGCCCTTGCCGCGCCTGATCGATGCACTTCAAAAGCTCTGTCACGACGCGATGAGTCTCACGGCGGGTTCCGCACCGCGCTATTTTCCGGCGCCGAGCGTGCCCGCAGCGGCCACGCTCGGCGCGCTGCTGGCATGGTCTGGCGAACTGATGCGCGCCTCGCGCCATGCAGAACACCCCTGGAATGCAGGACTGATGATGGAATCGCTGCTGCAGCAAGGCCGGCGCGCCTTGCACCGACCGGCCGGCATCTGATCACCGCGTCGCATCGGGCCCATTCGCTACACTGGTGTGATGAACATGTTGCAACCGTCCGCCGGAGTCTGGTCGTGAGCGAAGCCGGTCCGCGCAGTCTGCCTGCGGTCGCGCCGCCGGCGGCCGGGACCGTGCGGCCGAGCGTGATACAGCTGGTGTTCAGAGAAAAGGGCGCGCTGTACGCGGCTTATATGCCGGTGTTCTCGGACGGCGGATTGTTCGTGCCGACCACGCGCGACTACAAGCTCGGCGAAGACATCTATCTGTTGCTGTCGCTGCCCGACGACCCGCAACGCTATCCCGTTGCCGGCAAGGTGGGCTGGATCACACCTGCCAACGCGTCCGGCGGTCGCACGCAAGGCGTGGGCGTGCGATTTCCCACCGACGAAAAGACCCGCGCACTTCGACTCAAGATCGAAGAGCAACTCGGCACGATGCTGTCATCGGCCAAGCCGACCCAGACCATCTGACAGAGCGCCGGCCGCGCCGGCGCCACGTTCCCATGTTTGTCGACTCGCACTGCCACCTGAGTTTTCCTGAACTGCAGGCGAACCTGGCAGACATACGGGTCGCGATGGCGCTGGCGAAAGTCGACCGTGCGTTGTGCATCTGCACCACCCTGGAAGAATTTGAGCAAGTACATGCGTTGGCCACCACTTACGACAACTTCTGGTGCAGCGCTGGCGTTCATCCCGACAACGAAGGCGTGCGCGAGCCTTCGGTGGCCGACCTGGTTGAACTTGCCAGTCGGCCACGCGTGGTCGCGATCGGAGAAACCGGACTCGATTACTACCGCCTGAACGGACGCACTGTGGCTGACATGGAGTGGCAGCGCGAGCGTTTCAGAACGCACATCCGCGCCGCGCGCTTATCTGGATTGCCGCTGGTGGTTCACACACGCAACTCTTCCGACGACACCTTGGCGGTGCTCGCTCAGGAGGGTGCGATGGACGTCGGAGGGGTGTTCCACTGTTTCACCGAAAGCGAGGCCGTGGCCCGCGCCGCGCTCGATCTGGGCTTCTACATCTCGTTTTCCGGCATCTTGACATTCAAAACTGCCAGCGACCTCCGAGCAGTGGCGCGCTTCGTTCCGCTGGAGCGTTGCCTGATCGAGACCGACAGTCCCTACCTCGCACCGGTGCCGTTCCGTGGCAGGTTGAACAGTCCTGCCCACGTGTCCTTGGTGGCTAGACAGATCGCCGAGTTGAAAGGCGTCGAAGTGGAACAAATCGCCGAGGCTACCAGTCGCAATTTCGAGCGTCTTTTCAACATCCCCGAAATGCGATACCGAGCCGATTGAAAATAAGTTTTGCAATAGCGCTGCAAGTCGTTGAGAACAAGACGATATCCAGGTGTTGACCGATTCAGTACGGTTTCAGTTCGTGATGCAAGGCACCTCCCAGCGGTTCGTTTTTGTCGGAGTTTTGATGACAAGGAACATGGCAGCTGGATGACTTCCGGTGCGTTGTGGGCAGATCTACAGTCGGTCGCTTCAGCCAGCGATATTCTTGAAGGAATACCATGTCGTTTACTCACCAAGTCGCCAATCCTTTTGCGTTGCTCATGAACCCCGAAGCTGTGATTGAGGCCATGGAAAGATCGAGCCGACTGAATCATTTGCAGAGCCGCGTGTGTCGGCCGTTGGACAAGCCGCTGATTCCTCATTCAGGTGACGACGCGGAGTCACTGACTGACGACGCGGATGAAATGCAAGCTCGCGACTGACAAGCCGCGATCCGGCCGGTCACGGTGGATGCGGCAAGTGCAGTGGTTTCGCACTAGTGCGGGGTAATAGTTTCAGTTCGACTTACGACGCAATGGGGCCGGCAACCGCGTCCGTGGCGTTCAGGATGAACTTTGGTCCTCCTTCGGCGACGATCAAAAGCGCTTCGAAATCAGGCGCGTGGAACAAGGAGTGACGGCGGCGCATTGGTAACCGCCCTGCAGACCATCTGTGGGTGGGTGGCCCTGTCCCCAGCGGGTCAGCCAGAACAATGCAAGGGCCGCCGCTTTCGCGGAGGGTCTGCACTCCATCTGCGCTTCAAGCTTCCAGCGGTAGACGGTGCGCACGCTCACGCCCAGCACCTTGGCGATTCGAGCCGGATGGGGGTTCCCCAGGTCATGCAAATTCGTGTGCTAGGTTGGAGTGAAGCGGGAGTCCGGTCGATGCTGTACCGGTTCAAGTTCATAGAGAAACCGTCCCAGCCATGCGCTCTCATATGCGCGACGATGTATATTATGTAAACTATTTTGTTTCGCGTCTTTGATCTCATCGAGCCTTTGAAGCAGTTGGATCATTGAGACGACAAAAGGTGCTCAACTCAAAGATGACACGACGTCGTAAAAGGCCCACCCCGGGCCGCCGTGGGTCTTCTTCGCGTGGTACATCGCCGCATCGGCGTGGCTGATCAATTCAGACGCCGACGCACCCTGCCCAGGGTAAATCGATATTCCTATGCTCGGCCTGACGACGATTTCCCTGTCATCGAAATGCACCGGCATGGCCAAAGCAGCGACCAGCGTCGAAGCGATGCGTTGGATGTTTTCACGACCTTTCGGGTTGATCAGCAGGTACAGAAATTCGTCGCCACCCGTGCGGCAGACCGTGTCTTCGGCGCGGCAGTGTTTGAGCAGACGGGCAGCAATTTGCTTGAGCACTTCGTCGCCCGCCGCATGTCCCAGGGTGTCGTTGATTTCCTTGAATTTGTTCAGGTCGAAGAACATCACGGCCAATTCAAAGCCTTGTCGGGCAGCCACCGCAATATCGTGGGTCAAGCGTGAATCAAAGTGTTCCCGGTTCGGCATGCCGGTCGCCGAATCATGGCAAGCCGCAAACTGTGCTTCACGCTCTCCTTCTCTGGCAGCGACCAAAGCGACCCGCGTATTTGCGAGTGCTGCTCGTGCAATGGCAAGCGCACTTTCCGTGTGCTCCAGGTCAGCAAGACCCTGTTCCAATGTGCAATTCACGGCATGCAAGTCAGCCGCGCACTCCGCGACCTTGTGCTCGACCGCTTTGCTCACCTCCAGCGCGACGTGGGCTGCCCATTCAGGGTCCCCGCCGGCGATCTTCGCCTTCAAAACTGTGCCTGCTGCGGCAAGGTCGTTCGCGGCGCTCTCGACGCGCACCTTGACGTCCTTGTTTTCCTCCAACGCAGTGGCCAGGAACGGCGCAATCGGAGCGGTCTTTTCAGCGGTATTTAGACTTTTAGCCATGCACGAGTATCGCCTTCCCACAGCAACCGGAACGTTGAATATGGGCGTGTTTAACGGTGGTTGGAGAAACTTTCGATCTACGAGCAACGATGGCGGTCGGCGCGCCCCACATTGCGCGCGTCAGCGTGGTTGGCGACACCCGAAACGACTTTGAGTATCTGAGCAATATGTTTTTAAATCAATTACTTGCCGGCTTTTCTGAATCCATCACTTTAGACGGTTTCGATTTATGATGATGGTTGTGCTGGAACCTATTGGCTCCGGCAGCCTCTCACGGGAAATTCGGGTCTTTTAAGCATGTTTCGAACCACGATCGTCGGTGTCTTGCTCTGTTTTTGGTTGCTCACGAGCCACGCATTCACCGTGAACCCGGCTGTCGTGACGACCGAGCAGGCGCGCGCTGAACTGGTGGTCAATGCTCCGAACGGCCTGGTCCCGGAACAGAAGTTCCAGATGGGTCTGTTGATAGAGCACCGGTCGGGATGGCACACTTATTGGAAGAATCCTGGTGACTCCGGCCTGCCGACCCGGCTCGATTGGACGCTTCCCGGCGGCATGCAGGCGGGCGACATCGAGTGGCCCTTGCCACGGCGCCTACCGATCGGCCCGTTGATGAATTACGGCTACGACGGCCGCGTGCTGTTGCCGGTCACGGTGGCTGTGCCGGCCGGTTTCAGCGGCGATAGCGCAGACATTCAGTTGCGCGCGGAGTGGTTGGTTTGCAAGGAAATTTGCATCCCGCAGTCGGGTGAGTTTCGACTGAGGGTACCGGCTGCCACGCCGACCATCAATTTTGCGCAGGCCTTCGACACAGCCCGTGATGCGATACCAGCGCCGCTGGCTACAGCCTACGCCAGTGCCAGGGTGCTGGGAAATTCGTTGGTGCTGCGCATCGACGGACTGCCCGCCGCCTGGCGGAACCAAAACCTGTCGGTGTTCGCCGAGGTTGGCGCGGTGTTGGACAACGTGTCCCGTCCGGTTGCGCAGTGGGACGCAGGGGTCTGGACAGCAAGCTTGCCGTTGTCGGCGCAGCGCTCCGTCAGCCCAGATCGGCTGCCGTTGGTACTGGTGGCCGACAGCGACGCGGTCGGCGTGCAGGTCACGGTTGACGTCGCGGGCCCGTGGCCGTCGACCGCCGCCCCTTCTGCCGTCGGACTGGAAACCAACGGCGTTGCACCCCGACAGGGCGCAGACCTCGGCTGGATGGCGGCTCTGGCGTTTGCGCTGGTTGGCGGCGCGCTGCTGAACTTGATGCCCTGCGTGTTTCCAGTGTTGTCCTTGAAGGTGCTGGGCTTCGCAGCGCACGCCCACGACCGGCGTGTCCTGATTGGAAACGGACTCGCCTACTCTGCTGGCGTCGTGCTGTCGTTCCTGGCGCTGGCGGGGCTGTTGCTGGCGCTGCGCGCAGGCGGTGAGCAACTGGGCTGGGGTTTTCAGCTCCAGTCACCGGCAGTGGTCGCCACGCTGGCCGCGCTGTTCACGATGATCGGCCTGAACCTGCTGGGCGTCTACGAGTTCGGCTCGCTGTTGCCGAGTTCGCTGGCGACTGTCAGATTCCGCCATCCGATGGTTGATTCAATGCTCACCGGGGTGCTGGCGGTGGCCGTGGCGTCGCCGTGTACCGCGCCGTTCATGGGCGCGTCACTGGGTCTGGCCGCAACGCTGCCAGCCCCGCAGGCGCTGGCTGTGTTTTCTGCGCTCGGGCTCGGCATGGCGCTGCCCGTTCTGGCTGTCAGCGCTTGGCCAGCGCTGGCGCGCGCACTGCCGAGGCCGGGCGTCTGGATGGTGCACTTCCGGGTCGCGATGGCCTTTCCCATATTCGGCACGGTGGTCTGGCTGGCGTGGGTGCTGGGTCAACAGGCGGGCGTGGATGCGGTTGCCCTGCTGCTCGGGGTGTTGCTTGCATTGGCGTTTGCCGCCTGGGCGCTGGGGTCGGCCACGCTCGGCCCGGGTGCCCGCAAAACGCTGGGCACGCTGTCGGTCGCGTTGCTGGCCGTGGCGTTGGCCTGGTTCGTGCCCACTCTGAGCGTTGACGACGTACAGGCGTCACGCCCTGTGGCAACGACAGCGGCCACTCAGCACGGCTGGCGACCCTGGTCCACCACAGCGGTGGCGGACGAACTGGCACAAGGTCGGCCGGTGTTCATCGACTTCACCGCGGCGTGGTGCGTGACTTGCCAGTTCAACAAGCGAACCACGTTGGACGATGCCCGGGTGCTGGCCGACTTCGCCGCGCGCGGCGTCACACGCATGCGTGCCGACTGGACCCGCCGCGATCCGGCAATCACCGCCGAACTCGCGCGTCTGGGGCGAAACGGTGTGCCGGTTTATGCGCTTTACACACCAGCGCAGCCAGACTCTCCGCGGCTGCTCAAGGAAATACTGACGGTGTCCGCGCTGCGTGAAGCGCTGGCGGACTTGCCGACGCGCGCGGCCTCCGCACCCGGTGCACCCACCGGCCCGATCGCTGCGCGCTAGTGCAGTGGTCGATGCTTTGTGGAACTTGGGAAAATCGTGCGAAGAAGGCGTCTGGCCAGAAACCCAAGGGCAATGTCGTGGGGCATGGCGAGCATTCGCCAGAACGGCGTCCGTCGACCAAAGACTCGGTTCGATGGTCCGCACAGCGTCGAACACTGCAACAGTTCACCCGCCGGTCACGGCAAATGCAGTTCGGCCCGTGCTCCGCCCAAATCAGAAGTGGTCAGCACGAGGCGGCCGCGTCGACGTACGCTGACGTGGGCAGCCGCCACGGCATCGCAGATGGATGTGCCGAGGCCGCTTCCGTCGGGCGTCGCACCCGAGCCCCAGCCCGGTCCGTCGTCTTCGCAATACAGCACGAGGCCCGATTTAGCGACGTTTTTGTCCATGCCTTCTCCAGCTCCTTGAGCGGCGCCGATCACGATGCGGCTGCGCGCGAAACGCGCCGCGTTCGCCAGCAACGCATGCAGGGCCAGGTTGACGAGCCGGTCGTCAAAAAACGCCGTCGGCGGGCAATCTGCCGCGATCGACATGTCCAGCCGCGGGCCATCGGCGGGGATCACGAATCCAGCGCGGACTTCGCACAGGAAATCTTCGGGATTGTGGGCTTCGACCCGCGCCGTCAGTCGTCCCTCGTCCGACGTCATCAGCAAAAAGCCCAGCAACCGCATGCGCAACTGGCTGCAATGCACATGGGCGAACGTGACCTGGGTCAGGCCTTGCTGGACCACCAGGCGTTCCAGTTCGATTTCGAGCGATCCGAGGGCGTTTTTCAGGTCGTGCACGACGGCCTGCAGCGCGAGTGGCGTCATGCGTGCATTCAGTGGCAAGTCGGCCAAGGCCGTCAGGCCGCCTCGCGGGAAGGTGCCAGCTTGGTGATCGTCTCCACCAGGAACTTGTTTTGCAGCGCGATCCGCGGATTGCCGGGCATCAGTAGCGTCAGCGTGGCCAGGTAGCCGCGGATCTTGTCCACCGCCGCGCGGTCGAGCTGGGTCTGCCTGGACAGCCAGAACAGCGTGATTTGCGACGCCGCCAGCATCACCGTCGTGTTCTCGGGTGTTTCGGCCAGCGCCTCTTCGATGCATTTCACCGCTTGGTCGTGTTCGAACTGGCGCACCAAGGTTTCGGCGTGCTTGACCTTCGCGTTGGTGCCCTCGACTTCTCTGTGGATGATGCTGTCGATCTGTTCCTTCATGCCGGAATTGACCATCGCACTGCGCACCATATTGACCATCTTCTTGTTGTCGTGATCGGTGCGCACGACCGCCGACAGGATCTCGGTGGCGGCCACTTCGTTACCCACTGCCATGTTGGCCTTGGCCAGCAGGATCGTCGCCAGGTCGGCGCGCGGCGCCTCGGCGCTGGCCATGATGGATTTCAGCTTGGCCTCGGCACCGGCACGGTCGCCCGACTGTGCCAGGGCCCTCACCTCGAGCGCAGCGGTCGCGGCGGCCACGCCCGCCGTGCCCGAACGAGCTGCATAAACGGTCTGCGGATCGCTCAGCAACGCCATCGCGGCCGCTGCGTTGCCTTCGTCAAGGTGGACCTGTGACAACTGCAACACGTCGGCCGCATCGGCGGTGCGCGAGCCGCGCGTCAGCTTGCAAACCACGGCGTAGTTTTCGCGGGCACAGGCCAGGTCGCCGGCTCGATACGCCACGTCGGCCACGCGCCGGCTGCGCCGCGCAGACGGCACCACCGCGGCGCTCTTGAGCAATATCTGCAAAGCACGTTCGTCATCGCCCTGCTCTTCAGCCAAGTCGGCCAGCAAGTCGTAGGCCTGCACAAATTTGGGGTTGGCCTCGACCACGGCTGCGGTGGCCGTTGCCGCTTCCACGTGCAGATTCGCCGACTTCAGACACTTGGCCAGGCCCAGCTGCGCCCAGGTGAGGTCTGCGCGCATTGCCAGCAATTGGTCATAGATGAGTTTGGCCTGTGCATGCTGACCGATCTCGAGATGGCATTCGGCCCTGCGACGCAGCGCCAGGATCTGGTACTTGCTGGTGGGCTCGGCCAGCGGGATGCATGCCGTGGCGGCACCGGCGTAGTCTTTCTTGGCGACGCGCTGATTGACCGTTTTGAAAGCGATCTGCCTGGCCAGGATGGACTTGAGCCGCTCGCCCAGCGCATTCGTCGTGAACGGCTTGAGCACGTAATCGTCGGGCAGCACCTCGGCCGCTGACGCCACCGCCACGTATTCCTGCTCAGCCGTCACCATCACGAACAGCGTGGCCAGAGTCAGAATGCCTTGCGCTCGCACGTACTCGAGCAACTGCTGTCCGTCGGTCTGGCGGTTCAGGTTGTAGTCGCACAGAACCAGGTCGAAGGTCGCTTTGCGCATCTTCTCGATCGCCTCGTCGGGCGCGCTGGCCTGAACCACGTTGCTCGCGCCAAGCTGACCCAGTTGGCTTCGCAACTCCTGGCGCACCAGCGACATGTCGTCGATCAGCAGGATTGACAGACCAGCAAGTTGCGCGTCGGTTGGAAAAGCCATGGCGGGTCGTCGAAGCCTTGTGCGTTGGGGGCAGGCTGTTTGGAAGCAGCGCCTGGAAGAACAGGCTGAGCGATCCTACGCAGCGTCGCCCAGGCGATATGCGCCGAAAAGACCGGCCTAAGCGGGGCAATACGCGGCCGCTCGCCGCGTCGGCAGCTCGGGCTGAGGTGCCGTTGCTGCCGCAGCCGGCGCGGCGCTCGGAGCGCTAACATGGGTTTTTCATCATGCCGTTTCATCCTGCCCATGATCGCTTGGCTGACAGATCCCGACGACCCGCTTCCGGAATCCCGGCATGCGCTCGGGCCAGCATCCGAGGCACCCGGGCTGCTGGCTGCGGGCGGCGAGCTCACGCCGCAGCGGCTCGCCGAGGCTTACGGGCGCGGCATTTTTCCCTGGTACGGCGAGGGCCAGCCGGTGTTGTGGTGGTCGCCCGACCCACGCATGGTGCTGATGGTCGACCGGTTCAAGCTCTCGCGTTCGCTGCGCAAGACCGTCGCCCGGTTCGTGCGCAGCCACGATTGCGAGGTGCGCATCGACAGTGCGTTTTCATCGGTGATCGAAGCCTGTGCGCAGGCCCCACGAGACGGACAAAGCGGCACCTGGATCGTGCCGCCGATGATCGCCGCGTATGAGCACTGGCACGCGCTGGGACAGGTGCACAGCTTCGAGACTTGGATCGGCGGCGAGTTGGTCGGCGGTCTTTACGGCGTGGGTCTGGGCGGCATGTTCTTCGGTGAATCGATGTTTGCCCGGCGCAGCGACGCGTCCAAGATTGCCCTGGCGGCGTTGGTGTGTTTCTGTCGTCATCACGCGATCGCGATGATCGATTGCCAGCAGCGCACTTCGCACCTGGCGTCGCTGGGTGCGGAACAATTGACGCGCGCCGACTTTGAAAGCCGTCTGGTCGCCGCCGTGGCACGGCCAGCGGTCGCCGAATGGACTTACCATCGTTCTGTGTGGCGACACCTCGGGCAGTTGGCCGAAGCGGTGACGGGACGGCAGGACGACGATTCGTGACGCACCTTAAGGAATTGCCGCTCGCCTCGTTGCAGTTTTATGCAACAGCGCCCTACCCCTGCAGCTACATCGAAGGGCGAATGGCGCGGTCGCAAGTTGCCACCCCCAGCCACCTGATCCACGCCGATGCCTATTCTGCGTTGGTGGCCAACGGTTTCAGGCGCAGCGGAATGTTCACCTACCGGCCGTTCTGCGACGGTTGCCGAGCCTGCGTGCCGCTGCGCGTGCCGCTCGCCGCTTTCGCGCCAACCCGCAGTCAACGGCGTGCCTGGAAGGCCCACTCCAACCTGCAGGCCAAGGTCTTGCGGCTGTGCTTCGTGCCCGAGCATTACCAGCTCTACCTGCGCTACCAAGCCAGCCGCCACAGTGGCGGCGGCATGGACCATGACAGCGTTGATCAATACACGCAATTCCTGCTGCAAAGCCGGGTCAATTCGCGCTTGGTCGAGTTCCGCGAGCCTGCCGAAGACGGCCAGGGCTCGCTCAAGATGGTGTCTATCCTGGACATCCTGAACGACGGCTTGTCGGCCGTCTACACTTTCTTCGAGCCCGAAAGGCACACCAGTTACGGAACCTACAACGTGATGTGGCAGATCGAGCAGGCCCGGTTACTGAGCCTGCCGCAGGTGTACCTGGGCTACTGGATCGCGCAAAGCACCAAGATGGCCTACAAGGCTCAGTTTGGTCCGAATGAGTTGCTGGTCGATGGGCGCTGGCTGCCTTCGCAGCTAGCCCTGGCGAGCCAAGCCGTCGTCTGATCACTTAAATCCAGCGGCGAGATGACGTCGCTCAAAAGGCGGACGCGAGCAATTGCAGTGACCCATCGATTGAGTTCCGACGCCAATCGAAATCTTGGTGGGCGGTGAGGGTTTCGAACCCCCGACCCTCTCCGTGTAAGGGAGACGCTCTACCGCTGAGCTAAGCACCCTAGCGAGTAGCTTAGTTTACAGCATCCTTAAGGGCTTTACCAGCTTTGAATGCCGGGTTTTTAGAGGCCTTAATTTTTATGGTCGCGCCGGTTTGCGGGTTGCGTCCTTGACGAGCGGCACGTTTACGAACCGAGAAAGTACCAAAGCCAACGAGAGTGATGGTGTCGCCTTTCTTGAGGGCTTTTTTAATAACTTCGATTACTGCATCAACCGCACCTGCAGCATCGGCTTTTGACAGTTCGGCGGTTTCAGCAACGCTTGCAACAAATTCAGCTTTGTTCATTGTTAACTCCCTGTGCGATTTGTAATCGCAAAATTTTTATAAATTAGTTGTGTTCCAACAAAACAACATCTAATCCACCTGAGCCGATACGCGAGAATGCTCGCATTTCGGTTGTGCAATTTATACCAGTGCTTTTTTACATAAGCAAGCACTGAGAGCCATACTTTTCGCGGCTCTCAGTAATTTTTTAGTTTTGTTCAATGACGTAACGCATTTGGATCGGAATCGCGGCCAGCATTTTCAGCAGATTCCTTGACAGCAGTGGTGGATTCTGTTGCAGGTGATAAATGACGCACTAGTGCTAC
>ENA-OFCX01000341-OFCX01000341.1-metagenomes-genome-assembly--contig:-NODE-341-length-25672-cov-4.403521_pt1 | contig 25672 bp, 24 predicted proteins | sample MGYA00153384_OFCX01 | MGnify analysis MGYA00153384
ACAAGAACTTGGTCTAGCCGCATAAAAACCAGTCCAAGTTTTTATCCGCATCCCCTTTTTAACGGTCTTCAGATATACAGAGGTTCGTCTTGCATGGCCTGCAGCTGCTCTTGCAGGGTGGCGGTTTGTTCGAGCCAATATGTTTCAGTCCCGAACCAGGGAAAGGCACGCGGAAAAGCGGGATCGCTCCAGCGCTGGGCCAGCCATGCACTGTAGTGAATCAGGCGCAGTGTGCGAAGTGGCTCAATCAGTGCCAGCTCTCGCCGGTCAAACGCACGCATTTGTTCATAACCTTCTACCAAGGTCGAAAGTTGCTGGCTGCGCTGCATGCGATCGCCTGACAGCAGCATCCACAGGTCCTGCACGGCAGGGCCCATGCGTGCATCGTCCAGATCCACAAAATGCGGGCCACCTCTGCCATCCGCATCTACGGGGGACCACAGAATGTTGCCCGGGTGGCAGTCACCATGCAGGCGAATGCTGCGGTAAGGGGTAGATTGCAGCGTGTGTGCAGCTTGCGCAAGGGCGGCTTCGCATGCCGGTTGCCAGCGCTGGCGCACATGAGGCGGCATGTCGGCATGCTGCAAGAGCCATTGCATGGGCTGCATACCCATGGTTTGCACGTCCAGCGGCGGGCGGGAGGTGAAACTTTTTTTCTCACCAGTCACATGCAAGCGGGCCAGAAAGCGGCCAATCCACTCCAGGGTGTCCCAGTCTTCCAGCTCGGGCGTTCGTCCACCGCGCCAAGGGCTGATGCTGAACGCAAAACCTGCGTGGTGGTGCAGCGTGGCAGCCTGCAATGGCAGGGGGGCGATCACCGGCACTTCGGCCTGTTGCAGCTCTTTGGCAAACGCATGTTCTTCTTGAATCTGTGCGTCGCTCCAGCGGCCAGGTCGATAGAACTTGGCAACCACTTTGTCGCAGCCCTCTACCGGCTTGTCCAGACAAGCCTGGTACACACGGTTTTCGTAGGAGCCAAGCGCCTGCAAACGACCATCTGGCCATAAGCCTGCGGCATTGAGCGCGTCCAGCACGCAGTCGGGCGTCAGGGCGTCGTAGGGATGAGAGGCGTCAGCAGTTTGGGTGTGGCTCATACGATCAGATTGTCGTGCGCCTTCAATGATGGACAAGCTCAGTACGTTTCAATCTGTATGCTGCGTCAGGTGATTGGCCCGCAGGCGATCCTGTGCCGGCACTCAGCGGTGCTCGATGTGAAGATCAAGCGTGCTGCAGACGCTGCCCCGGCTGCGCAGTTGCGCCTTCAAAGATGGAATGTCTCGTGGGTGCTGAGAGGGGGCTCAGAGGGTGCTGACGGCACTGCGGGCGGGGCGTATCTGATAGACGCAGCGCTGGCCACCTTCCAGCAGGTATTCTCCACGCTCTACCGTAGCCAGGTGGCCCACGACTTCCTGGAAGAGACATTGTTCGGATCTGCAAAATCCACGGCAGCTCTGTGCTGCGGCACAGATCGGGCAGTGGTTTTCCACCAGAAGCCAGCCCTCGCCATGTGGCTCCACATGTGCCATGTAGCCTTCAAGGGTTCGAATTTTGGCCAGCTGCTCGAGCCGTTGCGGTAAATCTTGCGCCGTGCATGCCTGGGCGTAGCGTGTACGGGCATCGACTTCTCTGTCTGTAATGAGTTCATCGAGTCCGCGTTCACCAAACAATTTCCGGATGGAACCAATGAGCTGCACGGTCAGCTGGGCATGTGCATCGGGAAAGTAACGCTGCCCGGCTGGCGTCAAAGTCCATAACTGGCGGGGACGCCCGGCCCCCTTTGGTGGCTGCGTTGTGCCCTGTACCAGCTCTTGCTCCACCAGCTTGTTGATCTGCTGTCGCGCTGCTTCCGGGGTCATTTGCAGCGCCTTTGCCAAGGCGCTGGTGCTGACGGGTGCCAGGCGCTTCATCGTTTCGAGCATGCGCAATGCAGAAGGTGCATCAGAAGAGGTGGCGTGTGATGGCATTTATTTATGCAAGTTATTGCTTTGTTTATTTGGGGCTTGCTCTTTTATCAAAGAGAATACTTGCATTATTCTGGTGCAAAAGAAACATATGACAAGCATGACATCCAAAGAGCCCACCATTGCAGTGGCAGACGGTCCATCTGGCAGCTGGGGCGCATTGCTGGGGCGAGCACACGGGCTGACGGCGCTGGCACTGACCGGAGCCGTCGCAATGCACGCGATCAATGTGCATATTGTGACCACAGTCCTGCCCTCGGTAGTGCAGGAAATTGGTGGTCTGCAGTGGTATGCATGGAGCACAACGCTGTTTGTCGTGGGATCGATCATCGGTGCTGCACTGTCTGTGAAGCTGATGGCTTGCAGTACGGCCAGAGGCGCGATGGTGGGAGCGTTGCTGGTGTTTGCGCTGGGTACGCTGGTCTGTGCCACCGCAGCCAGCATGCCTGCCATGTTGCTGGGGCGCACGGTGCAAGGGCTAGGTGGCGGTGTGGTGGGGGCCTTGAGCTATACCTTGATTCGCATGGTGTTTCCACCGCATTTGTGGCCGCGAGCGATTGCACTGGTCTCGGGGATGTGGGGTATTGCAACCTTGAGCGGGCCTGCAGTGGGGGGCTTGTTTGCACAGTCCGGCCACTGGCGCTGGGCTTTCTGGGCCTTGTTGCCCCTGCTGGCGGCACAGATGCTTTTGGTGTTTCGGCAGTTGAACCCTGAGCGCATGCTGCAGCCCGTCAGCGTGACTGGCAGCGGTATTGCAACGCGGCAGATTGCTTTCCTGGCGCTGTCTGTCTTGCTGATTGCAACGGCCAGTGTGGTGACGGGTTCGGCACTGCAATGGCTCAGTGTCTTGGCGGGCTTGCTGGTGGGTGGCCTGGCGCTGAGCACTGAGCGGCAGGCCGCAGCTCGTTTGCTGCCACGAGGTGGTACGTCCATTGGGCACCCGCTGGGCATGCTCTATGCCGTGGTGGCCCTGCTTTTGATGGGCACGATGACCGAGATTTTTGTCCCTTATTTTCTGCAGCATCTGCATGGGCTTCAGCCTTTGACAGCGGGCTACGTCACTGCGTTGCTGGCAGGCGGGTGGTCATTGGCCTCCGTGTTTTTCTCCGGAAAATCAGGTGCCACGGTACGCAGACTGATGGTTGCCGGGCCTGCGATAGGTGCTACTGGTTTGGTTGTGCTTGCAATGGCCATACCTTCCCAGGGAACGTGGGCACTGAGCATCTGCGCAGTGGCGTTGGCGGCCATTGGCCTGGGAGTAGGGATGGCCTGGCCCCATGTGCTCAATGCCATCATGCACAGCGCTGACAAGGATGATGCCGACGTGGCTGCATCTGCGATCACTACGGTGCAGCTGTATGGCATGGCCGTGGGGGCAGCTTTGGTGGGCTTGGTGGCCAATGCCACGGGGGTGTCTACACAGACGGAGCCGGGTGCGCTGGGCAATGGCGCAATGTGGATTTTTGGCTTGTTTGCACTGTTTCCTGCAATGGGCGTTTTCTACATGTGGCGCTTCTTGAAAGCCTCGCACAGATCGGTGTGACGCAAGCGCCGGGTTGCGTGTATTGAGCGTTTGAGCTGCACCCGAGCGAACCACATGCAGCTGGTTCTAGCTCGTACATGAGCGTAGATTGTGGCCAAAGACACATAGCCAAAGGCATCAGCGTGCTTTGCGTGGTGCCCAAGAGTCAAAGTCACTGGAACCTGTGGTGGTCAAGTGTGGTGCCAGCTACTGATTTGAATTGAATTTGAAGTGCTGCTTGACCTTCTCACGGTGGTAAGCCTTAGTCTGCTGCTACTACATTTTTCAAGGAGTTTTCTGATGCAATTTCAAATCAACAGCATGACTTGCGGTGGCTGTGCAGGCAAAGTGACAAAAGTGATTCATTCGATCGATGCCGATGCCAAGGTGACCATCGATATACCTGCGCACCTGGTGCAAGTTCAGACATCTGCTTCGCAAGACGCAGTAGCAGCGGCCCTGACAGAGGCCGGTTATCCGCCAGCAGTGGCCTGAAAGACATAGCCCGTCTGCGTGTGAGCGCAAACGGGCTATGTGGAAAAAATAATGGCGCTATCTTGCGCCATTTTTGTATCCAGAACACCTTGCCGAGTGTCTAGTCGTTCGCGCGCTAGAGGTGCGCGCTGCATGCGTAAATTTGAGGCCCAGCCTCACTGCTATTTCAATGCCGCAGAGCGGATACAGAGCGCTGTTTTTTTGCCGAATCTGCCTGCATATTTTCTGGCTTTTCAAGGCCTGCAAGGATGGGGCAATCTGGTCGATCGTCCCCTGCACAGCAAGCGGTCAAGGCCTGCAAGGTGTCGGCCATCTGGCGCAGGTCTTCGATGCGGCGATGAAGATCGTCAATGTGCTGCTGCGCCACGCGCTTGACGTCAGCGCTCTTGCGTGAACGGTCACGCCACAATCCCAGCAGGTCATGGATTTCTGCGACAGCAAACCCCAGGTCTCGGGCTCTGCGGATGAAGCGCAGCATATGAATATCGGATTCAGTGTAAGCACGGTAACCTGAGTCCGTGCGGCTGGCGGCTGGGATCAGACCCACAGATTCGTAGTAACGAATCATCTTGGCCGAAACTCCGCAAGCCTTGGCGGCTTGACCAATATTCATAAGTACTCCTTGGCTGTCTGATCAAGCCTGGGCATCAGCGCTTTGCGGTGCCTTGAACCCACGCAGGCGCAAGGCATTGCCCAGAACAAAGACGCTGGATAAAGCCATGGCACCTGCCGCAAATATGGGTGACAGCAATACGCCATAGGCGGGGTAGAGGACGCCAGCGGCCACGGGAATCAACAGGGTGTTGTAAGCAAACGCCCAGAAGAGATTCTGGTGAATATTTCCAATCGTGGCTTTTGACAGGGCAATGGCGTTGGGGACGCCTTGCAGGCTGCCGGACATCAATACGACGTCAGCGGCCTCTATGGCCACATCTGTGCCCGTTCCAATCGCCAGGCCCACATCAGCAACCGCCAGTGCTGGGGCATCGTTGATGCCGTCACCGACAAACGCTACATGACCATGTGCCTGCTTCAGGCGCTCGATGGTCTGAACTTTGCCCTCGGGCATCACCTCGGCCACCACCTCGTCAATACCGAGCTTGGCGGCAATAGCTTGCGCGGTGCGCTGGTTGTCGCCGGTGATCATGATGACCTTGAGGCCCAGTGCGTGCAGTGCAGCAATGGCATCTGGCGTACTCGCTTTGATGGGGTCTGCAACGGCAACCACTGCAGCCAGCTTGCCATCCACCGCAACGTACAGGGGGGATTTGCCTTCTGCTGCCAAACGTTGTGCGGTGCTGTCAAACACGGTGACGTCCAAGCTCAGTGAACGCATGTAGCGGTCGGCGCCCACTTCAACGCGCTGGCCGTCAGCGATGGCGTGCACGCCCATGCCCGTGATGGATTCAAAGTCAGTCAGCTCAGGCAGCGTAAGGCCCTCTTGCTGCGCCGCCTCTACGATGGCGCGGGCGATGGGGTGCTCCGAGCGAGACTCCACAGCCGCCATGAGCGCCAGCACTTGTGCGCGCTCAAAGCCTTGCAGCACTTCCAGATCGGTCAATGCGGGGCGCCCTTCGGTCAGGGTGCCGGTTTTGTCAACGGCAATCGCCTTGGCGTTCTTGAGCAGCTGCAAGGCTTCGCCTTTGCGAAACAAGATGCCCAGCTCTGCGCCGCGCCCAGTGCCCACCATGATGGAGGTCGGGGTAGCCAGTCCCATGGCGCATGGGCAGGCAATGATCAACACCGACACCGCGTTAATCAAGCCAAACACCCAACTGGGTTCAGGCCCAAACATGCCCCATGCAAAAAACGTCAGTACAGCCGCTGCCACAACACCATAAACAAAATATCCCGCCACCACATCGGCCATGCGCTGCATCGGCGCTTTTGAGCGCTGCGCCTGCGCGACCATTTGCACGATTTGCGACAGCATGGTGGCGCTGCCGACGTGCTCAGAGCGCATCACAAGCGCGCCGCTGGTGTTGAGCGTGGCACCAATCAATTTGTCACCCACCCGTTTAGTGATGGGGAGCGGTTCACCAGTCAACATTGACTCATCGAGCGCGCTGCTGCCTTCAGTCACCACGCCATCGACAGGCACCTTTTCACCCGGCCGTACGCGCAGCATGTCGCCCACGTGGACATTGCTCAGGGGAATGTCTTCTTCTTTGCCATCAACGCCGATTCGTCTGGCAGTTTTTGGCGACAACCCCAGCAACGACTTGATAGCCGCAGAAGTTTGTGACCGGGCTTTTAGTTCCAGAAGCTGCCCCAGCAATGTTAATGAAATGATGACTGCAGCCGCTTCAAAATAAACCGCCACGCGCCCCATCGCAATAAATGAGTCGGGGAAGACCTGCGGCGCAAAAGTTGCAACCACGCTATACACAAACGCTGCGCCGGTGCCCAAGCTAATCAGTGTCCACATGTTTGGGCTGCGATTCACAACGGACTCCCAACCGCGTTTGAAAAACGGCCATCCTGCCCACAACACGATGGGCAGCGACAGCACAAACTCCACCCAACTTTGCGTGGCCATGCTGAAAAGTTCCAACCTGTGCCCCACCATGGCCAGCAGCGTGACCACCACCGTCAAAGGCAGCGTCCACCAGAAGCGGTGCTGAAAGTCAATCAGCTCTTTGTTTTCACCCTCTTCAAGTTCGGGAATCAAAGGCTCAAGTGTCATGCCGCATATCGGACAATTACCCGGCTTGTCTTGCCGGATTTCCGGGTGCATGGGGCAGGTGTAAATCGTGCCAGCCATATTTGGATGCGGAGCACCAACCGATGGTGTTGAAATTTTCTGAACTTCAATCAGCTTTGCCGTTGTGTAATGACCAGGATTGGCATTGAATTTGGTTTTGCATCCTGCACTGCAAAAGTAATAGCATTTGCCGAGGTGTTCTGCCTGGTGCGCTGACTGCGCGGTTACCGTCATGCCGCATACCGGGTCTTTCAACGGCTGCAGTGAAGTTTCTGCAACAGGTGCAACCTGCTTATCCACAACATCCACCAGATTTTTTAGTTGACGGTGACCCCGTCATTGCGGAGGTGAGTTTTGCCGGATACCCCGCAGCCGTCAATGCCAGCACCAATGGGTCGCCGCATTGAGTCAGGTCGCCGTTGACGGTGACGTGACCTGCGGGTAGGTCAACATCGACAGTGCTGACACCTGGCAATTGAGTCAAAGCAGCGGTAACGCTTTTCACGCAGCCGCCGCAGCTCATGCCTTGAACTTCGAGATGAATGGTGCTCATGGTGTGTTCCTTAAAGTTGGTTGCGTGTAAATAAACAGGCGATGATTAACTGTCGCGATCTAAAAGCATTTTTCGTTTTTCATACTCGTCAGTGCTGACTTCACCGCTCGCCAAGCGTCGGCGCAACGCTTCATGCGGTGTCTCGCGCGGCATTCCCCGACGCGCAGAACTGGTGCCCCCACCCCAAAATAGCAGCGAGATCACCAGGCCGACCCAAAACACCCACCAGACAGCATGCATCCCCATCATGTTTTCGTAGTACATATCGACTCCTTTTTGTGTCGTTGATTGACGTTAAAAGTTTTGATGAACAGCATGCAGGCATGACTTCGTCATCACGCCAGCACCCGAAAATTAATCATCATTCCCGCGTCTTCGTGTTCGAGGTTATGGCAATGAAACACGTAGGTCTGGCTGCCTGGGTAGTCGTGCGCAAAGTCAATCGCAATGCGCACCGTTTCACCGGGCCATACCAGCACGGTGTCTTTCCAGCCGAGGTCGCTTACCGTGCGGCCTTTGCCGAAGCGCGTCGAGGCAGCAACCTGGGGCGGGCTGCCAACACGTTCCAGCACCTGGAACGAAAAGCCGTGGATATGCATGGGGTGCGGCATGCCGATGGCCGGGTTGCTGATGCTCCAGATTTCCACTGCACCGCGTTTGACATCAAACGCCACCTCATCCATTTTGAAGGTGCGTCCGTTGATTAAAAAACGCATTTGTCCCATCGAGATCTCAAGTTTGCGTTCGGCAGCAGCAGCAATGTCAATGGGCTTGACCACAGACAACACGGCTGGCATCTTTGGGGCAATCCGTTCACCGCCAATAACCGATAGCTTCAACACGTTGAACGCATGGCCTAGCGGTAGCCGTGAAGAGCTCATGCCGCCCATCATCTGCCCCATGCCCCCACCCATGCCCGCCATGCCGCCCCCTTCAGATGCACCCCCAGCAGAACCCTCGTTCTCCATGGCATCAAAAGCAAGGCTCTTGAGAAAGATTGCCTCGCCGGGTTGCGCCTGGCCTGCATCAATCAAAACATCCAGTCGCTCGCCCGGTGCGAAAAACGCCTCAGTGACCGTTTCAGGCCGCTCAATCAAACCGCCATCGGTACCAATCACGGTGAAATTAAGCGGCGTATTTTCCTTGACGAATGCCAGCCGGTAGATACGAGCGTTTGAGCCGTTGAGCAGCCGCAGGCGATACGTACGCGGCGTCACAGTATGCACCGCATTGGGCGTCAGGTTGGCCAGCATGATGTCGCCGAGCCAGCCCATCAAGGCTTCATGCATGCCCGGCTTGTAAAGCAGCTTGCCCTGCGCATCAAACTGCTTGTCCTGCACCACCAGCGGCAGGTCGGTAACGCCCAGTTGCAGATCAAGCGCCTTGTTGATGCTGCGCTGATCCTCGTCATCCACAAGGAAGAAACTCGCCAGCCCGTTGTAGGCCTGCTTGGCAGTCAGGTTATGCGCATGCGTGTGATACCAGTATGTGCCGCCCCGGTTGCGCACAGTAAAGTCGTAGTCGTAACGCGCTCCCGGCTCGATGGTGCTGGACGGATGACCATCCATGGCGGCGGGCGTGTGCAGGCCATGCCAGTGGATGATGGTGGGCTCTTTGAGTTCATTGTGAAGACTGGCCGTAAAACGCGCGCCACTCTCCATACGCAGAATCGGGTTCTGGTAAGCCTTGCCAGCCTGTTCCGTCTGGTACAGCAGAAAGGGTGACTCGCCTGCTGGCATGAAGGCAAAGCTGGCCGCAGTAGCGCGGATCTTTAAGGGCCCGGCAACATCAAGTACCCCAAACGGCCCGCTCCCCACAGGAATGAAGAGTTTTTGTTTAAAGTTTTCAAGCGCCACCGGGTCAAACGGGTGGTGTCGAAACGGCCCGCTTGCCACTGCACTGGAGCGCGGGGCGCCGTAATACATCCATGCAACGCCCCCGACAGCAACCACGCCGGCCACACCAGCAAACTGAAACAGCTGTCTTCTTTGCAACATGGCGTAGCCCTTACCGCATTGGCGCGGCAGCCATACGGTCCATCATCATTTTCATCATGGTCTGCATCATCGCCATGCGTTTCTCCATCATGGCGTGGTGTGCGCTCATTTCGGCTGACATGCCGCCCATGCCCTTCATGCCAGCCATACCAGGCTTGGCCATGCCCTCCATCATCTTCATGCCGTCCTGCATGGATTTCATGTGTTCGGCCATCAGCGAGTTGCGCTCTTCTGGGGTTTTGGCAGCCATCATCTTCTCGTGCATGGCTTGCATGGCCTTGGTTTGCGTGTCCATGTGAGCTAAATGATCAGGCGGCGCTGTGCCGGGCGAAGCAGCCATGCCCATCGTCATAGGCATAGGCATTGGCATAGACATGGGCATAGGTGGGGCTGTGTTGCAGGCTATTAACGTGCTTGCGACGCTTATTGAAAGTGCCAGAGGGATAAATCGGAAAGTAGTCATGAAAAGCTCCTGAAGAGTAAACAAATAAAAGAACAAAAGATTTAGTACGCAGTTGTGCAGCGTTAGCCAGCCCCGCCCGTTTAGCTACAAGGTCGAGCGGAAAATATATCGATGTGGAGAAATTTGCGCATGGCTGAAGGTCATGCGCACAAGCTGCCGGCAGCCTGTTAAAGGGCTAATCTGGAGTAAAGCAACCTGAGCGGAAGCTGGGACGCACCATAGTGGCTGTCATTTGGCTGTTCGTATTGGAGGTGGATAGGCTCAACTAAGGACCACAATACAGCAACAATGATTGGCGTCCCAGGATCGACTTGCTCTCCCGAATGCTTTTTCGGCAGCGACTTTGAACTGTCATCACAAACTTTCAGGCAAGGCTGTTTTGACGTGTGCGCATCGTCTGCTTTGTCTAATTCGGCTTCAATAGGCACATGACTGCTAAAGCTCACATGCTTTGCATCATTCTGATTAGATTGTTCAATTATTCCTGAGTGCGCATTGGTTCTTGGCGCCTCCAGCAGGCAAGCGTTTGCAACACCCGAAATCAATGCAAACACCCACACCAGCAACATGGCAAATGCGCTCGTACGGAGTACAGGAGTATTAAAAAAATTTGTCATCTTGGTGCAATTCGCAAGACTTCACTTTATTGAAATCCGGCTACAACTTGTTGACCTGGATCAAACAATAGCGGATTGCGGATTTGGAATGCGCAAGTTTCATATTTCATTACCCTGCGTTTCACGCCTGACCCTTGTGCGTCAGATGCACGAAAACTCAGGGCCTGCGTTATTTTTTCATCTGCATGCCTGGCTCACCCATCTTCGTTCCGGCATCGCCGCGCTTGGCTAAAAATTTGTCAAAAGCGGCAATCTCTTTTTTCTGAGCGCGAATGATGTCTTTGGCCATCGCGCGCATTTGCGGGTCTTTGCCGTGTTGCAATTCTGCCTCGGCCATGGTGATGGCGGACTGATGATGGACGCGCATCATCATGGCAAAATCGATATCCATGTTGCCCGTAGGCTTCATGGCCATCATCTTGTCCTGCATGTCGGTCATCATGGGTTTCATGTCCATTCCCATGCCTTGCTTCATGTCCATGCCGGGTTTTGGCATGGGTTTAGCAATGTCAGCAGGCATGGGCGCAGTCGACTGGGCATTGACTGCCCCAATACATAGCCCCAAGGTAATTGTGACAAGTGCCGCACGCGTTGCTTTAAAAATTGGGTTTGATTTCATGATGGGTTGTCCTATCAAAAGAGTAAGTGGTTGCTTTTAGATAACGTTGTATCGTGACATTTTTTTCGTGCAGCGATGTCAGGCATCAGGCCTATGTTGAGCAGGACAGATTGAACTTATTGATTTTTCTCGTATCATTTAAAGATGTTCCGCTCAACGCGCTTCCTGATAATTGCTCTGATGCTTGTCTTGCTGCCTCTGCGCGGCTGGACAGGCAATCTCATGGCGGTGAATATGGCAGCGACTGCGGCTGTGCAAGCCAAGATGGACAGCATGACCAGTCAGGCAGCAATGCCGACAGATTGCGCCATGCATGCGCAGCCACCAACTGATGACGCTGCCGCTCACTGCAGTAACTGCGACACCTGCGAACTGTGCCTGGCCGTGGCTAACCTGACATTTGCAACCTGGGCCGACACACAGCAGACACGGCATTCAGCACCATCGGCTTTTGACGCGAGCTTTAGCAACGCGGCCAAAGCCGTGAACCTCAAACCCCCGATTTCCTGACCTTCAAGCCAAAGCTACGTCTGCTGATACCCAGCAAACGCTATTTGCAGGGGTGATTGCCGCATCACCCATTTTTGAAGGAATGAAATGAAACGATTCTTTGTGCTTATGGCACTGATAGCCAGTGCTGGCGCCAACGCAGGCCCCATGGGCTTCAAAGGCAGCACCATGGCGATGGGTGACTTGTCGCCTAACTGGAAGGAAGCCTGGGTAAATTACGCTGTTACGCCGCGCGATGCTTTTGGTGCCGGCGGCGTGGCGATGCGGTCTGATGACAAGCGCTTGAGCCGCAACTTTTCTGAGCTGACGTATACCCGCCTGCTGCACCGCATCAACGGCGAGCACTCGCAGGCTAATTTCTGGTTGTTGAGCGGTGCAGGCCGCGTGACAGGCAATGATTTTGAAGGCAGCAAGACCATGGTGGCTCCTGGCCTGTCCGCTGACTTTGAAACCACCCGGTTTTACGCTTCAGCTTCGGCGCGGCTGTACAGAGCGCAAGGCATCAACCACGACTTCGCATCGGTTCGTACCGGCTTTTCTTTTTATGAAGTCGACTATGACGAGATCCAGCCGTGGCTGATTGTGGAGGCGCGGCGCATGCGCGGGCTGTCTGAAAAAACCGAAATCACACCCATGCTGCGGCTGATTCATAACCGCTACTTTGTCGAGTTCGGTGTGAACAATATGAAGCAGGGGCGCTTTAACTTTATGTACATTTTTTGAAACTTTTATAACCATCAACGGAAAATATCATGAAAAATAAAAACACTTTTTTCACTATTAAATCAATAGCTGCTTTCGCCCTGATTTATTCGGCTTCAGGCATATTTACCTCTGTTTTCGCCGCCGAAAGCATTAAAGCGACGGTTAACGGAATGGTTTGCTCATTCTGCGCGCAAGGCATTGAAAAATCCTTACTAAAAATGCCCGCCACCAAGGCGGTGTTTGTAGATTTGAAGAAAAAGGTTGTGGCCGTTGAAGCCAAAGACGGCCAAACGCTGGACGGCAAACAGATTGCCCAGGAGATTAAAGATGCAGGGTATGACGTCGTCAAGCTCGAGACGGTGCCGCAATCAGTAGAAGATATCAAGGCTGCTATGAAGGCCAAGAAATGAACGATGCACAGACTGCGCAAAACCACGGTCGGTGGATGGCATTTGCAAGCTTGTTCACCAGCACAGGCACCCTGATTTGCTGCGCCCTTCCGGTAGTGCTGGTAGCGCTGGGCGCTGGTGCTGCGTTGTCATCACTCGTGTCGGTGGTGCCGGGTTTGGTGTGGATCAGTGAGTACAAAGAAGCCGTGTTCAGCGTTGCGGGTGTGATGCTGGCCATCAGTGGCTGGCTGCAGTGGCGCGGCCGTTTTGCGCCCTGCCCGGTTGACCCCGCGCTGCGGGACGCCTGCCTGCGCGCACGCAAAACGTCATCACGCGTGTACCTTGCCAGCGTGGCTATCTACGCCATCGGTGGGTGGTTTGCATTTATTCAACCGCTATTTATTGCATAGCTGTTAGCGCCCTTAGTTGTTGAATTCCAAGGTACTACAGCAACTATTTGGCGAATTTTTTTTGATGTTCTGAAAGCGCATGTAGTGGACCTGCTCGTAGTGAGCGCCGCCCTGATGCTAGTATCGAGGCATCGGGAATACAGCCTCCCGAGTCCTTACAGATAGACGGTGTCCCGTCCAAGCGCTGGCAACTCGTTTGGAGCACTTTGTGGACACCCGCAACCATTCTTCCCGTTCCCGTTCCCATTCCCATTCCCATTCCTCTTTATTTATTTCTCCGCAAGAGCTGAGTAATAGCTTGGGTCGCGCAAATGCGCCCTTGGTACTGGATGTGCGGCCGCAGGCGCGCTTTGATGCAAGCCCGCAAAAGCTGGCCGGTGCGCAGCGCTGTTCGACCGATCAAATACCCGCTTTTGCTGCAGCGTTGCTGGCCACAAATCCGCATCAAGAACTTGTAGTCTATTGCGTGTACGGCCACAACGTGAGTGCTGATGCGGCGGCTGCCTTGCGCGCAGCAGGCCTGAACGCTCGGGTATTGGCTGGTGGATTTGAAGGCGGTGAAGACGCTGTAGACAGCGCCAAGGCAATTGCCGATTGGCGCAGTGCCTCACTGCCAAAGGTGCTCAAGTGATGCCCGTCGTACGAAAAACCATGCCTAATATTTCTTTTCGCGAAGCTTTTCGTTTTTGGCTGCAACTGGGCTTTATCAGCTTTGGCGGGCCTGCCGGGCAAATTGCCATCATGCACCGCGAGCTGGTAGAAAAGCGCTGCTGGATTTCTGAGAAGCGCTTTTTGCATGCGCTCAACTTTTGCATGCTGCTGCCCGGCCCAGAGGCGCAGCAACTGGCGACTTACCTTGGCTGGCTGATGCACCGCACTTGGGGCGGCGTGGTGGCAGGCACGCTGTTTGTGTTGCCGTCACTGGTGCTTTTGATTGTGCTGAGCTGGGTCTACATGGCGTTTGGCGAGCAACCCATCGTCGCTGGAATTTTTTATGGCATCAAACCCGCAGTGGCCGCGATTGTGCTGCACGCGTTGCAGCGTATTGCCAGCAAATCACTAGGAAATCCGCTTTTAGCGCCCGTTCCATGGGCGCTAGCCGCTATGAGTTTTATATCGGTTTGGGCATTAAAGATTCCGTTTCCCTGGGTGGTTTTAACGGCTTTGGTTATTGGCGCAATGCTCTCGCGGGTTGCACCCAGCGCGTTGGGCAAGGGCACGAGCCACGCGGGCAAAAATGGCAACGCCCACGCGGCGGCGCTGATAGACGACGACACGCCCACCCCGATGCATGCGCGCTTCAAGTTATCTCGCCTGGTGCTGGTGCTGTCTTGCGGCGCGGTGCTTTGGTTGCTGCCTATGGCGCTGCTGTATTTCAACTTCGGCTGGCAAGGAACGCTTACGCAAATTGGCTGGTTTTTTACCAAGGCGGCGCTGCTGACTTTTGGCGGTGCCTATGCCGTGTTGCCCTATGTCAATCAGGCGGCGGTAGAGCACTACCAGTGGCTGAGCACAGCGCAGATGATGGACGGTCTGGCGCTGGGTGAAACCACGCCTGGCCCACTCATCATCATCGTGGCGTTTGTTGGTTTTGTAGCGGGTTGGGGCAAGGAGGTGCTGGGCCCAAACATGCAATTTTTAGGCGCAGCGCTGGCAGGCTGCGTAGCGGCGTGGTTCACGTTTTTGCCGTCGTTTATTTTTATTTTGTCGGGTGGGCCTTATGTGGAGTCAACGCGGGGCAACCTAAAACTTACCGCGCCGCTTGCCGCTGTTACCGCTGCGGTAGTGGGGGTGATTGCAAGCCTGGCTTTGTTCTTTATCGCTGCAGTAGCCTTTCCACCGCGCGGTACAGCAAGGTTTGATTTAAACCCGGATTGGGCAGGTTTGGCCATTTTGGTTTTGGCAGCACTGGCGCTGTGGCGCTTGAAGTGGGGCGTGATCCCGGTGATTGCGGCAGCGGGCTTGGCTGGGCTGTTGCTGCGGCTGTCAGGCTGGAAGTAAATACGCGATGTATGCTATTTAAATAGGAGCTGTTTACGCCCGTATTTATTGGGCTAAAACCAATTTTTATACATATTTGACCTTTTGGCACGCCAAAGAAAAAGCAGAGCGTGCTATGGTTCACGGCTATGCCGAAAGCCCTCCGCTACACCCTTCTGTCTTTGCGCGACCTGGCCGTCTCACTTGCCCCCTTTGTACTGCTGGCCGTTACGCTGCTGGCACTGGCCTACTGGTGGCTGGACCCCAACCCACCCACGCGCGTGACGCTGGCCACTGGCCCAGCGCAAAGTGCGTATTAAGAGTTCGGCAAGCGCTACGCCAAAGCGTTGGCGCTTGAGGGCATCACGGTCACCCTTGTGGCAACTGAGGGTTCAGCCGCCAATTTGCAATTGCTGCGCGATGGCCAGGTGGACATGGGATTTGTGCAGGGCGGCACCAGCGCGTATACAGATGTTGACCAGGAGTCGCTCAGCTCACTGGGCAGCTTGTTTGTAGAACCGGTGTGGCTTTTTTACCGCGAAGCCTCTGCCCAAAGCGTCACGCCCACCAGCACTTTGACCGCCTTGAGCCAACTCAAAGGCTTGAAGGTCAACCTCGGCACACTGGGCAGCGGCGTGCCTGCGCTGATGACCAAGCTGCTGGAAAGCAACCGCATTGAACCAGAGACCATGCGTATCTCAAATCTTGACCAGACGCCCGCCACCGTAGCGTTTTTAGGGAGTAAGTTTGACGCGATTGTGTTTGCATCGGCCCCTGAATCGCTGATGGTGCAGATGCTGCTGCAAACGCCTGGCGTGAAGCTCATGAACTTTGCGCAGAGCGATGCGTATTCACGCCGCTTTGATTTTTTAAGCGCGGTGCGGCTGCCACGCGGTGTGGTGGATTTGGCCACCAATATTCCGCAAGAAGATGTGCGGTTGGTCGCACCCACTACGGCGCTGGTAACGCGCAACACCACGCACCCTGCCCTGCTGCAATTGTTTGCGCAAGCGGGCAACCAGATACACGGCGGCGCAGGCTGGTTCAAGCGGGCCAGAGCCTACCCCAACATTGAAAACAACGAGCTACCGATTGCAAAAGAAGCCGAGCGTGCCATTAAAACCGGGCCGCCTCTGCTGCAGCGCTACCTGAATTTTTGGGTAGCCAATTTGATTGACTGCATGTGGCTGGTGCTGAGCATCATCCTTGCGCTGCTGTTGCCGCTGTCGCGCATTGTGCCGCCGCTGTATGCGTTTCGGGTACGTTCACGCATTTTCAGGTGGTACGCGCAACTGCGCAGCATTGAGCTGCGCAGCTCAGATGAAGACAACCGCACGGTATCGAGGAAAACGTTGCTGCAGGAACTCGACGCCCTGGAAGGCCGTGCTGAAAAGATTACCGTGCCGCTGTCGTATACCGATGAGCTGTATGCGCTGCGCAGCAATATTCATTTGGTGCGTAAAAAGCTGCTGCGTGCCGAAGCAGCGCCACCCTGAACTTCATCAGGTGACCAGCTGCCACCCACCTTGCCGGTACTTTGAAATCGCCATGGCTTTATCGCCAACAGCGTGCATCTGAAACAAATGCAGCCACTGGTTTTCAACCAGTTGCTTGACCACCGCTTGGCTTGCAATGATGCTTTCAATCGCCGCGGTAGGTGCTTCAATGAACACACTCAGGCGCAGCGGCGTGTGCCGCCAGGCCATGCCATCGTGCAGTGACTGCATCGGCAGGCCAATGCGCAGGTCACCGCCGTTGCCTTCGAACACGCCCAGCCGCCCGCCCACCACGTTGTGCAGCACCTTGTTGCCGCTGCCGTATTTGACGTTGTCCACCACGCTGGCGTAGTACTGCATGTTGATCCAGTTCGTCACCACCATGGGCGCGGTCATGATCAGCGTAAGCACGCCTAGCTCAGGGTCTTGTGCGTAGTCGTAGTCGTGCAGAAAAGCCCTACCCGCCAAATCGAGGTGCTGGCTGCGCGAGCGCGGCGCAATAATAAACGCCGCGTTGTTGGCCAAGCCCCACTCTGGCCGAACTTGCGCCCAGTCATTGGCTCTGGCTTTGATGCTTGATTGAAGTTGTGCGGCATCGCTGGCTAAATGCGCCAAACCGAGGCTGGGGGCACGCTCGGCTCTGGCGCGTTGCCCTGCAAGTAATAAGTCAATGTTGAGCTGCTGCAAATCACCTGCGTGACTGGTCGGCATCGAGTCGGTGTCATAGAGCGTCAGCTCATCGGTAGTGGTGTTGTGCAAGCCGCCCAAAAACCAAGTGGTGTGGGGTACGCTGATGCCTTTGGCAACCAGGCCTGACCGTACACCGAAGTCATTGAGTAACGCTGCCAGCGCCCGGGCATTGACCTCACCCGTTTGGCCGCCGCAAGCACCGCAGTCCAAACCTGCCGCGTGCGGGTTATTCGCGGTTTGGCTGCCATGGCCTGCCAGCAGTACGATACGGGCAAAGTCCTTGGTCACGCCAATCGCTTTCAGAATGCCAGCGGCCATGTCGCAGCGCGATTGCAGCTCAGCATCAGGCGTGCTACCCGCAATGTTTTGCAAGCGGGGGCGACTTGCCCTCGCCTCATCGGCAGACAAGCCCGTTTGCTCAATGCTCAAGGGCGTGCTTTGGCTGCCCAGCGTGTTTTTTACCAGTTTGCCTGCGTACAGCAAGCCGCAAGATTCAACAAACGTGAAGCCGCTGCTGGCCGTACTGCGAAACTCCTGCCAGGTTTTACGCCACTGCAAGCCCTGCTTGCGGCGCTGGGCAATGGCCTGGCCTAAGGACGGTGAATTGTCACCATCCCATTCATCGGTGGTGCAGCGGTTGGACGCGAGCAAGCCCGGTAGCTGCGGGCGCGTCATGTAAGTGCCAGCTGGCGAGTAAGAGATAAACAATCCAAAAAAGCCAGCGAACCCGCGCGTTTGAATGCTGCTGCTGGTAGATTCAAGCGCGCGGCGAAACACTTCAGAGCGCACGTCAATGCAAAAAATCGCTTGCACGTCAGGCAGTTGGTGCAGGTTAAATTGGCCAAGTTCCGCTGCATTGGCCAAACCCAGGCACAGTGGCCGCTGATACGCCAACTCAAGCGCCTCCTGATACAGCCATTCATGCTTGTTTTCAGTATCAAAAAGCTCTGTATTGGAATATATACGGGCGCAAGCAGCTATCCATTTAGGAGTAAATTGAGCGCTGTTCTGGTGCTGATACAGCAGCCACTCCCAGCCAAGCCGGATTGCCAGTAGTTCAACAATATCGTCGTTGTCCGTGTGGCCAGGCACCGTGCCCAAGCGTGCTTGCCAACGCTCGTACGCACACCACGAAGCCCAGCCGTTGATACTCATCAACAACGCGCTGTAGTAATCGGCGCACTGCTCGGGTTCAATCCCCAAAGCCTGGGTGGCCGCTGCAATCAACTCTCGCGGTTTTTGCGGCAAGCCGGAGGCTTTATTGCGAAAACCCGCATACCCCATGAGCAGCGCAGCGCTGTGGTCTTTGGCGGCTTGCGTCGCCCAGCTCGCGTACAGCCCGGTGCGCTCAGGGTTCCACGCGGCCTGGCTCACGTCAAAGTAGGCTGCGCAATGTTGGCTGATTTGATGGGTTACAAAGTCAGTCCACGCGACTGCATGGCTCAAGTCTCGTTGACTGTCTGTCAGCTTGGTGACCAGTGGGTAAACAAATGCAGGTCCTGCAGGTGCGGTCAAGCCGGCTATTAATGCATCAAACTTGATGTTTGCTTGCGCCGCATCAATCGCGCCTTGCAGATGCGCTTGGGTCAATCGCCCGGCTTTCCATTCGGCCAGGTAAAAAGCGCGCGGCATCACCAGTGGCGTGCCAGACAATTGCGCCAGTTGCGTGGCGGCCTGCGCAATCGGCTGGTCAACAAAATTCCAGTACGGATTAACGGCAATGAACTGGTCCAGCGGCCAGGTGGGCGCAATGCGCTGGCAGGCCGCGGCCACGCTGGCTTCAAGCTGCTCAAAAGTCAGGCTTTGTGCAGGCGGTTTTTCTAATACGTCAGTCATTTCAAGGCTCCTTTTGCTTCATGGATCAGTCGACTGGACAACTTGGCTGGCCAAAGCCGAAACGTCAGCCGCGTGAACCATTCGTCCAAATACAGGCCCGCATAAAACCATGGGTACAACCCAGCGGCTAGGCTGCCATGCGGGCGGGCCCGTATCAGGCTTTGCAATGCAAACAGCAGTGAAAAACAGACCAGCACCCACGCTACATCGAAGGGGTTAGCAGCGGCGCCCGTCTTGGGCACATCAACCCACAGCGCAAACATATGGTGCAAGCCAAAATACGCAAATGCCACACCGAACGCACTGGCCAGCAACGCCAGTGGCCACAACCCGCCTATGCGCAGCGCCTGTGCGGTCAGCAGTGGGGTCAGCGCGAGCGACACAATTGCCGCCATTGCCCACAGCGCCGGATACGTGTCAAATTGCGCGCTCCACAGCAACCCGGCGGCGCCCACCATTACCAAGCCGCCGAACGCGCCAATAGCCGACATGGCCAAAGTAATTTCGGCTTGCGGCGGTGACATCGCTTTTAGGCGCGCCTGCTCCACCGCACCACCAGCCGCCAAAAAGGCGTGCGCTTTGTAGAGCGAATGCGCCACCAAATGCAGCAGCGCCAAATCGTACGCCCCTAGCCCGCATTGCAGCAACATAAAACCCATTTGCGCGCAGGTCGACCAAGCCAGCATCACCTTTATGCTGATGCGTGTCATCATCACCAGCGCGGCAACCGCCGCCGTGACACTGCCCACGACCACCAGCAGCGTTTGCGCACCGCCCACATCAGCTACCAGCGGGCTTAAGCGAATCAGCAAAAAGCCGCCCAGGTTCACGATACCTGCATGCAGCAATGCAGACACAGGCGTGGGCGCTTCCATCACTTGAATCAACCAGCCGTGGACGGGCAACTGCGCGCACTTGAGCAACGCGCTGATCACGATCAGAAATATCGCGACTTGCAATATGAACGGCGCAGCGGGCAACGCCTTCGCTTTGGTAATCAGCTGGTCAATCTCCAGGCTACCCAGGCTAAAACCAATCAACGCCACGCCAGTAAACAAGCACACATCGCCCAAACGGCTGGCTAAAAACTTTTTGTGCGCTGCAATCAGCGCTGCTGGGCGGGTTGAGAAAAAAGTGAGTAACTGGTGCAGTGCCAAACTGGTAGCCAGCCAAGCCAGCGCCAGTACTGCCAGGTTGTTGGTGATAACAACAACCGTTACCGCCGCCAGCGTGGCCATCAACCAGCGGGTGTAGCGGACTTGGCCACTTTCACCGCACGGCTGGCCCGCCATGTAAGTTTGCGAATACCGGGTAATGACCCAGCCAATAAAACTGACCAGCAAGAGCACCGTGCTACCCACCGCGTCAGCGCGTACGCTTGCATACACGCTGCCAAAGCCGCCCAACGGCAAGCCGTAGCCGCGTATGACCAGTGGGCCAGCGAAAACAAACAGGGCCAACGAAGCCGCCGCCAAGCTCAGCGCCAGCGCCGTACAGACCCGCGCGACCTGCCAAGTGGGAAGCAGCGCGGCAAACACGCACAGCAGCGGCACAGCGTAAAGCAACCCGGCTTGCAAGGGTTGTAAGTAGTTAAGTGAATCTAGCAAAGTAACGCTCCGTATTCAGCCAAGAACATCACTATGCCGACAAGCTTTAATTCTGTAAAATTCATATTACAGTTAATATCATTCTCTAAAACAGATTATTAGTGTTATGTCCAGACTCAATTACCACCACTTGCATTATTTTTGGGCGGTTGCCAAAGAAGGCAACCTGACCCGCGCTGCCGCGCAGCTGCATGTGTCGCAATCTGCCCTGTCAACGCAAATCAAACAGCTTGAAGACCAGCTGGGACAAGCCCTTTTTACCCGCGAAGGCCGGGTGCTGCATTTAACGGAGGCTGGGCGCGTGGCACTGACCTATGCCGATACCATTTTTGAAACTGGTAACGAGCTGACCGCCCTGTTGCGCGATGGCAAGCGGCTTGAACGGCAAGTGCTGCGGATTGGCGGCGTGGCAACGCTGTCGCGTAATTTTCAAGAGAATTTTGTCAAACCATTGCTCAAAAGATCAGATGTGGAACTGGTTATTCAATCCGGCAGCTTGGATGATTTATTAACCCGGCTCGCGGTGCACAACCTGGACGTGGTGCTATCCAACCGCAAAGTGCACGCCGATAGTCAGCACCCATGGCGCTGCAGGCGAATTGCGCGGCAACCAGTAAGCTTGGTGGGCAAACCGCGAACCAAAGCAAAAGCGTTTCGCTTTCCTGCCGAGTTGGCCGAACAACCCCTGCTGCTACCTGGCCGCGACAGCGACATACGGGCAGGCTTCGACGTGCTGTGCGAGCAACTTGGCCTGCGCTACCAGGTGCTGGCAGAAGTGGACGATATGGCCATGCTGCGGCTGCTGGCGCGAGATTCTGGCAACGTGGCCCTGCTGCCCACCGTTGTAGTGCAAGACGAACTGCGCAGCGGCAAACTGCAAGAGTATTGCGTGGTACCGCAACTGCATGAAAACTTTTATGCGATTACGATGCAGCGGCATTTTGAGCCGCCGCTACTCAAAACACTGCTGGGTCGGCCCGAAGCTGAAGTGCTGGGCGCAATCTGAACACTAGAGGCCCAGCGCCTTCCAGCCCGGTAAGCCCAGCTTTTGCAGCGTAGCAATGTTGGTGTCAAAAATCGTGTCGGCTTGTGGAAAAGCCTCTACTGCCCGCTCAACACTTTCCTCACGCAGCAAATGCACTATGGCAAACGGCGCGCGGTTGGTGTAGTTGCCGATATCTTCAGGCTCAGTGCCATCAAACTGAAACTGCGGGTGAAAGCCGGCGAGCTGAATGACACCTTCAAGCCCATGCTCATCGACCACGCCTTCTGCGATTTCAAGGAAGTCATTGAAGTCTAAAAAGTCTACAAACAGTGTGGGGTGGATCAGCAGCGTGGTGTCAATCTCGCTGGCGGGCGTGGCCACCAGCAAGTCGAGTTCACGGTCTAGTTCTTCGAGCAAATCGTCTGCATGACGCGCTTTGCTGACGACCAGCCGCACCTGATTTTTGACGCAGACGGCTTTTGCAAACGGGCACAGGTTCAGGCCGATCACGGCGGCCTCCAACCAGTGCTTCGTTTTCGCTAAAACTTCTTTTTCACTCATCCCCGTACCCGATTCAATTCAAACAGGGGCCACGGATCTGGCTTTGCCAGTCCGTACACGCAGCGGCCTCCTCGGGAGGCAGGGAATTACACGCAGTGAATGACCGTGGAGGCAACATTTACTTCAATGCTTTGTAGCGCATGCGTTTCGGCTTCGCGCCTTCTTCGCCAAGTCGCTTTTTCTTGTCCGCTTCGTATTCCTGGTAGTTACCATCAAAAAACGTCCATTGGCTGTCGCCCTCTGCCGCCAGAATATGCGTGGCAATGCGGTCTAAAAACCAGCGGTCGTGGCTGATCACCATGACCGAACCCGCAAATTCCAGCAGCGCATCTTCCAATGCGCGCAGGGTTTCAACATCCAGGTCGTTTGAGGGTTCGTCAAGCATCAACACGTTGCCGCCAGCAATCAGTGTTTTGGCCAAGTGCAAACGTCCGCGCTCACCACCCGACAGCGTGCCAACCCGCTTTTGCTGGTCGCCACCGTTAAAATTAAAGCGACCCGCATACGCACGGCTTGGCATTTGAAATTTTCCGACGTTCAAGATATCCAAACCGCCAGAAATATCTTCCCACACGGTTTTCTCATTTGCCAAGTCGTCACGATTCTGGTCAACAAAAGCCATGCGGACGGTGGAGCCTTTGACGACCTCGCCGCTGTCCGGCAGCTCTTTGCCTGCTATTAATTTGAAGAGCGTTGACTTGCCCGCCCCGTTCGGGCCGATGATGCCGACAATCGCGCCGGCCGGCACGGTGAAGCTCAAGTTGTCAATCAGCACGCGGTCGCCAAACGACTTGGTGACGTTTTTAAACTCAATGACTTGTGCGCCCAAACGCTCGGCCACGGGAATGAAAATCTCGTTGGTTTCAACGCGCTTCTGGTATTCAAAATCACTCAACTCTTCAAAGCGCGCCAGACGCGATTTGCTTTTTGCCTGGCGTGCTTTCGGGTTTTGGCGTGACCACTCCAGCTCTTTCTTCAGCGCTTTGGCACGGGCTTCTTCGCCCTTTTGCTCGGTCGCCAGGCGCTCGCCTTTTTGCTCCAGCCAGGTGCTGTAGTTGCCCTTCCAAGGAATGCCGTGGCCGCGGTCAAGTTCCAGAATCCATTCGGCGGCGTTGTCCAGAAAGTAACGATCGTGGGTGATGGCGACGACAGTGCCTGAATAGCGCTGCAAGAATTGCTCCAGCCAATCCACTGATTCAGCGTCCAAGTGGTTGGTGGGCTCGTCCAGCAGCAGCATGTCGGGCTTCGACAACAGCAAACGGCACAGTGCGACACGGCGCTTTTCACCGCCCGACAGCACGCTGATTTTGGCGTCCCATGGCGGCAGGCGTAGCGCGTCAGCAGCAATTTCCAGTTGATGCTCCGAGTCGGTGCCTGAGGTAGCGATGATGGCTTCCAGCCGGGCCTGTTCAGCGGCCAGTGCATCGAAGTCTGCATCCGGTTCGCCGTAAGCGGTGTACACGGCATCCAGCAAGCCCTTGGCGGCAAACACGGCGCCCATGCCGTCTTCAACGCTTTCGCGCACGGTATGCGCATCGTTCAGCTTGGGCTCTTGCGGCAGATAGCCGATGTTCAATCCCGGCATGGGGGTAGCTTCGCCTTCGATCTCTTTGTCCAGTCCCGCCATGATTTTGAGCAACGTTGACTTGCCTGAGCCGTTAACACCGAGCATGCCAATTTTGGCGCCAGGAAAAAAACTGAGCGAGACATCTTTCAAAATGTGGCGTTTGGGCGGCACGATTTTGCCGACCTTGTTCATGGTGAATACGTACTGAGCCATTTGGAATGTGTCTTTAAAAAGTGAGAAATACGGAGCAAGCGGGGAGCAGTGTTTTGCGTCCCGTTTTTGCTTTTAACCCTCTATTATCGTTCCGTGAGACAATTTGATTGTCGTCGGCTCCAGTTACCTGCGACATCTGGGCGCCCTTCAAGCCAGCAATTCCAAGCTTCCTGAAGTACTTTTAGCCCGTTTTTTGACCCCATCTGCCTATCACTGGCGGGTTGCTTTTAACCAATAGCACCCAACAGGCCGATCAAAAAAGCGAAAGCGTCCCCGTGGCGCCACAACTAATTAACATGACCTTTGAAGAATTGAATTTGGCCCCGGCCATCCTGAAAGCCGTGCTTGAGCAGGGCTACGACACCCCCACCCCCATCCAGGCACAAGCCATTCCCGCCGTTTTGGCAGGTGGTGACTTGCTGGGCGGCGCGCAAACCGGCACGGGCAAAACCGCTGCCTTTGTGCTGCCGATGCTGCAGCGCCTGACCAACGAGCCCCGCCTGACCAACCGACGCGGCGTGAACGCCGTGCGTTGCCTGATCATGACGCCGACCCGTGAGCTGGCTGCGCAGGTTGAAGAAAGCGTGCGCGTTTACGGCAAATACCTTGAATTGACATCGATGGTGATGTTTGGCGGCGTCGGCATGGGCGCGCAAATTGAAAAACTGCGACGCGGTGTTGACATTCTGGTCGCCACGCCTGGCCGTTTGCTCGACCATGCCGGTCAAGGCACGCTGGATTTGGGCCAGGTACAGGTGCTGGTGCTGGATGAAGCCGACCGCATGCTGGACATGGGTTTTATCCACGACATCAAAAAAGTACTGGCGCTGGTACCCAAACAAAAACAAACGCTGCTCTTCAGCGCCACCTTCAGCGATGAAATCCGTGACCTGGCCAACGGCCTGCTGCGCGACCCGCTGCACATCCAGGTCACGCCGCGTAACACGACGGTGCAGCGCATCACGCAAACTATTCACCCGGTGGGCCGCGGCAAAAAGAAAGCGCTGCTGACGCACATCATCAACGAGCACAACTGGAGCCAGGTGCTGGTGTTTACACGCACCAAGTTTGGCGCCAACAATGTGGCCGAGCACTTGAGTAAAAACGGCATCGAGGCTTTGGCGCTGCACGGCAACAAGAGCCAGACGGCCCGCACCCAGGCGCTGCAAGGCTTTAAAGACGGCACAATACGGGCGCTGGTTGCTACTGACATTGCAGCACGCGGCATTGACATTGACGAGCTGCCGCATGTGGTCAATTATGAAATCCCGAACGTCAGCGAAGACTACGTTCACCGCATTGGCCGCACCGGCCGCGCCGGCAACAGTGGCGAGGCTGTGAGTTTGGTGTGTCTGGATGAAGAAGGCTTCATGCAGGACATCGAGCGCTTTACCAAACAAAACATTGAAGTGGTACACGTACCCGGCTTTGAAGCCGAACCCGACGAGCGCGCTGAGCCGCTGGCCATGGGCCGCCAGACCATTTGGGGCGGCCTGGGCAAGCCGCCAAGCCGCGACGTGATGCAGGCTGCGGCCAAAGCAGCACGTTCAGAAATGATGACGCGCATCCGCGACACCCGCGCCGGCCAGCCCGCCGGCTTGCTGGTGCAGGTCGCGGTGACGACACCCTGGCCTGCCGCAGCGTTGCCGCCCGCGCCGCTGCCGCCATTGGGGGCTGCGCAAGGGGTCTCGCCACTGACCACGCCACCCACCACCGACCTGAGCCTGGCGTTGGCGCTCGGGCTGGCGCTGGTCGGCGGCGCGCTGCTGAACCTGATGCCCTGCGTATTCCC
>ENA-OFCX01000342-OFCX01000342.1-metagenomes-genome-assembly--contig:-NODE-342-length-25667-cov-4.718804_pt1 | contig 25667 bp, 18 predicted proteins | sample MGYA00153384_OFCX01 | MGnify analysis MGYA00153384
TCGAAGGCGGCGCGGGCGTCGGTTTTCCGTCCGAGGGCGCGCAAACTGAGCCCAATCCAGTAATTCACGTCGGCCTTGGCCTGGAGGAGGTGGTATTTTTCGCCGAGGGAGTCGGGGGTTTCCATGGCTCCCTGGAAGTGCGCGAGGGCTGCTGCGGCGGCACCCGCTTCGAGGGCGCGACGGCCGAGGAGGAGCTTGGCGGTGGTGAACTGTCGGAGCACGGAACCTTCGCCGCCTTCCCACGGGTGGAAGCGGCGGGAGAGCAGGAGATCGTGGGCCTGCTGTGGGCGGTTGAGCAGATTGAGAAGCGAGGCGAGGGCGACACTAGCGTCGTCGCGCTGGAGGACGAGGTCGCGCTTTTCCTCAAGGAACGCGAGGCGGTCTTCGAGCGGGTCGTTGAGCTTGGCGCGGAGCTGGTCGAATTCGGAAACGAGACGGGCGTCGGCAGGATCGAGTTTGATTGCCTTGAGGTATCCGGCGCAGGCGGCATCGCCATCGCGGTGGACGTTCCAGCGGGCGATGGCGAGGTTGCGGTGGACCTGCGAGATGGCCGAGGATTCCGCCGTTTCCCATGCGGCGATGGCGTCGTTGTGACGGCGCTTGTCGTAGTAAAGATTGCCGAGACCGTAGGCGGCGAGGGGATCGCCGGCCCACTCGAGGACGAGCATTTCCTCGAGACGGGAGGGGAAAAAGTAATCGGGCGATTGCTTGCGGGCGGCGGCGAGATCAGCTTGCGCATCAACACCGCCAGCGTCGACACTGGGCTCAAGATCTTCGACGCCCGGCTGCGCCGCGACGATCTGCTGGCCAGCGACGCCTACCCCGAGGCGTTTTTCGTGGCCCGGCAGTTCAGCTTCGAGGGCGGGCAACTGACCGGGTTGCGCGGCGAATTCACCTGGCGTGGCGTGAGCCAGCCTTTGTCGTTTCGTGCCACGCGGTTTGCCTGCCGTGTCGACGTCGAAGGCAGCCAGACATGCGGCGCCGACCTGCAGGCCGAACTGCTTCGCAGCACCTTTGGAGCCACTTTCGGCCTGCCTTTGGTGGCTGACACCGTGCGGCTGGTGGTGCAGGTGCAAGGCACGCGGCGCTGATTGCTGCGCCCGGGTCAAAACCGCTTCAACTGCAAACGCTGCAATCCACCCGGGTTACACCGACTTGCGATGCTGGCGCTTGACGCCGACAGTGCGGTCTGCTGCTGGTATATCGCGCAGTCCCACCACCCCAAAATGCGCGCGAGCGCAGGAGACAACCCCCATGACCGAAGCCAAAAAGCCGGCGCAGCGCCGCAGTTTTCTCAAGACCGCCACCGCCGGCGCCATGGGCGCGGGCGCTCTGGCGACACCGATGATTTCATCGGCACAGACCGTGAGCCTGCGCTTCCAGAGCACCTGGCCGGCCAAGGACATCTTCCACGAGTACGCCAACGACTTCGCCAAGAAGGTCAACGACATGGCGGGCAACCGGCTGAAGATAGAGGTGCTGCCATCGGGCTCGGTGGTGCCGGCCTTCCAGCTGCTGGATGCCGTCAACAAAGGCACGCTCGACGGCGGCCACGGCGTGCTGGCCTACCATTACGGCAAGAGCAACGCATTGGCGCTGTGGGGTTCGGGCCCGGCCTACGGCATGGACCCGAACATGGTGCTCGCATGGCACAACTACGGTGGCGGCAAGGCGCTGCTGGAGGAGATCTACAAGAGCCTGAACATCGACGTCGTCTCGTATGTCTACGGCCCGATGCCCACACAGCCTCTGGGCTGGTTCAAGAAGCCGATCAGCAAGGTCGACGACATCAAGGGCCTAAAGTTCCGCACTGTGGGCTTGGCGGTGGACGTGTTCAAGGAAATGGGCGCCGCGGTCAACCCGCTGCCGGGCGGTGAGATCGTGCCGGCGCTGGACCGCGGCCTGATCGACGCGGCCGAGTTCAACAACGCGACGAGCGACCGTCTGCTGGGCTTCCCCGACGTGGTGAAGAACTGCATGCTGCAAAGCTTCCACCAGAGCGGCGAGCAGTTCGAGATCCTGTTCAACAAGGACAAGTACGACGGCCTGCCAGCCGAGCTGAAGGCCATCATCGACTACGCCGTGCAGGCCGCCAGCGCCGACATGTCCTGGAAGGCCATCCAGCGCAACAGTCAGGATTACATCGAGCTGAAGACCAAGGACAAGGTCAACTTCTTCAAGACGCCCGACGCCATCCTGCGCGCGCAGCTCGCAGCCTGGGACAAGGTCACCGCGGCCAAGGCGGCCGATCAGCCGCTGTTCGCGAAGGTCATGGAAAGCCAGAAAGCCTTCGCCCAGCGCGCCGGCGCCTGGCAGAACGACTACATGGTCGACTTCAAGATGGCCTGGAACCACTACTTCCGCGCGCCAGTCAAGAAGGCCTGATTCCCGCCTGTCACTGCTAGAGGGCCATCGGTACTGCAAAGCCGGTGGCCATTTTTGTCCACTGACAACCCCGCACGAACTACGGAGGCCGCTGCAATGCAAAGCCTGTTGCTGCTGGTAGACCGCCTGTCCACTTGGCTCGGCCAGCTTTTTGCCTGGCTCATCGTCGGCCTCACGTTGATGATTACCTGGGAAGTGTTCTCGCGTTATGCGCTGAACAACCCGCATGACTGGGCGCTGGACGCTCAACTGATGATGTACGGTGGCCTGTTCATGATGGCGGGCGCCTACACCCTGGCCAAGAACGGCCATGTGCGCGGCGACGTGCTCTACAGCTTCTTCGAGCCGCGCACGCAGGCCGGTTGGGACCTGCTGCTGTATTTCGTCTTCTTCATGCCCGGCGTGGTGGCCATGACCTGGGCGGGCTGGAATTTCGCCAACGAATCGCTGGCCATCCGCGAGAGCACCTTCAGTGCCACGCCGATCCCGGTCTACCCCTTCAAGTTCGTGATACCGCTCGCCGGCGGCATGCTGCTGTTGCAGGGCATCGTCGAGATCGTGCGCTGCCTGCAATGCCTGCGCGACGGTGTCTGGCCCTCACGCATACGCGACGTGGAGGAAGTCGACGTCGAAAAACTCAAGGCCATGGTCCACGTCAAGGACGAAGACATCGCCAAACTGGATCAATTGCTGGTGAAACGGGAGGCGACCCAATGAAAGTCCGCAAAGAACTTTGGTTCGGCTTCGTCATCATGGGGCTGATCCTTGCCGGCACGCTGTTCATGTTGTTTTCGGCGCCCAAGATCACCAACGGCCACCTCGGCCTGATGATGCTGGGGCTGGTGGTGGTCGCCATCATGCTGGGCTTCCCGACGGCGTTCACGCTGATGGGCATGGGCATGATCTTCACGTGGATCGCCTATGAAGAAAACACCAGCAAGACGCTGACCCTGATGGTGCAGAGTGCCTTCAAGGTGATGGGCAACGACGTGCTCATTTCGATCCCGCTGTTCGTGTTCATGGGCTACCTCGTCGAACGCGCCAACCTGATCGAAAAGCTCTTCAAGAGCCTGCACCTGGCGATGGCGCGCGTGCCGGGCTCACTGGCCGTGGCCACCATCTTCACCTGCGCGGTTTTCGCCACCGCCACCGGCATCGTCGGCGCGGTCGTCACGCTGATGGGCTTGCTGGCGTTTCCGCAGATGATCAAGGGCGGCTACGACGTGCGCGTTGGTGCCGGCGCCATCACCGCCGGCGGCTGCCTGGGCATCCTGATTCCGCCTTCGGTGATGCTGATCGTCTACGGCGCCACCGCCGGCGTCTCGGTGGTGCAGCTTTACGCCGGCGCGCTGTTTCCCGGCCTGATGCTGGCCGGGCTGTACATCGTCTATGTCATCCTGCTGGCCAAGGTCAAGCCGCACCTGATGCCGCCGCTGTCGATGGCCGAGCGCTTCGTACCGCTGCCCAGCGGCACTGCACAGGTCTCGCAGCAGATCTCCAACACCGCGCTGCCGGCGCTGCTGCGGGCGCTGACGGGCGGCCTGAAGGGCCCTGCCAATCAGGCCGTGTCCACCGGGCACCTGTTGCAGCAACTCGGTGTCGCGCTGCTGCCGCTGCTGGTGTTCGGCGCCGTAACTGCTTTCAGCTGGCACATGAACACTCGGCCCGCCGAGCCGGTGGTGACGATGGCACCGATGGGCAGCGAGATGGCCGAACCGGCCGGCGCCGAGGCGACTGTGGAGTCGTCGGGCGGAGGACTGCAGGAACCGCCCTCGGACGGCTTGCAGGAGCCGGCAGCGGCGGGGGATGGCCTGCAGGAGCCGCCCGTCAGCGGCGCAAGCGACGCCAGTGCTTCCGCCGCACCACCGCCCAGCAGCTTGCAGGAGCCCGCCGCCGCAGCCCCGGCCGCGACGCCTGCCGCGTCCGCTGCCCCAATGGCAACCGCCGAGCGCACGCCGCCCACCCGCGGCTTCTGGATCGGCCTGGGCGTGGGCGCGCTGGCGATGGTGGCGTTTTACGCGATGCTCAGCTTCCAGCGGCTGGAGATCTTCAAGATGCTGCTGTCCAGCTTCTTCCCGTTGGTGGTGCTGATCCTGGCGGTATTGGGCAGCATCGTGCTCGGGCTGGCCACACCCACCGAGGCAGCTGCCGTGGGCGCGTTCGGCGGTTTCCTGCTGGCGCTGGCCTACCGACAGTTCAATATGACGATGTTGAAGGAAAGCGTCTTTCTTACCGCCAAGACCAGCGCCATGGTGTGCTGGCTGTTCGTGGGCAGCGCCATCTTCTCGGCGGCGTTCGCGCTGCTGGGCGGACAGGAACTGGTCGAGCGCTGGGTCATGTCGATGAACCTGACCAAAACGGAGTTCCTGATCCTGAGCCAGGCCATCATCTTCGTGCTGGGCTGGCCGCTGGAATGGACCGAGATCATCGTGATCTTCATGCCGATCTTCATCCCGCTACTCGACAACTTCGGCGTCGACCCGCTGTTTTTCGGCCTGCTGGTGGCGCTGAACCTGCAGACCGCCTTCCTGAGCCCGCCGGTGGCGATGGCCGCGTTCTACCTGAAGGGCGTGAGCCCGCCGCACGTGACGCTGAACCAGATCTTCGCCGGCATGTTGCCGTTCATGGGCATCCAGGTGTTAGCGATCGTCTTGCTGTACCAGTTCCCGGCGATCGGGCTGTGGCTGCCGTCGGTGCTCTACAGGTGAGTTGAGCCCGCGCGCCGCGACCGGCGCAGCCGCATAGGGCTGCGCGCCGCGGCCGCCGTGGGCGCCTTGTTCATGAGTGCGCAGGGTCATGTGGGCCTGCCGCGCGAAGCCCGCCACGGCTCGAGCTCAGGCCGCTGCTGGGCCGAGCCGGACAAGGCGCGGTCTGGGCCGACGACAGGTCGTCGCCATATGGCCGCCATTGGCCTTCGCGCATGCCTTGCAGCAATCGCTGCAGATCGCGGTCGAGGGCGCGGTCTTCATCGACGAAGTCGATCGCATTGCACAGTGCATCGAACATCGCCGCCGGCGACGCCGTCATCTGCAGCGGCTGCAGGCGCTGGCGCAGCGCCAGTGCCTGGCGCGCCGCGATCAGCATCGCCGCGCCCACCTGCTCGCTCAACTCGAGCACCCGCAGGCAGTCGCGCGCCGCGATCGTGCCCATGCTGACCTTGTCCTGGTTGTGGCACTCGGTCGAGCGCGAAAAGACAGAGGCCGGCATCGTTCCCTTCAGCGCCTCGGCGGTCCAGGCTGAGACGCTGATCTGCAGCGCCTTGAGCCCGTGGTTGATCGAGGCCCGCTCGCCCACCGCGCCCGACAGGTTGGGCGCTAGCCCGTGGTTGAAGCGCGCATCGACCAGCAAGGCGAGCTGCCGGTCGAGCAGATCGGCGATGTTCGCGACCGCCGTTTTGAGTGCGTCCATGGCGAACGCGATGTGGCCGCCGTAAAAGTGACCGCCATGCAGCACACGGCCATTCTCGGCATCGATCAGCGGGTTGTCGTTGGCGCTGTTGAGCTCGTTTTCGATCTGCTGGCGCAAGAACGGCAGCGCGTCTTCGAGCACGCCGATGACGTGCGGGGCGCAGCGCAGCGAGTAGCGGTCTTGCAACCGTGAATCGTTGCGCGAGGGCGCAGCGCTCGTCAGGTCGGCGCGCAGTCGGGCTGCGACACGCTGCTGCCCCGGATGCGGCTTGGCGGCGAACAGCGTCTCGTCGAAATGGTGGGCGTTGCCCGCGCTGGCGATCACGTTGAATGCGGTCAGCCGGGTCGCCAGCCGCCCGAGGTGATCGGCACGCTGCCACGCCAGGCAGGCCAGCGCGGTCATCACCGCGGTGCCGTTCATCAGCGCCAGCCCCTCCTTGGGCCGCAGTCGCAGCGGCTGCAAGCCCACGGCTGCCAGCGCCTGGGCCGCAGGCATTTGAAGGCCGTCGAACAGCACCTCTCGTTCGCCGCAAAGCACGGCGGCCACGTAAGACAGCGGCGTGAGGTCGCCGCTGGCGCCCACCGATCCCTCGGCCGGGATCAACGGCAGCACATCGTGCCGGAGCAGCGCCACGAGTTGTTCGAGCAAGGCGACTCCGACGCCCGACAGGCCTCGGCACAGCGAGACAAGCCGCGTGGCCAGCACCGCCCGCGTTTCAGCGGGGTCGAGGTGGCGACCCGCGCCGATGCCGTGATAGGCATACAGCCGGTGCGGCAGTTCGGGCACCAGGTGCGGCGGCACGACCACGGTGCAGGAATCGCCGTAACCGGTGGTCACGCCGTAGATCACGCCGTCCTCGGCCAGCAGCCGGGCCACGAAGTCGGCGCCCGCCTGGATCCGTGCACGGAATGTCGCGTCGGTGCCGAGCACCGCACGGCGGCGGCGATGCGCGATGTCGGCCACGTCCTCGATCGAAAGCGGGCGGCCGTCGAAGACCACCGGGTTCACGGTGTCATACAGGGCTTTCCGTTCACGGGACATCGTCACTCTGCTCGTTGGCGTCGCAAGGCCCTGAGTCTCGGCAGAGCGCGTGAAAACCGATCGCCTGAATAACGCGGACAAAAGGCTTCAGCAGCATCAAGTCCATCTGCAAACCGCCGATAAATTCGAGACCTGATCGGTGCGATTCAGCGTGGACCGACTTCGGGCCGGACAGCCGATTCGCTCGACCATTCCCTCATCCCTCCCCAAGGACTTTCTTTTCATGACGACCGCAACCGCAAACTCCACAGCTTTCGGCAAGACCGATGTCGAGAACGTGCTCGCGAAGATGACCGACACGCAACTCAACAAGCTCGCCTTCGGCGCCATCGAACTCGACGCCGCCGGCAAGATCCTCAAATACAACGCGGTCGAAGGTGCGATCACCGGCCGTGACCCCAAGGCCGTCATCGGCAAGAACTTCTTCACTGAAGTGGCGCCTTGCACCAACCGTCCCGAGTTCAAGGGCGTGTTCGACGCTGGCGTGCGTGCGAAGAACCTCAACACGATGTTCGAGTACGTGTTCGATCACCAGATGAAGCCGACCAAGGTGAAGATTCACATGAAACAAGCGATCCTGGGGCAGACGTACTGGGTGTTCGTCAAACGCGCCTGACGCCGATGGCCGCTGAGCTGACGCCGGCCGAGCGGCTGCCGTGGCACCGCCAGCCGGGCGCGCTGGCGCGCTTTGTCAGCGACCTGATTGCCGACGAGCTGGCGCACCTGCGACCGGGCGGCATGCCGCTGCCCGACCGGCCCTGGCCCGCCGGGCTGGCGCTCGATGAGCAGGGGCTGGGTCTGGACTCGCTCGAGCGCCTGTCGGTGGCCGCGGCGCTGAATGAAGCCCTGCACCTGCACGAAAGCGGTGTCGAAGACCTGCTGCTGGCGCACCGGCGTTTCGGTGAATGGCTGGAAGTGGCTGCCGACGGCCTCGCCGCATTCGACACCAGGCTGAGCTTTCGCACCTCGGGCAGCAGCGGGGTTGCCAAAACGTGCCCGCATGCGCTGTCAGATTTGTGGCAGGAAGTCGAGCATCTGGGCAGCCTCTTGCCGGACACCCGGCGCGTGCTCGCTGCGGTTCCGGGGCACCACCTGTACGGATTTTTGTTCACCGGCCTGCTGCCGCAGCACTTGGGCTGCAGCGACGTTTTCGACATCCGCCGCATGACGCCGCAGACGCTGGCGTCAGTGCTGCAACCCGGCGATCTGCTGGTCAGCCACCCGGCCCACTGGGCGGTGTTGGCGCGACACGCAGGCCGATTGCCAGCCGGCGTGCAGGGCGTGAGTTCCACGGCACCCTGCCCCGACGCGCTGGCGCAAAGTCTCGAGGACATCGGGCTGGGCAGGCTGACGCAGGTCTACGGCAGCTCGGAAACCGCCGGCATCGGCACCCGCACGACAGCCGCTGGCGCGTTTCGGCTGATGCCGTTCTGGGCGCGCGATGCGGCTGATGCGCGCGCTGCGGGTTCTGTCGGTGATGCGGCTGATGCGGCTGATGGCCAGCGCCTGTGGCGCACCACGGCAGACGGGTCGACCGGCTCGCACCACATTCCCGACCGACTGGAATGGCTGGATGGGCGTCAGTTCCGCATCGCCGGCCGGCTCGATGCAGCAGTGCAGGTGGGCGGCACCAATGTCCACCCGGCGCGGGTGCGGCAGGTGCTGCTCGAGCACCCGCAGGTGAGCGATGCGCAAGTGCGCCTGATGAGGCCCGACGAGGGTTCGCGGCTGAAGGCCTTCGTGGTGCCTTCAGCCGGCGTCGACCCCGTAACGCTGCAGGCGGATCTGTGGCGCTGGACAGAGTCGCACCTGACCGCACCCGAGCGGCCGAAAGCCTTCACCCTGGGCGAGCAGCTGCCGCGCAACGCCATCGGCAAGCTGTCGGACTGGCCGCTGCGCTCGCCGCAGCCCGCGTCGCCGTGAGGCCCGGGTCAAGGCTGCCAGTGTCCGGTGCCTGAGCTCGAGCCGGGCATGCCGGCGAGAACGACGGTGCTGCCGGTGCAGCCGATGCAGCCGATGCAGCCTATCCTGCTACCGCCGTTGATGTTGCCAAAGCCGCCGAAACCGCCGAAGCCGCTGCTAGTCGATCCGGGTGAGCTCTCGCGGGGGTGGCAGGGCCCCGGGCGAAGGCAACCAGGTTCGCGTCGTCAGCCAATGCGTGGCCTCTGCGCTGCCCATCGGCCGGGCGTAGAAATAGCCCTGCGCTTTGTCGCAGCACAACGCGGTCAGCGCCTCGGCCTGTGCTTCGGTCTCGACACCCTCGGCGACCGTGCCCATGCTCAAACTGCGCGCGACCAGCACGGTGGCTTCGACCAGCACGCGGTGGTGCGCGCTCGACGTCACCTGGCTGACGAAGGAACGGTCGATCTTGATGACGTCGACCGGCCACAGGTGCAAGCTCGACAGCGACGAGTAGCCGGTGCCGAAATCGTCCAGCGCCAGCTTCACGCCCAGCGCCTTCAGCTCGTGCAGCCGCGACTGGATCAAAGGGCTCTCGGCGGCCAGGCTCTCCGTGATCTCGAGCTGCAGGCACTCGGCCGCCACGCCGTTGAGCTTGAGCGCCTGTCGAACCTCGTCCACGAGCGTGGACTCGACCAGCTGCGCCCGCGACAGGTTCACCGACAACACCTGCGGCGCACCGCCTTGAAACTGGCGCTGCCACAGCGCGAACTGGCGGCAGGCCGTGTTGAGCACGTAGGCACCGAGCGGCCCGATGAGACCGGTCTCTTCGGCGATCTCGATGAACTCGATCGGTGAAACCACGCCGCGCTGCGGATGCTGCCAGCGCACCAGCGCCTCGAAGCCGGCGACGCGGCCGTCGGCAAGATGGGTGATGGGTTGGTAGACGACGAACAGCTGCCCGTGCTGCACGGCCAGGCGCAGTTCGCTCTCGAGGCTGGCACGCCGCCAGGCCCGCTCTTTCATCAAAGGCTCGAAGATGCAATAGCGAGCGCCACCCATGCGCTTGGCCTCGCGCATCGCGAGGCTGGCGTCCTGCAGCACGCCATCGGCATCGGTGGCGCTGCAGGAGCGCAAAGCCACACCGATGCTGGCCGTGCTGTGCACCAGCACCCCGTCAATCAAATACGGCTTGCTCAGCGCGTCGACCAGGCGTTGCGCCACCAAGGCAGCGACGTCGGGGCTGTGCACCGCCTCGAGCACGACGGCGAATTCATCCACGCCGAGCCGGCCGGCAGTCTGGTCACCCTGACCGTTCAAGACCACCCTGTCGCGCTGGCGCACCGCCGCATTGACACGCGACGCCATCATGCGCAACAGCTCGTCGCCGGCCGCCGGGCCCAGCGACACGTTGACACGGTTGAACCGGTCGCCGTTGATGAACAGCACAGCGAAGTGATGGTCCGGATCGACGCGGGCCCGCTGCAGCGCGTGCTCGATGCGTTCCAGCAAGACGATGCGGTTGGGCATCGCCGTCAGGCTGTCGATGCGGCTGGCGTCGCGCAGCTCGGACTCGACGTGTTGCCGCTCCAGCCGCAGCGACGCCGTGATGTCGGTCACGCTGCACATCAGCATGTGGACGTCCAGACGCAACAAGCGGATCGACAACGTGGGCGGTATCTCGTTGCCCGCAGGCGGCGGCCCCACGCTCACGCGCAGGCCGTCGCAGACGTCGCCGCCTGGGTAAGGTGCAGCAGCAGCCTGATCGCGCAGCTGCGGCGCGGCCGCCCGCAACACGTCGAACAGGTTGCTCAGTTCGCCGTTCACGGACAGTGGCATCAGCAGCTGTGCCGACATCGGGTTGATCATCGTGATCTCACCGTCCAGCGTCATCTGCACCAGCCCGATCGGGGCCTGGTAGAGGAACTGCATCAACGCCTCGTGCGCCGTCGAGCTCGATTCGCCCATGTATCGCTCCAATCCACCGCGCAATTTGCGATTGCGGGTTCAGCTCGACGTGGCAACCGCTGCCGGCCGCAGTCCGGGCTGCCAGCGTTCGACGCGGTTGCGTCCAGCGGCTTTGGCACGGTACATCGCGAGGTCGGCCCGCTCGATGAAGGCATCGACGTCGTCGACCGCCGAATCCATCATCGCCACGCCGATGCTCACCGTGTAACGCACGCTCGCTCCGTTCACGGAAACCGCCTGCTCGGCAACGCTCAGGCACAGTCGCTGCGCGACGGCGGCGGCGGCATCCTCGGTGCAACCCGGCAGCAGCACCACGAACTCCTCGCCGCCGAGGCGCGCGACGATGTCCATGGCGCGGAATGTGGCCGACAGGCCTGCGGCCAGGTGGCGCAGCACCGCGTCACCCGCGGCGTGGCCAAAGTCGTCGTTGACGCGTTTGAAGTGGTCGGCATCGATCAACAGCAGCGCCAGCGGCCGGGGAGTGCGGCGCCACCGCTGCAGCTCCAGCTCGCAGGCCTCGAACAACGTGCGCCGATTGGCCAGGCCGGTGAGGTGGTCGCACGACACCGACCGGCGCAGGGCCTCGGTGGCTTCACGCCGGTCCGACACGTCGCGAACCACCAAGCTGTAGGCACGCTCGTCGTCGGCCAGTCCTTCGCCGCCCACGTGCAAAGGTGCGATGAGGCAACTGCCCCAGAAGCGGCTTCCATCGGCGCGCTGGCGCCAACCTTCGTCCAGACTCCAGCCGCTGCGATCAACCTCGCGCAGCCGGTCGACGGCGCCCACCGAACCCAAGGCGTCGGGTGGGTAGAAGATCGCGTAAGACTGGCCGACGCAGGCGTCGCTCGAATGGGCGGTCAGGCGCTGCACGCTTTTGTTCCAGTCGCGCACCCGCCCCTGATCGTCCAATGTCATCAGGGCGTAGTCGGTCAGTCCGGTGACGATGCTGTTGATCCACGCCTGGCTTTGCCGCAATTCGCGTTCACGCTGCACGCTGTGCGTCACATCGCCGAGCACGGCCATCAGACGGCCCTCGTCGAGCTTCAGCAACGTGAGCGAAAGAATGGTGTGCTTCAGCTTGCCCGGTGGATCTGCAGGCACGCGCAACTGCCAGCCGTCACAGACCATGCCGTGTGCGCCTTCGAAGCTTTGCACGGCCGTGCGGAGGTCGGGCGCCACGCTTTCGAGCGCTTTGTACAGATTGCTGAGTTCTCCGTTTCGCGCCAGCGGCATCAACAGTTGTGCGCACAGCGGATTGACCATCAGGATCTCGCCGTCGATTCGCGTTTGCACCAGGCCGATCGGCGCGATGTAGAGGAACTGGATCAGCGCCTCGTAGTCGTCCTCCAACGTCGTGTCCATGACGGATTCCGCCGTCAGACCGAACGTTGAACCAGCACGTAGCGGTTGTCAGCACCGGGCACCGACAGCAGTCGCAACTTGACCTTCACCGGGCGCATGCGCAGCGTCAGCACATAGTCGACGATGTCGTCCAGCGGTGTGCTGTTGAGCAGCGCATCTTCGAAGCGCTGCGCCACCAGGAAGTTGTTCATGCACGGCGCCACCACGGTGAACAGTGGCTGACCCAGGACACGCGCGGTCGACAGGCCGGCGGCTTTGCTTTCGAAGCTGTTGTAGCGTCGCACCATGCCACCGCCATCGATGCCGATCGCGCCGAACGGCAGCGCGTCAAGTTCTTCGTCGCCGTAGCGGTCGAGTTCGGAACAAAGCGCTGGATCGGTGAAGGAGGCTGCCTGGGTCGTGCTCACGGTGTGGTCTCACTGGTCGCGTCAATGTTTGAATATCGGCCCGCGCGGTTCAGACTTGAATGCCGCGATGACGGCTCCGTCGGATGGGCGGGGGCAGTCTGTCGCATGAATGGGTTGGCCGGGCTTAGGTGCAGGGCGGACGCGCGGCTGCATCCCTGCGGCCTGTCGCCGCCAAGAGCAGCCTGTCGGCGAGAAACGGCATGGCGTCGCCTCTCGCTGGCCCGGCCGCCGCCGCTGCGTACAGTGCAAGCCACTCCGACGCATCAGCCCCGCCACCATGACCGCACCCGGTTCTTCCAACATGCCCTGGGCCGAACGCTGGCAGCGCTTTTCGGCCGCGGCGCTGCGGGCTTTCCACGCCTATGCCCACTGGCTGGTGTCGATCAGCTGGAAGCGGTTTTTCTTGCTGGCGCTGTTGCTGATCATCGCCGCGGCGATCCTGCAATCGCTGCCGCCGTTCAGCTGGAAGGTCACCGAGCAGGTGACGGACGACCGGCCTGCCCAGGCCGGCAAGACCAACAACGCGCGGGCCGTGCCGCCGGGCGCGTCCGCGGCCAGCGCACCCGAAGCCACCGGCATCTCGATCCAGGTCGACGAACAACGCATCCGCATCACGCCGAACCACGGGCAGCCCGCGCCTGCCGTCGGTGCGTCGGGCGCGGCATCCTCGGCGGCGGGTGCGGCGCCAGTCGCTGTCTCGACACCCGACGACGGCAGCATCAACATCACGCTGCCGGCGGGGGTGCACCGGGAAGGCGTGCGCGAAGCGATCAAGGAGGCGCGGCGGGCGATCGAAGAGACGGTGCGCGATCAGCAGGAGCGAAAGGCAGACCAGGCTGGCAAGGCCGACGCTGCCAGCGACGCGCGGGCGACCGCCGGCGATGGCGATCTGGTCATCACCGGCCCCGGCCATGCGATCCGCACCCGCACCGTCAGCTGGGGCGATTTCCTGACCGACCTGGCGCTGCTGTGGGTCGTGGCATCGATCATCCTCAAAGCCACCTACAAGGGCCGCGTCCAGGCCGAGGTGAAGGCCGCACAAGCCACCGAGGTGGCCGAGTCGGAAACCCTCAAGCGCCAGGTGGTCGAGGCGCGCATGGCGGCGATGCAGGCGCAGGTGGAACCGCACTTCCTGTTCAACACGCTGGCCAGCATCGACCACCTGATCGAGACCGACCCGAAACGCGCCAGCCTGATGCAGAAAAACCTGATCGCGCTGCTGCGGGCGTCGATGCCGACGATGCGCGAAGCGAATGCTCAGGGCACGCGCGACCTGGGACGCGAACTGAGCGTGATCCGGCCATACCTCGAAATCCTGAAGGTGCGCATGGAAGACCGGCTGCAGACCGAGATCCGCGTCAGCGACGGCCTGATGTCGGCCGAGTTCCCGCCGATGATGCTGCAAAGCCTGGTCGAGAACGCCATCAAGCACGGCCTGGAACCCCGACCCGAAGGCGGCACCCTCTCGATCGGCGCCGAGATCGTGCACGGCAAGCTGGCGGTGACGGTCAGCGACAGCGGCCTCGGATTCGGTTTCGGTTTCGGCCAGGCCGCGACCGCGGGCACCGGCATCGGGCTGTCGAACATCCGCGAGCGGCTGGCGCTGCTGTATGGCGGCCGGGCCTCGCTGACGATCGCGGCGCCGGCCGGTGGCGGCACTGCCGTGACGATCACGGTGCCGTATTCGAGCCTGGGCGGGCCGCCCGCGGGCACGGCCTGAGCGGCCGCATCGGGCTTAGAGTTCTGTGATGCCTATCCGCGCACTCATTGCCGACGACGAACGCCTGATGCGTGAGCAATTGCGCGCGCGGCTGGCCGAGGTGTGGCCGGAACTCGAGATCGTGGCCGAAGCGAAAAACGGCCTGGAAGCGGTGCAGCTGACCGAAGCGCAGCATCCCGACCTGGTGTTCCTCGACATCCGCATGCCGGGCATGACCGGCATCGAGGCGGCGCGCGAGATCGCGCAACTGCCGACCGACGACGACACGCCCGACGGCTGGCGCGGTTGCGAGTTGGTGTTCATCACGGCTTACGACCAGTACGCGATCGAGGCGTTCGAGCAGGGCGTGGTCGACTACGTGCTCAAGCCGGCCGAGCGCGAACGGCTGACGCTGACGGTGCAGCGTGTGCGAGCGCGGCTGGCGCAGCGGCTCGAGTCGCGGCCGCCGAACGACGATCGAGACGAGCCCGCCACCTTGTCAGCCTCATCAGCCTTGTCAGCCGCATCAGCCTCGTCAGCCGCGACAGCCGCAGTAGCCGATACAGCCCCCACGCCGGCCGCGCCCGGACTGCAGCAGTTGCTGCAAAAGCTGGCCGTGCAACTGAACCCGGCCGCGGCGCCGCGGCTGCGCTGGATACAAGCGACGGTGGGCCAGACGATCCAGATGATCGCGGTCGAAGACGTGCTGTTCTTCGTCTCCGACGAGAAGTACACGCGTGTGCAGACCGCCAGCGTCGAGGCGCTGATCCGCAAGCCGATCAAGGAGCTGGTCGAGCAACTCGACGCCGAGTTGTTCTGGCAGATCCACCGCTCCACGCTGGTCAATGCGCGCGCCATCGCGGCCGTGACACGCGACCTGCGCGGGCGCCAGCTGGTCAGCGTGAAGGGACGCACCGACAAGCTCGAGGTCAGCCGCAGTTTCGCCGGGCTGTTCAAGGGCATGTAGGCGGGCGGACGCCGCCCCGCCCGCGCGTCGATTTCAGGCGGGAATGCCCAGGAACGCGCGCAGCGAGCGCTCCACGATGGCGGATTCGATGCCCGTCGTGATGAACACCAGCAGCGACTGCCGCTCGGCCCCCGGCCAGGCGGACAGGTGCTCGGGCGGGTGGATCAGGTGTTGCACGCCGTGCACCGCCACCGGCGTGTCGCTGCCCTGCACGTTGAGCAGCCCCTTGAAGCGCAGCATCCGCTCGCCGTGGCGGTGCACGAACATCGTCAACCAGATGCCGAAACGGGTCCAGTCGAGCGGCGCGTCGAGCGTGATGGTGAAGGCGCGGATGTCGGCGTCGTGGCGGCCCGCAGTGGCCCGGCGAACGGCTCCGAGATAGCGCCCGTCGGCCAGCGCCGATGCCGCGGCCTTGCTGCTCTTGCTGCCCTTGCTGCCCTCCGCGCCAACAATGACATCGGCGCCATCCATGCCTTCAGCCTCCGCGCCCTCGAGACCCTCGGGGCGCTCGGGGCGGTCCATGGCTTCGGAGCCGTCGGTGCCGTCGCTGCGGTCGCTGCCGTCGGTGGCTTCAGTGGCTTCAGTGGCTTCAGTGGCTTCAGTGATTTCAGTGGCTTCGGTGCCGTCAGTGCCGTCCGCGCGTACGGCACCATCCTCGATATCGACCGGCAGCCGCCGCGTCGCAGCCAGCGCCTGGGCGTACCAGGCCTGCGCGGGGCCGGGTCGGATCGACAGGTCGATCGCCGCGCCGCCCAGCAATTCGTCGGCTTCGATCGGGTCGGTCTCGGCGTCCCAGTGCGGTGCCAACGGGTTGATGGCGGCGATGCGCGCCCGCAGCGCGGCGGTGGCTTGCGGGCCGGCCAGGCCGGTCTTGCTGTAGACCAGCCGGTCGGCCATCGCCGCCTGCCGCACGCTTTGCTCGTGCGCGTCGAGCTGCCCCGCGCCGTGCACCGCATCGACCAGCGTGACGACGACGCCGAAGCGCACATGGTGGCGCAGCACCGGGTCGGCGTGCAGCGTCGACACGATCGGAAACGGATCGGCCAGGCCGGTGCTCTCGATCACGACGCGCCGAAACGGCGGCACCTCGCCGCGCTCGCGCCGCGACAGCAGCGACAGCAGCGCATCGACCAGCTCGCCGCGCACCGTGCAGCACACGCAGCCAGAGGGCAGCAACACGGTCTGTTCGTCGATGCGCTCGAGCAGGTGGTGGTCGAGTCCGACCTCGCCGAACTCGTTGATCAGCACCGCGGCATCCGACAGCGCGGGTTGCGCCAGCAGGCGCTTGAGCAACGTCGTCTTGCCCGCACCGAGAAAGCCGGTGATCAGGTGGACCGGCGTGAAATCGGGCAGCGCCGGCGCCACCGCGGGCTCAGCCACGCCGGGCTTCCGGCGATTCGCGCGCCTGCTGCTTCTCCAGCGTCTCGATCAGCCCGACGTCGAGCGGATCGCCCGGGCGCCCCGACAGCCGTTCGGCCGCAGCCCACAGGTGCGCCAGGTCGTCAACCATTTCGGTGCCGCCGCTGCGGTCGCACAGCACGAACGACGCGCCTTGCCAGTCTTCCAGCCGCAGGCCGAGCGGGCGCAGCACGCGGTCGAGTTGCGCGACGCGGTGCCGGCGTTCGCGGCGGCGCTCGACCTCGTCGGTGTTGCGCGTGTAGACGCCCGGCCGCGGCGCGGCATCGGTCCAGTGGCGGCCCGCGCCGAGCACGCCGCACAGGCCGCACATCGCCCGTCTCCTGCGCCGGCTACTTCGCGCGCGGCGAGCGGCGCGCGAAATCGTCGGCCATCTCGTTCATCGTCACGAAACGCACGCCGGGGTGGCCGGCCATGTGCTGGTACAGCCGCTCGAGCATCATCAGCACGTGCGGCCGTCCGGCAACGTCGGGGTGGATCGTCATCGGGAACACGGCGTAGTCGTGCTCGCGGTAAACCCAGTCGAACTGGTCGCGCCACATCTGCTCGATGTCGCGCGGGTTCACGAAGCCGTGGCTGTTCGGTGCCTTCTTGATGAACATCATGGGCGGCAGGTCGTCGAGGTACCAGCTGGCCGGGATCTCGATCAGATCGGTCTCGTGACCGCGCTGCAGCGGCACCATCCACTCCTGCGGTTTCTTGGCGTAATCGATCTTGGTCCAGCTGTCGCCGACCCGCACGTAGTACGGCGTGTGGTCGTCGTGCATCAGCGAGTGGTCGTACTTGATGCCGCGCTCGAGCAGCAGCTCGTTGGTGACGCGCGAGAACTCCCACCACGGCGCCACGTAGCCGGTCGGGCGCTTGCCGCACAGCTTCGTCACCAGCTCGATCGACTTGTCGAGCACGGCGGTTTCCTGCTCGCGCGTCATCTCGATCGGGTTTTCGTGCGTGTAGCCGTGGATGCCGATCTCGTGCCCGGCGGCGGCCACGTCGGCCATCTGCTTCGGAAAGGTCTCGATCGAGTGGCCCGGAATGAACCAGGTGGTCTTGATGCCGAGCCGGTCGAACAGCTTGACCAGCCGCGGGCTGCCGACCTCGCCGGCGAACAGGCCGCGCGAGATGTCGTCCGGCGAATCGGCACCGCCGTAAGAGCCGATCCAACCCGCCACGGCGTCGACGTCGACACCGAAACCACACAAGATTTCCTTGGCCATCTGTATTGCTCCTTCGTTGTGAATGGAAGTGAAACGCGTGTCCGGACACGCCAGCAAAGTGCACACCGGGCCGCGCGCCAGCGGCCCGCGACCACCGTTCGATTCTCGATCATGCGCGTGGGCGGCGTCGACCCTTTCATGGCGACTTGGGCAGCGCCGCGGCGGCGCGCGAGGCCGCCGCCGCACGCAGCGCCTTGAGCTTTTCGCGCGGGTCCACATGCGCCCTTGCCTCGTGCAATTTCATCTCGGCGATGAAACGGCTGGGAATGCCCTGCACCGTGTCGCGGCCCTTCTTGCGACGGCGCAGCGTGCTGACCGCCAGCGTGCTGCGGGCGCGCGTGATGCCCACGTACATCAGGCGGCGTTCTTCCTCGAGCCGCTCTGCCGTCATGTTCTCGTCGCTGCTGCTGCCCGGCACGAACGGCAGCAGGCCTTCGTTGATGCCCGCCAACATCACGTGCGGCCACTCGAGGCCCTTGGCGGCATGCAGCGTCGACAGCGTCACGACGTCCTGCTCGTCGCCGCGTTCGGCCAGGCTGATGATCACGGAGATGGTTTGCGCCACGTCGAGGACGCTGCGCTTTTCGGTTTCGATCGACAGGCCGCCGTCGTTCTCGCCGATGCCGGCGTTGTCATCCTGGGCGCCGCAGCGCTTGGCGATCCAGTCGACGAAATCGAGCACGTTGCCCCAGCGCGCCGCGCCGAGCTTCTCGCTGTCCTCACCGTCCATCAGGTGCTGCTCGTAGCCGATGTCCTTCAGCCAGCCCATCAACAGCGCCTTGGCGTCCTCGGCGCCGGTGGTGTGGCGGGCGCGGTATTCGAGGTCGTTCACGCAGCGGCCAAATTCCTGCAGCGAGCCGAGTGCGCGTGCGCTCAGCACCGCGCCCAGGCTCTCGGCGAACAGCGCCTCGTACAGGCTGGTCTTCCACTGCCCGGCAAACTGCCCCAGGCTGGCCAGCGTCTGGTGCCCGATGCCGCGCTTGGGGGTGCTGACGGCGCGCAAAAAAGCCGGGTCGTCGTCCTGGTTGACGAGCAGGCGCAGCCACGCGCACAGGTCCTTGATCTCGGCGCGGTCGAAGAAGCTCTGGCCGCCCGACACCTTGTACGGAATGGCGGCCTTGCGCAGCGCCTTCTCGAACACGCGCGCCTGGTGGTTGGCGCGGTACAGCACGGCGAAGTCGCGAAACTGCACCGGGTCGGCCTGCCGGCCCGAGTCGGCCAGCGCGCCGCCCTGCCCGCGCAGCGACTGGATGCGCGCCACGGCGCGGTCGGCCTCGTGCTCCTCGCCGTCGCACTCGAGCAGCTGCACCGGCTCACCGTCGCCGAAGGCACTCCACAGCTTCTTGTCAAACAGCTTCGGGTTGTTCGAGATCACGGCATTGGCAGCCCGCAGGATGTGGCCGGTGGAGCGGTAGTTCTGCTCCAGCGCGATCACCTTCAGCGCGGGCCAGTCCAGCGGCAGCCGCCGCAGGTTGTCGATGGTGGCGCCACGCCAGCCGTAGATGCTCTGGTCGTCGTCGCCGACCGCGGTGAACATGCCGCGCCGGTCTTGGTCCGGGTGGTCGACCAGCGCCTTCAGCAACTCGTACTGGATCGCGTTGGTGTCCTGGTATTCGTCGATCAGCACGTAGCGCAGCGTGTCCTGCCACTTGGCGCGCACGTCGGCGTGCTGCATCAACAGCGCGCGCGGCAGGCCGATCAGGTCGTCGAAGTCGACCGCCTGGTAGGCCGCCAGCCGCTCTTCATAGCGCTGCATGATGCGCGCGGCCAGCCGCTCGTCCTCGTCCTGGGCTGCGGCATCGGCCTGCGCGCTGTTCAGGCCCTGGTTCTTCCAGGTGCTGATGGTCCATTGCCAGCGCCGCGCCAGCGCGTTGTCGGTGCAGGCGCCGGCGTCCTTCAGGATGCCCAGCACGTCGTCGCTGTCGAGGATGCTGAAGCCCGACTTGAGGCCCAGCCGCTCGCCTTCGCTGCGCAGGATGCGCACGCCCAGCGAATGGAAGGTGCTGACCACCAGCGGCTTGGCCGCCTTCGGGCCGACCAGCGCCTTGGCGCGCTCGCGCATTTCCTGCGCCGCCTTGTTGGTGAACGTGATCGCGGCGATCTGGCCCGGCGCGTAGCCGGCCTGCAGCAGGCGCGCGATCTTGTGCACGATGACGCGCGTCTTGCCCGAACCGGCGCCGGCCAGCACCAGGCACGGGCCGTCCAGGTGATGCACGGCCTGCATCTGGGCGTCGTTCAGCGAGGCGGGAGGCGGCGGGGCAAGCGACAAGGCGGGTTCAACGGTTCGGCGCCACAGGGGCTGCGTGGTGCGCAGGTAGAAGGCGCTGCAGGGTCACATGCGCCACGTTGGCGAGCACGGCGCCGGACACGGGCAGCGGCGATCAACGGCAACGCGACGTGCCAGACAGACGCGCCCGGCGGACGCCGAAGCGAGGCACCAGCGAGACGCACCAGCGAGACGGACCAGCGGCAGCCACCGCCACCGCCACCGCCGCCGCCGCCGCCACCGCCACCGCCACCGCCACCGCCGCGCCCTGCGGTCAGGGCCACGATCTTCAGCACCGTGCCCACGCCAAACACGCCCACCACCAGCACGGTGGCGAAGGCTGCGCCCAGCGCCAGCAACAGGCTGGCGCTGAGCCACCAGGCCATGCCGCCAGCGGCCACGGCCGTGAACAGCGACGCCAGCTTGCGCCCGAAAATGGCGCTCAGCAAACCGCCCACCGCCAGCACGCCGACGAACAAGAACATGCCCAACTCTTGCAGCGGCAGGCCGCCACGGTTCGCGCCGCCAGTCGCGCCCGCGCCCGGCGCCGGCAGGTTTTCACCCTTGATACGCGCCATCAGCTGGTCCACCCCGGCGTTCAGCCCGCCGGCGTAGTCACCGGTGCGAAAGGCGGGCACGATGGCGCGGTCGATGACCTGCCGCGCCGCCAAATCGGGGATGGCGCCTTCCAGCGCCTTGGCCACCTCGATGCGCACGGCGCGGTCATTTTTAGCCACCACCACCACCACGCCATCGCCCACCTCGCGGCGGCCTATCTTCCAGGCATCGGCCACGCGCTGAGCGAACGAGGCGATGTCTTCAGGTGCGGTGGCCGGCACCAGCAGCAGCACTATCTGCGGCCCGGCCTGCGCTTCGAAAGCCGCCAATTTGGCGTCCAGCGCGGCACGCTGCGGATCGCTGAGTGTGTTGGTCTGGTCGATGACGCGGCCGGTCAGCGGCGGCACCGGCAACACGTCTTGCGCCCAGGCCGATGCCCCCAGCCACAGACTCAGCAGCACAGCCAGCAAGGCCCGCAGCCACGACGGCATCGACAACGGCATCGACAACGGCATCGACAACGGCAGTTCGCAGTGCCAGCGCATGGCGCCGGTCGCTGGCTTACTTCGACGCCGGTTTGTCAAAGCTGACCGCTGGCGGCGCCGATATGGCGGCTTCGTTCTGCACCGTGAAGTTTTCCTTCACCGGGTAGCTGAACATCATGGCCGTCAGGTTGGTGGGGAAACTGCGTGTCAGCACGTTGTATTCGGCCACCGTTTTCACATAACGGCCGCGTGCCACGGTGATGCGGTTTTCGGTGCCTTCAAGCTGCACCCTCAGGTCCTGGAATCCCTGGTTGGCTTTCAGGTTGGGGTAGTTTTCAGTCACCACCAGCAAGCGGCTCAACGCCCCGGACAGTTCACCCTGCGCAGCCTGGAATTTCTTGAAGGCCTCGGGGTTGTTCACCAGTTCCGGTGTGGCCTGGATGGATGTCGCCTTCGCGCGCGCCTCGACCACCTTGGTCAGCGTTTCCTGCTCGAAGTTGGCCTCGCCCTTGACGGTGGCCACGATGTTGGGGATGAGGTCGCTGCGCCGCTGGTACTGGTTCAGCACCTCGCTCCACGCCGACTTGACCTGCTCGTCCAGGCGCTGGAAGTCGTTGTAGCCGCAACCGCCCAGCAACAAGGTGGCGGACAGGGTGAACAAGGCAAGGGCGCGTCGAAGCATGGTTGTGATCTCCTGGGGGTGGCTGGCCCGGCAAAAATGGGGCTTGGCCGCCAGCATTCAAGCCGGAAGCGTGGACTTTAGCGCCTGCGCCAGAGGGTGTACCGGGCGTCGGGGCGGGGCCAGCGCCGTTGCAAAACCCGGTTGTTGCCGTCTGAAACACCAGCGGCCCTGCACGGCGGCATGCGCCTGCGGTGCGCTGACGCCGTGATAATTGGCTGATGTATGCCCCCCTTAAGAACGACACCTTCTTGCGCGCCTGCCTGGGCCAACCCACCACCCACACCCCCGTGTGGCTGATGCGCCAGGCCGGGCGCTACCTGCCTGAATACAAAGCCACGCGCATGAAGGCCGGCAACAGCTTCATGGCGCTGGCCACCAACGTGCAGTACGCCACCGAGGTAACGCTGCAGCCGCTGGAGCGCTTTCCGCTGGATGCCGCGATTCTTTTCAGCGACATCCTCACCGTGCCCGACGCCATGGGCCTGGGCTTGAGCTTCGGCGCCGGTGAAGGCCCGCGCTTTGCGCACCCGGTGCGCGACGAATCTGCGGTGGCCGCGCTGCAGTCTCCCGACCTGGACAAGCTGCGCTACGTCTTCGACGCCGTCACCTCCATCCGCAAAGCCTTGTTGACGACCGACGCCCAAGGGCGTCAGGTGGGCCGCGTGCCGCTGATCGGTTTTTCCGGCAGCCCCTGGACCTTGGCCTGCTACATGGTGGAAGGCGGGGGTTCCGACGACTACCGCCTGGTCAAGACCATGCTCTACAGCCGGCCCGACCTGATGCACCGCATCCTGGCAGTGAATGCGCAGGCCGTCACGGCGTACCTGAATGCGCAAATCGACGCCGGCGCGCAGGCGGTGATGATCTTCGACAGCTGGGGCGGCGTCCTGGCCGACGGCGCCTTCCAGCGCTTCAGCCTGGACTACACGCGCCGCGTCGTGCAGGGTCTGCAACGCGAAAAAGACGGCCAGAAGATCCCGGTCATCGTCTTCACCAAGGGCGGTGGCCCGTGGCTGGACCAGGTGGCCAGCTGTGGCGCCGACGTCGTCGGCGTGGACTGGACCGTGAACCTGGCCGACGCCCGTCGCCGCGTGGGTGAGCGTGTGGCGCTGCAGGGCAACCTCGACCCGAACGTGCTGTTTGCGCCGCCCGACGCCATTGAGCGTGAAGCGGTGGCGGTGCTGGACAGCTTTGGCCGCCCGCAACGCGCCGACGGTGGCTGGGACGGCCATATCTTCAACCTGGGGCACGGCATCAGCCAGTACACCCCACCTGAACACGTGACCGCGCTGGTGCAAGCCGTGCACCGCCATTCGCGGCTGCAGCGGGACTGAACGGCGGTTCGTCGCCGTGCGATTCGTCGACCGCTGCCGCGTAGCGCGTTAGCGTGCGCTCAGGGGGTGCTGGAGGCCTGCAGTGGGAATCCAGGAAAACCCTTGGAATGCCATCTTCCCGCCCTCTCAAGTCTTGACTTATCCCCAGTTTGCATGCTGCGGCGCAACCAACTGCTTTCCGAATATGCCGCTTGTCGAAAACCACCGGTTTTCGTGTCAAGTCATTGATTTTATTAAATGTTTTTACTTCTTTGCCAAACGGGCGACGGCCGGGCTTGCACGCAGAATCAATGACTTGGCGCGTCTGGGCGCAGGTTGCGCACATAGTTATCCACAGTTTGGGTGCGTCGCCTGGAAATCCTTTTGTGATCATGGACTTGGCGCGTTTATCTGAGGTGTTGCTTGCGCTGTGCCCCCGGCCGGTCCGCGCACGAGGTTGGGCATGCCGTTGACGCTGTCGGTGGCGGTTGAAGCGCCGCGTCACGCCTCGCTCGGTTCTTTACTCGACTACACCAGTGAGCACGCGCTTGCTCCGGGCACTTTGGTGCGTGTGCCGCTGGGCCGTCGCGATGTGCCCGGCCTGGTGTGGGACGCGGCTGCCAGCAGCGCGCCGCTGACGACTGAGCTGCGGCCCATCGGCGCCGTGCTGGAAGCGTTGCCGCCACTGCCCGCCGACTGGCGTCGCCTGATCGACTTTGCCGCCGCGTACTACCAGCGCGGCGTGGGCGAGTTGGCATTGGCGGTGCTGCCGCCCGAATTGCGCAAGATGGACGACCTGCGGTTGCAACGGCGCGTGACGCGTCTGATGCATTCAGCGCCGACTCCGCACCCGGCGATGACGGTGGTTGCGGGCGCTGCGCCAACCCTCAACGACGAGCAGCACGCCGCGTTGGCCGCCATCGCCAGCGCCGACAAACCCATCTTGCTGCACGGCGTCACCGGCAGCGGCAAGACCGAGGTCTATCTGCACGCGGCAGCCAGTGCGCTGCAGCGCGGCCAGCAGGCGCTGGTGCCCGAGATCAACCTCACGCCGCAGCTGGAATCGCGCTTTGCCGAACGTTTTCCGGGCCATGTGATGGTCAGCCTGCACAGCGGCCTGACGCCAGCGCAGCGCCTGCGCCATTGGCTTTTGGCGCACCTGGGCCTGGCGGACCTGGTGCTGGGCACGCGGCTGGCGGTGTTTGCGCCGTTGCCGCGCCTGGGGCTGATCGTGGTCGACGAAGAGCATGACCCTTCGTTCAAACAACAGGAAGGGGCGCGCTATTCGGCGCGCGACCTGGCGGTGTGGCGCGCCCGCCAGCGGGCGGTGCCGGTGGTGCTGGGCTCGGCCACGCCGGCGCTGGAAAGCTGGCAGCGCGCGCTCGAAGGCAAGTACCAGCGCGTGCCGCTTGCCGCGCGCATCGGGGGCGGCGCCATGCCGCGCGTGCGCCTGCTGGACATGACGCAACTGCCCAAGGTGGGCGGCGTCGAACGGGTGCTGGCGCCGCTGTTGCTGGGGGCCATTGAAGAGCGTATCGCGCGCGGCGAACAGAGCCTCTTGCTGCTGAACCGCCGCGGCTACGCCCCCGTGCTGCACTGCAGCGCCTGCGGCTGGAAGAGCGGCTGCCCGCACTGCAGCGCTTGGCGTGTCTTTCACAAGTCCGACCGCACGCTGCGCTGCCACCACTGTGCCTTCAGTGAACGGGTGCCGCGGGCCTGCCCGGATTGCGGCAACCTCGACATCGCGCCCATCGGCCGCGGCACAGAGAAATTGCAAGAGCAGCTGAGCACGCTCCTGCCTGCCGCAAGGATCGGCCGCATCGACGCCGACAGCGTGACCACCCGCGTCGCGTTGGCGCAGTTGCCGGTGACGCGCAAACACGAACTGCTGCAATGCCAGCAGGCCGAACGCGGCGGCGATGTCTTCGCTGGTTTTTCGGCACTGGGCTGGAACGCGCAGCGTGCGCTTCGGCCGGCACGGCGCGTCTTCCAGTCACCCGGGCCGATCTACGAGCCCGAAGGGCTTGCGGCCGACTACTGGCGCATGGCGCGGGCGATGCGCGCCGCCGGCTTCATAGCCGGCGACCTGGTGCACAACAGCTTCAGCTACCACCTCACGCCCGGCGCGTGGATGATGGAATGCGGCGCCCACGCCCTGGGCTGCACGGTCTTTCCGGGTGGCGTGGGCAACACCGAACTGCAATTGCAAGCCGCAGAACACCTGCGCCCCGACGCCTATGTCGGCACGCCCAGCTTCCTGCGCATCCTGCTTGAAAAGGCCGCGGATGCCGGCATCAAGCTGCCCAGCCTGAAGAAGGCACTCGTCAGCGGCGAGGCCTTTCCGCCGTCGTTGCGCAACTGGTTGCGGGAACGCGGCGTCGAGGCCTACCAGGCCTATGCCACCGCCGATGTGGGTGCCGTCGCCTACGAAACGGCCGCGCGCGAAGGCCTTGTGGTCGACGAAGGGGTGATCGTCGAAATCGTGCGCCCCGGCACGGGCGATTGCGTGCCCGACGGCGAAGTGGGCGAAGTCGTCGTCACCGTCTTCAACCCCGACTACCCACTGGTGCGATTCGGCACTGGCGACATGAGCGCGG
>ENA-OFCX01000344-OFCX01000344.1-metagenomes-genome-assembly--contig:-NODE-344-length-25578-cov-3.871802_pt1 | contig 25578 bp, 8 predicted proteins | sample MGYA00153384_OFCX01 | MGnify analysis MGYA00153384
GGTGGAATGGAAAACATGAGCAGTGTACCATATTATTTGGATAAAGCAAGAACTGGATATCGTTTGGGCCATCAACAAGTAACAGATGGATTGATAAAAGATGGACTGTGGGATGTTTATAATGATTACCATATGGGTACTGCTGCTGAACTTTGTGCAAGTGATTGCAAGATTAGCCGCGAGGATCAAGATGCTTATGCTATAGAATCGTATACCCGATCACAAAATGCGCAATCGGCTGGAAAATTTGCTGACGAGATTGTATCTGTAATGGTTGAAGGCCGTGGAGGTGCTCAAACGGAAGTAATAGAAGATGAAGAAGTAAAAGCTGTAAAATTTGATAAGATTTCAGGCTTGAAACCTGTTTTTAAGAAAGATGGAACGGTAACAGCTGCCAATGCGTCTACTTTAAATGATGGTGCAGCAGCTTTGGTATTAATGAGTAAAGAAAAAGCAATTGCAATGGGTATAAAACCATTAGCAAGAATTTTAAGCTTTGCAGATGCACAACAAGCACCCGAATGGTTTACAACTTCGCCGTCAAAAGCAATACCATATGCATTAGAAAAAGCGAGTCTTAAAATTAGCGATGTTGACTTTTTTGAAATAAATGAAGCTTTCTCAGTAGTCGCAATTGCCAATAATCAAAAATTAGGAATTGACTCGGCAAAAGTGAATGTAAATGGTGGAGCTGTTTCTTTAGGACATCCCCTTGGATGCTCAGGAGCTCGAATTGTTGTTACCTTACTTTCTGTTTTGAAGCAAAATAAAGGGAAAATAGGAGTGGTGGGAATTTGCAATGGTGGAGGAGGTGCGTCTGCTATGGTTATCGAAAATTTGCAATAAGTTTACCTCAAAGCTCGTTTTTAAATTTCAATTTAAGTTTTAATGATGTTGATAAAGCGCGTAACTTTTACGCTGATAATACTTTTTGTTTTTACTATTGTTGCTAAAGCACAAAACAAAATACCGTTTTCAAAAAAGGTATATTTATTAGAAGACACCTTAAAAGTGCTGGGCAAACGTCTGGTAAATGGTGAGGATGAGGTAGAACGGAAAAATGCTAATTATGCTTTTATAAAAAAGTTGGTTGCACTTTTAAAAACTCCCAACTCATTTAATTTTCCGTTTGATTCTGTAAAAACGATGAGCATTGTTACTGACCCGGGAAAAAAGTTTAGAATATTTACTTGGCATGTAGCAAATAATGACAAAACCTGCCGATTTTATGGCGCTATTCAGGTTTATAATATTCAAAAACTTGAACTTTATCCGTTGACGGATCGGAGTGATGATATACTTACCCCGGCAGATTCAACTTTAAAGCCTGAAAAATGGTATGGCGCTCAATATTATAAATTAATACCTGGTATCGATAAAACTAAGCCTCATTTTATCCTACTTGGTTGGAAAGGAAATACGGCAAAAACAACAAAAAAGGTAATTGAAGTATTTCGTTTTGTAAATGGAAAACCTGTTTTTGGAGCAGATGTTTTTGTGTATAAAACCAAAACTCCAAAGCGAATTATTTTTGAGTTTAATGCTCAAGTGAATATGTTATTAAGGCATTTACCTGAAAAAAACTGGATTGTATTTGATCATTTAGCATTAAATAATGTGAAAGCAGCTACATCAGTTGCCGAAAATTATGGACCAGACTTATCATACGACGCATTAAAATTTGTTGGAAGCAAATGGACTTTGATGGAAAATATTGACCTTAGAAATGAAAAATCTGCTATGGATGCTTTGTTTATTGACCCTAAAGACAAGAATTTAAAATAATATTTAATGAAAAAACACTCGATTTTATTCTCACTATTTATTCTGATTGTTCAAATTTCTTTTTCTCAAATTGAAGCTAAAAAACAAATTACGCTTGAAGATATTTGGAAAAAAGGAACTTTTGCTCAGAAAAAAGAAGCAGGGTTTACCTCAATGGAAGATGGAAAACATTATTCTTTGCTTTTCTCTGATTCAAAAACTAGTAAAAACTATTTGCTTAAATATGAATATTCAACTGGAAAAGTAGTAGATACCTTATTGAAACCAAGTGAACTTTCAATTATAGAAAATGGAAACACAAAGTTAATTGCTTTAGATGACTATGAATTTAACGGCACAGATGAACAAAAAATAATTATTCCTACCGAAGTTTCTTCAATTTATAGACGATCAACAGAAGCGGAGAATTACATTTTTGATCGTAAAACAAAAAAAACCAGCCAACTTTCCTCAAATGGCAAACAACGAAATGCAAGTTTTTCGCCTGATGGGAAAAAGGTAGCGTTTGTAAGAGACAACAATTTGTTTTTGATTGATTTAGGTTCTGGTTTAGAGACTCAATTAACAACAGATGGCAAAAAAAATGAAATTATAAATGGAGTTTGTGATTGGGTTTATGAAGAAGAATTTGGTTTTGCTAAAGCTTTTTTCTGGGCTGGTGATAGTGAAAGTATTGCTTTTTACAAATTTGATGAAAAGGAAGTAAAAGAATTTGAGATGAGCACATATGGAGATTTATATCCAAGTATTGAGCGTTTTAAATATCCGAAAGCTGGAGAGAAAAATTCTGTAATTAGCATCCATACCTATAATTTATTGTCAAAAAAAACCATAGAAATGGAAATTGGTGCAGAAAAAGATCAATACATTCCAAGAATAAAGTGGACCACAGACGCAAGTAAATTATGTATCCAACGAATGAATCGTTTGCAAAATAAACTTGAATATCTGATTGCAGATCGAACTTCCGGAAAATCAACAATTTTACTTATTGAAACGGACAAAGCATATATTGACATTACTGATGATTTAACATTTTTAAAGAATGGAAAGGAGTTTATCATCAGCAGCGAAAAAGATGGGTTCAATCATATTTATCTGTATTCGATGGATGGTAAATTGAAAAAACAGTTAACGAAAGGAGCAAAAGAGGTTACAAATTTCTATGGGGTTGATGAAAAAAGTGGATTAATTTATTACCAAATGCCAGAAACTTCTCCAATGAATCGGGCTATTTATTCTACCAGCCTTGATGGAAAAAAGACTGTTCAATTAACAAAAGAAAAAGGAACCAATGATGCAAAATTTAGTAACGATTTTTCATTTTTCGTACATAGTTATTCCAATGCAAATACTCCATTAACGGTTACATTGAATGATCGTAGCGGGAAAATGGTTCGTGTGTTGGAGGATAATAAAGTACTAAAAGGCCGTTTGAAGGAATATCAAATGCAAACAAAAGAATTTTTCAGTTTCACCACTTCAGAAAATGTTCAGTTAAATGCCTGGATGTTAAAACCTCAGAATTTTAACGCAAGTAAAAAATATCCAGTTTATATGTTTTTGTATGGAGGACCTGGTAGTCAAGAGGTTTTAGATAAATGGGGTGGAGCTAATCTTATTTGGTATGAATATTTAGCTTCAAAAGGGTATTTGGTTGTATGTGTTGACAATCGTGGAACAGGAGGAAGAGGTGCCGATTTTAAGAAATGTACTTATATGAATCTTGGTGGATTGGAAACCATAGACCAAATTGAAGCTGCCAAATGGCTCGGAAAACAAACTTATGTAGATGCATCTCGAATTGGAATTCAAGGTTGGAGTTATGGTGGCTATATGTCATCGCTATGTATTACCAAAGGTGCAGATGTTTTTAAAATGGCAATAGCTGTTGCTCCGGTTACTAATTGGAAATTTTATGATAGCATCTATACCGAACGTTATTTACGAACTCCGAAAGAAAATTCAAAAGGATATGAAGAAAATTCACCTTTAAATTTCACCAATTTATTAAAAGGAAATTATTTATTAATTCATGGAACATCGGATGATAACGTCCATTTCCAAAACTCAGTTGAAATGATAAAATCTATGATTAGTGCTGATAGGAATTTCGATTCAGAAATTTATCCAAATAAAAATCATGGAATAAGTGGGGGCAACACCCGATTTCAATTGTATTCCAAAATGACCAATTTTGTATTCCAAAATTTGTAATAATAATGTGTACAAGGCTATAAATGTATACTTACATCTTTTGGTCGAAAAATTTAAGTTTCAAATCTGAACAAAAAAGAAACAATGCCGTAAGAATAAGTGAAATTGGTCTTACGCATTGAAAAATACTTTTGAATTATTTTTGGATCCGCTGCAAAGTGGTAAATATCTTCACACTAAAAGAATAGTTGTATGGAGGTTAATGTTGATTACAGGAATTCTTTGTTATCCTTTTTACGGCTTTATTCAAATATCTTTAGGGAATGATACATTTGAAAATCAGATAATTACACTATTTATTGCATCTTTTGGTGTTTTATTATATGTTAGTTCTTTTTTTTCTAAATTCTTTCGAAACAATATTATAACGTTGGTGCATATTTTATTTTATGCAATTACTATACACACCCTACAAATTTCTTATCAATACGATTTTAAATTAGTACATTTTTTCCCTTATTTAACCATGGTTACCATGGTGAGTATGGGCCATATAAACTCAAAACTTCTAAGTATTTTTTTAATAATTAGTTTTTGTTTAACCACCTCACTGATTCTATTATCAAATTCAGAAGTAGCCAAATTAAGTTTAATAACCCTGCAACTAATTGCGAGTTCTGTAATTTATATTGTCATGATTTCTAAGTTTAGTGTTGAAGAAGAACTTATACTTCGAGAAAATTTCATGAAATCAATTTTTGATGAATCTCCTGATTCTATTTTTTTGGTGGATGTAAAAAATGATGCAATTGAAAGTTATAACCAACGATCGATAGAAGTTTTTGGATTAATGGACAGCAACCAAATGATCGGCAAACAAGTGAGTTCATTAAATAAAATACCTTTTAACGAAGCTGATCAACAAGAAATCAAAACTATTATTGCTAAAAGTGGAAGCTTTTCAAGAGAAATTATATTTGTGACCCGAAAAGGAACAGAATTTTGGGGCGAATTATCATTAATAGAAACTAAACTAAAGCAGAAAGATTATTACATCGTTCGAATTTCTGATATATCAGAGCGTAAAAAAGCAGAGGAGCAAATCAAGCTTTTGGAAAGTGTAGTTATTACATCAAATGATGCAGTTGTTATTACTAATTCAATTGATGATACTCACGTTTGGCCGAGAATTATTTATGTAAACGAATCATTTACTAAAATAACAGGCTATTCATCTTCTGAAATGATAGGCGAATCACCTATTAAACTTACAGGACCATTACCCAATCAAGATGATTTAATAAAACTTCGGAAAGGAATTATGGAAGGGGTTGAAGCCTCCATTGAAATTCTGAATTATCGTAAGGATGGAAGTGCATTTTGGGTTGATTTGCAAATGAAAGCACTTACCAATGCTGAAGGAGAAAAAACCCATATTATTTCTATTTTCAGAGATATTTCTGAACGTAAAGCTTTTGAGTTTTTGATTAAAAATCAAGAAGAAATGTTTGAAGCCGCAAGTCTGGCTACCAGTAAATTGCTAACTATACAGAATTTTGACAATGCAGTAGAAGATGCTTTGCAAATAATTGGTGAAACTGCAAATGCCGACAGAGCTTTTGTTTATCAAATAAAGTTTGATTCAGACAATCGTCAATCTTTTATGGAAACCCGATATGAATGGTTGAATAAAGGTATCTCGAGCAAAGGATTTGCACATCAAGATTATAGTATTTATTTCAAACAAGTTGGTTTGCAAACATGGGAAAAGTGTTTGTATGAAAATAAAATTATTAAAGGAATCAGAAGTGAACTTTCTAAATCAGAGGTAATATTTATGGATAAACACCATACTTTATCATTTCTGAAAGTACCTATTTTTATTAATGAAATTTTGTGGGGTTTTATTGGTTTAAATGATTGTAAATCTGAAAGAATTTGGAGCGTAACTGATGAAAATGTAATGCAAACCATTGCAAATTCGCTGGGTGGAGCCATATCCAGAAATAATGTTCGACAGCAATTAATAGAAGCTAAGAATCTGGCAGAAGAAGCTTTTAAATCAAAATCGGAGTTTTTAGCAACTATGAGTCACGAAATAAGAACACCAATGAATGCTGTAATAGGTATGACAGGATTACTTTGCGAAACCGATTTGACTGAAGAACAAGAAGATTATGTAAAAACAGTACGTACGAGCGGCGAAAATTTATTATCCGTAATTAACAATGTCCTTGATTTCTCTAAAATAGAATCAGGTAAAATGGAACTGGAAAATAGAACATTAGTAACACAAAATTTATTAAAAGATACTTTTGATATTTTTGTTCAAGAAGCCATCGCAAAGGAAGTATTATTGAATTTCGTAATACATGAAAATGTGGCTAAAACTATTATTGGAGATTCGGTACGTATAAAGCAAATTTTAATAAACTTAGTGGGTAATGCTATGAAGTTTACGCCAAGTGGCGAAATCGCAATCCACTTAAAAACAGTAGGTAATACCAATTCTTCAAGCTTACTTCAGTTTTCAGTTATTGATTCGGGAGTTGGTATTCCGCCAGATAAAATTCCAATCTTATTTCAATCATTTTCTCAAGTTCATACTTCTACAACTAGGCAATATGGAGGAAGTGGTTTAGGTCTTTCCATTTGCAATAAGTTGGTAAAACTTATGGGTGGAAAAATATGGGTGGAAAGTGAAAAAAATGTAGGTTCTAAATTTCATTTTATCATAGAAACAAAAAATGCAGAGGATGAAGTTCAAGAAAATAGCTATAAAATCACAACATCCACTGTTGCAAACAATGATTTAAAATTGGATAAAACATTAGCTGATCGTTGTCCAGTACGAATTTTGATAGCAGAAGATAATTTGATTAATCAAAAAGTTGCCATGCGAATACTTGAAAAAATGGGATACTCGCCAGATTGTGTAAATAATGGATACGAAGCAGTGGAGGCGATCAGAAAAACAGCATATGATTTAATATTGATGGACATACAAATGCCAGAATTAAATGGATTGGAAGCTACAAAAATGGTTATTTCAGATGAACACATTCTGAATAAGCCAATAATTGTAGCCATGACGGCTAATGCTTTAGATGGGGATCGTGAAATTTGTCTGAGCTCAGGAATGAATGATTATCTAAGTAAACCAATCAGAATTGATGATTTACAGAATGTAATCTTGAAGTGGATGAGTAAATCAAGAACCAGCAATCCAATTTTAAATATAATTTATTCATAAAAAACATTAAACCAAATTATAGTAAAGTAATTTGCAACAGAAAAAAAGTATTTTGGTAAAATTTTTAACATAAAATTATTCTTTTACGTTTAAATCTTAATTAGAAGAAATTTAAAAGTTGTTTAAACATAATAATTGAACTTTGTAAAATAGTAAATTGAAGATCCAGGTTAAATTAGTCATTCTCGTTCTCATCATCATTTTGATTTTTACCGCAGGAATGTTTTCGTTAAGATATAGCGAAGAACAGCGGTCTAAAACCATTTTTGCTGAGCGATACAAAGAAAAAGTTGCCCATTTCGACAAAATAGTTGAGTTGAAAGGATTGGTGATAAAAAGCTTTGTTTATGATAATTCTTATTGGGACGATTTAATTAAATTTATCAACAAACCAGATCCCGAATGGGCTTATAATAATCTTGAAAGCACATTAATTAATCTTTCACTAAATGTATGTTGGGTTTATGACAAGGACTTTAATCTGGTTTACAATGTTAGCAATGTAAAAGCGCAGGAAAGTTTAAAAGCACTTCCTTTTTCTAAATCAGATTTTAAAGAATTATTCAAATACTCTTCCTTCAAACATTTCTATTTAAATACGTCAGAAGGATTAATTGAAATTCGCACAGCACCAATTCAATCAAGTTCTGATTTTGAACGAACTTCTGAACCTAAAGGATATTTAATAGCTGGTAAAATATTAAGTTCCGATTATTTGAATGAAATTTCTGCACTTTCTGGTGATGCAGTTTCTATTGTTGATCTTGATAGATCAACTCCTTTAATGTCGAAAAAGGAAATAAAAAACGGCAAAATTGTGTTCGAGAAAAAGTTGTATAATGCCAAAAACTATCCAATTGTACGATTAAGATCAGAAAGTATATCGCCAGTAATTGCGATGGTGCACACTACTGGAAGCCGTGCTTTTTATTTGCTAACGGTATTTTCACTCCTTTCCATGAGTTTGGTTATTTTCATCATGTTGAAATGGGTAAATACTCCGCTAAGTTTAATTTCAAAAAGTTTAAACGAAAACAATCCTGAACCAATAAAAGGTTTGCTCACTTCTAGCACAGAATTTGGAAACATTGCGCAATTAATTACCAATTTCTTTTACCAGAAAAAAGAATTGCTGAAAGAAATTGAAATTCGTAAACAACGGGAAAAAGAAATTTTAGAAGCTAAAGAAATGGCGATTGCTGCCATGAATTCAAAATCCCAGTTTTTATCAACCATGAGTCACGAGATAAGAACACCGATGAATGGAGTTCTTGGAATGGCAGATTTATTAACCTACACACAACTTACTCAGGAACAGAAAGGATATCTGGAAATAATACAGATGAGTGGAAAAAGTTTATTAACTATCATCAATGATATTCTTGATTTTTCTAAAATAGAAAGTGGCAAAATAGCATTCGAAAATAAACCGATCAATTTTAAAAAGTTTATCAGAAAAACCATTGAACTTTCTCAGGTAATTGATTTTGAAAAAAACCTAAAAATAAGTCATGATATAGATGATGAAATCCCGGAATACATTTTAAGTGATAGCACCAGACTACAACAAATTTTACTTAATCTGGTAAATAATGCGATTAAATTTACACCAGAAGGCGAAATAAATATTAAAGTCGAATTATTATCACAAATAAATGATGACCTGGAATTGAAATTTGCAGTAAAAGATACCGGAATTGGGATACCGGCAAATAAACTAAATCGGCTTTTTAAATCATTCTCCCAGGTTGATTCTTCACATTCACGTAAATATGGGGGCACAGGTTTAGGTTTAGTTATTTCATCCAAATTATTGGAATTAATGAATGGACAGATTTGGGTTGAAAGCAAAGTGAATGTGGGTACTACGTTTTTCTTTACCATAAAAACTCAAGCACAAAAGTTTCATATTAATGATAATGCGAGCCGTGAAAAACTAGAACGCAAAATTGCCTTTAACGGACAAACTGATAGAGCAAATAGTGCAGCAGGTAGGAAAGTCTCCATTATGGTAGCTGAAGATAATCCAGTGAACTTAAAACTGTTTGTTTTCATCCTTACCAAACTTGGGTACAATACTGATATTGCAGAAAACGGGGAAGATGTTTTGAAACTTCTATCTTTAAAAAAGTATGACATTATTTTTATGGATGTTCAAATGCCTGTAATGGATGGAATTGAAACTACCGAAAAAATAATCGAATTATATGGCGATAATGTTAGGCCAATAATTATAGCATTAACGGCAAATGCCATGGTAGAAGATAGGGAAAAATGTATGAAGGCAGGAATGGATGATTATATCAGCAAACCGATTAAAATTGATGATATAGAAACGGCATTAAATAAATGGACTGTAAATGAGCCTCCTTCAGTAGATTTACAAGAAAGCCAATCTTAAATCAAAAATGAATAATCATATCACCTGATCGGGTTATTGAAGTTTTCAAAACACGTTTTAGCAATAGCAATATCAGCTTTACTTTGTATTTAAAATAATTAAAAAAATCCCTTTTTTGCGATTTCAGGAACTACAATGTTCATTTTGTAATATTCAAATCAATTAATCTGGCTTTCTAACTTTCGATTTTTTTTGCAAACCCATAAATGTTTGTATCATTGTGATTGCAGCAAATTAAATGTTGTACAATTACATTTACAAAAAATCCAATTTATCAATTCAGATGCAAACAAACACTTCTACTTCACATCCTAAAGGCCTTTACGTTTTATTTGCCACCGAAATGTGGGAGCGGTTTAGTTATTATGGCATGCGAGCCATTTTAGTCTTATTTATGATCAAGGCTTTAATGTTTGATAAAGTATTCGCATCTAACTTATATGGAAGTTATACAGGTTTGGTTTATTTAACACCACTAATAGGAGGCTACATTGCTGATAGATACTGGGGAAACCGAAAATCTATATTAGCTGGAGGTTTACTTATGGCATTAGGGCAGTTTATTTTATTTGCTTGCGGGTCATTATTTCAAACCAATCCAGAGGTTGCTGCACTTTGTTTTTATTCAGGATTAGGAACAGTTATTATTGGTAACGGCTTTTTCAAACCAAACATTTCCAGTATGGTAGGGCAACTATATCGTCCTGGCGATAAAAGAACAGATGCTGCTTACACTATTTTTTATATGGGAATTAATGTAGGAGCTGGTTTAGGTCCATTTGTATGCGGATATTTTGGAGAAACTAATAATATCGCCGATTTCAAATGGGCATTTATGGCAGCAGGAATTGGTATGTTGCTTTCAGTAATTATACTTACCCTTTTGCAAAATAAATACATTGTAGATCCTGATGGAAATCAATTAGGTGTTTTACCTAAAAATGAAGATGGAAATTTCAAAAAGCAAGCTCCATTAATTACCGTTTTATTAGGTTTATTGGCTTATGCAGCCATAGCGATTGGGATTTTATACATTGACGTTCAGGTTTTTCCATTTCTTACTCCACTTTTAATTTTTGCTGTATTAGGAATTGGCTACATGATTTTTAGCGATAAATCTTTAAATAAAATTGAAAAGGAAAAAATAGCAGTCATATTTATTGTTTCATTTTTTGTTATCTTTTTTTGGTCAGCATTTGAGCAAGCTGGTGCATCCCTTACTTTTTTTGCTGATGAGCAAACCAACAGAATGGTAGGAACTTATGAAGTTCCAGCTAGTTTTTTCCAATCGTTAAACTCTATATTTGTTATCGTTTTTGCGCCAGTTTTCGCTTGGGTATGGATTAAACTTGGGCAACGAAATGCAGAACCTGCTTCTCCAACAAAAATGGCAGCTGGTTTAATGCTTCTTTCTATTGGTTATTTAATCATTGCATTTGGAGTAAAAGATGTAGCCCCAAGTGTAAAAGTAAGTATGATGTGGTTAGTAAGTATGTATGCATTTCATACATTCGGTGAGCTTTGCTTATCACCTATTGGTTTATCATTGGTCAATAAATTAGCTCCGGTAAGATTTGCCTCTTTATTAATGGCAGTTTGGTTTTTGGCTAATGCTGCTTCCAACAAACTTGCTGGCGTATTAAGCAGTTTTTATCCAGATCCTGCAAAACCTTTGCCTGTGCTTATGGGATTTGAAATTAGTAACCTATATCAGTTTTTTATGCTTTTCTGTATTTTTTCTGCAGTGGCATCTTTAATTTTATTTAGCTTAACAAAAAAGCTACAAAAAATGATGCATCAATAATTAAACAGAAAAATAAGATATTTTTAAAAGTTAAAATTCATTTTTTTAATTTACCAATAATCACACAATTCTTCAAACCTATCCTATCATGGCAGAAACACCAATTTCCGAGCACAAACCTTACATAAGTGCAGATCAGAATGTAGCTGAATTTACTGTAAAATCCATCTTATTGGGAGTACTATTTGGGGTTATATTTGGCGCGGCAACGGTTTATTTAGCATTAAAAGCTGGATTAACGGTTTCAGCTTCTATTCCCATTGCAGTATTGGCAATTTCTATAGGTCGTAAATTATTTAAAACCACTATTCTCGAAAACAATATTATTCAAACTACTGGTTCAGCTGGTGAATCTATTGCCGCTGGTGTTGTATTCACTTTGCCAGGTTTCTTGTTTTTATCAATCGGAACAGATGGTGTAAGCGTTGGAAATGAATTTTTTACCTATTTCAGTATCTTTTTTTTAGCAGCTTTTGGTGGTATTTTAGGAACATTAATGATGATTCCATTACGAAAATCATTGATCGTTAAAGAACATGGTGTACTTCCATATCCGGAAGGAACTGCCTGTGCATCGGTTTTAATTGCTGGAGAAAAAGGTGGCGATTTTGCAAAAACTGCTTACTTAGGTTTAGGAGTGGCTTTAGCCTATGCGATGTTGCAAAAGGTATTTCACATTATAGCCGAAACGCCAACTTGGGCAAGTACACAAGCCAATAAATTTTTCCCTTCAGCTACAGTAAATGGAGAAATAACGCCAGAATATTTAGGAGTTGGGTATATAATTGGGCCTAAAATAGCTGGAGTTTTAGTAGCAGGTGGAGTCTTAGCTTGGTTAGGCTTGATTCCTTTGCTTGCTTCCGTTGTTCCTGCAGAAACTATTGCTTTACAACTCATAAAATTAGGTTACTTGAAAGATTTACTAACCCCTGGAGGACCGGGTGGTTGGGATCCTGCAACTCAAACTTTTGGAAATACTGCTTCTGCAGTGTACAGAGCGTATGTTAGACAAATTGGTGCTGGCGCTGTTGCTGCAGGTGGTTTTATCACTTTAATAAAAACTATTCCAACCATTATTTCATCCTTTAAAGAAAGTATTGGTTCATTAAAACAAGAAAATAGTGGTGTAGTAACGAAACGAACTGAACAAGATTTATCATTCAAAACCGTAATATTTGGATCACTTGCATTAATTGTTTTAATGGTTGTGCTTCCACAAATTCCTGGAGATTCTATTCTAAATAAATTTTTGATTGGCATTTTGGTTATCGTTTTTGGGTTTTTCTTTGTTACTGTTTCCAGCAGAATTGTAGGTTTAATTGGTTCGAGTTCTAATCCTATTTCGGGTATGACCATTGCAACTTTGATGGGAACCTGTTTAATATTTATTAGTATCGGCTGGACGGGCGTTGCTTACGAGCCAATGGCATTAGTAGTCGGAGGCATAATTTGTATTGCCGCTGCAAATGCTGGTGCAACTTCACAAGATTTAAAAACAGGATACATAATTGGCGCAACTCCAAAATACCAGCAAATAGCGTTATTTATCGGAGCAATTGTTTCTGCAGTTGTCATTGGTATTACCATTAAAATTCTTGACAACCCAACGCCAGATATGTTGGCTCAAGGTATAACCCATGCAATTGGAAGTGATAAATTTCCAGCTCCTCAAGGTACATTGATGGCAACATTAATCAGAGGTTTATTATCGTTTAATTTAGATTGGCAATTTGTTTTAGTTGGAGTTTTTCTTTCCATAACCATGGAATTGTGCGGAGTGAAATCTTTATCCTTTGCTGTTGGTGCATATTTACCATTATCTACTACACTTCCAATTTTTGCAGGTGGTGCGCTCAAAGGTTTAGTTGATTGGAAAATGAAGAAAGCAAATGAAAAAGTAGAAGACGATGAATTAGGCAGAGGTAGTTTGTTTGCTACTGGTTTAGTAGCTGGTGGTGCTTTGGCAGGTGTTATTGTCGCTTTACTTTCTGTAGATGAAGGAATATTTAATGCTTTGGCAAAAGTAAATGCAGAAGAAGGAATAACGAACGCAATAGGTGCTGATGGTTTCCAATTGTTAGGATTTGGATTCTTTTTATTAATGGCTTTTATGCTATATCGGGTTGCAGTTAAAAAACCAATTGAAGAGTAATATTCTATACTAATTTATTTGAAAATGCCTTTCAGCAAAACTGGAAGGTATTTTTTATTTTAGACTTTACTATTTAATCTATGCTTATTAAGAAAATGTTGAGAAAAACGGAAATCTTGCTCTAGCCCGGATTGAAGCGGCATCCTTTTTTTCTCGTTTTTTCAGACGAGAAAAAAAGATACAGCTGAAAGCCGGATTAGCTCCAAATTTTTTACCTAAAATTATATAATCACTAATATTTTTTCTACTATTAAACTCTTTTCGTAAGCACAATTTTAATTTCTCAATCAATTAATAAACATAGTATGCTAGGGTTCTTTACGTAAAGAATTTGCTACTTTTTTAATTTCTTAAAGCTCAAATTTGTATTTTATATTTATTGCTCTATATTTAAAACATATAATAAAGCAGTGAAAAATAAAACAACCATCGAGGCAATAATTCATAATACGCCATACAAAACCACCATACAAGCCGGAAATCATACTTTAACCAGCGATGAGCCTATCGAGAATGGGGGAAAAGATAAAGGCTTCAATCCGTTTGAATTGTTACTTTCTTCTCTAGGTTCGTGTATGGCAATCACGATGAAAATGTATGCAGAACGAAAAGATTGGGATATTGGCGAGGTGAAAGTAGAATTAGCAATGGAAAAAGAAGGGGAATATACAGTGATTAATAGAAAAGTAACTTTTTCAGATGATTTGACTGCTGAACAACAAAAACGCTTGAAACAAATTGCCAACGCTTGCCCAATTCATAAAATACTTACGACTAAAACGGTCATTAGTTCGTTGAAAGAGGTTTAGATAATAAAATCTAAAATAATTATAAAAAAGAGAACAGAATAAATGGCGCAAATTAAAACTCAGTTGAGTTTTAATTCATTCCGATTTGCCGTTTTCAAATAATAGGATATCTTGTCTTCTCACAAAAAAAAGCGCAAATCTTTTTCAAGATTCGCGCTTTTTTAATAATTAGCGGGTAGAATTATCTAAGCAGAGTTATGCTACCAGTTTTCTGTTGCGCTTTAGATTTAAGGACGTAAAAGTAGGTACCATCGGCCTTTTCGTCCCCATCCCAACGGAATGCAGGATCAGTACTTTCAAACACTTTTTTGCCCCAACGATCGAAGATTAAGAAGCTAAATTCAGTATCGCAGAAAATGGCAAACTTCTCAACAATGCTGTACTGATCGTTTTTACCATCACCGTTTGGAGTAAACACGTTGGGAACATCGTCTCTCTTTTCATTTCCACTTATCACTTTTACATAAACCACTTTAGTTACAGTATCCGAAACACAATCGCCATAAAAACTTTTAAAAGTAACGGTGTAAGCTTCTTCTCGTAGGTTAGCACATTCGGTTTGCCAGCTAAGTTGTCCCTCAGCTTTTCCTTCAGCATTCGGATTGTTAGTGTAAACAGCAGGATTTGGGTTGAAATTAAACAAATCAGAGCTGGCAGAAATAATAACCCCACTACTAGAAATCTCATTTTGCGAAGTAATAAGAGTAGATAGCATAGTACCAGCAATCACCTTTACCGTATCATTGTTCTCCGTAGGATCATCAACAGTAATAGTAGGAACGTATGCAGGATTTTCGATTACTTTCAGATTATAAATATAAACGGTAGAATCGGAAAATGGACAAGCAAAATCACGCACCACAAACCGAACAACATACGGAGTTTCGCTTACCAAAGCACAATCTGGTGTCCAAATAAAAGAAGCATTTGCAGTATCAATGGTAACTTGCGAACTGGTAGTAAATACAGGCTTATTAACTATTAATGGATTAGAGTACAAATCAGAAGTAGAAGAAATTTCTAAAATCTGTCCACTTTGCAAATCCGTAGCAGCAAAATTAAGCACAAATTCATCTTTATAATAAAGATCTTGATTAATGATAGTTGCAGGAACATCAACCAAAGTAGGAGCATTATTTGGAAGTGGCTTAATAGTTAATTCCAATCGAATTCTAGTAGTATCCGGAAATGGACAAAGATCATCAAACGTTAAAAATTCGATGATATATGGAATGGTATCTGCGTTTTCGCATCGGGTATTCCACACAAAACTAGCAGTTGCTAAATTGATACCTGAAGTATCTTTAAATGAAGGACCATTGAAAAAAGTAGGTGCAAACACATCAGGAGAGCTAACAGATCTGGCTAAAATGCTGACAAAATTATACTTGGTATCGTCGTCTACCGAAGTCAGGTTTAGGGTATAAGGATCACCAGCGTTTACACTTACCTTAATGGTTCCAGAACCTTGAGAAAATAAAGGATTATCATTATCCTCTCGCTCGACTAAAATAAAATAGGTACGCTTGTTGGTATCTACCGGGCAACCATTATCATAGGTAGTAATAATTAATTTATAAGGAACGGTATCTGCTTCTGTACAATCGGGTGTCCAACTAAAAACAGAGGTAGCAGAATCTAAAGCACCAACCACATTGGCAAATGTTGCAGGATTCACAGAACCGGCAAAATCAGTTAGGTTTGCTTCCAGATTAATGATATTATATACATCACCTGTATCTCTTACCGTAATTGGAAGACTTAACGTTTCACCTACTTTCACCACAATAATATCACCAGGAGGGGAAATAGAAGAAATAACAGGGCCAGCGTTTAAAGGCGAATCCACATAAATCAATAAAAAATAAAAAGCAGAATCGCTTGCAGAATTCGGACAAGGCAAATCTTTGACCTTGAATTTAACGAGGTAAGGAGTTTCCCGAATATCTGCACAAGTAGTTTGCCATTCAAATCTAACACGGGTTTGATTTACAGCCTGATTTAGATTTAATGTAACTCGCGAAAACCGATCTGGATCATCTCTCAAATCTCCTTCAAACGTAACAAATGGCACATTCTTGATATTGGAATCGAGGGCAAAAAACTCTAGCAAATTGGTTTTCTGATCTCCTTTTACACGAATTTCAGTAACAAGTGGTTGAGTGTTAAGCGGTGTATCGGTACCCAAAGAAAAATAAGGTCTATTATTTTCTCTAGCTCTCACAAAAATAAACACATTGATCGTATCAATAAAAGGAGAGGGGCAGGTGTTATCCCGAGAAATTATAGTAAATCGATAAGCACTATCTGAAATGGAACTACATGGAGGCGTCCAATTAAAAAGGGCAGTAACTTGAGGACCAGTTTGTTCGATGATATCTGAAGTACCCGGTAAACCACCTCCGGTACCGAAAACAGCACCAAAATTAAATGGAGAATTAGCACCAGATACAGCCTCAGTTCTTACAATAATACTATCCTTCGGATCATCTTTTATGGTAAAACGAACTTCCCGATCTTCTTCAGCAAAAAAATCGTATACAATTCGGGTAGTAATATTCTGATCATCTGATGCAATGGGTGGGCTTTCGGTGTTTGGAAATACTTCTAATTGGAATTCTCGTCGGATTTCTCCGATTTTTAGTTTTGTTATTCTGTCAATATGACTTACTCTTATACCTAGTAAAAATTTCCCTAATCCATTGGGTGTGAACACTAAATTTCCATTTGCTGAATCTAACATTGCTGCAGCATCTTGAGGTATTGAATTTAAATAATTTTGAAAGGCATTATATCCAAGACTAAATGCAAATGGATTATTTGTTTGCAAATTTAATCCAATATCAAGAGGAGATACTAAATCATAAACTAATGAATCATTATCTATTTGGGTTACAAGGTAATTTTGGCTGAAAAGTTTCCCAATTAGCGCAAATGAAATTGGATCCTTATTAAACTTTGGAGAGTCATAACCTGGATATTTTACTAATGATGGAAATTCCATGTAAAGTAAGGTATTACCACTATTAGCATCAAAATTTACAATACCAAAATTTCTACAACAATCTGTAAAACCTATATAGTATCCATTAGTATCATTGTAATTAGTAGGTAATAAAGTAATATTAGTTCTATAAATATTAAATTCAATTTCTTGTAAAACGTCTGTTGGTAGGCAGTCTTCATCAGTATAAACAACTACTACTGGGGGGCCAATAGGCGGAACATTATTTAATGTAAGTTTTAATAAGTTTGGAGATTTCTGATAAATTGCACCGGAAAGACTTACAGGAAAGTTTGCACCACCAACCTCTCTAAAATATTTAATTGAAATGACGTAATTGTTTACATTTCCAATAATTGGAGCATGCCTCATAGTAATTTCTCCACCAATAATATGTGTTGCAAAACTTGAGAAACCTAGAAATAACAAACAAATCAAAAAGTAAATTTTTTTCATCATAAAAATCGTATTAGTAATAAATAAATAAAAATGAGTTGGCAGAATCCAAATGTAAACTATAAATTGGAATTTTTCAAAATGGAAACATAGAAAATTAAAACTTTACATTTTAGCTGTTAAGCTTAAAAAGCAATTTTTCAATTTTTTAACAAAAAACATTTTTTTTAATCATAAAATTAAAAATTATAAAGCAATTATAAAATTTTCTAATCAGATTTTACTATTCCATTTTTTTAGCTTATTTTGCTGAAGTTTTCATATTATTTTTAAGTTTTTCTTGTTCCATTCTAAATAATTTTATACCGTATGATGCGTAAATTTACACCTGCTTCCATCACTACCTCTCTACCTAAAACATTACTAACCTTACTTTTACTTGTTGCTTTTTCAAGTTTTTCAAGTGCGCAGTATTGCCAATCAACAGCTACAAGTGCTGATGATTCTGATATCGGTCAGGTAACATTCGGAACCCTAACTAATGGAACTCCATTACCAACATTGAATAATCCGAGTGCCAATCCTTTAGGATATAATGATTTTACTGCATTACCTGCACCTGTTGTTTCCTTGGGACAAGTTGTTCCAATTTCGGTTGTATACATTTCAGAGTCAGGTCAAACTTTCGGAGCAAATGTGAAAGCTTATATTGATTATAATAATGATGGTGATTTTACAGACGCAGGAGAAGATGTTTTTACGGGATCTACTACTAATGGGTCATTTACCACCAGTGGCTTTGTAACAATTCCTCCAACAGCAAATGTTGGTGTAACTAGACTTAGAGTGATATTAAATGAATTCACTGTTTCAGGACCTTGTGGTAATTATACGTATGGCGAAACTGAGGACTATTCAATAGAGTTAGTAACAACTCTTTTTGCTGATGATATTGGAGTTACAAGTTTGGAAGCTCCACTGCCTCCGGTTGCTGGTACTAATATTCCCCTAAAAGTAAGAATGAGAAACTATGGATATAACTCTTTGACCAACGCAGTTATTAGTTATACCATAAACGGAGGTACTCCTGTTGATTTTAATTATACTGGCCCCTCTTTAGCATCTAATACAATTTCCAATATTATCACATTGGGCAATTTTAGTCCTGCTGCTAATGATGTTGTAAGAGTTTTTACGCAAAAACCAAATTCTCCAATTAATCAGGATCCAAATACCGTTAATGATACATTAATCTTCAAAATTTGTAGTGGTGGAGCTCCTTTAATTGGCACAAAAACCATTGGAGGACTTAATCCAGATTACCCAAAAATTATTGACGCAGTAAGTGCATTGCAATGTAATGGAATATCTGGACCAGTTACTTTTAACATTCGTCCAGGAGTTTATAATGAAAGAATTTTTTTAACCCCAGTTACAGGATCTTCTTCAACCAACACGATTACATTCACCACAGCTGGTACTCCTAAAGATGTAATTATCAACGGAACTTTTGGAAATACCATTCATTTAAACGGTGCTGATTATGTTACTATCAAAAATTTGATTGTATTAAATAAAGGAATTTTTGAAGGAGCAGGAATTTTACTTTCTAACCAAGCTGATTTTAACACAATTGAAAATAACGTAGTACGGGTAGATTCAACTTCAAAAGAAGCAAAATTTGTAGGAATAGGAGCTTTAACAGGTTTTGTAGGAAATTTAGCAGGAAATCATGCTAATAATACAATTGTAAAAGATAATGTTATTATTGGTGGCTCTTGGGGTATTTACTTCACTGGATTAAATACAACAACGAGAGGAATACTAAATACAATAACAGGTAATACAATTACCAAATCATACAATGCAGGAATATTTACATTGTTTAATAATGGAATTGATGTAATACATAATAAAGTGAGATTGAGGGAAGAAAGTAGTTCTTCGTCTACAGGTATTAGTATTAATAGTTGCAGTTTTATTTTAACTAAGAATACGGTGGTTAGACGTAACTATGTTACCAATGCCAGTTTAAATGGGATTATTGTAAATACAGTTTTAGGTATTTCAGCGGCTAATTCTGCAGATTTTTCCAATAATATGGTTGCTGGAGGGTTTAAGAGTAATTCAACTGAAGTAACTGCAATTCCAACTGGAATTTCTGTTAGTGCTTCCAGCTTCATTAACTTTTATTACAATTCTGTAAATATGGATGCTCCTTCGGAATCTTCAAGAGCATTTTTTCAAACTGGTGGAGCCAATTTGAGAATTGCTGGAAACGTGTTTTCAAATGATTCTGTTGGGGTTGCATATTTTATAAGTACACCAGCTGCAATTACTCAAAGTGAATTTAATGATTATCATTCTGCTCAAGGTCAGTTTTTTGCTAATTGGAATGGAGTTGGTGTTGCTGATATTAGCGATTTAGTTACCCTAAACGGTAAAGAGTCTGGATCAATAGAAGTAGATCCTCAATTTTTTGGATTTGATGATTTGCATACGAATAATCCTTTGTTGGATGCAACTGGACCAAATTTAATTAGTGTTCCAGATGATTATGATGGTCAGGCTCGTTCTACACTTTCACCAAGTGATTTTGGTGCAGATGCTTTTTTACGATATCTGGATGATTTAGCGGTTGTTGATATTTCTCCAAAAACTTTAAAAATAGGAGCTAATGCTATCGATTTTACTGTAAAAAACTTTGGAGTAAATCCAAAAACTGGAACATGTTTTTATAGGATTAGACTTAATGGAGTTAATACTATTATTAATAAAGAATTTATATTTTCATCAACAACATCAACTCCTCCAGTATTAGCACTACAACCAGGTGAATCCAGGTTGTTTTCTTTCAATTTGCCCGCAGATTTATTAAACATTACTGCTTTAGGAACTTACGAAGTTTGCGTTCTCCCAGTGTTAAGTGGTGGTTGTGCAGGAGAAGATAATATTAGTAATGATAAATTTTGTGTTACAGTATGCACAGGTAAAGAAGGTGATTTATTAGTTGGGCCTACTCGAACCTATAAAAAAATTCAAGATGCATTAGACGAACTTGTCTGTGGTATTGCTGGAAAAGTAACTATCAAAATGGATCCAGGAACGTATAATGAACAATTGCTAATTAATAAATATGTTAATTCATCTAATGTTAATAATGTAACATTAACATCTGCAACTGGTAATGCAGGTGATGTAATTATCAAATCAAGTGGTATTTCAGCAGTAAATCATGCAACAGTAATTTTTAATGGTACTAAAGACATCGTATTATCTAAATTAACAATTGTAAATGAAGGTGTTAATTTCGGTTCGGGTGTTCAGATTACCAATGCATCTGAAAATGTTAAAGTTGTCGGTTGTGTAATTAAAGTAGATTCTACTTCAGTAAAAACAACTTTTGCTCCAATTACAGGTTCAGCTTTGGGTTCGTTCAGTGATAAAGGAAAAAATGGAAATTTTGTAACCATTAGAAATAATATTCTTCGAGGAGGTTATTTTGGAATTACATTAACTGGAAAAGACGAAAATAATCTGGATGTAAATGACTCTATTCTAAACAACAGAATTTTGAATGTTTATTCTTATGGAATTTTTACTTCAAGTACTGATGCGAGAATTGAGGATAATGTGATAACCGGAAGAAAGTTAATGAACACATCAGGGGGAACCGGAATTTTTGTGAGCAAATCCAAAAATGGAAGAGTAAATGGAAATAAAATTTCAGCTATTACTTTTCAAGGGATATCTATTGTAGATGTTGGGCAAGGGAGTAAACAATTTATCGTTTCAAATAATTTTATTGGAGCAGGATTTTCATATTTTTCAAATCTGGCATCTGCGATATCTGTTCGAGGTTCTACTAATATTGGTGTTCATTATAACTCGGTTAATTTTGATGGTGATACAATTAGTGCAGGTGCATTATATGTTACTGATTTGGCTAATGGAAACCTTGCACTCTTAAATAACAATTTCGCCTGTATTAAAGGATCTAAAATATTAACAGTTGTGGATGCTGGAGCAATTTCTAACGCAAACAATAATAATTACTATCAGGCAGGATTACTTAAATCTAAAGTATTTGCTTATTGGGGTAAAAATTACAGATCCTTAGTTGCATTGCAAACTGGTACAGGTAAAGACAAATCGACTAAATCTGTATTACCTAATTTTAGAACAGAAACTGATTTGCATTCAAAAAATCCTTTGGTAAATAGCAAAGGAACTCAAGTACTTGGAATTACAAAAGACATTGATAAGGAAAATAGAAAAGGATTGCCTGGGAAGCCAGATATTGGTGCAGATGAGTTTGAAAATACCGAATTCGATCTGGATGTTACTGCAGTTTTAAACAACGTAGTCAGAAAAGGAAATAATTTTATAGCCGTAAAATTGACCAACGTAGGTTTAAAAACATTAGCAGATAAAAGTTGTCAATTGCAATTTTCAATAGACAATGGACCATGGACCGGAACTTCAACTGTTCAATTAACTCCACTGGATAAAATATTTAAAACGTTTAATTACGTATTTACAATTCCATGGAATAACCCAGATCGTTTAGATCATGATATTTGTGTTCGGATAGTACCCGGTAGTTTACCATCGGATATTGTAAATGACAACGACTTTGCATGTGACAGAGTATGTACAGGCTTGGATGGAAACAGAACAGTTGGAAATAAAGTTACTTACCCAACTGCAGATTATGGTACAATAAAAGAAGCCTTAGATAGCATTGGATGTGGAATTGCTGGTCCACTAAACATTAGCATTTATCCAGGAGTCTATCCTGAGAAATTAGTAATTCCTTTTTATGAATTATCTTACGATAATCCTTTTTTAACGATAAATTCTGTTGATAGTTTAAACAAAGCTCAAATTAAAGGTGCGGGAAATAATGTAACTCGAAGTCATGCAATTATTCGATTAGATGGTTCACAGAATGTTCGTTTACGAAATTTACTAATTGAAAACACATCGACTACATTTGCATCAGCAGTACAATTTACTGGTAACGCAAAAAACAATTTATTAGATAAATGTGATATTAACGTAAATAAAACGAATAATTCAACAACTAATATTATTGCGATTACATCTACTTCTCCGTTTAGTATATTAGGAGCAGCAACTAATGGAACTGCCAATACCATATCAAACAATATCATTTCTGGTGGTTGGTACGGGATTTATATGATTGGAAATGGTGAAGCAAACAGAGATCAAGGTAATGTGATAAAAAACAATGTAATCAAAGATTTTGTGTTTGCAGGTATATTTACAAAATATGTTGATTTGCCATTAATCTCAAAAAATAAAATTTCGGCTAGAACACCAGGATCAAGTGCTCAAAGCAAAGGTATTTATGTTTCATACAGTTATGGTGATCAAAAAATTGACGGAAATTTTGTTGAAAAAGTTCAATTTGCGGGAATCGAGTTATTCAATATTTTCGGAACAAAAGAATTTATTGTTTCCAATAATTTAATTACCAATGGATTTAAATCAACAAGCCCTCAATCTGCGGGTATTATAGCAGATACCTGCTTATATGTTGGTATTTATCACAATAATGTTAGGTACGACAATCCTTCTAGTTTATTCGGAAGTGCTTTCAGAGCATCACCAGGTGCAGAAATCGTAAATGTAAACAACAATATTTTTGCTAACTATGGTAATGGTTTATGTATGAATATTGCTCCAATTGGAGAATTTTTCACTTCAAATAATAACAATTTGTATGTTGCCAATACTGCCAATAGATTTGCAGTTTTTGATAATGGTCCAGACCAAAATGGTGTAGTTGTTATAAATGCAAATGATGTAAAAGCTAACTTATTGGGTTTTACAGACGCATCTGGATTAGATGAGAATTCATTTGTTCTACTTCCTCCTTTTACAAATGCAGTTGATTTAGAATTTACTGATGCAACAGCTACAGCCTATTACAAGGCAGGCAAAACTTCACCAGGTGTTTTATTTGATTATAAAGACAATAAAAGAAGCCCAAGAAAACCAACAGTTGGAGCATATGAATATAATTTAGAACCAACTGATATTAGCATTATTAAAGTAAGACCAGATACTACATTTTTGGGTAATAATGATGTAAAAGTAACCTTGTTAAATGAAGGAAAGACAAGTTTAGTTGGTAAAACTATCAGTGTTTCCTATAAAATAAATTCAGATGCAACGTGGAGAGCAGCAGAAATTGTTACCCTAACAACACTTGACACAACGTATGATCGGGAAGTATTTATTTTTAATCTTAAGTTATTTAAAGCAGATTACAATTCAGGTAGTGTATGTGTAAGAATTGAACGTCCAGGCTTGCAAAATGATAATATTAATAACCCAATTAATTTGCCAAACTTTGAAGAGCTTTGCCAGGATTTCTGTACAGCTATTAAAGGTGGAAAATACACTGTTGGTGGCCCGGGTGCAGATTTCACTAATCTTACTCAAGTAGCCAATGCATTGCAGTGTGGATATACAGACTCAGTTATTTTTAGTATAAACCCAGGAACCTATAATGAGCGTTTTACTTTACCTCAATACTTTGAAAAGACTCCAGCAGATTCAATAATTTTTCAATCATCAACAGGTAATCCGGATGATGTAATTATTAAAAGCCAAGGATTAACGAATGCTGACCATTCTGTTATCCGACTTAACGGTACTGGTTTCGTACGATTTAAAAATTTAACGATACAAAATACTTCTTTAAGTAGAGGCTCAGCAGTACATTTTACCAATGGTGCCAACAATAATATTATTTCAAATTGTAAAATATTATTAGACACGGTAAGTATAGCCAATTCATTAATTGGTGTTGTAATGTCAGGTACTGGTGGTCAAACCGATCCAAGTTATGGTAGTCTAAACAAGATTGAAAAATCATTGATAAGAGGAGGAGCTTATGGAATTTCTTTTGTTGGAGACGAATCAGATAGAAATTCTGGTAATGCTTTCAATAAAAATACATTTAGGAATAACAATGTAACAGCAATAAAAGTAGTAGATGCCAATGTCGATAGTATTTTCAATAATAATATCATTATGCGAAAAGGAAACAATAAAAGCTTTGGTATTGATTTAGAAGGGTTGAATGAAGATATTGATTTAAGTTCTAATTATTTATATGGAGCAGGTAAAAAAGGTTTTACATTAAAAAGACTTAATGGATTATTTAAGAACATAATTGCCAATAACATGATTGCTGGTGGTTTCGCTGATGTTGATTCTAATAATATTGCATTTGAGTTAATTGAATCTTCTTCGACGGATATTATTCATAATTCGGTTAAATATGATAGTTCTGGAACATCACCAAATAGTAGTGTAGTTTTCTACATTCAAGGTGGAAATGAAAATAGGGTTTTAAATAATATTTTCAGCAATTTTGGGGGTGGTTTAAGTTATATTGCTGACGAAGCAGCTGCAAGTTCTGATTTCGTTGTTGACTATAATGATCTTTATACAAATGGAGCTACATTAGCAATTTCAGGAGTAAGTACGTATGCAAATTTAAGTTTATTAGTAGCAACTGGACAAAATCTTAATTCAATTTCAGTAAGACCTACATTTTTTAGTCCAACAAATTTGCATACCAGTGATGTGTTTTTGGATAGCAAAGGACTAAAAGAAACAGGAATTCTACTTGACATTGACGGTCAGGTTAGAGATTTAATAAGTCCTGATATTGGTGCAGATGAATTTTCTATTGATGCCAGCGCAAATCCACCACCTTTTGCTATAGAAACAGGCACTATTGCAGCTAATCAAAGCACTTTTTATACGTGGGGGAA
>ENA-OFCX01000345-OFCX01000345.1-metagenomes-genome-assembly--contig:-NODE-345-length-25568-cov-6.098146_pt1 | contig 25568 bp, 26 predicted proteins | sample MGYA00153384_OFCX01 | MGnify analysis MGYA00153384
ACTGCGCCCACCACCATGATGCCGTCGACCGCGGTGCTGGTGGCTCCCGGCGAGATGGTAAAAACTGCGGCAGTTAACCCCGAGCTGCCCGCGGGGCCGAAGCCGTTCTCGTAACACGCTTCGCGGTTTTGGTTGCCCGCTGATTGCACAAAAAATACGCCGGGGTAATTTACCGTTCCTGTCCACTGCGTGACAACCTGAGCGGGCGTCACCATTTTCATGAGCTTCGGGCGATTGGTTTCCGCGACACTGTACACAAACCCCACTCCCACAAAATTCATGGATAGGGTGGCGATGTTTACGGGCGACGCCCCCGACCACGACGGGAAGTTTGCCCAGTAAATGTAGTCAAAAGCCGCGCCGATTGTGGAGAGCGTAGCGCTGATCACGCCGCATGTGCTCCATGGCGGAGAGCCTGCGGGATTGTTGGTCGTGGTGCCCACCGACACCATTTGCACACCCGGGTACACACCCATCCGGTTTTTGCTATTGTTCACTGTGGCACCGATGATGCCCGCCACGTGGGTGGCATGGGCGTAGCAGCCCACCTGCGAGTAGTAGCCGATCTGGCCGCCGACGGGTACGGTGGTGCAGTCGCCGCCGGTGCCACAGGCTACGTTGACCCGCTGCATGCTCGGCAGGTCATCGTGATAGGCCACGCCGCTGTCGATGATGTAAACCTTTCTCTGGGTGGCCGCGGTGGTGACGCGACCGTTCACGGCTTTATGCCCCCAGTCTTGGAGCTCACCCCAGGCTGGGCCATTCCACGAGGGAACACTCCATTGAGGATCCCACACTGACAGCGGGGGTGAGCTGAAGGTGGCGTACCGATCCTCGGTGAGCAGGCGCACGTTGCCGTCTGCTTTGATTCGCTCGACTTGTTGGGTGGTTAAAAACGCGGTGACGCTTGCGCCGACCCAAGTGGTCATTGATTCTCGGGTGAAGCCGTATTTTTTTTCGTAGTCTTGAACCAGCGCCAGCACCTGAGGGTGCTGAGTGCTGGTTTTAGGGTCGAAGTTTTCTAAGTTCGTAGTGGGATAGGCTTGAGAGGCTTCATCAAAAAAGTCGATGATGATGCGGGTGCGACCGTCTTTGGAGACTATGGGCTTCTCCGCCTTGTGATAGGCAGCTTGCGCCAACACGATTGTTGGTGCGCTTAAAAATAGCGCCGCGCTAAGCCACGCGAATGCACAGAGAGAGAGAGAGAGAGAGAGAGAGACGCAAAACCTGCGGTCTCGGTCGCCTTGGATGAAAAAGTATTCATTTCCATTTCCGTATAAATTTTGACGAGATAAACAGGATCTTTGACCACAACTGACTCTGCACGTATGAAACCTAGGACGGCCTCATGACATCATCATACAGATGGGTTCTGAAATGTCAATCGCTTGTCGTCGGCAGTGCGCGCGAAAACGAGCATTTCTTGACCGCATAAATCGCCAGGCCGCTCCTTCAGGTTGAGGCCTGCTTCGACGGCAAGACCAACGAAGTAGTCGACGTCCACATCGATCCGTGCCTCGCTGCCGCTGTAGCGCAGCCCGGCGGCAGGCTCAATATGTAGGCTGATGATGGCGAGTCCGCCGGGTTTGAGTACGCGTGCGGTTTCTCGCAAATAGTGTCGGCAATCCGCCTCTAAGAGATGAGTAAATAGTGACGCCGCAAAAGCCACATCTACGGTCGCATCAGCAACCGGAAATCGATATTCACTCGCCGGAAATGCGCCGTGCGGGTTGTACATTTCGTTGCTAAGGTTTGCATGGTGAAATTCGAAGCGACCCTGTGAAGCCGGGGTGAGAAATCGATTCGACCAGTCGATGCTGAGCTTTAGTACATCAAAACCAACGTAACGGGCGACGCCGCGGTCATTGACAAGGTGTCTTGCGGTCTTGCCGCAGCCGCAACCTATGTCCAGCACACGCGAATCCGGCGCCAAGAAGTAGCTGACAAACTGCGCCCAAGCATGGCCAACCAGCAGAAAAGGCGCCAAATCGTAAGTGCCTGTGCTGCCCATCAACATCTGCGGCGGAAGCGCTAGCGTATGCGTCCACACCGGGTAATCGGCAAATGTGCTGGTGGCAGTGAGATTTGGCGTATTGGCGAGCGCTTCAAACGTCGTTGTGGTCATACTAACTTTCAAAAAAATAGTGGCGGAGTTTCAGTTTGGATAATGGCTAGGAAATCACTGCATAGTTTGCGTCTCTGGCTAAGGCGTAGGTTTACGCCCGGCGCACGCAATCGATATTGCTCGCGGAGCGGGTTTCGAGCGTTAATGGTCACGGGTGGAATTCAATTTACTACAGCCTGATTACTGCACGCGCACGATTCTCTGTTTTGTGTTTCGTCTTGCTCGACAAGGCGTCAGTCCTGCGGCAGCCCGTAACGCTGCATCAGCGCGACCCACTGCGGCAAACCATGCAATCGGGTGAATGTGGGATCCACCGCGCTGCATAAAAATTGTAATCATGCGACTGCGCTGCACGCTCAAGCGCGGCGCACGCCGCAGCGTCGTCGCCCAGTGCGCAATCAATCATCGCGAACTGATAAGGTGACACGAACGCTTTTTCCTTAAACGCAACGAAGGCTTTGTGCGCTTCTTTTGCCTCGTCAATTCGACCCGCGTAAGCCAAGGTCACGGCCATTCCGCACAGACCAATGCTCAAGTCAGGATGCATCGCGTTGGCTTCACGATACAGGCGCTCCGCGCGCGCAAGATCTCCGCCGTGCAGGCAGGCTGCGGCCAGTAACGTTCGCGCCACCACATTGTTGGTGTCGGCCTCCAACATGCCTTCAAACATCCCCGCTGCCTCATCGAAACGACGCTCGTAGAAACGCAGCAATGCGTGGTGCAGGCGGGTGACCGCATCCAACGGATCAAGCGCACGCGCCTGCACGTAGTGGCGATCCGACTCAGTAAAGCGGCGCATCATCATCAGTCCAAACGCGTAAGCACGACGTGCCGAAACGTAGCTCGGCCCAAAGCGAATCGCGCGTAACAGCGAGCGCTCCGCGTTCGGCCAATCGTGTTCGTAATAAAACAAAAACATCCCCAGTGTGGCGTGTGCCTCGGGCAGTTGCCGATCAGGGGCTAAGGCACTGTTGATCGCTGCGCGCATCGGCCGAGCCACACCAATCGGCGAGCGCATGGTCATGCCCAGTTCCTGAAACAGCGCAGTGGCAAGTGCTCAATGACCGCGCGAGAATTTAGGCGCTGCCGCTATCGCTTCGGTAAACAACGCGGTTGCTCGGGCGAGGGAAGCCGTGGTGCGAATCCGAACGGCGATTCGGTCTCGCCCATAGAGCTCGCGAACTGACTCCGGAATATCAGGCTGCACTGCTCTCAAATGTTGGTCTGGCGAAGGCAAAGGCAAAGCCGCTGGTGGCCGCATCGTTGCAACGGGTGGCAAGACCGCCATCTCCTCCTGATGATGGCCCGCTTGCACTACCAGCGGCATGGCTCGCCTGACCATCGCACACACCACATCGAAAAAGCGAAAGCGCGCTGAAGCGTCCCCCACCACCGCGTCCGACCACAGATGCAACCCGTCGTTGGCAGTGATGATTTGAGCAACGGCGCGTAGCGCGTCTCCCTCGCGCTGCAAACTGCCCTCAATCAACACATCGGCCGACAGCACGCGAGCTACATCTCGGATGTCACGCTGTGTGCCTTTGAATTGCATCGCCGAGGTGCGCGCCACCACACGAATCTCAGGCATTCGCGCCAACGATTCAGTCAGCTATTCGGTCAGCGCGTCGCTCCATTGATCGATCTCATCCCCACCCAGCCCGTCGAACGGCAACACCACCACCACCGGTTGCCTCACGCCGCCTTTGCGATCAATGCCTGTTGCCGAAGCCCAGCGCAGCGTTGCTACGTAGCCGCCGACCGGCAGATCGATGAGCACCCGCAGCTGCGCACCCTCGTTCGCGTAATAGCGCTGAAGACGGCTGCGCAAGCGACTCGCCTCCACGCGCACAATCGAATCCAGCGCCGGATTAAAGTCTGCCGCCGCGCGCCCAAAGACGTGAATCGCCGCGTCAAATGTTGCCGCATCCGGCAAGGTGTCGGCCGAGAAAAAGTGCTCGCCCGCCGCGAATATTTTTGAGCTGCCGTCCTGCAAACCAATCTCCATTTGGCCGCTGAGAATGAACACCCATTGCGGTTTTGGCGTGCAGTGCTATTGACTGCGAAAACCAATCGGACTGTGGCGCAACTGGCAGCCCGTCGCGGGGAGTTCGGGCGATAGCATCGCTTGCGGAGTGCCTCCCAGAAGCTCAATGATTTCATCGCGAAATCGTGCGCGTCCGTCGTGATCGGTGAATAAAATAATCTTGTTGAATGTGCTCATAAAACGGGCTTCTTTTAGATGAATCAACGCACGGTTGCGCGCTCGACGTAAATAATTTCGCACGCACCGGCACCCAGATCATTGCGTGTGAGCGAGGTGCTTAGTTCTATCCCGCTATCGCCGCGCACGTCCACCAGCTGCCCTTCGAGTTCAATGATGTGACCGACGCGTGCACGATCTATGGTTCGCGCCACACTGGCGTTGGCGGCGATCAAGTGCATGTTGGCAATCGATACAGCGATCAGGTCGTAAGGTATCGGCAACGCGCCTGCACGCGAACGTGAAAAATAAAAACGACCGCTCTGCGTAATCTGCATTTGCGCGAGCACTGAGGAGTCCGACATCGGCCCCCAGCCGAGCGCCAAGTCGCGCGGCATCAAACTCGCCATGGCATCCATGCGGTAGCGCTCGGCGGCGAGCACCCGAGCCGTCACGCTGAATTCAGCACGCGGTGTGAGCGTGAATTTTCCACGGCGAATGGGTGACGCGCTAGCGATGTTGCGTTGCATCGGCTCTGCAGCAGCCAACATGCCGGGCTCGTGCTTGATCTCCCGGTGTCGCCAATCGTCCCAACCGAACCACAGGCCAACCGCGAGCAGGGCAACGAGAAAAACGCGCATCAGTCGTGGAGGCGTGGCTTCGTATCAAGCAGCGATTTACGCTACGCGGCCGCCAATACGAAAATCGTCGCGCCCGGCAATTTCACGCGTTGACCCGCACGAATCTTCGCGCTTTTGCGCAGTTCGGGCGAGTCATCGACGGTGACGTTGCCCGCTGCGACCAGCACCTTGCCTGCCGCGCCGCTGTCGACGATCCCTGCTGCCTTGAGCAAGCTGTGTAAATCAATGTGTTCACCGGTCAGGGTGAAGTGAACGACTTGTATCGGTTTTCGCTTCATGGCGATGAACTCCGCAAAATGGGTCGATGCCCGCTATTATCGACGCACGATGATCCGCAATCCAATCTGGCACACGCAGCCGCAGGCGCATCCGTGAACGGTCAAGGCCGTGCCTACCGACGTGACGTGAAACAGCTTATTAATAACTCGCCCTAAGTGAGCTTTGATCGCAGAATGTCCTGAAATGTCAGCGCTTACCTCAAGCCGACGCTAGCGCTGCCTATCGAGTTAAAACCGGCAAACGAAGAGGAAAATCGCCTCAACGAACAGCATCATGTTTGCTTGTCTTACCAAGTCGGAGCGCCAACGGCAGGCGATTCGGCCGGAACCATCGGTACACGACACGCTGTACATTTCGTAGTGTCACAAATCATAAAGTTTGAAACATAAAAGCACCGCCTTTCCGCGCCATGCGTCGTTGCGCTGCCGCCGACCTCGATCTTTGACCGGAAGGCTCATGTGTTGACTGCGCGTTGCTCCATTCCCATCATCGTTATGGGCGTCTCGGGCTGTGGCAAAACCACGTTGGGCCGCGCTCTCGCTGCGCGCTTGAATGCAGCGTTTCTCGATGCCGATGATTTTCATCCCGCAATCAACGTCGAGAAAATGCGCGCTGGAACGCCGCTCACTGACGTAGATCGTGCGCCTTGGCTTTTCACATTGAATCACCAGTTCCGCGAGCGTAATGAGCTTGGTGCATGCGTGGTGCTGGCGTGTTCCGCACTCAAGAAAGCCTACCGTGCTGCGATTAGCGCTGGCTTGCCGCGTGCGCACTGGATTTTTCTGGATGGCAGCTTTGAATTAATCGCTGCGCGCTTGCGCGATCGACCCAATCACTACATGCCGGAGTCGCTGCTGCGCAGTCAGTTTGATTCGTTGGAGCGGCCGGCCGAAGCGATCACGATTTCCATTGAGTTGAGTCCCGACGAACAAATCGACGCGGCAATGATTGCGCTTTGCGATTATCAAAAAACGCAGAGATTGCAGGAGCGGCGAGAGCCGCGATCTCTAGTAGTCCGTTCCACCAAAACAGAGACATGAAATCGCGTCTTTTTCCGCCATGCTGCGTTGCCCATCCTTGCCGTACTTCAGTACGGCTGCGGCTGTGCGTCTTGCCTGACGAAAAAATCCATCGATTTCATTGGTCTCTGTTTTAATGGAACGAACTACTAGCTCGCTGAGGATCGCGGTTTTCTCCGCTTCTACGAAGCGCTCTGAGCACCGCCGTTAATCGCCAAGGTCACGCCGGTGCTGGGTTTCAACGCAGCCTACGCAGCCTTTTCAGCGCACCCGAGCGGCTTATAAATCCGCTCGATTGAAGCGGGATACTTGCCGAGTTTGCTGGCTGGGCGTCGCGGTCTAATTGTGAATTCGCCGCCGCAATTGGGGCACACATTGCCCAATTTAAACGTCACGCAGTCGACGCAAAATGTGCATTCAAAGGTACAAATCCGCGCGTCTGTCGACTCGGTTGGCAAGTCGCGATTGCAGCATTCGCAATTGGGCCGCAGTGCCAGCACGATGCGGTGCCCGGTTAGCCGAAACGTCGACGTGCGCGCGGCGCTGCACCGGATGCTGCGCCTCCAGCGCCTCCGCGCGAGAAGCCGCTCGGTTTGCCTGTCACACCATCACGATTGCCCCAGCCGCCACCACCACCACCACCGGAACGCGGCGCGCCTCGGTCAGCACCGTCCGCATCGTTGCCACGGCTATACGTTGATCTCGGCGCAGGCGCGCCACGGTCGTTGCCAAAATTGCCGCCGCTCTGACCATAACCGCCGCCGCCAGCGCCACCTTGCGCGGGTTCGCGACGCTCGCCCCAGCGTGCGCGCGGTGCGGCATCAGTTTGTCCGCCGTAGCTGCTGGTGCCGCCCCGACCACCATAACTTGAGCCACCACCACCGGCTCCGCCACGGTTATCGCCACCGTAGCTGCCGCCACCGCCGCCACCGCCGCCACCATCGCCGCTGCGTCCGCCAGTCGGTGCCGCGCCGCGATAGCCCTTGTCAGCACCTGTGGAAGCCGATGAACCAGCGTAGCCACCACCCGTCGCGGCTGCGCGACCGCGTGGTGCGCCATAGCTCGGAGGGCCGTCGCGACGACGCGAATCATCACCACCGTCGCCAAAGCGCGCCGCGCCACGACGATCTTTCGGCGCCCAGCCTTCACGACGTGGCGCGTCGGGTGGCGTTTCGCCATAACGCCAACGTGGCCCGGTTGCATTGTCGCGGCCACTGTCGCGGCTGGCACCAGCTGGTGCTCCTCGTCCACCAGCTGGTGCACCTCGTCCGCCCGAAGGAGGGCCACCGCGTGAGGCGTAATCACTGCTGCGTCCTGCCGGTGCGACGTTGGCGCGTTCAGCGGCGCGCTCGCTGGGCAGCTTGCTGCGTGGGCCACGTTCGCGGGCGGCAAGCGCCTTGGGGTCATTGCTGGCTGTGACCGCGGCCGCATCGTGCTCGGCTGATTTGTCCGCGTTGCCCGCGCCATCGGCGTTACGCCACAGCACGAACAATTTGCCCAGATGCTGCACGCTTTCGCAGGAGAGTTTTTCGCAAATTTCGGCAAGATAGCCGTCACGAATTTCGCGTTCATCAGAGCCAGCGCGCACTTTAATCAATGCGTGCGCAGTAAGCGCCAAATCAATCTCATGCAACACCGCGGGCGTGAGGCCGTGCTGGCCCATCATTACAACTGGGTCGAGGTGATGCGCGGCAGCCCGCAGCGCGCGGCGGGCGCTAGAAGAAAGGGTGGAAACTTTAGGTGAGGTAGTCATCAACGAGTCTTTTTGTTCTTGCTTGAATCTTGCAATTATCTCGTGCTTGGCCTGCAGAATGTGGGAGCGTGCGGCCTAATCGCCAGAAAAAGCGAAAAAACCGTCGATAATTTACGGTTATTGGTATTTTCGCGTGACTTGTTTACCCCTGATCGACATGCTCAACCCCAGCGGCAAACGCCATAAATCCAATCAGGTTTGGCTCGATGAGCACGTCAATGACCCGTTCGTGCAAAAAGCGAAGGTCGAGGGCTATCGGTCGCGCGCTGCGTACAAACTGATCGACATCGACACCAAGGATCGGCTAATCAAGGCGGGCGGCGTGATTGTCGACTTGGGTTCCGCGCCGGGAAGTTGGTGCCAAGTCGCCGCAAAAAAGATCGGCAACAAGGGCAAGATCATCGCCATCGACCTGCTCGACATGCAGGGCATGGCCAACGTGGACTTCATTCAGGGCGATTTCAGCGAGGCGGGCCCAGTGAAATTGATCGAAGAAAAACTCAACGGGGCCAAGGTGGACTTGGTGATGAGCGACATGTTGCCGAACATGACCGGAGTGTCCGCCATCGATTCGCCTCGCGCAATTTATCTCTGCGAACTGGCCGCAGCGTTTGCGATTGCGCATCTCAAACCGGATGGTAAATTTCTCACCAAAGCCTACCAAGGGCCGGGGTTTGAAGAGTTTTTGCAGCAGCTCAAACGGCAATTCAAAACGGTCGCCAGCCGCAAACCCGACGCTTCGCGAGATCGCAGTGCGGAGGTTTTTTTGTTAGCTTCGGGGCTGCGATGACGTCACGCGCCGTGCAGGGCACAGCGCGCTGTTTGGCTGGTTTATGAGCGATTGAGCTACTGGCTGTCTGCTTCGTCCATCGCTTTGAGCGACCCAATCAAGTTACGCGCCCCTTGCGTGAAACCCGTGATTCAATCCACACCGTTCAAAAAACCATACAAATCGTCCCAGTCGATCACCCTGTGGCCCTAGCGGACGCTGCCTGGCGTTGAGTATCAGCTGCAGCTGATACCAAGCGTTTGAGAGGTAATCGTGGTTGAATTTGTTGTCGCCCGATGAGCTGCCGGTGAGGTCGTCCTTGCGCAAACTCAAAAACGGTGACACATCAAACACTGAACGCTCGGCACCCACCCACATCCGTTGAAACACATTGCTGTTGTCAAAGCCCGCCCGCGCCACATTGCCGGTTTCGCTGCTCATCCCGGTCAGCTGAAATTCTTCATGCAGTTCGAGGTGTTTCACCATGTTTCAGAGCTGCGCGAAATACACTTTTTTACAGTTTCAGGCGTGAAAGCGCGGTCGTTGTTGTCTTGGGCAACCCACCCTGCGTCGAAAATTTCACCAAGAAAATACGCACCGACGAAGCCGGTGAAGGCAAAGTAGCCTTTCGCAGCTGCCAGGTTGGCTCGGCCTTCGCCGCAAACGCGTCATTGAACCAGTCGCGAATTTGCGCTGGCGTCTTCCCTTCCAGCGATTGTCGGGTGGACTTATAGCGGTTGAAGTTGTCGGTGGCCTCTGCTTGTGGCTTGCCAAACGCATCATAAGGATGTAGCTCCGGCAGCCAGCGATTCCAGTCGGGTAGTTGAAACCCAATCGGTGTGTCGTGCGTTGAGAATCGCTTGAACTTGTTACTGTCGCCCACCATCAGCGCTTCGCGTTTGATTCTGTTCGGAAAGATGGATGCCCCAATCGTTCTCAAGCACATTGTCGATACCGGCACCCGCTGCCCATTCATTATTTGGCTTGATGGTGAAACCGGGCCCTGGTTGATACGGTGGATTTCACGGTCGGCCAACGGCTTTTACCGGCAGGCTGCGGATATAGCTTGCGATCTGCTGGCCTTGAGTTTCGCTGAGGCCGTAAAACTTCGAGCGTTCGATGATGGCGTTGTTTGAGTAGCCGAAGTACTTGAGAGCAGTGCCGTTTTGGGTGTGGCAGTCGCCGCATTTGGCGATGAGGGTCGGAGCGGCGTTGCCGGGCAGATCAAAGTGGGCCTTGAGCGCGGCTGTTGCCCACAGCGCTTTGCCCGCGTTGATGTCAGCTAGCGCAGTGCTGGGACCGGTTCAGCTCGCTGGATCAGACTGCGCAAAGCCTGCGGCCGGAATGAGCCGTGTGCCCGCGCCGTCCAACACGTTGATGCCGATGACGCGGTAGCCCATGCTCACGTAGTTGCTCACATTGAAGCGGAACGAAATCGTGTTTTGCCCTGCCGTGAGTAAGCCCGCCGCCACGGTCGCGCCTATCTTCAACATTGCAAAAAAACCTCCGATGCCGCTAAAGGTAAGGCTCGTGCCAATCATCTAAGCGGTAGTGTTGTGGCGCTCGCGCCAGACGTCGATGGAGGTGTCTCTGGTGGACATGCAGGCCTGCGGAAAGCTGCGGCCCATGCGGGCAGGAGCCCGATGCTTACTTCTGCGACCACGCAGCGCAACAGTGACACATCACGCACGAAAATCGTCATTGCAACGTGTCTCCAAAGACAAAAGGAGCATGATGCACGCCTCATGCTGATGGACTAAGATTGAGCTCCGAGGTAGAGGGCGGAGTGGCTTGGTCGAACCGTTGCGACTTCATCAGGCCGTTTGTTGTCGTGCCGTTGTACGCAGCATTTTGACCGCACTGTGAAGTGATGTACGGCGCGAGACATGCCGCGTGCACTATAAAATCAGCTGTTGGCTGTAAGCGCCGTTTTAATTGGGCTAAGAGATGTTTATCAAAGTAGTCGATATAGCAATTTATCAATGGCTAGCCCATGTGAAATAAGATAATAATTAATAAAGTTGTTATAAAAAAACGATGCTTTCAGAGCCTTTCAGGGTGGGCGGGTGTCATCGTTCGACGACAGAAGCCGGTTGTGTGTGCGAAAGTTTCACCTTGCGCCTTGAAAAAAAGCATTCGCCCTTAAAATCATGATAAGTGTGGTTGCAGCGCCCCGCCTGTTGCGGGGAGGCGTGGCCTCAGGAGTTCGTGCGTGAACAACATGCTCAAAAACATTGGTATCTGGGTCGTTATCGGCTTGGTGGTGCTCACCGTGGTTCAGCAGTTCGACAAATCGAGCCGCAAGAGTGACGCGGTGGCGTATTCGTCGTTTATCGAAGAGCTGCGTGGCGGCAAGGTCAGCGAGGCGTCCATCGAGGGTCGCAACATCGAATTCCGCACCAGCGAGGGCAAAAAAGCGACTTACGTGCCCGGTGGTTACGACAAAGACTTGATCAATGATCTGATCAAAAACAACGTCAAGTTTTCGGGTAAGCCTGAAGAGCAACAGTCGTTCCTCTCATCGATGCTGTTCTCCTTCGGGCCAATCCTACTGTTGATCGGCGCTTGGATCTTCATGATGCGCCAGATGCAGGGCGGAGGCAAAGGCGGCGCATTTAGCTTCGGCAAATCGCGCGCTCGGTTGGTCGATGAAACTAACAACACAACCATGTTTGCTGACGTTGCCGGTTGTGACGAGGCGAAAGAGGAAGTGACCGAGGTCGTCGACTTCCTGAAAGATCCAAGCAAATTCCAGAAGCTGGGTGGCCGTATTCCACGTGGAGTTTTGCTGGTCGGCTCGCCGGGTACCGGTAAAACGCTGCTCGCCAAGGCGATTGCCGGCGAAGCGAAGGTGCCATTCTTCTCGATTTCCGGTTCTGATTTCGTTGAAATGTTCGTTGGTGTCGGTGCCTCAAGGGTTCGCGATATGTTTGAGCAGGCGAAGAAAAATGCGCCGTGCATCATCTTCATCGACGAAATCGATGCGGTCGGTCGCCAACGCGGCGCGGGCCTCGGCGGTGGCAACGACGAGCGTGAGCAAACGTTGAACCAGATGCTGGTCGAGATGGATGGCTTTGAAGGCTCGCAAGGCGTGATCGTGATCGCCGCGACCAACCGTCCTGACGTGCTCGACCCTGCGCTGTTGCGTCCTGGCCGCTTCGACCGTCAAGTTGTGGTGCCGTTGCCCGACATTCGTGGTCGCGAGCAGATTCTGCAAGTGCATATGCGCAAAGTGCCGATTGCGGCGGATGTAAAAGCGCACGTCATCGCGCGCGGTTGCCCAGGCTTCTCTGGCGCAGACATTGCAAACCTCGTGAATGAAGCCGCGTTGTTCGCTGCACGTGGCAACAAACGCCTCGTCGACATGGACGATTTCGAGCGCGCTAAGGACAAAATTTTCATGGGTGCCGAGCGCAAGTCCATGGTGTTGACCGAAGACGAAAAACGCGCTACGGCGTACCACGAGTCTGGTCACGCGATTGTTGCGACGGTGATGCCGAAAGCCGACCCGGTTCACAAGGTAACCATCATCCCGCGCGGTCGTGCATTGGGCGTGACGTGGCAGTTGCCAGAGCGTGACCGTATCTCGCTCTACAAAGATCAGATGCTCACGGAAATCGCGGTGTTGTTCGGCGGTCGTATTGCTGAAGATTTGTTCGTTAAGAACATTTCGACTGGCGCATCAAACGACTTCGAGCGGGCAACAAAAATCGCGCGCGATATGGTCACTCGGTACGGCATGAGTGACGTACTGGGGCCTATGGTGTACGCCGACAACGAGGGCGAAGTGTTCTTGGGGCGTAGCGTCACTCAGACGCGCACAATGTCCGAAACCACCATGCAAACGGTGGATCGAGAAATCCGCCGCATCATCGACGAGCAATACGCCGTATCGACGAAAATTCTCACCGACCACGCGCCACAGGTTGAGGCGATGACCGCCGCGCTGATGGAATTTGAAACCATCGATGCCGATCAAATTGCTGACATCATGGCTGGCCGTCCTGTCCGCGCCGTGAAAACGTACAACACACCCGGCAGCGGCGGCAGCGATTCGTCGTCTGGCACGACGGTGCCGGTGGCTGAAGGCGACGGAAAGAGCGAGGTCAAACCCGACGTGACGTCCCCGGCGGCGGCTTCTTCAAAAGCTGCGCCTGACACGCCTTAGCGATTTTGCCTCTATGCAATCGGTGCTCAGCATGAAAACTGCGCGGCACCGATTTTTGTTTTCGGCGCGCGGCATGGTGGGGGCGTTTCGAGTCGCTGTGATTTCGCTGGTGACATTCGCATTGCCTGTTTGGTCGCAACAGTCAGCAACTCAACCCGCAGCGACCGCAGTTGCGTTAGCTAGTCCCGGTGGTGACCTCGCAGACTTCATCGTGATTATCGCGCGCTACACGTCGCGGCCGAAGGCAGCGACGCTCAAGTCGATGACCATTTGTTATGCCCACGGTGGGGCGCGGCCAACAGCCACGATTGCCGCTGATCATGCGCTGAATCTCAAAGGTATTCCTGTCGTCTGGCAAGCCATCGGCGCGGCAGATGGCGGGTTGCAGCATCGTGTGGCTTAATTCCGACATGCGTCCAGTGCCGCGTGAATGGCTTAATGCGGTGAATGATCAACCAATTCTCACGCTGAGCAACTACGCTGATTTCACCGCAGACGGCGGCATCATCGGCGCGTATCGCGTAGGCCCACACTGGGGATCTGAGGTCAATCTTGAGGCACTGCAACGCTCGGGCCTCAATGTCGCAGCGGTGGCGTTGCGCCTTTGTCAAAAGCCGCGTGTGGCAGCAGATTCGGGCGTGGGTCGATGAGTATCCGCCGCTTTTTCGCGAGCTACGCGCTGGCCCGTCGCGCAACGTTTTCCACGGTTGCGACGCTGCTCGCCATGCTGCTGTTGTAGGGCTTGACGCTTGCTGCGTTGTTCGCCCGAGATCAGGTTGAGCAGGGCCGAATCGCTGCGTTGACGCAAGCAGACGTTGCCTCAAGCACCGTCGCGGCGGCCTTGCGTGTTGGTGGCAAAAAAGTCGTCGCGGACGCGTTGCGCGTGTTCGACAGCGGCCTTGATCCTGACTCCGCCGCTGTCTCTGATCGGCAGGGACGGTTGCTGGCCGAGGTGGTGGCACCGGGTGAAGCAACGTTTCCACCGCTGTTGGCCGCCGTCAACGGTGCCAGCGCAACCGCAACCGGGCTCGCATCCCGCCCCGTTCAACTCGTACTACGTGACGATTAAGTGGGCATTGCGGTCGAAATTCTCGGTACGCTAGTGGTGAGTCCCAATCAGCGCTCGCTCAGCGCCGCATTCACGCGCGCTGACGGTGCTCGCCATGGTGCTGGCGATTACGTTGATCGCAGGTATCTGGATCGCGCGGATATTGAGTCAGGCGATGCTGCGGCTCGTTGCCGATTTGACCGCTGGGGCGGAAGACGTCACCTAGTCGCACAATCTCACGGCACCGGCACCACGCAGCGTCGGTTTGGAGGTGGATCGATTGACGACAAGTTTCGAGTCATTAATCGCGCAACTTGCCGAGCAAAATCGCGAAGCTAAGCGCAAACAGTACGAACTTAAAGCGCACAACGAACATCTAGAGTCGTTGGCCTTCACTGACACCTTGACCGGCCCGCCCAATCGGGCGATGCTTAAATCCACGCTGACGTCAGAAATCGCGACAGTCGGCGCATTCGGCAAACCATTCTCGGTGCTGTTTGTTGATCTTGACAACCTGAAAGCGATCAACGATGCGCAAGGGCATGCGAAGGGCGACGCCGCGTTGCGTGCGACCGCAGCGCGAATCCGCCGCGCGTTACGTGACTCCGATTTTTTGGCGCGACTGGCAGGTGACGAATTCGTCATTGTCTCGGCAAACATCACCACTGCATCCGATACCGTAAAACTCAGCGAACGACTTACAGTTTGGCTCGGCATTTCGCTGCCACAAGAGGAATGGACGCTGCCAATTCGCGCGAGTATCGGTGTGACCGTTTTTCCAGATCATGGCACCGATGCTCACAGCCTGATGCATGCCGCCGACCAGGCAATGTACCGTGCTAAGGCGCGCGCTACGGCCTTAGCCTCATTGGGGTTTGAGAAAACCGACGAGGGTTTTGTGCTCAGTTTGCCGGGCCCGTTGTTGTTTGAAACGGGTAGTGACGTCCTAAGCATTTCTGCCAAAACGGTGCTGGCTAAACTGGCCGCTGATCTGCGCGCTCTGGACATCAAAAAACTTCGACTATTCGGTCACACCGACATTGTCGGCAGCGCTGAATTCAATCGCAGTTTGTCTGGCAAACGTGCCTAAGCGGTCGCCCTTAAGTTGGTGGTGCAGGGCTTTGCAGATAACGCGCTAGAGCGACGCGGATTTGGCTTTGATCGCCCCATCGCAGGTAATGACACACCAGAAGGCCGCACCAAAAATTGCCGAGTCGCGGTAATCGTGCCGTTTGAATAACGCGGGCGACACTAGCTCATTCGGGCGGTGCATTTTCGACGACATAGGTTGCGTTGAAAATGGGCAATCCGTGCTGCTCAAATTCAGCCACGCGCCAGTTGTCATTCAGCAGTGAATCGACATTGAGTGCAAGGTACGACTGTGCGCGCACGGCGTCATCGGCCACCGTGACGGCAATCGCAACGCGCGCATAGTTGCTGGTTTCAAAGTGATCTAAACGGGCGATATCGCCCGCGTTGACATCGTAGTAAAGCCGACCCACGATCGGCGCAGCGTTTGGTGAAATAATGAGCGCTGGATGTTGCCGATCACGTACGCATACGCGCCGAAATCCGTGAATAGTGCCTGTCGTGGAGCGATAGTCGCCGCGCACCACGCGCGCCCAGACGACCGAGAACATCAGCGATCCATACGTAAACACGTTCATCGCATTAAGCGCCCGCTGGGTCGTTGAGGATGGCGCGAGCGGCCTGCTCTCCCGAGATTACAGCCGCTTCCAGCGTCGCTGGCAATTCCGGATAACACCAGTCACCGGCAAACACCACATGACCGATGCGCTTTGGTAATGTAGTGAGCATGCGGGTCTGATCCGGCGTACATGCGTAGGTGGCTCGTTTTTCGGAAACTACGATGTGCCAAACAGGCTCTGGCAGCCGATAACTACGCCGTAACTGCGCCAGTGTTGCCATCGTCAACTCAGTCTCGGTTTGCGTTCGATGATGCGCGCTGATCACCACGCTCGCGCGCCAATGCCCGTTGGGTAGCTGTTGCCAAAAGAGCCATTGACCTGGAGCGGCATTGAGCATCAACATGCCCGCCGTTACGCTTGGCATCACGCAGCCAAACTCAAAATGTAGTGTGGTAATCGGCTCGTATTTCAGCTCGCTGAGGACACGAACGATACTCTGCATTGCGGGGTCGTCATTGAGCAGGCGCGATACATGCTGCGGCCCCGTAGCAATCACCACTCCATCAAATACATGCACTTGGTCGCGCACAGCGATCTTTACCGTTGGGGTATCCTGGCGAACCGATAACACGGGCGTTGCCAGCTGGATGTTGCCGCCAAGTTTCGCTACCTCAGCGATGGCGGGTTCCGGCAAAAGCCGCGACAAATCAACGCGCGGAATAACTAGATCGCTCGCACGTTTGTCACCCATAAATGCGCGTTTCAATACTTCCACAAACACGCGCGCCGAGGCGACGTCGGGCAGCGTGTTGAGCGCCGCAATGCACAGCGGCTCCCAAAGCAGTTGGCGCGCGGCCTCGGGTTGGTCGACGATAATTTCGGAGACCGTAGCCGTGTCAGAAATCGACGATCCGCGCAGGTGTTGCGTCGCCCAGACGAGCGTCGAAAACTTGTCGCTGACTGATAAACCGCGCGCCGTTGCGATGGCTAACAAGAGATGCAGCGGTGCCGTGACACTCGGTGCTTGCATGTGCAGAGGAGACGCAACATCAGGGGCTGTTTGAAGACCCAGCGGAATGCGCAAAATCGCACTATCAATTGACTCATGCAGACTCGCAATCAGTGCCAATGAGCGTTGGTATGCGCCCAGCAGCAGATGCTGTCCGTTGTCAAAGTGCCGCCCATCTTTGCCAATGACGCGGGCACGGCCACCAACGGTTTTCGTGGCTTCAAAAACGGTGACGGTTACGCCCGTTCGCGCTAGCGTCAGCGCCGCTGCCGCACCCGCCCAACCCGCGCCTATTACCGCGACTCGGATCATGCGAAAGTCACGGTTTTCCAAGCCAGCCACAGCTTGCGTATGGGCGTCAAGGCAACGCGATGTTCAAGCACCCGATAGCCATCGCGGCGAATCTCTTCAAGTAATGCCCGGTAGATCGCTGCCATGGCAAGGCCGGTACGCTGTGATCGCTTGTCTTCCGCTGGCAAGGCCGCATGCGCCCTGTTGTACGTTTTAACTGCGCGGTCGTACTGAAAGTTCATCAGCTCCAAAAATTTTGCATTCGCTGTGCCGCGCAGCAGCGCGCTCGACGACACATCAAATCGATCCAGCTCATCCTGCGGCAAATAAATCCGTCCTCTACGCGCGTCTTCGCCAACGTCGCGAATGATGTTGGTCAATTGCAGCGCCTCACCCAGCGTGCGCGCATATTCGAGAGTGTTCGGATTGTCGGGAACGCTCGTCCCAAATATGCGCGCGCTCACCTCGCCGACGACGCCCGCAGCTTTGTAGCAATAGGCCGACAGTTCTGCAAAATTGAGATAGCGCGTTTTTTCAAGGTCCTGTTGCATGCCGTCGATGACAGTGTGAAACGCCGATTGCGGCAACAGCATAGGTGCTACGTGCGGCTTGAGTGCCTGCATCACGGGATGCTGCGCGGTACCGACATAGAGTGCATCGATTTCGCGCCGCCAGTAGACAAGCTTCATACGCGCCAGCGCTGGGTCGCTCACTTCGTCGACGATATTGTCGACTTCGCGGCAAAACGCGTAAAACGCAGTGATCGCGCGCCGCCGATGTTCGGGCAGAAAGCGAAACGCGTAATAGAAGCTGGAGCCAGATTTGGCCGCTTTTTCTTGGCAATAATCGTCGGGTGTCATGTGGGCAATCGGCCTGAGCTCAGCAACAAACGCAACGCTAAAAGTAGCAATCGGGGCGAATCGTACCAACCCATCCTCGGTCGGATGCGCACGTCAAAATCGTTACTTTTAATTTTTTCCAATATGCGTAAGCCACCTGCAATGGTGAATGCAATCTCCAGACGCAATCGCCCACGCAACGTGCCGAGTAAGGGAGCACCGGCCAGCATCAAGGCCAGCGTGCGTTCGCACTGAAAGCGCATCAGCTCCTGATGCTCGGAGTGCATCGGAAAATTTTCTTCCGTGACATTGAATTTTGCGAAATCTTCGTGAGGCACGTAAATGCGTCCGCGTGACGCGTCAACTGCCGCGTCCTGCCAGAAGTTGATGAGTTGTAACGCGGTACAAATTCGGTCGCTTGCCAATATTGACGCCGCGTTGCCTACGCCAGACAGCGCAAGCATGAGCCGTCCGATGGGGTTAGCGGATCGCCGACAGTAATCTTCAAGCGCTGAATAGCTCTCATACCGCTGTACGCGCACGTCTTGGCTGAACGCCGATAGCAGATCAAGAAACGGTCTAGCGTCAATCCCCGGAATGTCAGTGTCGCGTAGCAGTGCGAGCATTCGTACGGTCGGCGCGTGTACAGGTTGGTTTTGGAACAGTGCTTCGACATCTGTGCGCAATCGCGCGAGCTGCCACAGGCGGCTTTCTGCGTCAGCGTCACCCTCATCCGCCACGTCGTCGGCATGACGAGCAAATCGGTAAATGGCGACTACATGGGGCCGTATCGCGGGCGGCACCAGAAAGGACGCGACCGGAAAGTTCTCGTAATGCTGATCGACTGCCATGTAAGTATGCGGGTGTAGGCCGCGAGCAGCGTGTTCGCGGTTAGCTATAATAGGAGCTTATGCGAATGTGGCGGAATTGGTAGACGCACTGGATTTAGGTTCCAGCGCCGTAAGGCGTGGGGGTTCGAGTCCCTTCATTCGCACCAGACTTCTCAGCATGTTGGCCGTTAAGCGAATCGCCAATGGACGTCGCGCACGACGGCGACGCGTGCTGTTTTGTGAGAAAACTCGAAATATATCAAGCGAACGCCGTCGACGCGTTCCGATGGAAAGAAAAACATGTCCACGCAGATCGAGCAACTGAGCACGCTTGAGCGTCGCTTCACGATGAGCATTCCGATAGCGACTATCGAATTGGAAATCGAGACCCGCATCAAGCGGCTGGTTCGCACCGTCAAGATGTCTGGCTTTCGGCCTGGCAAAGTGCCAGTCAAAATGGTCGCCTCAAACTACGGCCCACAAGTGCGCTCCGAGGTATTGACCGATGCAGTCAACAAAAGCTTTGGTGCAGTGATAGACCAAAACCAGTTGCGCGTTGCCGGTTATCCTCAAATCGAACCGAAGACCGACTCGGCAGACACCGCAAACTTTTTATTCACGGCTACCTTTGAGGTGTTCCCAGAGGTGCAGTTTGCTGATTTAGGCGCTTTGGCAATCGAGCGCCCGATTGTTGAAGTAACCGACGAAGATGTTGCACGTACTCTTGAGACGCTGCGCAAGCAGCGCATTCGTTACGAGGCAAAAGATACGACAGCTGGGGACGGTGATCGATTGATCGTTGATTTCGACGGTCAGATTGATGGTGTTCCGTTTGACGGCGGTGCCGCAAAAGATTTCACGATGGTGCTCGGTGAGCGTCGCATGCTGCCGGAATTTGAAGCGGCTGCGCATGGCGTCAAAAAGGGTGACACTAAGTCATTCGATCTCAGCTTTCCCGTTGACTATTTCGGTAAAGACGTCGCCGGTAAGACAGCTACGTTTGTATTGACCGCAAAAGACGTTGCGAAGCCGATGTTGCCTGAAATTGACGCCGAGTTCGCGAAAGCATTTGGCATTTCGGGTGGCAATGTCGATGCGTTGAAAACCGAAGTTCGCGGCAATCTCGAGCTTGAGCGCAAGCGTCGCGTTTTCCAAAGCGTTCGTGATCAGGTCTTCAAGGGATTGCGCTCACAATCGACGTTGGAAGTGCCAAAAGCATTGATCGGTGCCGAAGCCCAACGCATGGCGCAGGCTGCAACCGAAGAAATGAAGTCGCGTGGCTCAAAAGCTGACGATGCTCAAATGTCGCCATCGACCTTTGAGTCTGCCGCAACCGAACGGGTTGCCATGGGCTTGATCGTTGGTGAATTGGTTCGCAGCAACAACCTGCAAGCCTCGCCAGAACAAGTGCGCGCGCTACTCAATGAACAGGCACAAAGCTACGAGAAGCCGGATCAAGTGGTGGGTTGGTACTATCAAGATCCGCGCCGTTTATCAGAGTTTGAAGCGGTTGCGCTTGAGCAAAACGTGGTTGATCACGTGTTGAAAACAGCGAAGGTCGCTGACAAAATGATTCCGTTCGCGGAATTGATCGGGCCGCAGGCCGTCTAGGTAGTCGCACGCGTCGGTGGCGGAGCGGACTTTTTTCTGTGCCGCCATTGAAAACGCCCTGATTGACGCAACCCTTCACACTACCGGGCGTAAGCCTGCCTCTCACGCCCCTTAAGTTTCAGGACGAGCAATCATGGCTATGTGGACCCCCCCCTTCTTAAACGCTGGCGATGCTTACGGTGCCTACGCATCGCAGGTGCCGCAAGGATTGGGTTTGGTGCCGATGGTGATCGAGCAGAGCGGACGCGGGGAGCGCGCTTTCGATATTTATTCGCGCCTGTTGAAAGAGCGCATCATTTTTTTGGTCGGCCCAGTGACCGATGAAACTGCCAATCTCATTGTCGCGCAACTGTTGTTTCTCGAATCCGAGAATCCCGACAAAGACATTAGCTTCTACATCAATTCGCCGGGCGGTTCCGTCTCTGCGGGTATGGCCATTTTTGACACCATGCGCTTCATCAAACCCGACGTGAGCACGATGTGTACGGGCATGGCTGCATCGATGGGCGCCTTTCTATTGGCGTCCGGCTGCAAAGGCAAGCGCTACGCGTTGCCCAATTCCACTGTCATGATTCACCAGCCCTCCGGTGGATTTTCGGGGCAAGTCTCGGACATCGAGCGCCACGCCAGCTACATCATTCGTCTCAAGCAGCGCTACAACAAACACATGGCCGAATTTACCGGTAAGTCGGTGGAAGAGATTGATCGTGCGTCAGACCGTGACAATTTCCTTACGGCGGAAGAGGCGGTCGAGTTCGGCATGATCGACAAGGTTATGAGGACGCGCATCGAGCCCGCAAAATAGCGTGCCGCCATTGCGCTGCTTCCTGTTTACCCTTAGGCCCGGTGCGCTCTGCGTTTAGCGGTGCAAAGCGCTACACTGCTTTGAGCACGTACCGGTCACGCTCTATATATTAGTCTTATGGCAGAAAAGTCTACGAGCGACAAGCTCCTTTATTGTTCGTTTTGCGGTAAGAGCCAGCATGAAGTCAGGAAACTCATCGCTGGCCCTTCGGTGTTCATCTGCGATGAATGCATTGACCTGTGCAACGACATCATCAAGGAAGAGGTGCAGGCCGAGGGGATTGAGCGCACCGGCTTCAAGCATCTTCCAACACCGCACGAAATTCGCGAAAAGTTGGATCAGTACGTAATCGGGCAAGAACAAGCGAAAAAAATCCTGTCCGTGGCGGTGTACAACCACTTCAAACGCATTGACGCCAATCTTAAGGACAATGATGTCGAACTCGCCAAGAGCAACATTCTCTTAGTCGGTCCGACCGGCTCTGGCAAAACGCTGCTAGCGCAGACGCTGGCGAAGCTGCTGGATGTGCCGTTTGTGATCGCTGACGCAACGACGCTGACCGAAGCGGGTTACGTTGGTGAGGACGTAGAAAACATTATCCAGAAATTGCTCCAGACCTGCGAATATGATGTTGAGCGCGCGCAGCGTGGCATTGTCTACATCGACGAAATCGACAAGATTTCTCGCAAGGGTGAAAACCCTTCGATCACGCGTGATGTGTCCGGCGAAGGCGTGCAGCAGGCGCTGTTAAAACTCATCGAGGGCACGAATGCGTCGGTGCCGCCTCAGGGCGGGCGCAAGCATCCCAATCAAGAATTTGTTACCGTGAATACGGCGAACATTTTGTTCATCGTTGGGGGCGCATTTGAGGGGCTAGATCGCATCATCCGACAACGTTCTGCAAAGACCGGAATTGGGTTTGGCGCGCAGGTAATTTCGCCCGACGACCGAGGTACGATTAGCGCGTTGCTACGCGACACTGAACCCGATGATTTGATTCGCTTTGGGTTGATTCCCGAACTCGTAGGGCGTTTGCCAGTTTTGGCGACACTTGATGAGTTAAACGAGCCCGCTTTGATCGATATTCTGGTGCGTCCGAAAAACGCCCTGATCAAGCAATACCAGAAAATGTTTCGTCTTGAGAATGTCGACCTTGAAGTGCGCGAAAGTGCGCTTGCGGCGATTGCGCGTAAAGCCATTAAGCGGCGGACAGGTGCACGTGGCTTGCGATCTATAGTTGAATCTTTGTTGCTCGACATCATGTATGACCTGCCATCACTCAATAACCTAGAACGGGTGGTGATTGACGAAACAACGGTCGAAACTAGCGCCCGTCCTTTACTGATTTACAGCGAACCCAGCAAAGCAGCCTAAGCCGTCTTTGCTTCATCAGCCGCACGCTCTGTGCGCGGTTCGCACGATGATATGAAAGTCCGCTATGTCTGAAACGAACCTTGATACTGAAGCCGGCAACGGCACGCTGACATATCCGTTGTTGCCTCTGCGCGATGTAGTGGTATTCCCACACATGGTGATCCCGCTTTTTGTCGGGCGCCCCAAGTCCATCAAGGCGCTGGAAGTAGCAATGGAAAGTGGTAAGCACATCCTGCTGGTCGCCCAAAAGTCCGCCGCAAAAGACGATCCGAATCCGGAGGATTTGTACGACACGGGCTGTGTTGCAACCGTGCTGCAGATGCTCAAACTGCCGGATGGCACGGTCAAAGTGCTGGTTGAAGGTTTGCATCGAGCGCTACTTACTGCACTCACCAACAATGGCGAATTTTTCTCTGGCGAGGCGCATGCGATTCCGGCAAGTGAAGACGGGTCTGCCGAAGTAGAAGCCCTGCGTCGTGCATTGCTTGCGAACTTCGATCAGTTTGTCAAACTCAACAAAAAAATTCCCGCTGAAATATTGACTTCGATGGCGGGCATTGATGATGGCGGTCGTCTAGCGGACTCGATTGCTGCGCATTTGCCCCTCAAACTTGAGCAAAAGCAGGAGATCCTCGAATTACCATCGGTCGCCAAGCGCATCGAGCATTTGATGGGTTTGATCGAGGCAGAAATCGACATTTTGCAAGTCGAAAAACGCATCCGTGGTCGCGTCAAGCGTCAGATGGAGAAGAGCCAGCGCGAGTATTATTTGAACGAGCAGGTTAAGGCGATTCAAAAAGAGCTGGGCGAAGGCGAAGATCAGGCTGAGGTCGAAGAGCTGTCGAAGAAGATCAAAGCCGCTGGTATGCCTAAAGAGGCTCAAGAGAAGGCAGAGTCTGAGCTTAAGAAGCTCAAGATGATGTCGCCGATGTCCGCAGAGGCGACTGTCGTGCGCAATTATCTCGACGTGCTCACAAGCCTTCCGTGGAAGAAGAAGAGCAAGGTTTCGAAGGATCTGAACCGCGCGATTGAAATACTTGAAGCTGATCACTACGGTCTTGAGAAGGTCAAGGAGCGCATCACCGAGTATCTCGCTGTGCACCAGCGCGTCGACAAGGTTAAAGCGCCCATTTTGTGCCTCGTCGGTCCGCCGGGTGTCGGTAAGACCTCGCTTGGACAATCGATCGCCCGAGCGACCAATCGCAAGTATGTGCGAATGTCACTGGGCGGCGTGCGGGACGAATCTGAAATTCGTGGTCATCGGCGCACCTACATCGGCTCACTGCCCGGAAAGGTGCTGACCAACTTATCGAAGGCGGGCGTTCGCAATCCACTATTCCTGCTCGATGAAATCGACAAGATGGGACAAGACTTTCGCGGCGATCCTGCGTCCGCGCTTTTGGAAGTGTTGGATCCAGAGCAAAACCATACGTTTTCTGACCACTATGTCGAGGTCGATTTTGATCTGTCGGACGTGATGTTTGTGGCGACCGCGAACAGTTTCAATTTGCCCGCGCCATTGTTGGATCGTATGGAAATTATTCGTTTATCCGGCTACACGGAAGACGAAAAAGTGAAGATTGCGCAGAAGTATTTGCTGCCGAAACAAATCAAGAATAACGGGGTGAAGCCCGGTGAAATTGAGATCGGTGAAGACGCGATTCGCGACATCGTTCGCTTCTACACGCGTGAAGCCGGTGTACGCTCGTTGGAGCGAGAAATCTCTAAGCTATGCCGTAAGACCATCAAGCAAACTTTGACCGATAAAACCACGAAGGGCGCTGTGATTTCGTCGGCCAATCTGGCGGACTATCTGGGCGTACAAAAGTACACGTTTGGCATGGCCGAGAAGGCCAATCAGGTCGGCCAGGTCAGTGGTTTGGCATGGACTGAAGTTGGCGGCGATCTGCTTACCGTAGAGGCCGTCGCACTGTCTGGTAAAGGCACTGTGAAGCATACCGGTAAGCTCGGTGATGTGATGCAGGAATCAGTCGCCGCAGCGGTGTCCGTGGTGCGTGCAAGGGCGAGGTTGCTGGGTATCAAGCCTGATTTCTACGAGAAGCATGATCTTCATTTGCACTTCCCAGAAGGTGCCGTTCCGAAGGATGGTCCGAGCGCAGGCATTGCCATCACTACCGCTATTGTTTCAGCGCTGACGGGCATTCCCGTTCGTGCCAATGTTGGCATGACCGGCGAGATTACGCTGCGCGGTGAAGTGCTGCCCATCGGCGGACTCAAAGAGAAACTTCTAGCTGCACATCGAGGCGGTCTGACTACAGTTCTAATCCCGGACCAGAACGTAAAAGACCTCGCGGATATTCCCGATAACGTTAAAAATGTTCTCGAGATTCGTCCTGTTAAATGGATTGACGAAGTTCTCGCCGTCGCGTTGGAGCGAGCGCCGGTTCCCATCGCCGACGTCGTAGTTGCGCCGATTGCTGTGCAAAAAGATGCAGTCGTCATTGCCGAGCCGGTGATCAAGCACTAGTTGCATCCGCGCAACACGCCGATGGGGCTGCATTTCGTAGTAGACTCGTAGCATACGTTTTTCAAACAACGTCTGGATCATGCTGTGCCACACATGATGCAAACGTAAGATTGTTTAAGTCCAAACCATTGCTGAAAGGGGACAAATAAGATGAATAAAGCTGAACTCATCGAGAGCATCGCTAAGAGCGCTGACGTATCGAAAGCAGCCGCGACGCGTGCACTCGACGGAACCATAAAGGCCATCTCGGTTGCTTTAAAGAAAGGAGATGTGGTTACCCTCGTTGGCTTCGGCAGTTTTTACGTGGGCAAACGTACTGCGCGTACGGGTCGCAACCCACGTACCGGAGCAGCCATCAAGATCAAAGCTGCGAAGGTTCCGAAGTTTCGCGCTGGTAAAGCATTGAAAGATGCGATAAACTAGGAGGCTTGTTCGGGGGTAAGCTACCAAGTGTGCTCCCAACCTGACTAAAGCCTTTCCAGCAAGGTTCATAAAAGCGGGTGCTTAGCTCAGCTGGTAGAGCGTCGCCCTTACAAGGCGAATGTCGGGGGTTCGAGCCCCTCAGCACCCACCAGATCAAATGAGCCCGAAACGGAAAGTCAGATCAAAAGGAGTGGTAGTTCAGTTGGTTAGAATACCGGCCTGTCACGCCGGGGGTCGCGGGTTCGAG
>ENA-OFCX01000346-OFCX01000346.1-metagenomes-genome-assembly--contig:-NODE-346-length-25517-cov-5.871220_pt1 | contig 25517 bp, 27 predicted proteins | sample MGYA00153384_OFCX01 | MGnify analysis MGYA00153384
TCTATGACTCCGCTCACCTACTTAAATTGCACTAACTATGCAACACTACACTAGCTCCCGGCGGAAGGGCCACTGCTCACCGTGCGCGGCTACTGTCACACCGATCACTATTGGCAGGTGTACTTCGATCTCAACAAGACCATTGCACACGAGTTCCGCAAGGCCGGCTATCCGGTGCCAGAAACGCCGCAGGTTCAGCTTCAACTCTGAACGGGATACGTGATTCGGCAGCGCCAGCGCGCACTACCAGATGCCCATGGCCGCGAGTTGGGCGGTGGCCTGAGCGGCCCAGCCGCGATTGGCCATTGGGCTCGCGGGGCTGGGGTGCAGGACGGTGCCGATGTTTAGTGTGGGGTTGGCTGGGCCTAGCGCGGCCTTTGCCTTCGTTTCGGCGAATTTGCCGATGCCGATGACCCAGTCGGGCTTTAGCGTGGCTACGCACGCGCTTAGGTGCGCATCACAGGCGGCGTACAGCGGCATTGCTTCCGCTTTGCTGAGCTTATCGGGCGTTACGTTTCTTGCCTCATCGAAGAACGCGAGCGGGCAATAGTTGATCACGAAATGCTCCGCGAAAAAATCGTCTGCGTACGGAAATCGTTGCGAGAATAGTGCCCACAATCGCTGCCCAGAAATCTCGGATCGAGTGCAGGCGAAGCCCTCGATTGGGCGTGATGGATTGGGTGATTTCGGTTGCGCGACCGGCGCGTCAATATTCATCCAGTCGCGCACGGCGTTGACCTCGCCAAACGGCACACCGACCTGCACCATCCCGAACGGGCCGGGGTTCATGCCGAGAAAAACGACCTGTTTTTTGCCGTTGCCAAATTTGCGCAGGTATTGCTCGTGGGGTGCCCAGGCGTAGTCGAGCGGATTCAAGGTGTGGGTGACGGGTGCCGAAAATTGAAGACCATCAACGGCCTCGCATAGCGTGCGCGCAGCGGTTACCAGCGCACTACCACTCACTTTTCAGCCGGCCACAACACCATTTGCGTGCAGCGAAACAGCGCAATCGTTTTTGCCGTTTCGCGATGCTTCACGACGGCGTCCCACACTTGCGTGGTGCGGCCCAAATGTACCGGGCGCGCTTCAACGTAGATTGTGCCGTCGAGCGCGGTGCCGAGAAAATTGCTTTTGAGTTCAATGGTGGTGAAGCCCTTGGCACCTTCGGGCAAGTGCGAAATGCAGCCGTAACCGCACATCGTGTCGGCCAGTCCTACCACGCTGGCCGCATGCAAATAACCATTCGGCGCGAGCAATGGTTCGCGCACTGGAAGCTCGGCAACGAGCAAACCTTCAGCAACTGAAATTAGCTCAATGCCCAGCAACCCCGGCAGCTTGCCGACGCCGCGATCCTTCATTGATTCAGCGGTGTAGCCCGCGCGTAATGCCATGTGAAGCGAGCCCTAGCGGAAGGTATAGCCGATAGCGAACTTCATCGCGGCTCCGCCGAGCAAAATGCCCTCGATGCTGAGGTTGCCGAATCGAACGCCAATGGCCGGGATGATTGCGGGCGCAATCTCAGCGCGATTAAAGGGAATCTTGTCGCGATACTTGCCGTGATAACCGTGCAGCAAACCCGCCGTTACCTTCGCGTACACATTCGGGTGCAAGTCCCACTTTTGGCCCCAATAAATGTATTGGGAAAACTGGCCAAACGAATTGTCAAACAGTGCCAATCCAAACAGCGTTTGATCCGCACCCCAGACGCGGTCGTACTTTGACTGGATTTCGACGTTCACCATGTTGGTCCACTTCACGTGGTTCGGGCTTGGCCTGAAGTGAAGGGTTTTTGGCGCGTACTGAAAGAACAACACATCACCATCACGTAGCCAGGTGTCAGCAGTGCGGCCATCTGTGACCGCGTCGGCGAGGGTCGGCGAGATTTGCGCAAAGGATTGCGCGGCGCATAACGCCACAGTCGCCGCAGCGAGTGGTTTCCACAGCTTCATTGAATTAGTAACCTTTCTTCATCGGGTCTTCGGCGTCGCGCATCTCTTCGGCTTTTTTCATCGCCTTGTCGATATCGTCCTTGACCTTGTCTATCGTCTTTTCTTTGGTCGGTAGCGGCGTGGGCGGCGGATTCGCGGGCTGGCAAGCTGCAAGGGCAAGTGCGCAACACAAAGCGAACACCGCAATTTTCACGTTAGTCCCGAAAATTATTGAACTGCAAGGGCAGATCAATGATGTCTTTTTTGATCAGCGCCATCGCGGCTTGCAGGTTGTCTTTTTTGTCGCCCGTGACGCGCACCGCGGTGCCCTGAATCGAGCCGCTGACTTTGAGCTTGCTGTCTTTCAACAGTTTCACCACTTTCTTCGCGATCTCGGATTCGAGCCCGTCTTTCAGCGTGTCGACGCGCTTCATCTTGTCGCCGCCGATTTTTTCGGGCTTGCCTTTCTCAATCGAGCGCGAATCGACGCTGCGTTTAGCGAACTTGTTGAGCAGCACTTCATCAACTTGTGCGATCTTGAAATCGTCGTCCGCGAAGACCGTCATCGTCTTCTCTTTTTCGTTCAGCTCAACACGCGAATCGGAGCCTTTGAAATCAAAGCGATTGGTGATCTCTTTATTCGACTGATCAAGCGCATTTTTGATTTCAACCCAGTTGAGTTCGGAAACGGTGTCAAACGATGGCATGGTTTGGCTTACAGAGCTGCGGTGGCGAGGAAGCCTCAAGTGTAAGGGGTTCTCGTCACCAAGGATCGGTCAGGTGCTGCGTTCATCCGAAACAATTCGACCGTCGGCCAGCGTGATGCGTCGGTCGCAGCTGGCCGCCAGTCGCGGGTCGTGGGTCACGATCAAAAAAGAGGTACCGAAATCGCGATTAAAGGTGCGCAGCATCACAAAAATGTCGTCCGCGGTTTTGGTGTCGAGATTGCCGGTGGGCTCATCGGCCAACACCAGCGCGGGCTTGACGGAGAGCGCCCGAGCGATGGCTACGCGCTGCTGCATACCGCCGGACAGCTCGGACGGCTTTTTTGATTCCGCGCCTTTGAGCCCGACCGACGCCAGCAACTTAAGCGCCTCGGTGCGCACCGCATCAGTGATTTTTTCGCCGTTAATCATGCGCGGCATCAGGACGTTTTCGAGCGCGGAAAACGCGGGCAGTAAGTGATGAAACTGAAATACAAAGCCCAGCGTCTCAGCGCGCAATCGCGTCAACGTATCGTCATCGCGGTAGCTCACCGCGCGTCCGGCAATTTTAACGCTGCCGGACGTCGGTGCTTCTAGCAATCCGATGATATTGAGCAGGGTGCTTTTGCCGGAGCCGGACGGTCCGATCAATGCGGTGAATTCGCCTGAGGTGAGCGTTAAATCAATGCCGTGCAGAATTTCCGCTTCGACCGGTTTGCCGATGTTGTATGACTTGCGTATCGTCGACAGCTTGAGCACTGCGCCGTTCATGCGCGCATCGCCAGCGCGGGGTCAAGCGCTGCGGCGCGTCGCGCGGGTGCAATGGCTGCGAGCGTGCCGCAGAGTGTGGCGACCACGCAAGAAATCAGCAGTAGCTGCGCCGTTAGTTCAATCGGAAACAGTGCGTTGCCGTCCGCCCCACGCACAAACGTACTGAACATAAATACGAGCGCAGCCGCGAGTCCTGCACCGAGCGTTGATCCCACTAATCCCACCAGCGAGCCCTGCAATAAAAACACTCGCGTCATCTGCCCGCGCGACGCGCCCATTGCGCGCAAAATGCCGATCTCGCGCGTTTTCTGCACAACCGCCACCACCAACACGCTGGCAATACCGAGCATCACCACGATGGATACAAACACGCGAATGATCGCAGTGGATGCCGACTGCGCGTTGAGCGCGCCGAGCAGCTGGCTGTTGGTGGTCATCCAGCTCTCCACCAACAAAGGTGTGACGCGCGCAACGCGCAAGGCGACCGCATCGGCAGCGAAAACATCCTGCACGCGCAGGTCAATCGAGGTAACGCCACCGGGCAATCCGAATAACGATTGGGCCGTGCGCAGCGGCAGATAAACAGCGCGGCGATTTAACTCGCGATTACCGAGATCAAGCGTGCCCGAAATTCGATACTGATCGCCCGCATCGCCGACGATGCCAGTTGACAGCGTGATGCGATCACCCACCGCAGCACCGAGATCGCGCGCCAGCTCGGTGCCGATCAGCACGTCGCCCGGTTCCAGTCGGATTGCCCCTGCCACCCGCTTGTCGTCGAGATCGACGATACGGTCATAGCGCGGCAAGTCAATGCCAGACACGGCCACCGAGTTGCGCCCTTCGCCGCGAATGGCAATCGCCGCGCCCGACACCATTGGCGACACAGCAACCACGCCTGAAACCGATTCATAGGCCGCGACCACCTGTTGCCAGTTGTCAATGGATCGTACTTTTCGCGGCGCAGTTTGCACCGTGGCAACGCTTGCCTCACCCGCATTGATTTGTGCGCGCGCTACGGGCTCAATCGGCTTGGCCACGATATGTGCTTGCGCGCCGAGCGTGCGACGAATGGTGTTTGATTGCAGCCCCACCACCAGCGCAGAAATGAAGATCACCACCGCCACGCCGACCATCACGCCACCCACGATCAACGCAGACTGCGTGCGGCCTTCGCGCAGGAAGCGCAGCGCTATTTGCAGTTCAAAGCGCATGGTCAGCTTTGCCGAGGTACTTGTAGGAGCGACCCAGAGCGCGAAAAGCCAAAAGTCTTCATCAGGGCGCAGAGATGATCGCGGCTAAGGCCGCTCCAGCAGGCCGAACGCATCACTGGCCCGGCATCGGCATATCGACGCCCTTTGGTCGAACCGTAGTTGATACAGGCACGCCGCGCACACGCTGACCGGCGCGAACTTTGCCATCAACAATAACCAAGTCGCCAGCATTCAATCCCGACACAATCTCAACCCTTTGCAACGACTGCACGCCGGTCTTCACGTCTTGCTCGTGCGCCGTTCCTGCGCGCACGATCAGCACGTATTTGCGCTCGCCCGACTCGCGTAGCGCGTTGCCCGGAATGGCCAGCACGTTCTGCTTTTGCGCCACCACTACCTCGGCAGACACAGTCATGTCGTCGCGCAGAACGATGGGCGGTTTGGGCACGCGCAGTCGAGCCTCCACGGTGCCGCGCGTCACGTCGACCGACGGCGCGAGATAGATCAACTCCGCATCAAATTTAATGTCAGGGAATGCGTCAGCGGACGCCACTGCACGCATGCCTTCGCGCACCAAGCGCAAGTTCTTCTCGTCAATCTGCGCGATTAATCTTGTTTCGCCAGTGATGGCCAACGTCAACAATTTTTTGCCCGCCTGAGCGACGTCACCCACCTCCACACTGCGCGCAATCACGCGTCCGTCTGCGGGAGCCAGCACGCGGGTTTGTTCAAGCTTTGCGCGCACCACCTGCACCGCGCCCTGCGCCTCGCGCACGCGGGCCTGCGTGGCCTGTGCCTCGGCACCGCCACGCGTGTTGGCGTTGGCCTGTGCGGCGGCCTGCTGATACGCGGCGCGGGCGTTGGTGGCGGCGCGCTCGATGTCCTGCAATTTGGCGTCACCGATGAAGCCCTTGGCGTGCAGACTCTGGTTGCGCGCAAGATCGCTCAGCGCGTATTCCATGTTCACTCGGCTTTGCGCGAGGCCCTGTATGGCCACCGGGCCGGACAGCTCGAATTGAGATTTCAACCGAGCATCTGCGGTGCCCAACGCCGCTTGCGCTTGCTGCAACTGGGCGCGTGCGTCGTCATCACTAAGTGCGATTAAGAGCTGCCCAGCTTTGACCGTATCGCCCTCCCGCACCAGCACTTTTGCAACCCTTGCTGTGAGCGTGCTGGCAAGCTCGGTGCGGGCGACGCTTGCCACGCGAGACGAGAACACCAGCGAGTTTTGCAGCGAACCTGCCGTGACAGTGACCACCTCCACCGCCGTGCCGCGCCACCAGAACCCGGCCCCAATGATGGCCGCGATGAGTAATGCGGCGGCCGCGAGCAGCCAACCTCTGGGCGACGAACTGCCCGATTTACTCCACCATGCCATTTTGTGTGCTGCTTTTGACTAAGTAGCGGAGCTTAGCAAGCTTGCGGTTCAAGTGCTGCAAGCGTGCAGTTCAGTTGCCGCAAGCGTGCAGTTCAGTTGCCGCAAGCGTGCGGCTTGAGCGCCCCAAACTTGCGCTAGCAGTCGTCCGATTTAGCGCCAAATAACCCATCAAACGCATCATCGGCGTTAGTTTTAGTTGCTTTGCCGATGCGTTTTCCAGAAAACGCTTCTTCGATTTTGTCTTCGAAAAAACTGTTCGGCGACGGGGACGCCATCAGTTGCCGGTAGGTCTCGGGTGACACCGATTTGTATTCGTAAATATCGCCATTTACAAACTCAATTGCCATCACACGACTGCGTTCGTCATAGCCCGCAGCCCGGAGTTTGCTGGACTTAAGGGGTTTGCGAAGGATGGTGGTCATGTTCGGCGTATGAAGAGTGGATTGATTTCGCCCGCACCATTATCCAGCACGCTGCCAACTGTCGCCTCACGTCCCACTATCCGTCCGCCGCGCCCGGCCAACGCCGCGCCAGATAGTCACCGAACCCAACGCAACAAGGCAATGCAGCTTTTGGCTAAAAGTCTTTTCATAAAAGGGCTAAGACCGCAAAGTGGAGTAAGTCGATAAATTGACATTTGTTCGTCTAGACCAAGTAAATAAAGGGTTAAACCAATAAGCTGCTCCCTTTGAACGCGAAAAAGTCACGTTGCTATGCGGTCAGCTGCCGCGTCGCCTTTCAACCACTTCTCGGCGGTTCAATGTCGTTTGCCGCCGTGCCAATTGCAAGTGGCGCACACGAGGCCCGACACTGTCCAAAAAAAACCAGCTTGTTGACAATCGAGTGGAAGTGAGGTCGAGGCGGGCGTCTGCTCGCCAAGAATTCATACTCGCCGCGAGCGCTCGCCTTACTTAGTATCTGGCTACGACCGCATGGCGTCATCGCCCACTGGCAGCCTGTGGCCGTTTTCGCCAGACTTGACTTACGCCGGGGTAAACCGCTCACCTGATGCAGGCGTCCCAATCACCGTAGGTGGCTTTGATTTTTCCTCTTGGGATACTCAAACAAGCCAGCAAAATACCGAGGCCAACGCTCGCGACCAATGCGATGCCGCTGGCATCAAAAACAAACGCTGACGCGGCCAACAGCAGCCCGAGAAGCACATTGAAATAACGGGTCACTCTCGCCACCTCTGCGCAAGCAACCGACACGACGGTCATCGCCAAGGCACCCACGATATGGTGCGCGTGGGCCATGTTCCCGTCCAAACCCAGCGTCACCCTTGAAAACATCAGCGCCAGCCCTATCGCCGCACAGAGCGCCAAATTCCATGGCAAATTGACGCCGCCAGTCAAGGTGTCTTTGAGCACGGCCGAGGCCGGGCGGTCAAATTCATCGGCCTGTGCAGGAGTGCGCTTGATCCCGCGGCGATTACCTTCGGCTGGCATGTCATCGGTATCACCGACAAACAGCACCCGAACCCAGCTTTGTCCGGCTCTGGCGCGCCGGCGTAGAAATTGCAGGGTTGCGATCAATTCATCCAGCGAGTAAGGGATTTGTATCAATACAGCGGCTGCGCCCGCCAGCGCAACAATGCTCCAGGTGCCAATCACGATGGGCTGAATGATGATGAAAATTATCGACGTTATGCCCAACGGCGCAATCATCAAACCAAACAGCACGACCAGCCACGGCATCGTGCGCCAGCGCATGCGGGCACCGACCAAGCCCGTCAATATTTCCAGCGCGTAGGTATACCCACCCAAGGCGGCATCACTGACGGGGAATGCCTTGGACACTGCCGACGTGATGACTTCTTCAGTTCCGTTTTGGGGGTCGGTTAATGAGCCTTGAAAAAAGGGATCCCAAACCGCCGGGATGTGCCCGAGTTGATAGCCTGCGAGGTAGCGTGAAACGTAGAGTCCGAAGAGCGCCATCAAAATTATGGGCAGCCGCTGCGTCCATGCGGACGGGTTATAGCTCCATCCGGGCGGTATTTCTGGGCCATTGAAAGAGGCTAGCGCCGACGCCCCAGGTTCTGGTTTGAGGCACACCGCAAATCCAAAAATCAACGCACCGACCAGCGTGTCAGACAAGTACGCGGCAGAGCTTGCCGTGTTGAAAACAAAGGGGACTGCCATCACCAAAGTGCCTACCCCGGCGCTGGCCCACCGGGCCCACGTGGCCTGCCAGGACAGCGCAGCAAGGGCAAAAACCAAAAGTGCGAGGCCCAGCACTATTTCGGTGATACGCAGCCATGGCTCTTGAACATCGATCAGCACGGGTTGAGTGATCAGCCACGTGGCCAAGCCCATGTTGACGAAATGCCCCCAGCGGTTAGCCGTGTGTTCCGCGCGGATTTGTACTTCGCGCTTTGCACGAAGCGTCTCGGCGTTCTCGCCTTCGCGCTCAGCATCTTCGAGCCATGCAGGTTGACCGATGCCTTGCCTCGCGTACCAGGCTGCCGGATCGTCCTTGAGCGCCTTCACCATGGCGGGCAATTCATCCTTCAGGCGATGTTGCGCCTCCCAGCCAAGCGTTTGACGTGCGCGCCGCGTATCGAGCGCGTAATGGTCATCGGCCATGGCAACCATGAAAGGCCTGATAAAGGGCGTTTTACCACCGTCAATCGCATCAGGAATGGCGGGCTCAAGTTGCGCTTGTGCCCATGAACCGGCAGCCGCGAGAGGTTTGGGGATCACAAACGTGGGCCATTCTTTTTCGCCATGAATCAGTTTGCCCAATTCATCTTGCAGGGCGTCAAAACCCAAGGCGTGATCTTCGCCGATCAATAAATCAAGCGCAGCAGGCAAGCTGGCGCGCTGCTCGATGGCGAGTCGAAACGCGCGATTCATGTCGTCTCTGTGCAGCATGGATTGGCCGACCAGCGGGCTGCCCGAGTAGAAGTAGCTTTGAAAGTCACGCTCGTAAATACGTGCGACTTGCCGGGCGAGCGTGGGCACCATTGAGGTGGTGTCGTACACACCTGCCAGGCGTAAGTTGACATACGGAATTTTTCCGTGCTCTTGGTGCACTACTTCCTCTGCACGCGCTTTCGATTTGGGGTACGCCCAGCCCGGCGTGATCGTTTGGCTCTCGTCGATCCGCTCGCCCGGGCGGCAAGGCGCATGTACCAGCATGGAGCTGGCGTAGATGAACTGCTCTACATCAAAGCCCTGCAGCGCCTTCAGAAGAGACCGCGTGCCTTCTACATTAATGCTCTGATACAGCGGATTTTCTTCATTGGTGAAGTCAAAATAAGCCACCAGATGCACGACGCTTGCGATGTGCGAGCCAAACGCATCGTGTAATTTATGCAGCCCCAGTTCGATGGAGGGTGCCGAGGAAAAATCGGCACCAAACACCGGAAATTCACCGTCTAGAGCTTCAACAAGGTCAAGCCCTACAACGCGAAAATCGTTCTCGAGCACCTTAGCCAACGATCGTCCAATGTTGCCCGATGCGCCGGTGATGAGAACAACCGGCTTGGATGCGGTAGGGGTCATTGTCATTCTGTCGTCCTGTGATTGGCTAACGTTTGCATCGTATGCGAGTTCGATGGCAAGACACCTATATTAGGCGGAAACGCGCGCCTCGCCCAGCAAACTCAGGAACAAGAAAGGTGGGTGTATCGAGCGGGCCGAGCACCGACGGCCGCGTTAACTGCCCTGACGCCAATCGCTCGCGCGCCGCCTCGATCTGAGCGTGTTGCTCGCGAAATTGCGCGGCCAAGTAGGCGGCGTCCTGCGTCGCGCACTTGCTCCCGTGGCAGCGCGCCGCGTGGCGTGGCCTCGCCGTATTCGCGCAGTCGCGGATGAATGCGCAGTGGCGGTGCATCCGCGCACGGCGTGCTTGCTGGAAGCTCGGGCGTGCCCGCGTCTTGCAGCGTAGTCATCGACAAATGTCGTGCCGGATTTAACGCGAACGCGGCGCGCCAAGCGATGCGAATCGTCGTCGTTAGTGGTGGCCGCGAACCAACCGGCTAGCAATCGAAAGTCGACTGAGCGGTCGCTGCGACCACTGCGCCGCTCGTTGAGCGCGGCCACCGCCGCGAGCCATTGCGGAATCGTCGCGCGCGCCTTTGACCGTAGCAGCTCGGCTTGGGGTGGCTCGAAACCAGTGTTCACAAACCAGCGGCGAAGCCCCGTCCGTCGCTCGCGCCACACCTGCCAGTTGTGCATCACGGCCTCGGCTTGTTCCCGGACGTCTCCCGGTGCGGCATCGCGCGCTTCACGCTGCGCTGCTTGTCACAGCATGACATCAATATGCGGTGCCAACACAATGATATGTTGCGCGATGGCCCCGGAGCGGCCCACCAAGTCACCTATGAACCGTTCCAAATAGTCAATCAAGCGTTTTTTTAAGCCACGATGGCACTCGCCTCAGTCTGCTGCAGCTCGATTCTGCGCCCGATACCGGCCATAAGGGCTTGCGCATTGTCGGCCAAGCTCTCAAACACGCGCACCAGATCGCGCAGGGTGGCGTGTACCTTAGCGGCGTCGGGTGCCACGTCCGCCGATAGCCCGAGCAACGCCTGCAACCGGTTGGCAATGTCTTCAAGTGCAACGGTTTGCAATTCAGCGCGGTGCAATAGCGCGCGCTCGAACACGGTAAGTGCCGCCTCCACGGCTTCGCCGCCCTGCCACAAACGATACAGAAAGCGCGCTCGATAAAAATCACTGATGCTAACCAAGCGGGCAGTGTCCGGTTGCGATTCACGGTTGCCCCATTCAGAAAGCTGCGTCAGTGCCAATTGAATTTCTTCGATGCGTGGTGGTGCGCCCTTCCATTGGCTTTCAGTCCAGACTTCATTTGGCCGCAGATGTAACCGGAACGGTCGCTTCGCCGCAGCAAAGCTGTCCATGATGCAGCGGTAAAGCATCGCCGTTTCAGCACTCACGTGCCTGAATAGTTCGGCGGAAGCGCGCGTAGTTTTCATAGCGCACGTAACGAGTCAGAGCTGACTCGTTGTATGAGCGGTGTAAGCCGCAATAGGATGTCACAGTAACTCTTTCGCGGCTTGTGCCGCTTCTGCATTGCATTGGTCACTTCTCCGAACCGCCAAGCTTAGGAATTGCGATGCGTCCCGTTTTGGATGATTGCAGCGCGGGAGCAGATCATCGTTGGAACATCGGTTGAACCGGAATTGTTCCGCGGAAGGCTCAGAAAAGAAATCTCTCGTTTGACGCGCGCCACATCCGCGCTTTTCTTTGCGCGTAATTGCGTTGCTTCGCGCCGTTCACCGTTTGACGTGAAAATCTACGGTAATCTGCGTAAACAGGCTCCAGTGAATAATGGCGGATGAATACAGTCGCCACTAAAGATTACTTCAGCTACGCACACGAGGCGCTGCGTGTGGCGCGGCTTCAGGTGCCGCACCTACATCAGCTGCCGCGCGCCACGCCGCTGTTGCTTCTCGGCATTTGCGCGCTTGATCTACTCGTGACGCTCGCGCTGCAATACGCGATGGTCCCTAGCCCATCAAGGTTTTATCCACAGGCCATTGCGGCGGGTTGGTTTTCAACGGTTGCGCTCGCGCTCGGCTGCTGGGCGTTGCGGTTTTCGCCCGCCCACGCGCCCGCGCCCGAGTCATTGGTTGTGCCGTCATTCGATGACCCAGCCACTGAGCCGCCCGAGCCTGCCGCATTGGGGCCCGATGCCGCGACGCTGCTTGCGGTGGCGCTGCTCGCCGCGCTCGCGATCAACACGTTAGGCTCGCTCATTTATATCCCGCTGTACCGCATGGAGGCGTTCAGTGGCGAGAGTTCGGGGCTGAACTCAGGCACCGGCGCGCCATGGTTGTTGCAATGGTTAATGTGGGGTGCGGGTGCCGTATGGGTGTGGGTTGCGCAGGTGCTACTGCTCTCGCGGTTTACGCAAAGTTCATCCGGCAGTTTGATCTCGGTGGCGCTCATCAGCAGCGCTTTCGTGATGCATCTCTGGGCCGCGCCCGCTGCGTTTTGGTACGCCGATGATGAGGCGGTGGAAGGCGAGAAAGCGGCGGCGCGTGCGGCCCAGACGCACCTGAAACCCGCTAATTTGTTGAAGCAAGCCGGCGTGTTTGAAGCCGCGCTCGCAGCCCTTCCACCGGAGCGACCCAGCGTGGTCGACACCTACGTGATCACCTATTCGCCCTACGCCAGCGAAGATGTTTTTTTGAAAGAGAGCGAAGTGGTCAGCCGCGTGATGGCGGAGCGTTTTGGCACTGGTGCACGTACGTTGCGACTGGTCAATCACATAAGCACCGTGGCCACTTTACCGTGGGCAACGCCGGAAAATTTGCAGGCAGCGATTGCGCATGTTGGCACCTTAATGAACCCGGCCGAAGACCTGCTATTCATCCATTTCGCGTCGCACGGCGGCAGCGATGGCCAGCTCGAATCGCGATTCTGGCCGCTACAAATCGCCAATTTAGGTGCGGCAGAAGTGCGCACCTGGCTCGACGACGCAGGCGTGGCCACCCGCATCATTTCGGTGTCTGCCTGCTACAGCGGCGGCTGGGTGCCCGCGCTGAAAAGCCCCGGCACACTGGTGATGACCGCATCTGACGCCGAGCACACATCCTACGGCTGCGGCGTAAAGTCAGAGCTGACGTACTACACCCGGGCAGTGTTTGCCGAACAATTAGCGGTGAGCACTCGTTCGTTCGAAAAAGCCCTATTCGCAGCCCGCCCCATCATCGAAGCCCGCGAAATTGAAGGCGGTAAAAAGGATGGATTCTCAAATCCGCAGATTGACGTGGGCACTGAAGCCAAGGCACGTATTGACCGCTGGCTTGCTGAAATTGATGCGCAAACGGGTGGGTTGAAAAGTCCGTGAGAAAGGGCAGATCGGCGGATCGGGCAATACAGCTTTTCAGCAAAAACCCTGTTTCGTTTGGGCTGAGCGCGATATTGGAGTATTCTCGATATATCGCCAATTTCGCGTTTAGCCCATATAAATAGGTCGTTTCAGCGAAAAGTTGTGACGCGTTTGGCCGTGTCTAATTCATTCAGAAAGTACGCCGCTCGGTTCTCGAATCGGCAATCGTTCTCAGGATAGGCAAAGGCTTGAGCCGACGGCACTCCGTTACGGTTGCAACAAATTGACCAGTGGCTTGCCGTTGGGCAGCCGATACACATTTAAGTCGCGGTCGATAGAAACAATGTGCTCAATACCGGTTTCAATCGATAGCGCGGCTGGCGAAGTGTCGGCCAAATCCATGGGCAGATCGCGATATTTTTTCGCGTAGGCGAGCACGCTCCGCACGTTGTCGAGACCCAAATGGCGCACCTCTAGGCCACCGCGTTCAACCCACTGCAACAGCGACCGTAGCGCGTTGACGGTATGTGAAAGCGTGTAGACGCTTTCGGTGAGCACGGGTCACGCCTTGACCAATTCGCCGTTGAAACCCTCAAAAAAACGTCTGTACAAGTCGTGATCTACATCCCGCAGATTAAACAGCGCGATCAGCGGGCCCGCGTCGATGAGCGTGGCATTGGGCATAGTAGTCACTCAAATGTTTTTTCCGGTCACGGGCTTGTTTCACGGTCTTGGAAGGGTTCCGGTCTGCGCTCGTGCTCTCGGCTTTGAGCGCCAGCACGAAATCCTTTACGCCGTCCCAAACGGTTGCCTTAAGCAGCGCCTGCTTCGCCAAAAATTCTGCCAACGCAAGCTTCACCACGTCACTATTGGTCTGCCCCGCTTGCGCACAATACTGTGCCAGCGCCTCAGAAACGCGATGGTCGGTGCGAACAGTTAAAGTCATCGTGGCTCCCGGCTTGTGGAGGTGTAATACATGGCTGTATTACCGCACCTAGTGTCGTGTCACATCGAAAATGACGCATCTCGCTTGCCCTCGCTGCGCACCGCGTCGTTGCAAAATTTGCACATGCCCCGGCATGAGCTGCATTTTGCGCCTAGCCGTGCACACCGATGGCGGCGCGATATACCGTCATTTTTAACGTGACACGACACTAGTCGCAGCTATGGCAAATAACGTCCGAGCAACTTGCGGACCGATTCGAAGTTCGGTAAAAAAAACGACAACTGGCCTGGTTGCGGAAATAGGATGTCTAGCGGGTACTCCGGGCTCATCGCTGGCAATTCGGCTCACGCGAAATAGCGAAATTCGCTGGCTTCACCATTGACGGCGTGCAGATTTCCGCCCAGCACTTCGCAAAAAAAATACACAATCAACGGCTGCATTAGATCGCTATTGGGATACCGATGCTTAATGGTTCTGCCACCGATTACGTCGTCGAGTTTTTTCGCGCGCGCCACTAACCCGCTCTTTTCAAACAAATCACGCTCAGCGGCGAAGGCAGGCGTTTCGTCGGGGTCGATGTGACCGCCCGGTGGGTTCCATTTGCCGTCGTCGCAGCGCTTGAGCAGGAGTACTTTACCGCGTTCGCTGCGAATGATGGCGCTCGCGGCGGGGGGCAGCAGAAGATCGTGCCCAATCGCGTCGCGAATGCGCCGCACATAGGGCGACATGCCCATTGAGGCTACTGGCCGCGCTTATCGTCCAACAAATTAGCCGCCCCACTCCCAGCCGCCAACAATCCCGCCTTCGCATACACCGCCAGCTTGTCCCGCGAGTCCGATATATCGAGGTTTCGCATGTGCAATTGGCCGATGCGGTCCAGTGGCGAGAAGGCTTCATCCTCGACCCGCTCCATCGACAGGCGCTCAGGGTGATAGGTGGCGTTCGGGCTCACTGTGTCTAGCAGCGAATAATCGTCGCCGCGACGCAGCTCGATGGTAACTTCGCCAGTAACGGCGCGGCCGACCCATTGCTGTAGCGTGTCACGCAGCATCAGGCTTTGCGGGTCGAACCAGCGACCTTCGTACAGCAGGCGACCCAAGCGGCGGCCCATGGTGCGGTAATTTTCTATCGTGCCTTCGTTGTGAATAGCCGAGATCAAACGCTCGTAGGCGATGAACAGCAGCGCCATGCCGGGCCCCTCGTACACACCTCGGCTCTTTGCTTCGATGATGCGGTTTTCGATTTGGTCGGAGATGCCGAGGCCGTGACGACCGCCGATTTTGTTGGCTTCCATCACCAAGTCAACCGGGCTCGCAAACGTCTGTCCGTTGATCGCTACCGGGAAGCCAGCGTCGAAACGAATCGTCACTTCTTCCTGCTTGATTTCAATGCTCTGATCCCAGTGCTTTACCGACATGATCGGGTTGACGATGCGCAAGCCTTTGCTCAAAAACTCAAGGTCTTTCGCCTCATGCGTCGCGCCCCAAATATTGCTGTCGGTGGAGTACGCCTTTTCGGTGCTCATCTTGTACGCAAAGCCGTTGGCGTTCAGCCATTCGCTCATTTCTTTGCGACCGCCCAGCTCGGAAACAAACGTTTGATCGAGCCACGGTTTGTAAATTTTTAACGACGGATTAGCCATCAAACCGTAGCGATAAAAGCGCTCGATGTCGTTGCCTTTGTAGGTCGATCCGTCGCCCCAAATATGTACGTCATCCTCCTGCATCGCTTTGACCAGCACGGTCCCAGTGACCGCGCGGCCCAGAGGCGTGCTGTTGAAGTAAGTGCGCCCCGCCGTGGTGATGTGAAACGCACCGCATTGCAGCGCCACCAAGCCCTCATGCACCAAAGCTTCGCGACAATCGATCAGGCGCGCGCCCGCAGCACCGTACTCCATCGCTTTCTTTGGAATATCGTCGTAACTGGTTTCGTCCGGCTGCGCGAGATTCGCGGTGTAGGCGTAAGGAATCGCGCCTTTGTGCCGCATCCAAGCGAGTGCGGCAGAAGTATCAAGGCCGCCAGAAAAGGCAATGCCGACCTTAAGGCCAACCGGAAGGGAGAGGAGAATTTTGCTCATATTCGGCGGAATTCTAGCGGGCGAGGATTAGATGACGAACGTGACGTGGGTGACAAGGTGACGCGCTGTTAGTCACCTACGTCACTTTGTCGATCATGCATACCACGCCATTGCTGTTGAGCTCGTCGATGGCCACGATGTTTGACACCCAATTGCGACCGTCGGTGATCACCAAGCCGCCAGCTGTGGCTTAAATCACGAAGGTTCTGCCTTGCACCGTGGTGATAGGCGTGTTCAACGTAATGTCAGCTTTCAACACGCGGGCGACGCCCACGCGATGCGTGAGCACTGAGCGGACTAACGCTTTATTCGCTGGCACCAAAATATCGGGGTCCTTGGCCGTCGTGCTGCCCGCAAGCTCAACTGCGAGTGCGTCAAAGGCCGCGTTGGTGGGCGCGAACACAGTGAACGAACCGGTGCCTGAAAGTGTCGTCACCAAATCGTTGTTGTCACTGGCAAATTGCAACGCCGCAACTAGTAGTCCATTTCACCAAAACAGAGACATGAAATCGCGTCTTTTTCCGCCATGCTGCGTCGCCCATCCTTGCCGTACTTCAGTACGGCTGCGACTGTGCGTTTTGCCTGACGAGAAAATCCATCGATTTCATTGGTCTCTGTCTTAATGGAACGAACTACTAGGTCGTAATTTCGGGTGACGACGCAATGGCGGTTTGCACGTTGGTTTTGTCCGCACGCAACAGCACTGCATCGATCAAATGCAGCACGCCGTTGCTAGCTTTGATGTCGATAGTGATGATGTTGACTTGCCATTACAACCGTCGGTAATAACCGGCTTGTTAGCGACTAAGTCAATCTTGAAAAAACCGCCGCTCGCAGGCGTAATCGCCTTTCCGAAAGAGATGGCGGCCGAGCTTACGGTGCCGGTGAGCACGTGATATTGCAACACTGATTTCACCAAGGCCTTGTTGGCGGGCACCAAAATGTCTGGGCCTCTACCGTTTGCGTTACCAGTGAGCTTTTTTGCCAACGCATCGAATGCGGCGTTGGTCGGGGCGAACGTGATGAGCGTTCCGGGAGCGCCCAGCAGGTTGACTATATCGTTGTTGTCGCTCGCAAACTGTCCGGCAGCAGCGAGAGAAGTTCAATAGGGGGTAGCCTGCGCTGTGGCGAGGATCGAAATCAGTTGCGGAGGTTCGGCAGCGTGGTCGTCCGAGCCGCAGGCGGCGATCAAACTCATGATGCTGGAGGCGAAAATGTATTTCGCTAACTTTATAAATGGACTCGCTAATTCCTAAACAGGGCAGGTGGTGGGCGGTCTTATCGAAGGCGGCTGTTACTGGCCGACAGGGCGTTTTCAGAAATTAGTTGTTCGGGCGAATTGCGTCGTTGTGAGGTGCGCGCAATCGTCATGAGACCTGCGCGTACATTACGGTTGCTGCGTGCCTCACGCCTCGTACTTTATTCCGAAACACGAATTTCCAGACGTGCCCTTTAACGTACGTGCGTCAGGAAAAAGCGGTCATTGCGCATAAGCCAACGACCGCCTTACTTCGCGGACCGCGAGTTACTTCGGCATCACGACGGTGTCGATCACGTGGATCACGCCGTTGGATGCTTTAACGTCAGCAGTCACCACTTTCGCGCCGTTAACAGTTACGCCAGTAGAAGACGCTTTGACATCGAGTGATGCACCGTTAACCGTTTTGACCATGCCGGTTTTGACGTCTTTGGCCATTACCGCGCCCGATACCACGTGGTAGGTCAGGATTGCCTTGAGCTTGGGGATGTCTTTTAGCAGCGCGTCGACGGTGCCAGCAGGCAACTTGGCGAAGGCCTCATCGGTTGGTGCGAACACCGTAAATGGGCCTTTGCCGGAGAGCGTTTCGGCCAAACCAGCAGCTTTCACGGCGGCAACCAGCGTTTTGAAGTTGCCGTTGGCGACCGCAACGTCGACGATAGTGCCAGGCCCAGCGGCAATTGCGCTGCCGGACATGAAGGCCAAGCTGGCGCTGACCAGAGCAAATTTGAGGGATTTAGCAAACATAATTGGGACTCCGTTAGGGTGGGACATTGGAAAAGCGGGTGGGTCTGAGTTAGACTTTCTCGTCGCAAACGATCTAGCAGGTCGTAATCCGAACTCATTAGTTCAAATTATTACCATTAAGTTCAATTTTGGCAACTCCTTATCGTCTTCGTCAGCTTGAACTGCGAGAAGAGGCCATCCTCGACGCAGCGCATTCGCTGCTCGGGCACCTGGGTTACGAAGAAATGACCATGGACGCGGTGGCCGCTGAAGTGGGCATCGCCAAGGCCAGTCTGTACAAGCACTTTGCGTCGAAAGAGCGGCTGGCCGCGCGCACCATGACACGCCTGTTTGATCGCACCGTGCACAAGCTCGCGCAACTACCCTCGCACTTAGCGGCAGGTGAAAAGCTCAAGCTGATGCTGGAGTGGGTGTTGCATGAACGGCTGAAAGGCAGCATTCCGCATTTGCCGGCGACCAACGGCGCGCTGGAACACGGTTTAATGACTGACGAGGAGTATCTCGCCGCCCTATTCACGCTCAATGCCGCGCTGTCGGCGCTGATTAACGATGCAAAAATCGAAGGCGCGTTGTCTGGCGAGTTGCCAACCGACTACATCGTGACCGCCATTTACGCCCGATCCTGCGATCCAACGCTAGACTACTTACAGCGCAGCAACAGCTATTCCGGCGAGGAAATTGTTCGCTACATAGTGCGTGCATTTTTCGCCGGTGTGCGACCCTAGCGCCCTACGTCAGCTGAGCTGTCGTCCAATCTCGAGCTATGCCCCCTGGTGAACGACGACAGTCTCTATCACGCCCCGACCGCTCCCTCTGAGGGACGGGGGATCTGCAGCACGCAGCGGCGTGTTCAACCTTAACGGAATTGGCCCGTATGCAAGTTTTTATCGGCATGTGGAAACCCAGAGACAGCTGGATCGCGCTGTCGCAACCGCAACGTACGGCTTATCTCAGTAAGGTCACGGCCCTCACCCGGCTGAGGCTTGGCAGTAAAGCCGAGTCACTGGCTTGGGGCGAAAACCGGCACGAGCCCTCAGCCGCACAGTGGAAATATTTCTGCGTGTGGCGATTCCCGACGGCGGAAATGAGTGACGCATACCTTGCGGTGCTCGATGAAAACGGCTGGAACGATTACTTCGAAACCGAGAACCTACGTGGTGATCCGAAAACGCCGTTCGATGTGATGACGCAGCATGTCTTGCTTTAGCGCGCAGCTTTGACCCGCTGCGTCAGCGAATCTATCCGCCCGCGAAGCCAGCAGACACGCCAATCGTGAGCGTAATTGAGCGGCCAAAGCGGTTACGCGTTTCGTCGTCTTTGAAACGAGTTCGTTTGCGCCAATTCGCGAAAGAGCGGTGTTTATCAGTGGTGCGGATGTGCCGTCTTCTGTTCCGTCGGGCGACACCGCAGAGGCCGCCTCCTTCGAAGCACGGTAGCGAGCAGAATTTACACATTCACACAGTTACCACCGCGCGGGCGAGGACAGTCTGGCCGTAGTTATAGATTTTATTTGTGAATATAAATATTCCGAACAATCGGTGGTAAGCGGACACAAAAAGTATTGGCCCAAATTACCACGGTCATTAGATGCCGGACTCATTGAGGCGCTAGAAAGATTTGCACAAACTTTGTTAGTAGGTAAGAATACGCAGTGTATCGTTCCCGTGACAACAGAGATGCAGTTGACTGTTGTTGCTTGCAAAATCAGAGACCACTTAAAACGCCACTTCAAGGCGTGTCACACCTCAAGGAAAGACCCATGAAATCAAACTTCAAATCTACTAAGAAACTTGTTTTGATGATGGCCAGCGCCGGACTCATCTCGTTTAACGGAGTATCGTTCGCTGCGGACATCATTACCCCGACGGTCACCACGCCCGCCGCACCGCAGCCAGGAGCTGCACCGACGTCGGGCTTGTCTTCTTACACGATTAATGTGGGCTCGGTGGTCGCACCCGTTCTCGTCACATTCGCATACGATTTCGCAACAAAAACATGGCTCCCGCCCGCTGGCTGGCAGCGTCTTGCTGGGACTTCCGGTGTCGATTTCATTGACGGAAAAGGCCTCCAACTTAGTTTGGGCGTCCCTACACCCCCATCTGAACCTTCTATCGTCGCTGGCACGCCGACCACCACTGGTGCCCGCGGCAGCACAGTGACGGCAGTTCCGCTCGTGAGCGAGGTGCTCGGCGCAAGCACCGCGAACGGCGCGGTAAGCTCGCTCGGAGTGACGACCACGCCATACACTGTCACGCCAACGACCATGTCATACACGTTGCAGGACGTACGGCCAGCTACGCCGGTCACCACGACTGGCGTGTCTGCGTCGGGAACCACGACCGTTGTTTCATCGGTTACCGGGCCCGCGGCAGCCGTCACTGGTCGCGTCGTGGTTGCCAGCACAACACCTGCTTACAACAACGGCAGCTACACCATTACCGGCAACGGCACGACCGGCACTATCGCGGGTTCGGTGGTTGCACTTAACTCGTCCGGTTTGACGGTGTCAAATATTACCGGCAACGCGACCATTGACGCTAATGGTGTGATAACCGCCAATCCAGTCACGTCAGCGGCCGTTGCGATCACCAACACGGGAATAACTGTTGCGGCAGGTGCAACGCTTACTGTGGCTGGCAACATCATCACCAACGGCATCACCAATACCGGCAATATTGCGGCCACCACGTTAAACACCACCGGTTTGGCCACGCTCAACTCGGCTGCGATCACCAATAACGCAACCGTCGGCGGCACTTTGGCTGTGACGGGTGCTACGAGCGTTGGCGGAGCACTCGCCGTTACCGGCCCATCGACCCTTGGCGGCACGTTGGCTGTGACTGGCGCAACTAGCTTAGGCGGTAACTTAGCGGTAGCGGGCGCGACGACCCTTGCGAGCACGTTAGCAGTAACTGGCGCGTCCACGCTGGCCAGTACGCTTGCCGTCACTGGCGCGACCACCCTGCGCAGCACATTGGGCGTGACCGGTGCGGCGACGCTCGGGTCCACTCTGGCTGTGACTGGCGCGACGACGTTAGCCTCGACGGTGGCTATCACCGGCGCGACGACACTGGGCTCGACACTGGCAGTGACCGGTGCGACCAGCCTGACCGGTGCGTTGACGGCCAATGGCGGCGCGGTCATCAGCAACGGTATCGCCATCGCCAGCGGCGCTGGTGTGGCGGGCAATACGTTGGTGGTTGACGGCACGAGCGTCCGGGCCAACGGTGGCGGCACGTCGTTCACCTTGAACAGCAGCGGCGCAACGTTTGGCGGCGCTTCCGGTGCTCCCGTTCGCGTCCGCGGTATTGCTGACGGCGTTTCCAACAACGATGCGGCCAGCTTCGGTCAGGTGCGCAGCACATACCGTGGTATTGCCGGTGTCTCAGCGCTCGCCGCGATTCCAGCTCCCGCTGCGGGCAAGACCTTTAGCGTCGGTTTGGGCTACGGTCGCTTCAAAGGCGAAGACGCAGCGGCTATTGGTGTTCGGGCTAACTTCAGCAACAACGTAAGCGTGACCATTGGCGCAAGCTTGAATGGTCAGTCCACTTACAACGCTGGCGTTGGCTATAGCTGGTAATCGCCAGATAGAGTCACCGTTACACGTCATTTCTTGACTTGGAACCCCAACCTGAACAGGGTTGGGGTTTTTTATTTTTGGCAACGTATTTATGTACTTTAAGACATCCCTTTTCGTCTTTTTCGCGACGACGCTCGCCGCGTCAACAGCTGCACAATCGCCGGTCAAGCCGGCTGAGCCCGCTTCTGTTGCAACTGCTGTCGGTGGCATGATTACTCAGGCGACAAGGAAGATGGGGATCGCCAAATGTGCAAGCCGGGTCGAACAGCACGAGCGTTTTTTTTCGCAACAAAACAATCCTGTGAGCGCGTTGTCGTTTGTGGCACCGAAAGATCAAAACAATCGGTTGTTTTCGCTGTCGCTCGAAATTGTTGAGCAAAATGAATCGGTGTATGTTTCTACAACCTATGCGCCCTCGGGCAAAGACGATTGTGCGGCGAGCTACGACTTGGTGAAGTACTGGCCGAACTCGTGCAAAGAAGTCGCTGCAAAAGTTTATTTTCAGTTCGCAGGCACGGGTTCGCTCGCGAGCCAAATTTCAGTGCTGGGTCGCGATCCCAACGTCAAAGTGTTCTTGATGCCAGCCGGCGAAGGCTGCGTGTCGATCAAGAAAGAAATCGTCTTTTAAGCGCTACTCGACGAAATAGCACGGACACTTTGCCACCGAACCGCCATTTCCGTTTCGCGGTGTGCGTTCGGCCGGCGGTGCACCGGACGTTGCTTGCGGAAGCCTCGGTCATCGTTGCGCGTGTCGCGTCGCCAGTCAGTTTCAATTTATTGGGTCACGAGTTGCTATGCCGGTTAACGAGGCCAACGGCGCTGAGGCATCCTTTGAAGCCTTAGCCTGCGGCGCTTCGGCTCACTGCGGTGCCGACCGGATTTCGTCATAGCGACTAGCGATGGCAAAAGGCTGTCTACCGTGCCGTACCAATTTAACCAGACGAAATATTCCGCCTCCCCGCAAAGAGTCCGATACGTTCTTACAATGTCGGCATGAGTTGAATGCATTCACACCTACCGTGATTGCGGTGACGTAGTGGGTCGAAAGCGAGTTGATGGACAACTGGTGTCTCGAAGGCGTTTTTAGCGACAGCGCGATGGCGTTAGTTCACATCGCGCGCTTTCCGTTTCTTGTGGGGCGTGACGCCGCATGTGACCTCGCGATCCCTTCGGCAGAAACGTCACGTCGCCATGCTCGCATTGAACAGGACATCGGCGGCTTGTTGCGTGCAATTGACCTCAACAGCGGCAACGGTACCTTCGTTAATCGAATTCAAGTGCACGGCTCTGCTTTGCTTGATGAAGGCGATGTCGTGCACTTTGGCGTCACTGAGTTTCGCGTGCGTCGGCTCGACAACGCGACGCTCGCTGCGCTGGCTCATCAGGATGAAAGCAAGACTGTGATTTTCGGTCGGGTGCCGACTTTGAGCGACCATTTTGTGGTGGAAGAGCGGCAGTTCAACGCCATGCTCACTGGCAAAACGGTCTGCGCCGCGCTTCAACCCATAGTGAGTGTCGCCGATGGTGGGTTGCGCGCGTTTGAAGTGCTTGGGCGCGGTTGTGTCGTCGGGCTACCGCAGTCGCCGATGGAGATGTTTGCGATGGCGGGGCGCTTGGGTAAAGAGGTAGAGCTGAGCGAGGCGTTTCGCTGGGCAGGGCTGTCCGCTGCGGCCACCTTTGCTGCGGACGCAACGCTGTTTGTGAACGCGCATCCCAAAGAAATGTTTACCGTGCCGTTTTATCGTTCGATTGAACTTTTGCGTGCCATGGTGCCGAGCGTGAAGCTCGTTGTGGAAGTGCATGAAACGGCGATCACCCGGATTGCCGACGTGCGCGAAATGGCGGATCTTTTAGCGTTGATGGGTGTGCAATTTGCCTACGACGATTTCGGTGCGGGGCAAGCGCGCCTGATCGAGTTGGCAGAGGTGCCACCGCATTTCGTGAAATTCGACATGGGTTTGATTCGCGATCTGGATCGCGCGAGTCCTAAGAAGCGTCAGCTCGTCGCGCAACTGGTGCGCATCGTGCACGATGTCGGCGCGACGGCGCTTGCCGAGGGTGTTGAGACAACCGATGAGGCTCGCGCCTGCGCCGATATGCGCTTCGATCTAGTTCAAGGGTATCTTACCGGCAGGCCCGTGTTGCCCGAGGCAGGCTGGGCCTATACGCCCGACTATGTGGCGACGGGCATTCGCGCAATCGCCCTGACGTCGCGGACTGACTGATCACGCATTGATTTTCTGGCTCGCAATCACCTCGGCGCGAACCTGCTCCATAAGCTCCGCTTTAAGCTCTGAAAACACCGGCGTGGTTTTGATCGAATAGTGGCGCGGATGGTTGATGGCAACTTGTCGGTCCAGTTTGATGCGGCCCGGCCGCGCGCTCATCACCACGATCCGGTCGGCCAGGGTCATGGCCTCGACCTGGTCGTGGGTGACATAGACCATGGTCGTCTTCAGCCGCTCGTGCAGGCTGGTGCCCATAAAAACCGCCTCATCAATATCGTGGGTTACGAACAACACGGTCTTTTTTTCGGTCTCCCATATCCCGAGCAACAGCTCTTGCATTAGCTCCCGGGTTTGGTGATCGAGCGCACCGAAGGGCTCGTCCATCAGTAGCATGCGCGGATTATTGGCGAGCGCACGGGCGAGTGCGGTGCGTTGCTGCATGCCGCCCGAGAGCTGCTTCGGAAAATGATTTTCGAAGCCGCGTAGCCCCACTTTTTGAATGAAAGCGTTGGCGATTCCGATCTGCTCAGCACGTGGCAGATTGCGCTCACGCAGCCCGAAACACACGTTATCGAGCACGGTCAGCCACGGAAACAAAGTGTAGCTTTGAAACACCATACCGCGCCCTGCGCCGGGGCCTTCGATGCGTTTGCCGTCGAGCAGCACTTCGCCTGAAGACTGCTTGTCGAGTCCGGCCACGATGCGCAGCAGCGTGCTTTTGCCGCAACCGGAAGGGCCCAAAATGGTAATGAAATCGTTTTCTTCGACTTCAAAGTCTGTCGCCTGCAGTGCCACCGTCGGCGCGCGGCCCGCAGTCTCAAAACTGCGAGAAACACCGCGAATGGAGAGGATGCTCATAGCGTCAAGTTCCTCTCATTTGCCCAATTGGGCCCAAGGAAAGCACGTGCGATTCACGAACTTAAAGAACAGGTCGCTCATCAAGCCGATGAGCCCGATCACGATGATGCCAAAGATGATTTGATCGGTCGCAAGCAGCGCCTGCGAATCGGTGATCATGTGGCCAATGCCGCTTGACGCACCGATGAGTTCCGCGACGATCACGTAGGTCCAAGCCCACCCAAGCACCATGCGCAAGATCTCGGCGATCTCCGGGGCGGCACCGGGGATCAGCACGCGCTTCACCAGGCTCGCGTCAGTCGCGCCCAGCGTGTACGCGGCCTCCACCAAATCGCGTCGTGTGTTGCCTACCACCACCGCAATCATCAGCACCAGTTGAAAAAACGAGCCGATAAAAATGACGGCCAATTTTTGCGCCTCGCCAATACCCGCCCACAAAATTAACAACGGAATAAAAGCGGATGCGGGCAAGTAGCGCGCAAACGATACGAAGGGCTCGAAAAAGGCCTCAATCGGCTTGTACGCGCCCATCATCACCCCGAGCGGCAAGGCCAATACGGCAGCCAATAAAAACCCGCCCAGCACCCGCCAGACCGTCATGCCGATGTCTTTGGCAAAGCCCATTTCGGTCAGCAGCGTGTAGCCACTTTTAACCATCATGATTGGGTCGGCAAGAAACGTTTTTGACACAAAACCGCCGAACGTGGCAACAGACCACACCGCGACGAACAGCACAAAAAACGAGATGCCGAGCGTGATGCGAGCGGCGGGAGAGACGGGGGTGAGTGGTTTCATCTGGTGTACCGACGAAGGGTCGCGGGGGAAAAGCTACACGATTCGAATTTGTCGCCATACCGGTGAAGGCCGGTATCCACGCCCTTACGGTGATCCAACGCCGCCGGGCGTGGGCCCCGGCCTTCGCCGGGCCGACGGATCACGAAGGTCTCGTCAGCAAATAAATTTGACCTATGACCGCTGGATTGGGATGCAATGCTAGGCGGCAATGGTGCCGTGTGGCGAGCCACAC
>ENA-OFCX01000349-OFCX01000349.1-metagenomes-genome-assembly--contig:-NODE-349-length-25346-cov-23.216757_pt1 | contig 25346 bp, 24 predicted proteins | sample MGYA00153384_OFCX01 | MGnify analysis MGYA00153384
GTAGGCACAGACGGAGCGCAAGCCGCTGTCAACTGTCAACTGTCAACTGTCAACTATTTACCCCCATAAACCACAACTGGCACTCGCTTGTAGGCAGGCGTACCCGATCGAGGTTCAGTCTGAGCTGTAAAAATAACGTTCACTTCTGGATAGAACATCAACGCGGCACCTTCTCGCACCGATCCATAGATCACTTCTACTTCATCTAATTTACCTGCATCCCCCTGGACGGTAACGCGATCGTGTGCTGCTAATCCAATCTTTTCAGCGTCGATGCGGTTGAGCAGAATACAGTTACGATGAGGCATTCCCCGATATTTATCGCCAATTTTGTAGACGACTGTATTGTGTTGAGAGTAGCTACGTCCAGTCATCAGTGCTAGCACCAGCCCACGTTCTGGTCGATCGATACCGAAGTCTGCGGGTGAGGGTAGAGTCAGGATCGGTAAAGGCGTTGCGAACATCTTTGCCTTGCCCGATGGCGTTTTGAAGTGGGGTGTGGTGACAATCCGCCCAGAGATCGTGAACTCTTCGTTGGTGTCGTCAATGGTGGCGATTTTCTCATAACCAGGGATGGTGGTGGCGATTAATTGCCGGACGTAGCGCGGATCTGCCAATTTACGCCACTGAATCGGATTTTCGCCCAAGACATGATGTGCAAGTGTGGTCAGAAATTCAACTTCAGTCACCAAATCGGCATCCTTGATGTGAGTTTCGCCTTCATCATTGAACCGCACAAAGTTGTTACCCGATTCTACGGTCGTTTTATATGGATGCTCGAACCGATTGAATACCGGAATAATAATCGTATTGGTCTTTGCTAGTCCGTTAAAGTGGCCGATATTAGGTTTGGTAGCTAGATAAATAATCGTATCAATCTCACCCAATGCTCGTTTTGCTTGCGCCGAATTGGGATTGGCACCATAGAGATTGCCCCCGACGCAGAGCAGACTATCCACCTTTCCCGCTTCGGCTGCTTCGATCAGATCGCGGGTATGATAGCCCTTGGGTAATGTCAATGGTCGCCCTAGCAGCCGCTCCAAGGCTTGTTTAATCTCTTCCTTGAGCTTCACCGTTACGCCCATCGAGCCAAAGCCCTGGACGTTGGAATGTCCCCGTACGGGCATCAGTCCGGCACCCATTTTGCCAGCATTACCAGTCATCAAGGCGGTGTTGGCGATACTATGGACGTTATCTACCCCGTTAGTCTGTTGAGTGATGCCCATCGCCCAACCAAAGACGACACGTTGAGATCCACCGATGATGGTGGCTGCGGTTTCGATTTCGGCTTGGGAGACTCCACAAGTAGAGGTGATGGTTTCCCAGGTGGTGGTGTGTGCCTGGGCGAGAATTTCTTCCCAGTTTTCGGTATGAGCTTCGAGGAAGGTGCGATCGACTCGTCCCTGTCCGATCAGGGCTTTTTGAATCCCGACAAATAGTGCGACATCGCTACCAGGAATCGGCTGGAGATAGAGCGAGGCAATATCAGAACCAGGAATTAGTGATTTAACTGGAAATGCGGGGGAGCCAAATTTAACCAAGCCAATTTCCATCATCGGATTGATGATGATGATTTTCGCGCCCTTTTCGCGCAACTTAATCAATTCATTCATCAAGCGTGGATGATTGGACGGCGAGTTTGCCCCCGCTAGCACCACGCAATCAGCCTCCTTCAGGCTTTCCAAGCTGACGATAGAGGTTTTCGTCCCAAACATTTCGTCCAGTGCTGTAGTCGAAGGTGCGTGGCACAAATCCGAACAATCCGCCAGATTATTGGAACCCAACGTCCGCATCATCAGTTGCAAGATAAATGCCGCTTCGTTGCAGCCGCGTCCCGAACTATATGAAGCGACACGCTCTGGATCTTTTTGAAATGCAGCCGTCGAGATCGAGTATATCTCTTCCCAAGAAATCCGCTCGTAGTGGGAGTTACCCGCCCTGAGAATAACTGGAAAGCTCAACCGTCCCAATCGATCGGCTTCATAAGATGACAATTGTCGCAATCTAGCGATCGGATTGGTGTCGAAAAAATGTGTCGATACAGGCGGCTGAAGTTCGGCTGAGATTGCCTCGACGCTCTTCATACAGCGTTGGAGCTTTTCGCCTTCTTCGTTAGTAAAGCCCCCTTTTTGTCCGCCCGTCCCCCACGAGCAAGACAGACATGCACTCTTGTGTAATAATGTTTTCCAGAGCTTGGGGCCTTGTGGCGATAGCGTCTGCTCTGCCCAATACTTGATTACAGGCAACCCCCCACCGATTGCTGGGGTATCCTCATTGGTTTCATTAAAGGGCGGTTTAGGCTGTGGGTTAGTTTCCATGCGATCGCACAATGAGGTAGGTTATTTGCCTAAAGTAGCATAAATTTTTAGAGGTTTAAGTCTACCACTAGACAGATTTTGACGATAGGATCGATCCAAATAAAAGCGCGAGGAGCGAGAAGATCGTGTATCAATGGCACTTTACTCGCACAGGCGATCGCACTTTACCCACACTATTACTTTTGCATGGTTGGATGGGAAGCTGTGAAGATTATACGGAAATAATCGCGCTATTAAGATCTCGATTTGATTGTATTGCGATCGATCTACCTGGGCATGGTAAAACCAAAGTCATTGATGAGGTGGGCTATGAGTATGTCAATACGGCACTCGGAATTATTCAGTTATTAGCTAGTTTAGAAATAGATCGATGCTCGATCGCGGGTTATTCTTTTGGCGGTAGATTGGCATTATATCTCGCGCTAGAGTTTCCAAATAGGTTCGATCGAGTCATGTTGGAATCTACATCTCCAGGTTTAGCGACTGAAGTTGAGCGACAAGCCCGAATTACTCGCGATCGACAAATTATCGATCGATTAGTTACTGAAGATTTCTCTAGATTTGTGAGTAATTGGTATCAACAATCGATATTTATCGGCATTGACAAACATCCAAATTTCGCCCAGCTAATTCACCGCCGAATTGTCACCAATCAACCTATTAATTTAGCTAAATCTTTGAAATATGCGGGCTTAGGAATGCAGCCTAATTTGGGCGAAATGTTAAAAGTAAATACTAAACCAATATCATTAATTGTGGGAGGACTAGACGATAAATTTGGGGCTATTAATCGAGCGATCGATCGAGATTGCCCAGCTACTACTCTCAAGGTTGTTCCAAATTGCAGTCACAATGTCCATTTTCAAAACCCACAGGCTTGGATTGAACAGTTGACAGTTGACAGTTGACAGCGATTCGTTGCAGTGGGCTTTGCCGAGGGTTGTGCGTGCGATTCTCCTAAGGGAGAGGCTACGCCAACGAGACAGCGAGGTTTTTAGGATGGGGATTTAAGTAGGTACTCCCTTTCCGGCACAAGAGTATAGGGATTCAGCCGCTCAAAAACTTGTCTAGCAAGGATTCGTCACTGATAATCTTATCCCAGGAAGGGAGTAGATGCAATTATTTATAAAATAGATTATGTCTGCAACCTATCTGGTGGGCAGTGCTACGCAATATTTTATATTTAATTACTTACAAACCCAATTATCAATTATCAATTATCAATTATCAATTATCAATTAATTTACTAATAGATATTTAAAATAAGATTAGTCTTCAGGAGAGTACGCTCGAACTGTTGATTCGAGCGGCATTGTCTGAGTAGTTGTCGAGAGCGAAGGTGGTAGTGTTGGATCGGATTGAGCCGAACTATCTACGACTAATGGAACTCCAGTTAATTGACTCCAGATATAGTCACGTTGATTGATAAATAAAATACTTACCAATGTCAGAGACACGCCGCACCATTGGAGTAAATCGAGTGTTTCACCTAAAAATAGACTGCCAAATAATAGTGCGAATACTGGAGTGAGAAAAGTTAAAGAACTGAGACTAGTGAGATTGCCTTGTGCCGCAAAGTAGAAAAATAAACCATAGGCGATCGCGCTACCAAATACGGTAGAGTAGGCTACTGAGATCCAATCAGATCCAGTAAGTGCAGCCCATTGGTTTGACTCTAAATAAAACGAACCGATCGCTAAGGGTATCCCCCCAATAATCATGTGCCAGCCTGTGGCTACTACTGGATCGACATGTTTAGTGATAAATGGAATTAAGATCGTTCCTACCGCCATTGAGAGGGCAGCTAAAAGCATTAACCATTCACCATGATTAAATAGTGCCTCTAGATCGAATTGGCTTGTCAGTGGACTAGCCACAAATTGACTCAACCATTCAACTGGTAAACCAATGCAACTAATCCCCAGTACACCCAAGATTAACCCACAGATGCCAATCGCCCCAATCCGCTCTTTAAATAACCAAGCCGACAGCAGCGCGACAGCTAAAGGTTGCGAGTCAATCATCACTGAACCTAAACCCGCCGTAGTCCGCACCAATCCAGCCGCCAGGAAGCCTTGAAATAACGTGCCATCAACTAGCGCAAACAGCAAGATCCATGCCCATGCTTTCCAGCCTTGCGGTTGAGGACGTTTGATAATCGCCGCCACGATTAAGACTAAAATACCCGCCGGAATCAGTCGGATTGTAGCCATGAATAAAGGAGTAGTGTGAGGCATGACTCCTTTCATCGCTACCATTGCTGTACCCCAGAGGAAAAAGGGCGTGACCAACAAGATCGGTGTTAAGCTGAGTGGAGGTGAGGACTGTTTTGACTGCATGAATACTTAAATTTCGGCTCTTAACAAATTGTATATTTTCCTCAGATTGTTTGCTGCAATTCTCTTTCAGAGAGGCTGTGCCTAACGGCAGGCTATCGCCAACGCCAACGAGCGTTTCTAAATCGAAATAATTACCAGTTATCTTCCCACATACCCCACACTGTATCTATGTTCTGGCCGTTTAACAAGAAAGCTACCAAACAAATTGCGCGGATTGAGATTGCAGGTGCGATCGGTAGTAGTACGCGAAAATCAGTTCTCAAGGCACTTCAAGTAGTTGAAGAACGCAAATATCCGGCTCTACTCCTGCGAATCGATAGCCCTGGTGGTACTGTCGGTGATTCGTACGAGATATATCAGGCACTCCAACGGCTGCAATCAAAAGTCAAAATAGTTGCTAGTTATGGCAATATTTCGGCTTCAGGGGGTGTCTATATCGGCATGGGTGCGCCGAACATCATGGCGAATCCTGGCACCCTCACGGGCAGTATTGGGGTGATTCTGCGCGGCAATAATCTAGAGAAATTGCTCGATCGAGTTGGTGTATCGTTTAAGGTCATCAAATCTGGCCCTTATAAAGATATCTTATCGTTCGATCGCCAGTTAACGCCCCCTGAGGAACAAATCCTCCAAAGTCTCATCGATAGTACTTACGAGCAATTTGTCAATACTGTGGCAGAATCTCGCCATCTCGATCCGGCAACTGTCAGAACTTTTGCCGATGGACGAATTTTTACAGGCGAACAAGCGGTAGAATTTGGAGTGGTCGATCGATTGGGTTCGGAAGAGGATGCTAGACTTTGGCTAGCGGAATTAGCAGATCTAGATCCTCAAAAAGCTAAACTTCAGACGATCGAAGAACGCAAGCCATTGGTGGGTAGAATATTACAAAGTCAAATTCCTGGCTTCACAACAGTAGTATCGACCGCTGATTGGGTACAATTTGAACTAAGCACTAGCGGACAACCCTTATGGTTATATCGTCCCTAGTGACGGTTAATCTTTTAAAATTTTGCGGAGGGCAAAGGCGTGGAATGGTATATGAGGGCAATTCGAGGGGCAACTACAGCGAGTGAAAATACAGAGGCGGCGATTTCGATCGCTGTTACTGAACTTTTACAAGAATTAGAATATCGCAATCGCATCGATCCCGATCGAATCGTCAGTGTCATTTTCACAGCTACCAAAGATCTCGATGCGGTATTTCCCGCCGCCATCGCCCGCCGCATTTATCCCAACTGGCGCGATGTCGCGTTGATGGATGTTCAACAAATGCACGTCGAAGGCAGTCTACCGCGCTGCATTCGGTTCTTAATTCACGCCCATTTACCTATTGGTGCTAAAATTTATCATCCTTATCTGCGCGGGGCGAGTAATTTACGACCCGATCGCAGTTTGGTAAGTTAGTTGATAGTTGATAGTTGATAGTTGATGGTTGATAGCTGATTACATCAAACCTAGATAAGTCCTCATCCGAAGTAGGGGCAATTCATGAATTGCCCCTACTTGGGGGATCAAGGTAATTTTATAACTATCGAACACAGGCTCCCTAATTCCGCTGATTTGCCCGTAATTGCCCACAAGCAGCAGTTGCACCCAAACCTTTGGAATAACGCACACTCACAGCAATATGCTTCTGCTCCAGCACATCAACAAACATCTTGATATCTCTAGGTGTGGGACGATCGTAATCAGCCTCATCGATCGGGTTGTAAGGAATTAGATTAACATGGGTTTGAAAACCACGTAGTTTACTAGCTAACTCATCAGCAAGATCGGGATCGTCATTCACGCCAGCTAAGAGCACATATTCCACACTCAGCCGTCTCCCTGTGATTTGGACATAATCCCGACACTCATCTAGCAGATCGTCAATCGGATAATTAATCGCCGTCGGCACTAATTCAGTGCGAAGTTTTTGGTTGGGTGCGTGGAGACTGACGGCGAGAGTCACTTGTAGTTCGTGCTCGGCGAGTTCATGGATTTTACCAGGAATTCCGACTGTCGAGACGGTGATCGATCGCTGCGAAATCCCCACATCTTTATTAAGGGAGTTAACCGCTTTCACCACATTGTCTAAATTAGCCAATGGCTCACCCATCCCCATAAACACTACATGACTGACACGCTCCTGAAAATCTTCCTGTACAGTCAGCACTTGATCGATAATTTCGTGGGGATAAAGATGACGTATAAATCCCCCCTTCCCAGTCGCGCAAAAAGTACAAGCCATCGCACAACCAACCTGAGAAGAAACGCAGACAGTCAACCGATGCGCCGAAGGAATCCCGACAGCCTCGATGATTTGCCCATCTTGAAGTTTGAGGAGGTACTTAACTGTACCATCGTTAGAGACCGCCCTGTGATGAATCGTCGATCGACCGATCGGTGTCTCTTTGACTGATTCCCGCCACTGCTTGGAAAACACGGTAATATCAGCTAGAGATTTGGCTCCCTGCTCGTAGATCCATTGATATAATTGTTTCCCCCGATACGCTGGCTGACCTTGTTCCTGCACCCAGGCGGTCAATTCTGCTAAACTCAAGCCGAGTAGTGGGGTAATCGTGCTTTGAGTGGTGGAATCTAAAGTAATGACAGACATGGTTGTGAGAGTTATGATGGCTGGAGTGAGCGAATTGGTTTAGGGGGCAATTATAGAATTATTGTCCACCGTGGGCGCGTTCAAGATCGGATTAGTCCCGCTGTTTCTAGCTCGAAAGACTATTCTAACCGAACGGCTTCTGGTATGTTAGTGCGATCGAACCTCGTGGTAAATCCCGATCTTTTAGCGATTTGTGCCTACAACTCATCTTATAACATTTCTTCTCAAGATAAAGTGTAAACAGTTGACAGTTGACAGTTGACAGTTGGCAGCAAAATTGTTGCTAGGGAGATTTAAAACTCCCTAGCAACAACTATCACACCCTCAGGCTGTCAGCTTTAAATCCCAAAGCCATAGCTTCTGCTGTTTACTAAATTAACGCCCTTTCCTCACCCCTAATATCTAACCCCTAATCCCTAATCCCTATATGGCTAGATCGATCGAGCAAGTAGAACAAGATTTGACTCAACTTAGAACGACTAGTAGTCAACTAGGCGAAGAACTCACCGCTGCTTACAAAAGCTACTTTATCAGCTTTGCCCCAACACTCAAGCAACAGTCAATTCAAAGTTGTTATTATTTATGTACGACTTGTTATCCAGAAGCTTTCTTAAAATTAAATTATAATCAGCGAGCGCAACTACTCAAAACATTGCAGCGAGTGATTCGTAATGTAATTGGAGATTTGGTAATTCACATCGAACCGTCTTCTCAAGCTAGCAATGATGATGAGCCAACAGGTGCATTAACCTCTATCCCGATTATGCCGACTGATTGGTTTGCAACTCCCTCATCTCTATCAACTTGGCAAAAAAATCTAGAGGAGGAGTTAAGCCATAGTTTGAAAGAGATTTCTTATAAAGTTAATCTGCTCTTACAACAAGCGCAAGTTATGCCTCCAGCTATTCCTAAACCAATCTTGGAGGCAAGTCCCGAAGCCGATCGACAAGGCGAAAGTACGGGTAGTATTGCTAATGTATTGAGTATATTAATCGAGCAAGAGAGTACTCAAGAACAGCAGCTAGAGAATGCTCCAAAGGAGATTCGCCAACGAGACGATCTCCCCCAAATTATCCAAATCCATAGTCTCTATCTCCGCTTAACAGAAATTGAATTTGCAGATGTTACGGTATTGAGCCTCCGCAAAAATCTCGATCGATTGGGTACTAAAATCCATCTCTTACGGCGTGAATATCTTCAGAAGCAACAGGAACTAAAAATCGCCGAAGCAGAGTCAGCTTGGCGAAATAGTTGGTTTGAATCCCCCTAAATGGTCTAGAATAAGTGACTTTAAATTATTTGTTTTAAATAAATACATGTATTTAAATTCCCATCCTAATCACCCAATTATCAATTATCAATTATCAATTAATATCAGATGTCCGACGAGCCAGATTGGTTGAGAATTCAAAAAGCTTTAGCGATCGAAGCGCAGTATGGTTATACCGATTTAGTCGGACAACAATACCGCTTCGGTGAGTTTTTGTGTTTGAGTTTCGGACAACCACCGACATATGTGAGTTTTCAAGATCGCCAGCATTGGCGGGAATTGGCTTTTGAATTTGCCAAGTATCACGATCTGACATTAATCGATCGAAAGTTATTAATTACTAAAGCCAGTCAGTTTTTAACAATCGCCGAACAAGTTGCAGCTCATAAAACTAGTCAGCCAGTGACACCGACAGTAAGTGAATCACGTCCTCAGCTTACTCCGAGCAAATCGTTATCGACTCCCAAAATTGCTCCAGCGACAATTCCCACAATTCCCAGCGATACTAATTTAACACTCGATCGATATCTCCGAGAAATTCCCCAAATCGGTACGCGAAAAGCTGAAGTTCTCAGTAGATTAGGGCTATTGACTGTCAAAGATGTTTTATATTACTATCCTCGCGATCACATTGACTATGCTAAACAGATAAATATCATTGAGTTAGAGCCAGGTACGACGGTAACTCTGGTGGGCATAGTTAGAAAGATTAACTTCTTTACTAGTCCTAAAAACAAAAAACTTAATGTCTTAGAAATCACTATCAAAGATGAAACCGGACAACTAAAAATTAGCCGCTTTTATGCCGGAACTCGTTATAGTAATCGTGGTTGGCAAGAATCATTAAAACGTAAATATCCGATCGGTGCTTGGATTGCGGCATCGGGATTGGTTAAACAGGGCAAATATGGGATCAATTTAGATAACCCCGAACTGGAAGTATTGGGTGATGGAGACACGAGTATTTCCTCACTCAAAATCGGGCGAGTATTGCCAGTTTATCCCCTGATCGAAGGAGTATCTGCGGATGTGGTACGAGCAGTTGTGGTGATGGTGCTACCTGCTGCGGGACTACTAAAAGATCCGCTCCCCAAAGTAGTGCGCGAACAGTATGGATTGATGGAATTAGCTACAGCGATTCAGAATATCCATTTTCCCGAAGATAGCGACACCAAAGAAGCCGCACGGCGCAGATTAATTTTCGATGAATTTTTCTATCTCCAATTAGGCTTTCTACAACGCCGTCATTTGCTCCGTCAGATTCATACTCAAGCAATCATTAAACCGACAGGAGTATTAATCGATCGATTTAGAGAAATTTTACCCTTCCAACTCACCAATGCTCAACAGCGGGTAGTCAGTGAAATCCTCGAAGATCTCCAACAAACCGCACCGATGAATCGGCTAGTACAGGGTGATGTCGGTTCGGGGAAAACGGTAGTTGCAGTGATGGCAATTCTCGCCGCAATTCAATCAGGGTATCAGACAGCGTTGATGGCTCCGACAGAAGTACTCGCCGAGCAACATTATCGCAAGTTAGTCGGCTGGTTTAACCTCCTCCATCTACCCGTCGAACTCCTAACTGGTTCTACCAAAATTGCCAAACGCCGCCAAATCTACAGCGAACTGGAGACAGGAGAACTCTCGATCGCCGTCGGCACTCATGCTTTAATTCAAGATAAGGTAAACTTCCGCAACCTCGGCTTAGTCGTCATCGACGAACAACATCGGTTCGGGGTATTTCAGCGTGCTAAATTGCAGCAAAAAGGCTCCCAGCCCCACGTCCTGACGATGACTGCTACACCCATCCCCCGCACCCTCGCCCTCACCCTCCACGGCGATCTAGATGTCAGCCAGATCGATGAATTACCCGCTGGAAGACAGCCGATTCAGACGAACGCCGTCAACAGTCGCCAACGCGCTCAAGTCTACGAACTGATGAATCGAGAAATCGCGCAGGGGCGACAGGTATACGTCGTGCTACCTCTAGTCGAAGAGTCCGAAAAACTCGATCTCCGCGCCGCGACAGAGGAACACGAGCGGTTAGCCACTGAGGTATTTCCTCAATATCAAGTAGGGTTGCTACACGGGCGGATGAGTTCGGCGGATAAGGATGCTGCACTAGGTGCATTTCGCGATAACGTCACCCAAATCATCGTCTCCACCACCGTCATCGAAGTCGGCGTAGATGTCCCCAATGCGACAGTAATGTTGATTGAAAACGCCGAACGCTTTGGCTTGTCGCAACTCCACCAATTACGCGGACGTGTCGGACGGGGCGAACATCGTTCCTACTGTCTGCTGATGAGTGGGAGTAGTTCTAGTAATGCCAAGCAACGTCTACAGGTGCTAGAACAGTCACAAGATGGATTTTGGATCTCGGAGATGGATATGCAGCTACGCGGCCCTGGACAGGTTTTAGGCACCCGCCAGTCAGGGATGGCGGATTTTGCCTTAGCTAGTCTAGCAGAAGATGGCGAAGTGTTGACGATCGCGCGTGATGCAGCGGAGAAAGTCATCTTACAAGATAACGATCTGAGTCAATCCCCACGATTGAAAGCTGAGTTAGATTATCGCTTTCAGAAACTCATGGGCGGAAGTATCTTAACTTAATCGATCGATAATGGCGAATTACCGACTAACTAGATAAAATTAAGTATATAAGGACGATCGAGTTAATGCCATCAATAATATTTTCGTTAAAGTTTTAGTTGATGTAGGGTGCGTTAGGCTCAAGCCGTAACACACCAGTATTTAATACCAGGAATCTGATTTATGATCGCTATAGAGTTAATGCCATCAATAATATTTTTGTTAAATTTTTAGTAAAAAAACTTAGGAGTTGAACGATGACAATAAATATTACTCTTCCAGAAGCCAATAGTAAATTTCTAGAACTGATTGAGCAAATCAAAACTGGAGAAGAAGTTTTAATCTCTGAAGCAGGTATTATTATTGCGCGAATTAGCCCAATATCTAACTCTCAACTACCTCGCGTTCCTGGTCAAGATAAAGGACGTGTAATTATTTCGCCTGATTTTAACGATCCTTTACCATCAGATATTTTAGAAAGCTTCTTGAATCCTTCTGAACCACAGCTATGAATGCTTTACTAGATACTCACGCATTTATATGGTGGGTTACTGATGCTCCGCAATTATCTACAACTGCAAAGGATTTTATTGCTAGCCCGAATAACCAAATATTTTTCAGTGTGGCTGGTGCTTGGGAAATTATTATTAAAGTTGGCACAGGTAAGCTGAATATTCCTGAAGAACCAGATCCTTACATTACATCCAGATTAACTGACAATAGATTTGAAGTTTTGGAGATTGAATTAGCTCATGTACTACAAGTAGCCAAATTACCAGATTTGCATCGCGACCCATTCGATAGGATTATTATCGCCCAGAGCCAAGTAACGGGGATGCCTATTTTAACGATCGATCGTCTAATCGTCCAGTATGATGTTGATGTGGTTTGGTAGTAAAAGCAGATGATTCTTAGACATTAATACCACAAAAACGATCGACTATTTCAAACTTTATCATCGTTATCAGATGAATTAACTTTAGTAGCCATGAATGTTATTTAATCGAAATCTAGGGAGTTATTCAGATGATAGATATAAATAAATCAAAGGAAATTCTAGAGAATTATTTTGCAACTGTGACTCGCGATCGGTTTGCCAAGGATTTGGAGAAGTATTGTCCAGAGTTAGTTGAAGCAGAATTAGCTAACCTAGAGCCAGAAACATCTAAAAATACAGAGCTTTACCTGCAAGCAAAGCAAGAGAGTAAATTAGAGATTGCTCCTAAACTTTTGAAAAAAGGACTAAGTATTCACGAAGTAGCTGCAATCCTAGAATTGGATATATCCCTCTTGTGTCACTCTCCAGAGAGCATAATCCCAAACCCTTGCTGCATAAGCTTTTATCAAAAATCTCCGCGATTGAGCTATCGATCCCTAAATAAAGCTTCAAAACTTTTTGACATAAGGCTTGTAGCGATCGCCTTCGATTTTTAGTTAAGGAGAGTGACAGAAGAGGGATATAGCAGTAGCCAAGACCATTAGGACGTTTTTAATTAGTCCGCGTAGGCAGGCTTTTGCCGCTCGCGGCAACAACCGGACTTTGCATTATTAGCGGCGATTTCAATCGCTGTTTTGTCCTAATAGCCTTGGCGATTGCTATACATCTTATCGTCAAATAATCGATCGCAAATTTATAGCGATTCTAAATCAGATCCCTGTCGGACATTGATGCGTTACGGCTTTCGCCTAACACACCCTACATCAACCTAGTTGTTAACTTAGGATTGCTATAGATGGAAGATTATTTTCAACATGAAAAGCGTTATTCATTGCACTGCATTTAGATGCCCAAAAAACTTTTTTAGCACGATATTCATAAAAAAAGGTGAGCATTGCCCACCTTTGAAGTAATTTAAACTACTAAGGAATCATTCCCATTCGATCGTGCCAGGTGGCTTGGAAGTGATGTCATAAACTACCCGATTGACACCTTTTACTTCATTCACAATTCGGTTAGAAACTATCTCTAGAAACTCATACGGCACCTTCGACCAATCAGCGGTCATGCCATCTTCACTAGATACACAACGCAAGACGATCGGATGTGCATAGGTACGTTGGTCGCCCATGACACCGACGCTATTTACATCTGCTAATAGGACGGCAAATGCTTGCCAGAGCTGGTCGTAAAGTCCTTGTTTATTAACTTCCTGACGGACGATTAGATCGGCATCACGGAGGATATTTAGCCGCTCTGCGGTGACTTCGCCGATCACCCGAATTGCTAAACCTGGGCCAGGGAAAGGTTGACGTTTGACGATTTCTTCGGGTAAACCAATCGAGCGTCCCACTTTTCGCACTTCATCTTTAAATAATTTGCGTAAGGGTTCGACGAGTTTAAATTGTAAATCCTTTGGTAAGCCACCGACGTTGTGATGGCTCTTAATTTTAACCGCTACTCGTTCGCCACTTTGGGGATCGACATTGGTATCTGCGGACTCAATTACGTCTGGATATAATGTCCCCTGAGCAAGATAGTCAAATGGCCCCAATCGTTTTGATTCTGACTCAAATACCCGAATAAATTCAGTCCCAATTATTTTGCGTTTTGTTTCAGGATCGGTGACTCCAGCGATCGCATTGATGAATCTTTCACGCGCCATTACATATTCAACTTTAATATGAAACTGGTCTTTAAATAGGGCAACAAGGCGTTCTGGTTCGAGCTTCCGCATGAAACCTTGATCGATGAACATACAAGTCAATTGGTCGCCGATCGCGCGGTGCAACAAGAATGCTAGAGTCGAAGAATCGACACCGCCAGACAATGCGAGTAATACTTTTTTGTCGCCTACTCTCGCTCGGACGCTCTGAATCGCCTCTTCTACAAATGCTTCAGTCGTCCAAGTTGGCTGACAACCACAAATATGATAGACAAAGTTGCGAATTAGGGCGAATCCACCGATCGAATGCACTACTTCAGGGTGAAATTGCACCCCATATAGTTTCCGCTGATGGTTGGCGACCGCCGCGCATGGGGTATTCTCTGTATGGGCGAGTAGCTCGAATCCGGCTGGTAGCCGTTCGCACGAGTCACCATGACTCATCCACATTGTCGTACCTTGCTCGACATTTGTGAGCAGATCGGTAGGATTATCGATCGCTAGTTCGGCTTTACCATACTCGGCTTTTTTGGCTTTGATGACTTCACCACCGAGCTGCTGCACCATGAGCTGCATCCCATAACAGACACCCAAGACTGGAATACCGAGATTCCAGATTTCGGGGTCGCACTGGGGCGCGCGATCGTCATAGACTGAGCTAGGGCCTCCAGATAGGATGATTCCCTTGGGATTTAATAATCTCAATTGCGCGGCAGTAGTACGATAAGAGATCACTTCGGAATAAACTTGAGTCTCACGAATTCTGCGCGCAATCAGTTCGGAATACTGGGAGCCGAAGTCCAGAATAACGACCATTTGATGGTTTAATTTTACTTCTTCCAATGTACTATCTGTAGGCTGAAGATCTGTTGAACTAGTTTCGGTTTGTGTAACCACTGCGGACTCCCTTGAAGTTGATACGTGTAGATGCCGGAATCTCCCACCGTCTGGATTAGGGATGAGCAAATCTGAGATTAAAGAGCGATCTTAAATAAGACTTATAGCGATCGATTGAAAAGATTTATATTCGATCGACCTTAGCACAATTGGGTCAAAAATGTTGCACCAGTTGGGCTAGTTGCAATAACTTGCCGCGCCCGATCGAATAATACAGAACCGACACTTACAGATTGCTGACTCTGGCTGTAAATATATGTTTGCGATCGAGTATCAATTCGAGCGGTCAGATATCCATAAAGTTGTACTACCCAATTGCTGCCTTCAACGGTATCGATCTCGCGCAGGTATTTGAGGACATCCTCTGCTGTCTCAAGCTCGAATAGCCCTACTAACTGAGCTGCGGGTAGCCCCATTCGAGCGGCGGCGGCGCTCAAAATTTCCAATCTCCCGTCGGCTAAATGATGGTGAGTGTGAAAAATTCCCCCCGCTAATTTTATTAACTTGCCATGATAGCCAAATAATAATAATTTCGGTACGCCCAATCCTCCCGCCTCTGCTAATAATGGCCCCAACCAGTTAGCTGTTTTAATAATCCGATCGCGATTGATTCCCATTCTCTGAGCTAAATCTAGCCCATTTTCACCTATACAAAAAACTAGCGGTAATTCAGCAGGCTCGATCGATTGCTGTTGTCCCTCTCTCCCCGCGTCCCCGCGCCCCCATTTAGATCGTAACTCAGTCAGGCACACATCCAACTGTCCTGGCGCACTCAATGGTTGAGAAATACCTGTAGTTCCCAGCAATGAAAGTCCTTCCACTATCCCAAACGCGGCATTAGATGTCCGAGTTGCGAGGATTCTGCCTTCTGGTAAAATAATCGTCACCTGGATTTTTTGTTCCAGTGTCAGCAATGGGGCTAGATTTGCCTGTAATAGCTGTTTAGCATAATTGTATATGGCGGGTAGATTGTCTCGATTCGATTGCTTGCCGACCCCTTCACCCCCCAGTAGGGCGATCTTTTCTACTTGGGTGGGATCTGCCCACTCGACTACCGCCCAGATCGGGGTATCGCGAGTCAGATCTAAATTATCACCAGGATCGCTCAGAGTAATGCCGAGAGCCATTCCAGCTTGAACTAAGGCAACTTGATCGATCGAGATTTCTACCTGCTGTGGTGGGGTAATCAAGTCTACAGTGACAACCGATATCTGGTGGCTAGTATTTTGCAAGCAGCGTAATGCCGCGATCGCGCTTGCAGTAGCAAAGACAGGTAGAGTATAACCAGAACGCATAATTTCTAACAACGTTAGGGCATCGAACAGAGCTAAATTAGCCGCTGTCGATCGTCAAGCCAATGATAAGGCAATTAGTTGATTCGATCGACTGCCGTCTCGATTTATTTATCCCCGATCTGTACCTGCAAATTGCATTTCGATCTGCTGGAGTTGAGGTTGATAGATAGCTAAATCGAACCAGAAGGTAGTTCCCACACCTACAGCACTAATAATATGAACTTGACTGTGATGTTTCTCGATGATATTTTGGACGATCGACAGTCCTAAACCAGTTCCTTCTAGTGTATGGACGCGGTTCTCTACTCTAAAGAATCGATCGAAAATTGCCTGTCTATCTTCAGGATCGATGCCAATTCCGGTATCGATGACTTCGACTCGAACTACAGCAGAGGTAATATCGTCTCCCTCCTCAGGGGTCTGTAACACCTGACGGGCGCGAATTGTGACTTTTCCATCCGCTTTGGTGAATTTCAGGGCATTACCAACCAGATTTGCCAGCACCTGGAGGATCAAATCATAGTTGCCCAAGACTGATGGTAGTTCGGGTGCGATATCTTGACAGATTTCGATGCCTTTATCTCTGGCATTAAGTTGATAAGTCCGTAGGGTTTGTTCGATCGATCGATCTAGTTCGACTGCATCAAATAAATAGGTATGAGAGGATTCTAGTTTCGATAAATCCAGAACATCATTAACTAATCTCGTCAGCCTGTCTGTTTCCCGATTAGCAGTATCGAGAAATTCACTCCGTTCTTCTTTGGTTAATTCATCTCCATATTCATGTAAGGTTTCGATGAATGATTTGATATTAAATAATGGGGTGCGTAGCTCGTGAGATACATTGCTAATAAATTGACTTTTAGCTTCATTGAGTTCTACTTCGCGAGTGATATCTTGAACTGTCATCGCGATTGCGCGAACATTTTCTTTAACAGGATCGAGAACGTTAGTAATTAAAATTCTTACCGTACGTTGGGCGGGATGATTGATAGCGATCCGAAATTCTTCACCATCTAACTTACCCGCTGCAACTTGATACAAGGGACGAGTAAGTTCGGCAGAAACGCTAGCAGGTAAAACGTGTAAGACGTTAGTACCATCTAAGTCGAGATGATCCCACCCAAAAAAGCGACGAGCATTGGGATTGGCTAAGACGATATTTAGATTATTATCGATTAATACAGCCCCATCCGCGATCGTCGTAACGAGGGTTTCTAATTTGGCTTTTTCTGCGGTTAGTTCGTCGATATTTTGTTCTTCAAATATCTCTAACTTTTCAGCCATTTCATTAAAACTACCGATCAATTCCCCCAATTCACCACCGAGCGGTAGATCGATCCGCTGCTTGAAATTTCCGGCGGCAATATTTTTGACACCAGAGAGTAATTCTTTAATCGGTTTAGTAATCTGGAGGGCATTAAATACCGCGCCCAAAATCACCATTACCCAAATCGATACAAATACGGCGATCGTCACATCTCTGGTCAATCCACTGGACGCAACTACGGTAGGATTAGGATTGATGCCGATCGCGAGTGTCCCCAGGAATCTGCCTTCATGTTCGATCGGTACGAATACATCTGTGACGATCCCTTCTGGAGTCTGATGTTGACGCACCAATGGTAGATCGCGATTCCGATTACCTTCGGGTAAGTTGATCCGCCGCTCGATGGTTAGTGAGTTTTGGACTTCCGACTCCGAAAAGGGAATCCCCAGCCGAACATTACCAGCGTCATCAGCATAGAGAATGTAGCGCAGACTCGACGTACTATGATAAAACCGATTGGAGAATCGCGCGACTGAAGTGAGATCGTTTTCAGCTAATTGCGGTGTAATATTTGCCGCTAGAAGTAATCCCAAATCGCGCCCGAATCGCGTATCATTGAGCCGCGCATCTGCTTGAATGGTATTTACCGCCCAAAAGGTTAAGCCACTAACAATCAGCGACACCACCAAGGTGGCTGCTCCCATCAGTTTGGTTTGGAGTGTGAACTCCATCCACCAATGGCGAATAATGTCGCGCAATTTGTCGAACATGGCTAGCATGAATGGGATAGGGGGTGATGAATAAATTGTGTAACTAGAAATACTGTTCAGATTCAGCACTCTGAACCTGTATTCATGCAGCTACAGATATGAGGCGGTATCCACCTTCACTATAACAGCGATCGTTCGGATGACTGTAGGATTGGACACGATCTACCATTTGTAATAGCCTCCCATCTTCTCAACTGTAATGTCGCTGGGTTCTATAAAATGCCTACGATTAAAATCGTGGCCCATGTTGCAAAGTCCGCCGAAGCTGTACTAATATTTCAGTCCGCGAAGGCGGACTTTGTACCCTGAGGAGCGGTTTCTAACCGCTTAGGGTATGGGTAGCAACTTGGGTTAATTACGTCTTGGGCGTAAGCTTGGCTCGATCGAATCGACTCTCAGATCGATCGCCTGCCGAATATCCGCTGGTACACTAGTAAAAAAATTGTAGCCAGTTAACTTTTCTACCGCTTGAACCGAAGTGCGATATTGCTGCCAAGGCTCATATTTTATGCCTTGCTTGTTTGGCATAATTACCGCGATTGTCCGGGTATTTTTATCAACTCCAGCTACCCCAGCATTGGGTTTATCCAACACTAAAATTACTTTCCACGTTACTGCTGGTACGATGACTTTACCCTGTCCTACTGTCGCTTTTAGACCGTTTCTACCAATACCCCCCTGTCCGTGTCCGCCGGAGATAATGTATAGTTCTTTCCCAGATCTCACCAATTCGCGCGAGTAGTTTTCTAACTGCACCCACGGCCCCTGATTATTATCCGGCGATTGTGGGATAATATTGGTCATTAAAAAGGTCTGAATATTATCGGCTGGAGAACGACTGCGGTCTTCGGAATTTGTCATGTGACCGCGATCGAATCCACTACCAGTATAATCTGAAGGCTTGACACGCTCCCAACCTGCGGGTAACTCATCATCTGGTGCAAATTTCCCCACGCGACGAGCATCGCCCAACCATGACGCATTCAGCTCCCAAGATACCCAATTTGGTATCCCTTTATTTTTAGAATACGACAGGGCATACTGGGGACGAACGATCAGATAATTCTCGGAATTACCAGGGGAACTAGTTGCTTGAGATGGGTTCCCCATCAACAGGTTGATGTTCCCTTTAGTTTCTCCTCCCGATGGGATGTCGGGATTACGACAGGCAACGACACTAATTGCGATCGTCAAAATCAGGAGGTAAACTAATTTTCGCACAGTTGTCATTTAGATGGATGCGAGGGGATTAAGAATTTTCACCCTCAGCCGATCGAGGTGAATCATTATGATACAGTGCATCCAGTCTCGCGCGAGCATCCTCGACACTGATTGACTTCATGATCAGGAGCGGTTCGGTGGTAACATTACCTAGATCGTCTAACAATTCAGGGTGAGGCACTGTACCTGCACGATAGCTGTAGCCTTGAAAATTTGGGTTTACCGCCCTTGGCTGTGACGCATCCATGCTAAACCCGATTAAACTGCGGATCAGATTGCCGATCGCTAGAAACGCTAAAATAGTGAAGGCGATTAGATAAATTATTTGTAACATGTCACTGTCCTACACGATGAGCCAGGGATAGAAGTAGTAAATAGAAATTGAAAGATGTCTGGCAGTACGATGTCACCATTTTGGTTAACGACGTGTGCACAGATAGCTCAAAGATGTTAATCGAGCTTTTATGAGAAATTCACAGTAGATGGGGTAATCCCTACTCTTCTATCTTAGACTGTTCCGACTGTCTTAACTGCATCGACACATGCCAACATTCTGTGACGATTTGATGCCAACCCACCATCTGACTTGGTTCGATCCCCGCTTGTCCGCCCACCGCGCTAAATAACATTTTAGCAACACTTACCTCTTGCTGCGCTCGATCGACCCGTGCCAATAACTCAGCTTGAGCATCGGGACTCATAAAAGCAATCTGTTCGCGCTCTAATAATTCTTTCGAGCGACTAAACCAGTATTCAAAGTCTACAAGCAAAGGCTGGAGAATGGTTTGGAGCAATTCTTGCTCTGATGGCTGAGATTTGGACATGGGGTAAAAATAGATTGTTGTTATGTGTCTCCATTGTAATGGTTTTTTTACAATTCTTAATGAAAAAATTTAGAATTAGTGGCTAGTACTGGACGGCTGGGTATTCTGAAGATAATCAACAGTAAAACTTTGACTTTTGGACTCGATCGACGGTATAATAGTACCTATGCACCAAGCTTTTGCTAGTTAAACTAAGGCAAGTCAATCTCAATTCCCCCTGTTCATAGAGGCATTAATGGCAACCCAAATTACAAATAGCCCAGACAGACAGAAAGCCCTCAGTTTAGTCCTCAACCAGATCGAAAAATCTTTTGGGAAAGGGGCAATCATGCGTCTTGGTGATGCTACCCGAATGCGGGTGGAAACCATTTCGAGTGGCGCAATGACCCTGGACATCGCACTGGGCGGCGGCTTACCCAAAGGTCGAGTCATTGAAATTTATGGCCCTGAAAGTTCGGGTAAAACCACTCTTGCACTCCATGCTATTTCAGAAATTCAAAAAGCGGGCGGAGTAGCTGCATTTGTTGATGCCGAACACGCTCTAGATCCTACCTACTCTGCGGCACTAGGCGTAGATATCAACAATCTCCTCGTCTCGCAACCAGACTCTGGTGAAGCCGCCCTAGAAATTGTCGATCAATTAGTTCGCTCTGCTGCTGTCGATATCGTCGTGATTGACTCCGTAGCCGCACTCGTACCCCGCGCCGAAATCGAAGGCGATATGGGTGACTCACACATGGGACTACAAGCGCGGTTGATGAGCCAAGCCCTGCGAAAGATTACTGGGAGTATTTCCAAATCTGGTTGTACGGTGATCTTTATCAACCAACTGCGTCAGAAAATCGGGGTTGTTTATGGTAGCCCTGAAACAACTACTGGTGGTACCGCGCTCAAATTTTACGCATCCGTCCGCCTGGATATTCGCCGGATTCAGACTCTCAAGCGCGCCAATGATGGCGAATATGGTAATCGAGTCAAAGTCAAAGTTGCTAAAAATAAAGTCGCACCACCTTTCCGCATTGCTGAGTTCGACATCATCTTTGGGAAAGGTATCTCTACTGTCGGTTGCTTGGTAGATCTGGCTGAAGAAACTGGGATCATCACCCGCCGTGGTGCTTGGTACAGCTATGAGGGTGACAATCTCGCTCAAGGACGCGATAACACTGTCAAGTACATGGAGGAGAATGCGGAGTTTGTCGCTAAAGTTCAGAAGCAGGTGCTCGATAAACTGAGCACTGGCGTACCCGTCTCGGCGAATACGCTCAAACAAGCTGAGGAAGAAGAAGAAGACGATACCGATACCGAAGAATAAGTCTAAAATAAATAAATGGCAGGGGCAATTCATGTGTCCCTGCCATTCTTTTACCGCTCGAATTTGTACCTGTAATCGCGATCGATTGTCCGCATGACTCAATCCCTATCCCCGCTAGATTTACCGACCTTCTGGGCACCTGTAGATGTCTCTTGTGCTGCCTTTGTAGCTGCTAATGCGGTGGTAATTGGACACGTCTCGATCGAGTCGGGCGCAAGTATCTGGTACGGTGCGGTAGTGCGGGGCGATGTCGAACGAATTGAGATTGGAACTTGTACAAATATTCAGGATGGGGCGATTATTCACGGCGATCCTGGACAACCGACTATTTTAGAGAGTTATGTCACTGTCGGACATCGAGCAGTAATTCATGCTGCGTATATCGAAACAGGCTGCTTAATCGGGATTGGGGCGATCGTGTTGGATGGCGTTCGGGTGGGTAGTGGTAGTATCATCGGTGCGGGTTGTGTGGTAACTAAGGATGTACCGCCGCATTCTTTGATGGTGGGAGTACCTGCGAAATGTCTGCGCCAAGTAGATGCGACAGAAGCTCAGGGATTGATTCTCCATGCTAAAAAGTACGTGCAGCTAGCTCTCGTACACGCTGGTAAAGGTACAGATTTAGGTTTTATTAGTTTGGATGGCTGCGTTGCCAAGTCTGATGATTGAATAAATTAAATTCTGTTGAAGCGCAAAAACTACCACAATAAGATTTTATAAGTTAGCGATTCTTTTTAGAGATTATGGATTGTTTTATCGCTCTAACCTAGTAAACGTTAAATCATTATTGTTTAGCTATGCGCTGGTTTATGTCACTAACTCTTTTACTAAGATATAAGGTTGAACGATCGTGGCTTGAAACCTCTGGTTGGGATTAGTATTCCAGCGGTTGAGAATTTCAGGAGATGGTTTGACTAGTAGTTGTTCGCCAATCCAATGTTGAACTGATTGAGTATTGTCACTAGCGATCGCTACAGCGACATCTAAGAGATCGAGTTCGGGAACGACTAAAAGCACTACATCCTTCTGAATGTGTGGCTTCAACCATTCTAATTCAGCCTCATCAACGAGTTCGGCTAGTTGTTCCCGTAGAATATTGTTCATGTGTGCGATCGTGGGTGATGTTTTTTAATAATTATAACAATAAAATGTCAGGGCAATTCTTGAATTAATCCCACATTTTATGACTATCTACCTAGAGCGTGTAACTCATTAATTTTGGTTGTACATAGATCGGTAACTCGATCGAGTTCCGATCTTTTAGTTGCTGTCGGCGGGGGAATTAGTTCGCCAATTCTAATTGTAATCGGCGTAGATTGAGGGAATATTTTGCCCTTTTGTTCGAGCAAATGAGTACCCCATAGACTGACAGGAAGTAAGGGTACCTGCGCTTTAGCGGCAATTAGAGCCGCACCTGGTTTCGGATCGACGACTCTACCATCAGGTGTGCGCGTACCAGACAAGAAAATTCCGACACCCCAGCCATTCTCAAGATAAGCTAATGCTGCTTTAATTGTCGTGCGATCGACTGCACCCCGTTTGACGGGATATGCACCATACAACTTAATTGCATTTTTCAATATTGGCACTTCAAACAGTTCTTCTTTTGCCATATATGCTACCGGACGCAATACAGCAGCCGATAATAGTGGCGGATCGAAATTACTACCATGATTGCTCACTACCACAAATCCGCCCGATTTCGGGATATGCTCGGTACCTTCTACTTTTCCTTGGAGATACAGGTAAAATAATGGGTTAATTATCGGTTGCTTGAAAGCATGATAAAGAGCGAGGCTAATCAATGGTTCGCGAGATCTGGACATGGAAATCAGTTGACAGTTGATAGTTGATAGTTGACAGTCAAATTCCAGACAAACACTGAGCTATTGTCGCAGTGCGGCTCGAATTTATTACAAGCCCATTTGGTTTTTGGGTGGTTTGTAGTTAGTCGGCGATCGATCGTTGTACTAATGCGGATATCTGAGGACGATCGTAGATCGAGGGTACCCTCGATCTATACTAGATAAAGTAGGCTCCGCTTGTTTAGATCGACAGACCTAATTTCAATCCCATCAGCGCGTGCACGACCATTAACACCAAAATCGTGCTACCAAAATAGGCATGAACTTTACGTAGTTCTGGTTTGTTACCACCGAAACCCGTAAAAGAGATGAGGCTATTTAGTGCCAGGAAAGTTAGGACGATTGTGCCTGTCAAAAAGTGCGGACTCGCCATCACCGCGTGTTTTTGGATGACTAAAGACAATATCCCTCCAGTTGCACCAATCGCCATAAAGGCAAACATCGCTGGCATTACCTGCCGATGCTTGGTCTTATTTTCGATCGCCACCTGAGGCTCGCTAGCTGTCAATATTCTTCCTTTCCAGCCAGTATAGGCACCATATCCACCCATTGCAAACATCACGATACTCATAAAGAAGGGATGTCCCCAATGAGTTAACGCTTCAGGCAGGTTGAGCGCGCGAAATTGACTCGCGATCGGTTCTAATAATTGTGTTAAATTTTCACCCATGATCCCCGTACTACTCTCTAAAGTTGTGTCGATCGCTATTGTACAGGAGGGGATATGGGATCGGGAATAAGGGACTACCTACCATTGACTATTCCCGCTCCCCTAATTCAATCCTTCCATCACCCATGTAACATAGGTACCAATCGGACTCCAGAGTAAATAAGGTAGTAAGAGAATCATTGCCGTACTCGAAATCGGAAATACCAATACTGCCAGAATTACCCCTAAGATCCATCCTGACGCACCAACGATCGTGCCGACTCTGAGACTCCGAAACCAGAACATTGAGGGTGTGTAGAGCATAATTGCCACCTCTAGGAGCAGATATAATGCCATCAATCCCCAAGGTGGGTTATTAATTGGGGCTGATTCCCAGGTATTATAAGCCGACCATCCGCCACAGATAAACACTACCATCCAAATTACTGGAATCAGCCCCTCAAATGTCAGCCACTCGGGGCGACGTTGGCGATTAAACCAGCGATTTCCTTCAGGCGTATTTAATCGCAGCAGCCCGAATGCCACAAATCCCGCCACGATGCAAATTACCAGCCAGGATTTAATCATTAGGGGATAAAGTATGGGGAATAGTCAATAACTATGCGCTGTCAACTGCTTGCAATGAGCGTAGCCAAAGTGTCAACTCCCTTTCAATATCTCTCTGACTCGCATTAAAGTCAAGCCGAGCTGATTTTTGCCTGTGCCATCTTTACCACAGCCCCAGTAGTAATCATTGGGGGCGTTTTCGACAAGCGATTCATCGCCAGTACCGAGCAAAATTTCCCGAATATCCAGGTGGATTTGAAATTTGCATAGCACCGCACGGAACATGATTTCGTCCTTGACTTGCTCCCAGTCACTTCGGAGTGGATAACTACGTTTTCTGCCCAATTTAGCAGCATCGTTGGGTGTCCGGATCGATCGAATTTGTTCGAGATAGGGTGTCCCGATAAATTTCTGGGCTTGGAAATAGTGTTCGGTAGTGTACCACCACAATTTATCCATCACAAATGCGTGCTTGGAAAAATTGGAGAAGCAACCGTAAGGCTGTTCTCGATCTGTATAAAAGTATATTGTCAAGAGATGAGGGAGGGGGACTAGGGGACTGGGAGAAAGATGGGTTTGACAAACCCATCATCATACCTTAAATCAGCAACGCCGGAATGATTAGCTGACACCAATGGATAGGTATTATTACTGCTGAATCAGGATACCCACGAGGGGCACCCTGAATCTATGCCAATGCTAATATTTAAAAACTGGTGGCAAGCTGTGAGTTTGCCTCAAATCTATTCTGGCTCTGCTGTCATGGGCGGAGCAGCGACTGGGGTAACATTGAGACTGAGATCTTGTCCATTCCGGCGGACTTGGATTTGGACATTAGTACCAATCTTGGTTGTTTCGACAGCTTGCTGCACTTGATTGGAGTTTTCGACGGTTTTCCCATTGACGCTCTTGATGATGTCTCCAGAACGCATTCCGGCTTTCGCTGCGGGTG
>ENA-OFCX01000351-OFCX01000351.1-metagenomes-genome-assembly--contig:-NODE-351-length-25277-cov-22.595908_pt1 | contig 25277 bp, 23 predicted proteins | sample MGYA00153384_OFCX01 | MGnify analysis MGYA00153384
AGCAAGAACAAGATGATGTTTTGGCTTTAAAGTTTAAATCGCCTACTTTTGTCCTACCGCTGGCTCTAACGGAGATACCAGCGCAGATCCCCGATGCTGCCAAGCTGCTGCGACAAAATTTGAATTGTCCCACGGACGAACCGATTATTCTGTTTCTGTCTAGACTGCATTACAAGAAAGGATTGGATTATCTGATTCCAGCACTTGGTAAACTTCGAGGTCGGCGGTTTACCTTTGTTATTGCAGGAAGTGGAACACCCGCATATGAAGCAGAAATTCATTCACTATTAGTAGCATCTGGGATTGAGGAGCGCACTCAGATGATTGGCTTTGTTGAGGGAGAGCAAAAAGATCTCCTAATCCAAGGAGCCGATCTATTTGCCTTGACTTCTCACTCAGAAAACTTCGGTATTTCTGTTCTAGAAGCTTTGGTAGTTGGTACCCCCGTGTTAGTCACTCCTGGGGTAGGATTAGCTACTATTGTTCGAGATCGTCATCTTGGTTATGTAGCAGAGCTAGATATTGAGGCAATTACCCAGGCACTCGATCGATATTTAACCGATCCCAATCGTGCCAAACAGATGGGCATCCGCGCCCGCCAGTTCACGATCGAGAACTACAACTGGGGTAAGATTGCTACAGATTTGATTCAAGTTTATCAAGCAGTTGTCGATCGACAACCGCTGCCCTGCTCAATTCCTTCTGAATATCCAATACCATTCAACTCATGACCAAAACATCGTCTCAATCTGAGTATCAATATGGATCTAGCCAACTCGATCATACTTATAATTATTTGACAACTCCATTACTAACCATGCTACCGCCTCTATCGGGACGAGAAATCAAAATTCTCGACCTTGGGTGCGGAAATGGTAGTTTTAGCAATTTTCTGACCGAACTAGGTTACACAGTACTTGGTATCGAAGAATCATCTGCTGGGATTGCGATCGCTAAACAGAATTATCCTGATTGTGAATTTCGCCAAGGTAGCATATACGAACTATCAGATTCAGAACTAGAACATAGCTTTGATGCAGTCATTTCAGTTGAAGTAATCGAACATCTGTCGAATCCCAGAGCCTTGGTAACAGCCGCGAAGTATTGTCTAAAACCGGGAGGAAAGTTTATTCTCACAACTCCTTATCATGGCTATCTGAAAAATTTGGTTTTGGCAGTATCTGGTAAGATGGATGCCCATTTTACGGCATTGTGGGATGGTGGACATATTAAGTTCTTCTCAGTCCCAACATTAACACAATTACTAACAACAGAAAACTGTACCAATATTCAATTTAAGTATGCAGGTCGAATACCTTATTTGTGGAAGTCGATGTTATGTACGTGTAAGGTAACTTAGCTAATTTTTCAAATTGACTGTTGGAAGATTAATAGACAGAATATATTGCGATAAATTTTACAAAGGTTTCCACATATCTGATTTAAGTTTATCAAGAGATTGTCGATCGATAGCCGCTTCCTGAGTTATTAATTTATGTCTGAAAAGTTATCTAGCAAGAGAATTGTCAATCTCGATCTAATTCGTGCGATCGCCATCTGTGCAGTAGTTATTTACCATACGGTTCAAATGGTTGGAAGAGATAGCTTTATCTCGCTCTCAAAGTTTACACATCTGGGTCAATACGGAGTCGATCTGTTCTTTGTATTAAGTGGCTTTCTGATCGGAAATTTGTATTGGCATGAGTTAATCGAAAATGGACATGTAGACATTAAAAAATTCGTTCTCAGACGAATACTGCGAACTTATCCGCCTTACCTAATCGCGCTAGTACTCTCTTTTATACCTGTCTGGATAAATCGCCATCAATCATTCGATTTTGGCTACCTATTCTTTTTTCAAAACTACTACGAGCGAATTCCATTTTTCTTGGTTAGCTGGTCGCTATGTATTGAAGAACATTTTTATATTTTATTGTCATTTATTCTCTACCCCATTCAAAAAATTAAGCCCAGACCAGCCTTATTCACATTACTGACTTTAGCTATTATCCCTTTAATACTTAGAGTGCTGCTAGTAAAATTCAATAGCAATTTTTCTTTCGGCTATTACTTGACCGCAACACATTTCAGATTTGAAGGTCTATTACTAGGCGTTGCTGCCTCACATATTTATACATATTTTCCTAGCATTGTACACTCATTATCGCGAAGGTTATTTAGTTTCCCCATCATAGCACTGACGATCTTAATTCTCCCAATCTTGTCATCATTACCAGAAAATTTTATTTACTATTTTGGATCGAGTATTATCGCTCTAATATTTTCTCTGTTAGTCATTTCTCTATCAAAAAGTACCCCGATAAGGTTGGCGGAGAATCCTCTAATCAAGGTAATTGCTACTTCATCTTATAGTATTTATCTAACTCATGCGTTAGTTATTCATATTATTTTACTCATCGCAAACAAACTAAGTATAAACTCATTGGTGACGTGGCTAATGATGATTAGTACAATTTTTGTCGTCGGTTATCTCTTTTATATATTCGTCGAGAAGAGTTCTTTAGTATTGAGAGATAAACTAGTTCCAAAAATAGCTAAGGATGTTCAACTTACAAGATAATGCTATCAAAAATAACACCCCTGATTATTACTTATAATGAAGAGCAAAATATCTATCGAACTCTCCAGCGACTAACCTGGGCAAAAGAAATTGTCATTATCGATAGTTACAGTACCGATGAAACTTTAGATATTATCGCGGCTTATCCTCAAGCAAGAGTCATTCAACACCCATTTGAATCTTTTGCCAATCAATGTAACTTTGGATTGTTGCAAATAGAGTCTGAGTGGGTACTTTCGATCGATGCAGACTATATTCTCAGTCAAGAACTGATTGATGAAATATCGACTTTATCAGATTTTAAAGAGCTTAGTGCTTACAGTGTTCCGTTTAAATACTGTGTTTATGGTAAAACTTTACGCGGCACTTTATATCCAGATCGGAAGGTTCTATATCGAAAGAATAAAGGCATTTATGAAAATGATGGTCATGCTCATCGTGTGAAGATTGATGGTGAAGTTCGATCCCTAAAAAATGTCATTTATCATGACGATCGCAAACCTGTGATTAGATGGTTTAACTCGGAAATCAAGTATGCAGGCTTAGAAACGAAAAAATTACTTGAAACTCCGCTCGAAGAGTTAAGTCTTGTAGAAAAAATCAGGCTTAAAAAAGTATTTGCGCCAATTTTAGTTTTAATCTACTGTTTGATTTATAAAAGAGGAATACTTGACGGCTGGCATGGTATATATTATGCTTCACAAAGGGTATTGGCAGAGCTGTTGCTATCAATAAAGTTAATTGAAAATCAATTTTACAATCCGAAGGTGAATGACTATGATTAATTACGACATTTTAGAAAGCCGAGTTGATGAATATGCTGAAAGCTTCCGTACTGCAAAACCGCATCGCCATCTAGTAATCGATAATTTTTTGAATGAGGATGTCGCTTTAAAAGCATATCAAGAGTTTCCGAAGATGGAGGAAATGGATCGACTCAAGGACATGCGGCAGTATAAAGCACAAGATCCTAATATTGCGAAATTTAACCCAGTTTTTAAGGATATAATCTTCGAGCATATTCAGTCAGAAAGACTCATAAGTATTTTGACTAAAATAACAGGTATGCCTAACCTTCATCCCGATCCAAAATTGTACGCATCTGGACTAGCTCAAGGCGAGAATGGTAGTTTCTTAAATGTCCACATCGATAATAGTTCTCACCCAGATGAACCGTGGTACCGTCGCTTGAATCTATTAGTTTATCTCAATCCTGATTGGACGGAAGAAAAAGGCGGACATTTTGAATTGTGGTCGCCAGACATGAAGGAATCTGTAGCAATTCTTCCAAAATTCAATCGAATGATGATTTTTGCAACAGATCGTCAATCTTGGCACGGACATCGTTCTGTGATTACATCCGATGGAGACACTCGAAAATCTATCAATATCTATTATTTCTCTCCACAATCTCCTGAAGGTGATGGGGAAGATTATTATCATGTCACATCCTTTCGAGGACGTAAGGATGAAACGATGAATAAAATTCTTTATCCTGTAGATAATCTGATTCGGACAGTCGTTCGTAAACTCAGACCTAAAAAAGACTCTCATGCTGTACTTTATGATGAAGAGAAGCAAGGTAGCTAAATTAATTGATAATTGATAATTGATAATTGATAATTGATAATTGGGTTTTTAGGGTGGGGTCTAAATCCGCACCCTAAAAACAATCTATAGCAACCGCCAGATCGATTCAGACAGCACAGCGATTGAAATCGCCGCTCATGTTGCAAAGTCCGCCTACGCGGACTGAGATATAAAGTGTCTTAACCACCTTGGCGACTGCTATACCTAAAATGTGGGGGCTTTAAACCCCTACTCTTTGTTAGAAGCCCGCTTTCTAAGGGGGTTGGCAGGGTGGTTTCACACACCGAAATAAAAATGCAAAAATTCTGGTGCTTAGTCTTCAACCGCCCTCAAATAAATTAGTTGCTCATAACTAAAGTCCACTGAAGTGGACTAAGAGATTTTTCTTCTGGTGTATGAAATCACTCTGCTTTTCTGAGGGGTTGGGGGATTTGGATTCGGTTCACTCTAAGCATGGGAGATCCGATTAGATCTGGCTTGGGTCGATCGAACTCAAATCTTTATCTGCTACTGAAAAATCATCGGGAATCGCCCTGATTTTTCGCTCTTTAATTGGCTGCGCTGGATTACCTGCGTAAATTGTCATCGGCTCTAAAGAGCCACTTGTTACACTCCCCAAGCTCAGTACCGCACCGCGTCCGAGTTTCGCACCTGGGCCGACTGTAGCCCGCGCCGCTACCCAACAGCTTTCACCGATATGAATTGGAGTGTCCTTGAGTCGAAAAGTGGGGCTAGTCCAGTCATGATTGCCAGTACAGAGATAGACCTCTTGAGATAGACACGCATGGCTATCGATCGTTACCAAAGCAACATTGTCAATCCAGCAATTTTCACCCAACCACACAAAATCTCCAACGACCAACCGCCACGGAAACTTTACTTTTAGCCCTGGCTTGATCGCCACTCCTTTACCTACTTGTGCCCCAAAACAACGCAGTATCCAGCATTTGAAGTCATAACTCAAGATCCAGTAGCTACTTACCAATGGTGCTCCTAGATAGTACCAGGCAACCTGCTGCCACAGCGGTGCGCCAGGAGAATATTCGCCTACTGTGTATTTGTCTAACCGCATATCGGATTGCCTCAGCCTAACTGACCAGAAAAATATTATATCGCCCAGAAGAGAGGATTTACTTCTAATTGACTGCGTTTTGGGAGGATACTATAGTAAGATGTCCTCATCATTGAAGCGATCGGATTTTGATTACTGTCAAGCCGATCTTCGCACTCAAAGCTCAGTCTTCATCCCAACACTCTAATTTCAAATCATCAGGACAAGAAGTAAATTTTCCAGGGTTTTAGCGATCCATACAGATAACAAGGGTACTATGTCTATAAATCTTTCGTAATACCGATTGTTCATGTTTTACCGATCGCGAAGGCGTTATCCAGTTCATTAATTTCTCGTTTTGCTTTGCCATGCAGCAAGACCGATCAAAAATAGTGGCTTCATCGATCGAGCATTCCTCCCCACAAGTTAGCGATATGCCTTCCTCCACCAAAATCGATACCCCCAAAGTTAATCATATTTCCCGCACAGATTATGCTCCTACTATCAAAAAAGATTATTCTCCTACATCTCTGAAAACTCCTCATCGGATTAAGCTCAAAATTATCAACCAGTTTTTTCCGCCAGATTATGCGGCTACTGGTCAACTGATCGAAGAACTAGCTCACAATCTCAAAGGTCGTGGTTACATCGAAGTGTTCACCAGTCAGCCTTCTTATGCTTTCGATCGAGATGACTCCCCACGCATCGAGTTACATGACTCGTTGATCGTTCGCCGTTCGCAATCCGCCCGCTTTTGGCCCCAACGAATTCGGGGCAAAGCAGTGGCTGGAGCGATATTTTTTGTGCGGACAGCTCTCCATCTCCTCCGACATGCTGACAGCCGAGGGATGGTATTACTAACTACCGCTCCTCCATTTTTACCTGTACTGGGGTATCTTCTCAGCCGTATTTGCAAAATTCGCTATGTTTGTTTGCTCTATGACTTATATCCAGACATCGCCATCGAGCTAGATGTCATCAAACAACAACATTGGATTGCCAAGTTGTGGGATCGTCTAAATTGTCTCACATGGAAGCGGGCGGCGGCGATTATTGTTTTGAGTGAGACGATGAAGGATCGGATTCTCGCCAAACAACCAGGCATCGACGAAAAAATTGTGGTGATTCCGAGCTGGGTTGACCCAGAGCAAATCGTACCCAGATCGAAACAGGACAACTGGTTTGCCCAAGAACATGGACTAGTTGAGCCATTCACCGTTCTGTACTCAGGTAATATGGGTCGCTGTCATGATATGGACACCCTATTGGATGCAATTGTTCGACTTCGACACACACCGATCCGATTTGTATTTATTGGTAGCGGTGAAAAGCGTAAACATGTCCAACAGTGTGTTGAAGACATGGGTCTCAATAGCTGTCTATTTCTGCCTTATCAATCCCGTGAAAACTTGCCCTTTTCTCTAACTGCTTGCGATGTCTCGATCGTCAGTATCAGTGCTGGAATGGAAGGATTGGTGGCACCTAGCAAGCTGTACTCAGCACTAGCATCCGGTCGCCCAATTGTGAGCATTTGTCCAGAAAATTCTTATCTCAATGATGTGTTCGATCGAGCCAATTGTGGTGTTACTGTCCGAAACGGCGATAGCCAAGGGCTAGCGGAATATTTGCAAAAATTGAGCGAAAATCCTCGGTTAGCACAGGAATTAGGTCGATCTGGTCGTGAATATTGTCGCAAAAATTATACAGCCGAAAAAATTGCTCAAGATTACCTGAATTTATTTCAATCATTGGAATCGCCTCAGGAATAGATTATTATCTATTTTCTGGCAATACGGTAGGCGCAGCGATCGATCGCTGCTAAAACAGATCCCTGACTTGTTCCAGAAGTCAGGGATTTAAGATCGTAGCTAAGAGGCTGTTTGAAAAGTTTTCCTTAACGCTTTTTGATACCTCGGACACAGCATATCTCCCACGACAGAATCAGTGTTTGTGCGATTCGCAGAATGGCTCAAGTAGCTTTTATTACCTCAGCCGACCCTTTTCAAACAGCCTCTAAGAGCGATTTTAGCTACGATCCCCAGTTCTCGGCGATTTGCACAAAATTAGCTAACATCTGTAGACCAATTGTTGATGATTTTTCTGGGTGAAATTGGACAGCCATCACATTAGCTTGAGCGATCGCAGCAGTTACAGTTTGAGTACCATGCGTGACAGTGGCGGCTGATACCAGCGACAAACTTGGCTCGACATAATATGAGTGGTCGAAATATACCCAGGCATTAGCATTTATCTCCCCCCACAATTGACAGTCTGGTTGGGTGAGATGAAGTTGATTCCAACCCATCTGGGGAATGGTTAAGTCTGGCTCAGGCTCAAACTTGTGTACGGCACCAGGGATGATGCCCAAACCTGCTTCTTGTCCTTCATCAGATCGATCGAATAAAATCTGCAATCCCAGACAGATCCCCAGGAATGGCTTTCCGCTGGCGATGATATCTTTGAGTGGTTGTTCTAAATCTCGATCGCGAATCTTTTTGACGGCGGGATCGAACGAACCAACTCCTGGCAAAACGATCGCATCAGCAGCGGCTAATTCAGACGGTAGATGGGTAATTAATGTTTGAGCACCAGCATGTTGTAAACCCTTACAAACAGAGTGCAAGTTCCCCATATCATAGTCTACAACGGCAATTTTCAGCATGGTATGTAAAAGTTTTAAATCGCTGGATTAACTACTGATACTCTGGATTTACTAAACTAATTTCTGGGCGGTTTTTAAGCTAGAGTCAGTTAAATTGGGGCGAATACATAGATAAAGTAGTCCACCAAATAACGGAACGAATGATAGTAGTCTCACTAGCTGAGGATTGGTAAAATTGCGATGGTGAATGTCTTCAGCAATGAGGACAGGTAAAAGTAATGTCAATAGACAAAAATCTAAACTCATCACATGAATAAATCTGCTACTGTGCCATTGCTCGACAAAATCTGTCCAATTTCCCTGCGTAATGCCATAGCCTAGCAATATTACTGTACCGATCGTTAGAGATACACCAAACCAACGTGAATCTACTAGCTTAATAATACCACGGCGATCGATCCCATTGAATCGAATCCGATCGATTGCAGTAGTTGAATTAGATTCTCGCAGTGCAAGATAAGGCAAAATTGCAAAAGCTCCAACTGCAAAAGATGCGGCACTAAATAATCCAGCAGAAAGTCTTTGAGTCTTACCATCAATTAACATCAGACAGGCATAAACCATTGGTAATATTCCCATCAAATTGAATAGGGCAATAATAAAAGGATCGATTCCTGCCCATTTACCTGTAGAGAGATTGATAATCAGTTGTAGACTATCCGCACTATCTGGTGGAGCTAATAAAAAAGCATATCCACTAAATCCCAGCCACAACGAGCCAAAAATAATTTTATTAAACATTATCTAATTATGATTTAATATTTTTAATAAACAGCAAGACTTTAAATTCTCATAGCATCACCAATCGATCGACTATTGTTGACTGATTGCTGCTGATATGTAGTCAGCAGCAGACTCAACTAGGGCGATCGCGTCCTCATATAGCATCCGCTTTGGCCCTAATAAGCCAATGCTGCCCACCGGAATCGAATCTTGATGATAATTAGTAGAAATCAACGTACATGCTTGCATTGGCTTGAGCGGGTTCTCAGCACCGATTCTGATCGCAATTTTTGGCTGAAGGTCGAGTGATGAATTTAGGTTAGGATTAAATATTAGTTTCCATACTTTATCTTGTTCTGATTCTAACAAATGCAATAATGTTTTAACTTGTTGTAATTGTGAGAACTCTGGTTGACAAAGAACTTCAGAAATACCACAAATCATCATCTGGGATGAATGAATCGGCTGAGATTGTCGGGATAAATCTCTAAGTAAATTACTAACTAGATATACATATTGCTGGAGTTCGCCATCGAGTTCGCTCCAGTCTAGTTTTAATACTTCTAATACCGATCGATCCCGAAGTTTGCTATTCAAAAAGTTTGATAGTATCTGCAATTGACGATCGAGCAAGTCTTCGTCGATGGTCGATCGATCTTGTGGTAACTGCATCAAAATTGATTGTGTTTCGTAGGCATCCCACACCAAAATTACCATAATTTTGGCAGCTTCTGCGCGGACGAGCTGAATATGCTTAATCGTCGAGCGGCGAGTTTGGGGGAGTGTAATCATCGCAACATAGCCACTTAGAGTCGCTAATACTTCCACTGCACCACGCAAAATTGCTTCTAAACTCCATCCTTCCCAGTCTAGTTTATCAGCTAGCAATTCTTCAACTTGCCGCCCGATATCTGGGGATGGCTGAATCAGTCGATCCACATACATCCGATAACCAGAGTCAGATGGAATCCTCCCCGCTGAAGTGTGAGGTTGATACAAAAATCCCGCCTTTTCTAGGGTGGCAAATCCACTGCGAATTGTGGCTGGACTAATATTTAAATTGTACCCATCTACTAGAGTTTTGGAGCCAACAGGTTCGGCGGTAGAAATATACTGACGGATAGTTGCCCACAAAATCTGTTGATGACGTTTACTCAAGTCAAATGACATAGACTACTACCGCCGTGCGGAGTGATTAACTACAGCAATTCTTCAGCGGATGCCGTGGATCTTGAGGATGGAAGTAGCTCTCGGTTAGCGGCTTCCGAGATGCACCTCATTCAAATCGAAAACGCTAGATGAATTGTAACCGATCGAGCCTGGATGCTTTTTGAGTAGATTGAAAAAATACTATCGTAACCGATATCCGCGATTGATACCACAAATCTGTCAGAGCTAGTCGCCTAATACCTGGGTAAGCTGGGATCTACACAGTGACTATAAGCATCAATGCCACCAATGATGTTGCTAACATGGGCAAAGCCTCGATCGATCAACCACTGACACATCTGCGCCGATCGCATCCCATGATGACACAAAACCAATGTTTCGGTATCTTTGTCCAATCGCGTATATATTTCCGGCGACCAGTCGGCATGTTCGCTCAATGGTAAATTGATAAATCTAGGTAGTGTCACAACCGCTAGTTCCTGGGGTTCTCTGACATCCACAAATTGATATGGTGTATTATTGTCTGCGAGTTTAGCGACCAATTCAGTTACAGTAATTTCGGTAAAATTCATGGGAAATAGAGGATCGGGGGTAGGGAATAAGAAATAGTTTTGGCGGTGACTAGATTCAAACTACATCTGGCAAACTCCGCCGTCGAATGTATAGCCATAATAACCCCAGCGATCCGAGCGCAATTCCTACTAAACTAATTACCTGTGCCATCCTGAGCGAACCAAACATTAAGCTATCCGTCCGTAAACCTTCCACGCCAAATCGTCCGACACTATAAGCGATCGAGTAAACTAAGAAGATCGAACCAGTTCTTAATCGATGGTGACGAGTATCATCGATAAATAACCACATTAAGACTGTGAATACTAACAAATTCCATAAAGATTCATAGAGAAATGTTGGATGAAAGTAATCAAAATTGAGATATTCAAACGGACGACGATCTTTGGGAATATATAACTTCCACGGTAAATCTGTCGGACGACCAAAAGCTTCTGAATTAAAAAAATTACCCCATCTACCGATTGTTTGCCCCAATGCTACCGAAGGTGCAACGATATCCGCTAACTGCCAGAATGAAATCTGCTTGAGTTTAGCAAAAATTATCGCGGCGATCGACCCTCCGATAATCGCTCCGTGAATGGCAATACCTCCTTCCCAAATCTTGATAATCTGCTCTGGATGTTGAGAGTAGTTTTGCCATTCAAAGGCAACATAGTATAACCGCGCGGCTGGAATTGCCCCCAATACTAACCAAATCGCCAGATCGGCGATCGCTTCTGGATCGACATTGCGGGACTTTGCCAACCGCATCGATAAATTCACACCAATTAATACTGCTGTAGCAATTAACACGCCATACCACTTTAAGCGGAAACTCCCCAGCTTAAAAATTTCTTCACCTGGCGACGTAAATTGAAAAGCAATCAACGGTTGCCCCAAATTATACCGCTCGGCAATCAGCCCAAACAAATTAGTTAGGTCTAAGTGGGCGAGGGTAGAAAATAAGTTTTGCCCCACTGGGAAATGGATGAACTCAGTTAACATATGGGATTTGTTGACAATTGATTATTAACATAAATAATAATTTAACCTAAATATCTAGATCTGCTATTGACCGATCGATCTGATGAACATCGCCATTACTGCCGATCCGAGGCGGAGAATCACTACTTACGCCGATATATTCAGGTACGAATCGATCCCACTGTGGAGCGGCTACTGCCGAATCAGTAGTACGAGGGGGTGTAGGTTTTACAGCGCTCGGATGGAGATGTCGTCGTTGCCAGTGTATGTGTCGATCGGGTAGATTTAATGGCGGTGAAGCCGATCTTGGCTGTGATATTACCGAGCTGGGCATGAAGTCTTCATCTTCAACCCATTCCTCCCACACCGAGCCATCTTCATCAATGGATAAATCGATGTCATCATCAACAGCGAGGGGATCGACAAGCACTCGATCGGTTTTTGCTACGGGACTTGCTGGATCGCTCGTCGCTGGCTGCGGCTGTTGATGCTCTCCAGGAAAGGCTTCGACATCTATAGAGGTATTTGGTATCCGAGTTGAAGTAAGATCGATCGATCTTACTTCGGCTGCGGTAGCTGATTCAAATTGTTCGAGAGCGGTGATATTTACTAGCATTGCAGATTGAGTCAACCGCGCCACTAGATCGTTTGAATTTAATTCTGAGCCGTCAACGTTGCCGCTGTGCGGGAGTATAGATGGTTGAGGTAGTATCTTTCCTAGAAATCGATCGTTCGTTGGCGTAGTTCCACTACTCTCACCACAAGTAGCCTCTCCTCTAGAGAGTCGCACATCGGCTTTGCCGCATCGAGATGAGTCTAAAACTGTCAAAATCGCTTTAATCCGATCCAAATAACCTTGTACGAGCCGATAGCTGACAATAATTTGGTCGATATGTAATTGTTGCAGCTTAATATAGTTATTACGTGTCACCACATCTTTACCTACTTCATTCTGGATTTCTCCCGTCAGTAAGTTAATTTTGGTGCGAAGATATTCACTACCAGAAGACTGACAATCAGCCAGATCTTCAGTCATCCGAGTAGTGACATCTAACTCGCTGGCATCGCGAACAATCAGTGCTAAAGCTGCCTGAATTTGTCCAGCTTGTAGTTGTTGGTGAAATTCTTCGCTGGAGATCATAAGAAATAAGCGGGAAGTTGGGCAACCCAGCGGCATCAGAGCGGGGATTGTCAAAGTTTTGAGATAACAGGACTCACCAGTAGCTACTGAGATCGTAACCCAGTTCGGCAAGCATCGATCGCAGTAATGGCAAGCTTAGACCAATCACATTACTATGACAACCCTCAATTTTGTCAATCAAGGCACTTCCTTTGCCTTCTAGAGCAAAACATCCCGCACAGACTAATGGTTCGCCTGTGGCGATGTAAGCCTCAATCTGGGCATCAGAAACTCGACCGAAATAAACCTGCGTAATTCCACACCGGACGACTTGTCTAGATTGGGTTTGGTCGATTAATGCGTGTCCAGTGTACAACGTCCCCTGATTGCCGCGCATTTGTTGCCAACGGGTAAATGCTTCGGCTGCATCTTGGGGTTTACCATGAATTTGATTATTGACAACTAATACCGAATCACAACCCAATACGAGAGAATCATTTACCTGGCTCAAAACAACTTCCGCTTTGCGCTGTGCCAATGTCTCCACCAGTGCAATCGGATCTGTCAGTTGAATCTGAGACTCATCAAAGTGACTCACACACACTAAGGGGTTAATCCCGACGCTCTGGAGCAGTCGTCTACGTGCGGGAGAAGCCGAAGCCAAGACAAAGTTGGTAGTCATAGTTTTAGGAGCTAATAACTAGTGGCTGCTTATGCCACACTAAAAGAACTGACAACTTCTTCAAATACCTTTTTCATTTTCGTCCACCGTCGATCGGTAGTAGAAGCATTGAAGGTAAACAATTTACCACGACTGATCACGACACTGGCGATATTGTGGCGACGACTATTAGGTAGTTTGACATCATATTCGAGGATGTAGTAAGTTTTACCTTTGACTTCATTAGTTTCAGCACCAATCAACTCGGCTTCCCGTCCCGATCCTGGCGGTGCGATCGCATTTTTTCCCAGTTTATAGCCGACATCGGAAGCCGTACCGAGATCGCTTAATTTTTTATCTTTATCTACCTGGCTGATGACGACGCTGACATTTTCGCTAGACTCGATCAAGTCATGGAAAATGATATCCGCGCCTTTGGTAGTTTTGACAGCCACCCAACCATTGGGATAGAGAAATTTGTAGCCATCACCAGTATCGATATAGCCTTGAAGTCCCGCAGCTTCAACAGGAGCGACATTAATTTGTAATATTATTGCCAGTGCCGCGATGAATGACACGGTAATTTTTTTCCACATGAGATTCTAAATTTAATAATTATGTATCGGTAATAATTATAGACTTACTTGATGCTAACTCTAAAGTTCGGGATTGAGGCTTGAGTGCACTTGCTGCCCAATCCTCAATACTTACTCACTATCTACCGACTCTCCAGCAAATTCTGGGTGTGAAGCACTATGAGACTGTTTGCGGATTAGATCGATCGTGCCTTTAATGGTACCTGCGATCGGCACTGAGACGATCACACCCAATAAACCAGCAATTTGTCCGCCAATTAGTAAACAAATCAAGATCCCGATCGGATTTAAGCCAATAAACTCACCCATCAATTTGGGAGCTAGCAAGTTATCCTTAAATTGTTGAAGCACAATTGAAGCGATTAAGACAGAGATCCCCAAGCCAAAGTTTTTTAACATAATCACGATCGTCACTAGTCCAATTCCTAAACTAGCCCCGATAAACGGAATCAGTTCGGAAGCACCAATAAAAATTGCGAAAGATAACCCGAACGGGACTTTTAGGAAAAAGAAAGTGGGGGTGAGTGTCGATGCCATAAATGTCCCCAAAATCAACTGGCTGATGAAAAAGTTTTGGAAATTCAGCCGTAATGATTCACTCAGAGGCATCCCAATTCGATCGGGTAGAATAGCCACAATTGCCAGCCATAACTTATCGCCATAGATTAACATATAGACCGATAAAACGAGAATCGATAGTGCGTCGATCGCGCTTGATAGGGTGCCTACCGCCAATCCTACTACTTGAACACCGACGATCTGGATTTGGGTATCGATTTTGGCATTGATCTGAGTTCGCAATACATTAAAGTCGATCGGAAAGCCTTTATCTTTGCCCCATTCTTCCCAGGCATTGATATTATCATTACTTGCCTGAAGCCATTCTGGGATCTGTTTGATTAGTTCGGTAGTTTGATCGAACGCGCTCGGAACTACCGTCACGCCCAAAATTACTAGGAGCGCAATTGTAATTAATAAAACTCCAATAATTGCCGGGATGCGGCGAAAATGTACTCGCTCAAGCAGTTTGACAGGGTAATTGAGTAAGAACGCGATCAGTGCCGCGATCGTCAAAATAGTAATTAGATGCTCGAAATACCGAAAAAACTGAGATAATACCCATACATTGAGTCCAATGATTGGAAATCCTAACCCGATAAGGAGTAAGTTTTGAATATTGGCGGGGAAACGTCGCATTGGGTACCGATCGTGAACGATTGCTTATTCACTAGTTTAAGCGAGGATCGACATCTGAGCACTCAGAGGATGAATGGATGCGGATAATGGTAGCACTCGCCAACTTAAAACCTGGATCGATGCTGGGACTCCACAAGGGGCACACCGATCGGTAAAGCTCGCTCGACGATCGTTTATTTACCAGACGATCTAAGATAGGTGGGTATTTAATCTCGGCTAAGATTTGTGACTGAATCTAAAAAACCAACGCGCTCGATCGCTAGTATCGCTGGCATCGTAGCTGCTGCTACCCTGATTAGCAAAGTATTTGGGTTAGTGCGCCAGATGTCTCTAGCCGCAGCCTTTGGTAATGGGATTGCGATGGAGGCATTTACTTATGCCTATGCAATTCCCGGATTTTTACTGATCTTACTGGGTGGGATTAATGGGCCATTTCATAGTGCGATCGTTAGCGTTCTCACCAAGGAACAAGATAAATCCCAAACTGCGCCGATTGTCGAAACAATTACCACGATCGTGGGGATCGTTTTGCTCTGTGTGAGTATGCTGATTTTCTACTTTGCCAGCAATGCGATCGATACGATCGCGCCTAATTTAACTCATAGTAGCGATGCAATCAGAGGTGCTTTAGTTCGTCAGTGTGCGATCGATCAGTTGCAAATTATGTCAGCAATGGCAGTCCTAGCGGGCTTCATCGGGATTGGTTTCGGTACACTCAGTTCGGCGGATTTTTACTGGTTGCCCTCCATCAGTCCCCTCCTATCCAGTGCTACGACCATTATTGGGATCGGGGTATTGGCAATTTGTTTAGGGCAAAAGATTATGTTGCCCGAATATGCTCTCTTGGGTGGTAAAGTGCTGGCGGGTACGACCTTAATTGGGGCAGTTTTACAGTGGTTGATGCAGGTGATTACCCAGTGGCGGGTGGGGTTGGGGACGATAAAACCGCGATTTGAGTGGCGGCGACAGGGGGTACAAGATGTCTTAAAAATTCTCGGTCCCGCAACATTCTCTTCTGGTACGCTCCAAATCAACCTATTTATCGATCTGTCCTTTGCTTCGGGGATTGTTGGGGCTGCTTCAGCGATGCAGTATTCAGGGTTACTAATTCAGACTCCGTTGGGGATTATTTCAAATATTATTTTAGTCTCGCTCCTGCCCGAATTTGCGCGGCTCACAGATCCTCAAAACTGGACTCAACTCAAGGATCGGATTCGCCAAGGGTTAATCCTGACGGGGATTGCCATGATGCCGCTGAGTGCGATTTTGATGGCTTTAGCCTTCCCAATTGTCAAAACAGTTTATCAATATGGAGCGTTCAAAACTCAAGACGCACAGTTAGTCGGCTCGATTTTAATTGCATCGAGTTTGGGGATGTTTTTCTTTCTAGGGCGAGATGTATTGGTGCGGGTATTTTACGCGCTCGGCGATGGTAGTACGCCATTCAAGATCGCTGTGGTAAATATCTTCTTCAATTTCCTGTTTGACTTTTTATTCTGGGAACCATTCGGTGCGGCAGGAATTACTTTATCGACGGTTTGTATCAATATCATCTCTTTTTCAGTGATGTTATTTTTACTCGATCGACGTTTGAATGGGTTGCCCTGGCGCAGATTTAGACCTTTGATAGGTATATTTATAGCTAGTGTGGTCACAGGCGGCGTAACGTGGGGGATCAGTTATGCTTGGCAGCAGTTTGTTCCCGTTAGCAATACTTTCACTCTCCTAATTCAACTAGCTTCTGCTGCGGGAATTGGTTTGGGTGTATTTATGGCGATCGTCTCTCAGCTCAAATTACCAGAGTTTGATAAGTTCATCGGGCAGATTCGCCAGAAATTATTTAAATAGCGATCGTTAAACTAGAAATTATGAGTTGTAGTCGTCAGTCAAAAGATACTTGAATTGGCTGAGGGTTCTGGGGAGCAGAACTAATATGATATTGGCATATCTGTGTCAGTTGTCTCGGTAGTATGCCGATTGATATTCTTATGACCAATGTTGTTACTAGTCAGTCTGCAATCGCTAGCTACGTTGGCGAAACCGTATTAACGCCTACACAGAAAGAGCATCGATCGTCACAGCGGCAGATAGCAGGTGCGATCGACAATGGCATCCTCGCTCAACGGTATCTAATTTGCTCGCAATTAGGTCGGGGCGGATTTGGGATGACTTTCTTGGCTCAGAACATCTACTTGCCAGGACAGCCGCTATGTGTAGTCAAGAAGTTCGATCCACAATTTACCGATCCCACACGAATTGCGATCGCGCACAAACAATTCGAGCTTGAGGCACTCAGTTTGAGTCGTCTGGGTAGTCACGCTCAAATTCCCTCCTTACTCGATTATTTTCAGGTTGGTACGGATCTGTACCTAGTCGAAGAATACATTCCTGGCATCGATCTGCTCCAGATCGTCAATAAACAGGGCAGATTTACCGAATCAGAAGTTGAAATTTTTGTCACTCAGATGTCACGGTTGCTGGAATACCTTCAGCTTCATCATTCGATCCACCGCGATATCAAACCTCAAAATATTATATTATGCCCAACCGATGGCCGTTTTGTATTGGTAGATTTCGGTATTGTCAAAGACATCGATCCTAGTACTACGAGCCGACAAGATCTTGACAGTATGGCAGTCGGTACGCCAGGATTCGCCCCACCAGAACAATTAGCCAATCGCACCGTATTTGCTAGCGATATTTACGCGCTGGGAATGACTTGTATCTATTTATTGACAGGAAAAAACCCCAGTCAGTTTCCCACCGATCCTTACACTTGCGAACTACTCTGGTCGGATACAGTCGAGATTAGTTTGGAATTGAGTGAAATCATCAATAAAATGATTCAACTCCCGCTAGCCGAGCGTTATCATTCGGCGACTGAAGTCATCACAGCCTTGGAAAATCGCTCGGTTCGCGCGAAATTACGGACATATGTCGATCGAAAACATGCCATCTCCAATAGCCACAGTGGAGATCGGAGCGGTTCTTACCCTGCTGTCGTCCTGTGGGCATTGGGGATAGGGTGATGAAGTTACCTTTGAACAAGCTCATGGGTTATAGTCTGTTCGAGTTCGCGGCAATATTTAGCATTGGCGATCGAAAATCGTCACAAATATCCACAGCACCATGCGCGTTCGATGATAAACTAGGCAACAGCATTGCAGAATATTAAAAGTAGCTAAAAACAAAAATCGATTCACTAAACAGCTAACAGCGATTACCGATCGAGTGTGTAAACTCTCCATCGACGCTTTCGATCGTTGTGATGAGTAAAACCTCGGCAATTGGTGCCAATTGGTTCCAATCGCTCACAACCCGCGAATCTGTTCTGTTGTATCGATTCGCTATAGACAAAATCACACAATAATAAGTACCGCGCACATGGCTACCACCGCAGAAAAAACAAACGTGGGGAAACTCACCCAAGTTATCGGTCCAGTTGTGGACGTAGAATTTACTGGTGGCAAGATGCCCCAGATTTATAGTGCCCTCAAAGTTGAAGGCAAAAATGAAGCTGGACAAGATGTGTCCGTAACCTGCGAAGTTCAGCAACTTCTGGGTGATAACCAAGTTCGTGCCGTTGCCATGAGTACCACCGATGGGTTGGTACGCGGTATGGATGTCATCGATTTGGGCGCACCGATTAGCGTACCCGTTGGGACGGCTACTTTAGGTCGGATTTTTAATGTCTTGGGTGAAACCGTAGACAATCAAGGTCCCGTAGCTACTGAAGAAAGATCCCCCATCCACCGCGATGCTCCAAAGCTAACGGAATTGGAAACCAAACCTTCTGTATTTGAAACCGGAATCAAGGTCATCGACTTACTGACACCTTATCGTCGGGGCGGTAAAATCGGTCTGTTCGGTGGTGCTGGTGTGGGCAAAACTGTGATCATGATGGAGCTGATTAACAACATTGCTACCAATCACGGTGGTGTATCGGTTTTCGGTGGTGTAGGCGAACGTACCCGCGAAGGAAACGATCTCTACAATGAAATGATGGAATCTGGAGTAATCGATAAAGATAACTTAAATAACTCCAAAATCGCTCTAGTCTACGGACAAATGAACGAACCACCAGGAGCAAGAATGCGCGTTGGGTTGGTAGCGTTGACGATGGCGGAATACTTCCGCGATGTCAACAAGCAAGACGTATTGCTATTTATCGACAACATTTTCCGGTTCGTACAGGCTGGTTCTGAAGTATCGGCACTTTTAGGTCGGATGCCTTCTGCGGTAGGTTATCAGCCGACTTTAGGTACTGACATGGGTGACTTACAAGAGCGGATTACCTCTACTAAGGACGGTTCGATTACTTCCATTCAAGCAGTATACGTACCTGCGGATGACTTTACCGATCCTGCACCTGCGACTACCTTTGCTCACTTGGACGGTACTACTTCACTGTCTCGCGGATTGGCATCCAAAGGCATCTACCCAGCAGTAGATCCGCTAACTTCTACTTCGACAATGTTACAACCATCGATCGTTGGTGCCGAACACTACGATACTGCGCGGGCTGTACAATCTACCCTCCAACGTTACAAAGAATTGCAAGATATCATTGCAATTCTCGGATTAGACGAACTTGCCGAAGAAGATCGTCTGATCGTTTCGCGGGCACGGAAAGTCGAACGCTTCCTGTCGCAACCGTTCTTCGTTGCTGAAGTATTTACTGGTTCTCCTGGTAAATACGTCAAACTCGAAGACACCATCAAAGGTTTTCAAGCGATCCTCAATGGTGAACTAGACGACTTACCAGAACAAGCTTTCTACCTTGTTGGCGATATCACTGAAGCTAAAGCTAAGGGTGAGAAATTACTCAAAGGCTAGGATTAGGCTTTAGGCTTTAGGCTTTAGGCTTTAGGCTTTAGGCTCCAAGGAGCAAGCAGTAAGTACTAGCATATCTACTACTTACTGCTTGCTCCACCTTAGGACAGGGACATGTATCTGTCCTCACTACCTAATACCTAATACCTAAAGCCTAATACCTAATACCTAATACCTAAAGCCTAATACCTAAATATGACACTAACTGTAAGAGTAATTGCCCCAGATAAGACTGTATGGGACGGAACAGCAGACGAAGTAATTCTACCTAGTATCACTGGACAACTGGGGATTTTGAGCGGTCACGCATCGCTTTTGACAGCTTTAGATACTGCTGTAATGCGGGTTAGAGCTGGTAAAGATAAATGGACTCCAATTGCCTTGATGGGTGGTTTTGCCGAAGTTGACAATGATGAAGTCACTGTATTAGTTAATGGTGCGGAATTGGGCGAAAAGATCGATCGCGAACAAGCACAGAAAGAATTTACTGAAGCCGAACAAAAGTTAGCTGCTACTTCAACAGCTAGTCGTCAGGAGCAAATTCAAGCTAATCAGGCTTTTAAACGAGCAAGAGCTAGACTTCAAGCTGCTAGTTAGGATAGTTGATAGTTGATGGTTGATAGTTGATAGTTGACAGTTGACAGTTGACAGTTGACAGTTGACAGTTGATATAACGATCCTAAATGAACAGCTCATTTTCGTGTAGGGTGTGTTAGGCTGAAGCCGTAACGCACCAGAGTATCAGAATAGAGGATCTGATTTAGGATTGCTATAGTTGATGAATATTGCTAGATCTGGTATTTTAATAAATATAATTAAACCCTCCTCATTGATGAGGAGGGTTTATTGTTATGATATTGGTGACTAGTAGTGAGTAAATTAGATAATTACGATTCTTTTTCAAAGCGGTTACACCAACGATGATACGGATATTCCGAAGATTTAAAGCGATATTTAGTGAAGATGAAAAGTTTTTAGAAGCGATCGAGTCGATCGAAGGTATCGTTTCTAAGATACTATCGGTCGGGATGATTTTTGTGACCTTTGTCGCGATCGCTCAATTAAGCTATGCTCTAGTTGAAAAAATAATGCTGACGATCGAGCGACCGAGTAATGATAGTTTTAATAGTACCCTATTTGAATTATTCGGTCTATTTCTAAACGTTTTGATCGCGCTAGAAATTCTTGAAAATATTACTGCATATCTCAGGAAGCATGTAATTCAGGTAGAACTAGTAATTGTGACATCACTAATTGCTGTTGCTCGAAAAATTATCATTCTTGATTTAGAAAAGAAAAGTAGCAGTGACTTAATTGCCTTAGCTGTAGCTGTCTTTTCACTATCAATTGGTTATGCTATCGTGCACCAAACTAATAAAAGATTGTAGTTAAAAGCCACCATTTCCAACACCCAACGGTAACGGTGCACTAACGCGGGTACCACCAGGAACTATGCGTTTAGGACTACCCAACCCGATCGGAATCTTATAGGGCGGACGACGGAAGACGGGACTACTTTCATTGACGTTGACATCAGCATTGGGAGGTGCAATTCTCGGCTGGCGGGTGCCATCACCCGAATCTGGGGTAGATGTAGGTAAATCTTTTGTTGCTGGAGGATTGACCCCTTTAGCATCAATTAGATTAGCACTAGTGAGCGAAGCACTACTGAGATTGGCACCTGTAAAATCTGCTAATGCCAGATTCGCACCAGCTAAATCGGTATTTGTGAGGATGGCACTTATAAAATTGGTATTAACCAGATTAGCGTAGGAAAGATCTGTGCGCGTGAGATTGGTACTAGTAAAATTAACATTAACTAGGCTAGCTGCTTGTAATACTGCATTAGTAAAATTTGCATTGGTGAGGTTGGCTCCAGTGAGATTGGCTCCACCTAAATTGGCATTAGTAAGATTAGTTCTAGCCAAATTTGCTCCAATCAGATTAGCAGCTTGAAGATCGACATTTACTAGCTGCTTCTGACTGAGATCTACCCCACTGAGATCGCAACCAACACATTTGTTGCTACTGAGCAAGGTTTGGAGATCTGTTGGACTATAGGCATCAGCGACGGGAATGATGCCGATCGAAAGTACCACGCACCATAAATATAAATGGTAGTTCATCCGGTTAGATTCTCCAATCTTGCAGGGTTTCGAGGTCACAAAATTGACGCATTCATTTATCCTCTGAGTGTTGAGTTGGGTTATATACTCTCAATCCGGTAAGCGCAAAGCGCAGGCTCCGCCAACAGTGAGTCAGCGGTTAACAGTACATTGTTGTATACGCTCTGATATTTGTAATTATGCGCTGGTTTGACTGACGATTACAGGATCTAGTGCCAGTAAAAAAATTGACCTTAGTATGGAGATAGATCGGCTCGTTTATCTTAATGGAAAGATCCCCGACTTCTCGAAGAAGTCGGGGATCTTGTAGCGTCGGGGATCTTATAGTAATGGTCAAAATATCTTAACCGCCCTGGCGACTTCGATCTTGTCTACTAACTGAAGCTATAAATCACCTGAAGTTCCAGTTCTGAACTCAGAGTTGATGGTAGCTGGGATTTGGGGTGAGTGTGTCGATCGAGTTGCATTTGTAGCCCAGTGAGCGGATCTTGTCCATTAGCCACTAGAAATTCCAAGCGATTGACTTGGGGGATGGTGGCGATCTCATCGAGGATTTTGGCTATTGCTTGAACGTATGGATGGCTGCGATCTTTGTACCAGCCTTCGATTGCTAGATTGGCTTGGTCGAATCCTAGATGAAAAGTGAGTGAAGGATTGCCAAATAAAGCCGTCCCCACAGGTCGAGCTTCCTCTTTGAGCAAGACATTGTGAATCTCGGCAATGTGCCGCAGTTTGTCTAATCGATCGTACCGTGCGGTGACTTCTAATGGCTCTTCATTCCAGGTAATCCCGACTGTCACCAGATAGGTTTGGAGCAGCATGTGACCGAGTTTTTCGGCTTTGGTAGCGAGGTAGTCATTATTGTAGTCATTAGCTTCAATCAGAAGCGGGACTCGACCGACAATTTTCAAGCCATAACCCTTGAGTCCGGCAATTTTGCGAGGATTATTGGTAATCAAGCGAATTTGGCTAATGCCTAAATCGTTTAGAACCTGAGCACCGACTCCATAATTGCGGAGATCTGCGGGGAAACCAAGCCGATTATTTGCTTCGACGGTATCTAACCCCAGATCTTGGAGGGAATAGGCTTTGAGTTTATTAATCAATCCAATCCCGCGCCCTTCCTGACGCAAGTAGACAACTACGCCTTCACCAGCATTCTCGATCATTTTTAGGGCTGCTTGGAGCTGCATCCGACAGTCACACCGGAGCGAACCGAGTGCGTCACCAGTCAAGCATTCAGAGTGCATCCGCACCATAATCGGTTTGTCGATAAAATCAGCCGGATTGCCCTTGACAATTGCGACAGTTTCCGTGTCGTCTAGTAAATTGCGATAGCCATAGATCTGAAATTGACCAAATTGGCTGGGAAGCTTGGTAATTGCATCGCGATGAACGAATCTGTCGTGTTGAAGACGATAACTAATCAGATCGGCGATGCTAATAATCTTGAGATCGTGAAGGCGGGCATAAGTAACTAGATCTGCGAGTCTCGCCATCGAACCATCGGGATTTTGAATCTCACAGATCACCCCCGCTGGCGACAAACCAGCAAGCCGAGCTAAGTCTACCGCTGCTTCTGTGTGTCCCGCTCGTTTTAGGACACCGCCATCTTGGGCGCGGAGGGGGAAGATGTGACCTGGACGGCGGAGGTCTTCGGGTTTAGTATGAGGATCGATCGCTAGTTGAATGGTGCGGGTGCGATCTTCTGCGGAAATCCCCGTCGTGACTCCCAATTTTTGGGTAGCATCGATACTGACGGTAAAAGCTGTTTGATTGGGATCGGTATTGTTTGTCACCATCAAGGGGAGATCCAGACGATCCAATTGGTGTCCCATCATCGCTAGACAAATTAAGCCTCTAGCGTGGACAGCCATAAAGTTAATATTTTTAGCAGTTACTGATTCAGCAGCACAAATCAGATCGCCCTCATTTTCCCGATTCTCATCATCTACCACCACGACCATTTTGCCCGCTGCGAAGTCTATTAGGGCGGTAGCGATCGTGTCAAACTCAAAATTGGACAGGTCAGTAGAAGAAGTTTCTATCACAGATCGGTAAAATGTTGGTAAACTATATAGTCCATCAAAGCAAGTCAAAACTCTAGCTCGATCGTCAATGTAGAGAAATCCACATTGCCGCGCCGTAAAATTCAAAATGAGTTTTGAATCTAGGGTCGAACTAGTTTGTAGTTCCCACCATGAATATGGTAATCACTTCTTATTATATAGGTCATAACATTCATGGGTGAGCAGATTAACCGTCTTCAAGTTGGGATCGTTGGTGCGTCGGGTTATGGGGGTGTCCAGTTGGTGCGCTTATTACAAGATCATCCGGCGATCGAGATTGCCTATTTAGGTGGAGATAGTAGCGCGGGTAAAAAGTTTGGCGATCTCTATCCCCATCTGGCTCACGTTGTCAATATGACGATCGAACCGATCGATGTCGAGACGATCGCCAATCGCTGTCAGGCAGTCTTTTTGGCTCTCCCCAATGGTTTAGCCTGTGAGCTAGCACCCAAATTAATTGCTAAAGGCTGTAGTGTCCTAGATTTATCGGCAGACTATCGATTTACAGATCTCGATACCTACACCCAATGGTACAAAATTCCACGGGTCGATCGCGAGACAGCCGCAACTGCTGTATATGGACTGCCCGAACTCTATCGCTCCAAACTCCGAGATGCTAAACTCGTAGGCTGTCCTGGCTGCTATCCTACCGCCAGTCTACTCGCCCTCTCGCCCTTACTCAAGCAAGGTTTGATCGATGCAGATACCGCCATCATCGATGCCAAATCCGGCACCTCTGGCGGCGGGAGACAAGCAAAAACCCACCTCCTACTCGCCGAAGCTGACAATAATATCTCAGCCTACAGTGTCGGGGGGCACCGTCACACCCCCGAAATCGAGCAAGTATGCAGCGATCTTGCCAGTCATGAAGTAAAAGTCCAATTCACACCCCATCTGATGCCGATGGTGCGCGGCATTCTAGCAACTGTCTACGCCACGATCCGCGATCCAGGTTTAGTAACTGAGGATCTGATTACGATCTACACAGCTTTTTACCGTTCTTCGCCATTTGTCAAGGTATTGGAAGGTGGAGTTTATCCACAGACAAAATGGGCAGCAGGAACCAACCTCTGTTACATCGGGGTAGAAGTTGACGTTCGCACCGGACGGGTAATTGTGATTTCCGCGATCGATAATCTGATCAAAGGTCAAGCCGGACAGGCGATTCAGTGTCTCAATGCGATGATGGGTTGGGATGAAACACTCGGATTACCACAAATGAGCTTTTATCCTTAGCACAACCTTAGGAACGTGGATTGAATAACTCACATCTTGCACCAGTTTGTAACTACTATCCATCGGCGTAGATCCAGGGTACCCACGAGGGGCACCCCTACAGGTTAATTGTGTAGGGGTGCC
>ENA-OFCX01000353-OFCX01000353.1-metagenomes-genome-assembly--contig:-NODE-353-length-25199-cov-4.194360_pt1 | contig 25199 bp, 26 predicted proteins | sample MGYA00153384_OFCX01 | MGnify analysis MGYA00153384
AACACGAGCGCGTACTCGACCACGCTGTTCCCTTCGATCGGCAGGTAACCCGCAAGCGACTTCACTGCCGGAGGGTCGACATTGAACGGCGGATTGTTGAGTGTCCCGGTCTTGCCCCTCAGCCGCCCGGCGACGGGATGATCGACGAACACGTCTGCCAGCGTGCCGGTTTGACCCGCGATCGGAAGCCCTTGGCCGATCGGGGTGTCGAATCCGGTTCGTTGGAGCACGGCGAGCAGCGCATCAAAGCCCGCACGATGGTTCTCGACGATCGAGATCGCACGCGCAAGTGCGGCACGCTGCCCGCCATCGAAGGATTCCAGCAGCCGCACGATTGCGGGGGGTGGCGTGGCCTGCTCTGCGAGCCCACTCATGTCGAACCGGAAACAGGTTGCTGCTCATCATGTTCATCGTCGATGTCGCCGACGACTTCCTCGAGCAGATCTTCGAGCGTGACGAGGCCCAGCACTGGTCCGGTACCTTCGCGCACGAGGGCGAGATGCTGCCGGTGCTGTAACATCGAGAAGAGCTGGTCACTGCACTTGCGGTCGATGGACGCGATACCGACAGGTCGCACCGGCAAGGCCGCTTCACCGTCGCTGGTGAGCACGTCACGGACATGCACCATGCCCACGACACTGTCGATCGTGCCGGCGTACACGGGCACGCGACTGTAGCCGGACTGCGCGATCTGCCGCGCCTGGTCGGCATGCGAGAGACGCACATCGAGTGCGAAGATCTGTTCGCGCGGCGTGAGTACGTCACGCAGCGTCTTGTCGCCGAACGCGACGAGCCCGGTGATGATCTCCCGCTCGCCGGGCAGCGTCACACCTTCGCGTTCACCCTCGCGCAGCAGCACTTCCAGCGCGTCACGCTCGGCATCGGCAGGCGTCGCACTGAGTCGTGGACGCATGATGCGCTCGAGTGTGCGTGCCGGCAGCAGAAACATGGCCAGCAGCACCTCGACCAGTTGCAGCACCGGCAGCAGGTACGGCGCCAGCGACACGGCCCAGCGCTGGCCGACGGCGCGTGGAATCGCGATACCGATGATCAGGATGCTCAGCGCCATCACCGGCAGCCATGCCAGAAGCGCTGTCGGTGCATGGCGCACCGTCAGCGTGAGCAGTGCACCGCCGGCGACGACGATCGACGCGGCACCGGCACCAGCCGCAAGTTGCAGGCGTTGCGGCTGCTCCAGGTAAGCCTCGGCCAGCTTTGCGCCGCGCAAACGCTGCTCCACCCAATGGCGCAGCCAGATGCGGCTCACCGCGCGCACGGAATAGGCTGCGAGCGTCATGGCCGCCACGCCGGCGGTGATCAGGAGCACAAGCGCAAGAGGTCCCATCAATGCTCCTCGATGTCGGCGCGATCGGTCACCGGATCCGTCCGTTCGAAGTACACGCGCAACACCTGCCGACGGCGCACCTGCTCCACGACGACGCGAAAGCCAGCGATGTGCAGTTCTTCACCTGCGCGCGGTACGCGGCCGAGCCGCTCCATGATCAGGCCGCCCACCGTGCCGACCTCGTCGCTCTGAATGTCCACGCCGAGCGTCTCGGACAGCTCATCGAGCGTGATGCGGCCCGTGACCCAGAACTCGCGGTCATCGCGGCTCTCGAACTGGCGCGCGTCCTCGCTGTCATGCTCGTCGTCGATCTCGCCGACGACCTCCTCGAGGATGTCCTCGATCGTGACGATGCCGGCGGTGCCGCCGTACTCGTCCATCACGATGGCAATATGCGTTCGTTGCGAGCGAAACTCTCGCAGCAGCGCATCGATCGGCTTGGTGGGCGGGATGTAGAAACCGGGACGCATGCGCGTGATCCACCCACCCACTGGTTCTGCGTCGGCGAGGATGTCGGCCAGCAGGTCCTTCACGTAGATCACGCCGATCACGTCATCGATGCGATCGTCATACACGGGCAGCCGCGAATGTGCTGACGCGCGGAACCGGTCGATCACCTCCGACCAGGGCGTCTCGCGTTCAAGGGCGATCAGCTCGACGCGAGGCGTCATGATTTCCTGCACCTGCGTTTCACCGAGCGAGAAGGCACCCTGCAGCAGTGTCTTCTCCTTGCCCGTCACATCCGCCTCGGCGGCCACGATGTCGAGGAATTGCTCGGTGGCGACATCGTCGGCGTCCGCGTCGATCTTTGCAGTTGGAAATGCCGCAGCCAGCGCGTGCTCCGTGCGCTCCATCAGCACCACGACCGGTGTCGCGAGGAGCGTCACGAATGCAGCCCAACCCGACAGCCAGGCGCCCGGACCATCCGCACGTGTCGCACCGATGGTGCGAGCAAAGGTCTCCGCAACACCGACCACGGCAAACAGCAACACCAGCGCACCGATCAACCTCGGCCCGTCGGCGTGCCAGAGCGGAGGTGCTGCCGCGCCGGCACACAGAAAGCAGATGAGCCTCGACGCGCTGAGCGAACGGTGAACGCGCTCGCGATCCCGCACCAGCCACGCGCGCCGCACGTCATCCGCGGGACCCGCGGTCAGACTCGTGACGAGGCCATCCGCTGCCACGGAGGCACCGGCAGCGCAGAGCAGCACGACGAACAGAACCCAGAGCAGCATGGTGGTCAGACGAGGCCGCGGCGCCTGGCGGCGCGCAAATACTTCTCCTGCGCACGCCACATCGGCGACTCGACACGAGCGTCGCCATCGGGATGTTCGAGGCCCAGCGTGTGCAGCGTGCCGTGAATCACGAGGCGCGCGATCTCCTCACGCACCGGCACGCCCCACGCCTTCGCGTTGGCGCGCGCAACCTCTGAACAGATATACATGTCGCCCGTCACGGGCGCGTCAGCAACCGGTCGCGTGAGCTCGAACGTGATGATGTCCGTCGCACCGGCATGGCCCAGACGCTCACGATTCATCCTCGCCATGGCACGCGACGACAGGAATGTCACGCTGACCATGGCATCCTTCACCTGCTGCGCCTTCAGCGTCAGCTGGACGATGGCACTCACGCGCTCACCGCTCAGCGGCGCACGCTGGTTCGGCGCACTGGACTCCACGACGACTGGCATCAGCGTCGCCCCCATCGGACGACGCTGCATCGCTGTGGAGGGTCAGTTTCCACTGTCATGTGCATAGCACCGGATGATGTCACGCACGAGCCGATGCCTGACGACGTCGGCCTCACTGAAGTAATGGAAGGCAATGCCTTCCACGCCCGGAAGGATGCGCTCCACCTGCATCAGTCCCGACTGCTCGCGACTCGGCAGGTCGATCTGCGTCTTGTCGCCGGTGATCACGATTTTCGAATTCACGCCCAGACGCGTGAGGAACATTTTCATCTGCGCATTGGTGGCGTTCTGCGCTTCATCGAGGATCACGAACGCATCGCCGAGTGTTCGCCCGCGCATGAAGGCAAGCGGTGCGATCTCGATCACGCGCGTTTCGAGCGCCTTGATGACGCGATCCGGCGGCATCATCTCGTCCAGAGCGTCCCAGAGCGGGCGCAGGTACGGATCGACCTTCGCCTGCATGTCGCCCGGCAGGAAACCCAGTGACTCGCCCGCTTCCACTGCAGGCCGCGCCAGCACGATGCGTTTGACGCGCTTGCGCATCAGCGCATCCACGGCCGCGGCCACGGCGAGGTAGGTCTTGCCGGTGCCGGCGGGACCGATTCCCACGACAATGTCGTGCTCGGCGATCTTCTGCAGGTATTCCGCCTGACCCGGCGTCTTGGCCTGCACCACACGCTTCATGCCCGGCAATGCAATGCGACCCGGATCCAGCGGACCCGGCTCGCCGCCAGCACCCGTGTCCTCCGACATGCGCAGCACGTCATCCGCAGTGAACGACGCCCGCTGACGCGCCGCCTCCACCATGCGCTGCGCGGTCAGCATCGCCTTGTCCACGGACGCCGGATCGCCGGCCAGCGTGATGGACTCGCCACGCATCCCGACGCGCACGCCGAAGATCCGTCCGAGCTCCACCAGGTTCGAGTCGTTCACACCGGCCAGCGTGAGCAGGTCAGCGCCTTCCGTCGAAACCTTCTGTGTTACGAGCGTACCACCTGTCACGACTTCTCCTTGACCAGAACGGCCAGACTGAGTGCGGCGAGATCACGTTCGGAGACCGGACTTGGTGCACCTTCGAACAGCGCACGGGCAGCCGTCGTCTTCGGGAACGCGATCACGTCGCGCAACGATGTGGAGCCTGCGAGCAGCATGGCAATACGGTCGAAGCCCAAGGCAAACCCGCCGTGCGGCGGTGCGCCGGCCGCAAGCCCATCGAGTAAGAACGCAAACCGGCGCTGGATCTCGTCCGCCGGCACCTTGAGCAGCCGGAAGATGGTCTCCTGCACTGCCGGATCGGTGATGCGGATGGAGCCGGAGCCGAGCTCGTTGCCGTTGTACACGGCGTCATAATGCATGGCGCGGCATTCCCATGGGGCGGTCTCCAGCTTGTGCGTGTCGTCAGGGTGCGGCGCAGTGAATGGGTGGTGCGCAGGCATGTGCTCGCCAGACGCAGCGTCCAGCTCGAACAGCGGGAAATCCACGATCCAGCAGAATGCGTGCGCGGTCGTTGGCAGATGCTCCGGACGACGCGTGAGTTCCAGCCGCACCTGACCCATCGCCGGCAGGGCGACGGCATCGGCACCGACGCCGGCAAGCAGCAGGTCACCCGACACGCCGCCGATTCGCTCCATGGTTGCCGCGCCGAAGGCCTTCGCGCCCTGACCTTCCCAACCGGCGTCGGTTCGCTTGGCCCACAACAGGCCGCCAAGCCCCTGCGCCTTCGCCACGGCGGCGAGCGCGTCGACTTCCTTCCGCGACCAGGTTGCGCCGTTCGCGACTCGAATGCCGCGGAGCTTGCCACCAGCCGCGACGCCGTCAAGCACGAACGAGGCAGCGTCCGGTTGCACATGCGCCGTCCAGTTTTCGAGCTCGAAGCCGTACCGCAGGTCAGGCTTGTCGATGCCGAAGCGCTCCATGGCGTCAGCCCAACGGATGCGCTCGAACGGTGTCGCAATGTCGTGCCCCGCTTCTTTCCACAGCGCCGTCAGCACGCGCTCCACGACGACCTGCACATCCTCCTGCGTCACGAACGCACATTCGATGTCGATCTGTGCGAACTCCGGCTGGCGGTCGGCACGCAGGTCCTCATCGCGGAAGCAGCGCGCGATCTGGAAGTAGCGGTCGAAGCCCGCGACCATCAACAGCTGCTTGTAGATCTGCGGTGACTGCGGCAGCGCATAGAATTCGCCCGGATGCACCCGACTCGGCACGAGGTAGTCACGCGCACCTTCCGGCGTCGTCTTCGTCAGGATCGGCGTCTCGATCTCGAGAAAGCCGTGCGATGTCATGAGCTGTCGCGCCACCTGCAGCAACCGGTGTCGCAGGATCAGGTTGGCCTGCAGTTCCGGCCGACGCAGGTCCAGGATGCGATGCTTGAGACGCAACTCTTCCGCGGCAAGCTTTTCGTCCTTCCCGCGCGCGACGGGAATCGCGGGCGTCACGGCCGGGCCCACGATCCGCAACGCCGTGACCTGCAGCTCGATGGTGCCGGTGACCAGCTCGCGATTCACCATCTCTGCCGGACGGACCGCCACCACGCCGTCGACTTCGACAACTGTCTCGGCACCCAGACGGCCGGCAACGGCAATGACGTCGAGGGGCGTGAAGCGCGGATCGCAAGTCGCCTGCAGCACGCCGGCACGATCGCGCAGATCGAGAAACACGATCGAACCGAGCGAGCGCGTGCGGTGCACCCAGCCGCCAAGTCGAACGGTTTCACCGACGTGAGCGTCGCGAAGTTCGCCGCACAGATGGCTGCGGCGCGAAGTGGCGAACAGAGATGGAACGGTCACGCAGTGAACTCCCGGCGCCGCAGCAGCGCCGTCACGAGAAATGCGCCCGCCGCGGCACCGGTGGTGTCGGCGAGCCAGTCACGCACATCCGCGCGGCGACTGGGAATGAACTGTTGATGCCACTCATCCGCGGCGCCGAAAACCGAAACCGCGCCGAAGCAGAGCAATGCATGGCCGAACAGACGCGTGCGTGCCGCCCAGGCGACCGATGCACCCAGCATCGCATATGCAAGCAGGTGCACGACCTTGTCGCTGTTGTTCGGCATCGCCGGCGGCCGCGGCCACGATGTCGCGACGAGAATGCCGACCGCCACCAGCAGAGGCAGCAACCAGCGAAGGTTGCGCACCCGATCCGGCGACGAAGCACGGGTGGCGACGTGCGCCGAACCCTGCGTCAGAAGACCTCCGCGCCGACGAGTCGATCAAAGAAATCGGCGGGTGTCCTGATGCGGTTCAACTCGTGCCGCAGCGACTCGTGGCGCAGGAATCGCGAAGTGCGCCCGAGCGCGCGCACGTGGGCACCGACGGCACTTTGCGGTCCGAGCAGCAGGAAGAACAGCGTCACGGGCCGACCGTCCAGCGCATTGCAGTCGATCGGAACCGGCGCCAATCCTGCCGTCGCCAGCACCGTCTCCACCTCGTCCGTCCGTCCATTCAGAATCGCGATGCCGTTGCCGATCCGGGTACTGAGAAGCAGTTCACGATCCAGCACTGCCGTGACCACGCCATCTGAAGCCGCCGCGCCGACCGTTGGCACCGCGAGCGGTACGAGCTCGCGCAACACGTCGTCTCTGGAAAAGCTGGCAAGCGGCACCTTGATGCGTTCCACGGTCAGCAGGTCGGACAGCAATGCTCTGGGGTTACGGAGAGAAGGCAAGCTAGCGGCCCCTTCACGCACCGGGTAGCGCGTGCAGGGTCAACGCCATGTACGCCAAACGGTTGCCTGCCGCAGCCGAGGGATGTTGCGACGTCCGATCCCGGGCTCGGGCGAGTTAGGTTGCGTCCGTGACGACATCTCCTGTGAATCTCCTTGACCTTGCGCCAGCCGACGCGCGCGCCGCCCTGCTCGTCGCGTTCGCCGACTTCGGGCAGCCGTCATACCGTGCCGACCAGGTTCTGCGCCGACTGTGGGTGAATCCAGCGCCGGACTTCGACGCGATGACCGAGCTGCCCGCAGCGCTTCGTGTCAAACTCGCTGAACGGTTCGTACTGCCGCGCCTCACGCTCGCCATTCGCCAGTCGTCGACGGACGGCACCGAAAAATTTCTGTTCACGCTCGCCGACGGCCAGTCCATCGAGACCGTGGCGATTCCCGACGGCGATCGCATGACGTTCTGCGTCTCGTCGCAGGCGGGCTGCGCGCTGGCCTGTGCATTCTGCGCCACGGGTGCCATGGGATTCCAGCGAAATCTGGCGGTGCACGAAATTGCAGGACAGGTGCGCGAACTCGCGCTGCTCGATCCACCGGTCAAAGCGACGAACATCGTGTTCATGGGCATGGGTGAGCCCATGATGAACTGGAAGGCCGTGAGCCCCACGCTCACGATCCTCAACTCGCCAGATGGATTCGGCATCGGGGCGCGCCACATCACGGTCAGCACGGTGGGTGTGCTGCCCGGGATCATCGCGCTGGGCGAACGTCCGGAACAGTTCCGCCTCGCGATCTCGATCCATGCGCCGAACGACACGTTGCGCCAGCAGTTGATGCCGGTCAACACGAAGTATCCGCTGGCCGAGGTCATCGCAGCTGCCGCGGCATTCGACCGGCGCGTGACATTTGAATACGTGATGCTCGGCGGCGTGAACGACCGGCGCGCGCACGCCACCGAGCTCGCGTCACGGGCGCGGGCGTGCAAGGCGTTCGTGAACCTGATCCCGCTGCATCCCGGGGGCGGACTGGGTTTCGATCCGACCGCACGCGACAGCATTCACCAGTTTGCGAACTGGATTCGCGACGAGGGTGTGGAAGTCGCGATCCGCCGGAGCCGCGGGTTGGACATCAGCGCAGCGTGCGGACAGCTGCGGGTGGAGAAGATCGGGCGTCGTCGCGAGTTGACAACAACCTGAATTTCCGGGCTATGGGTGGAAGACTTCCACCGGCGGCCGATATCCGCTGCCCAGCTTGACCGTGAGATCGAGACCGCGATCGAGCGAATCCTTGCCGCGCTCCACCTGCGCCCCACCAAGCACCCGCGCAAGGCGCTCCGCCGCTTCCGGCTTGTCCGTGTAGTCGAGGATCAGTGTTTCGTCACGGCTACCTCTCGGGTCGTTACCCCACCCGACCACATCGAAACCGCGGTCGCGCAGCAGGAACGTCGCGCGCCGTGCGAGACCCGAAACGCCACTCGCGTTCAGCACCTCGATTTTTACGCGCTGCCCCTGCGGCGCGCTCGTGGTGTCACCGAGTCCGGCCATGGGGCTGCTGCGCGCGTACCAGACGCGCGCGCCGACGACACCCGCTGTGACTGCAACGAGCAGCAGCCCCCCTATCAGGATCAGGCGATGCCGGGTCATCGCACCGTGTTCCACATGGCGACGGTTTCCCTGTGCAGGCCCTTCCCTTCGCGCAGCGACCATTCCAGCCGGACCTTCACGACCTGCCGAAACACGCCACTGAAATCGTCAGGCACCATGTGCGCGAGCCAGGCGCGCTCGGCGACCATGAACTTTCGGCCCGGTTCCAGGAAGTCGGCCATGAACAGCGCCTGCCCCGTGCGGGCCCAGTCTGGATTGCCGAGGGTGTGCCACCGGATCGCGTCGAGTACGTCGCGACGCGTCTCACCGATGGATTCGAGCCGCGCGGCGGCAGCCGCGCCGTGCAGGATCTCGACCGGTGATCGCTCGTCGAGCGAAAGTTTGCGCAGCAGCGGCTCGTCAGCATCGCGCAATGCGTCATGCCACAGGCCAGCGTCGTGCCATGCCGCACGCTCTGCTGGCTCGATGGCCATGAGCGCAGCCCACCCGTCCAGCAGCGTGGTCACACGACCGATGTGCTCGCGACGCTTCGGCGAGGCAATGGCCCACTGCGGAAGCTGCATGTGCGTGTCAAGCCGGGATGTCATGGCAACGCGGGAAATGGATCACCGAGGCGATGGTTGTCGAGCAGCCGCGTGGTGCCGACGCGCGCGGCCAGCATGACGTAATCACCATGCGACGCGACCGCGACCGATTCCAGTGACGCCGCGCGCACGACATCGAGATAGTCGATCGATAGCGCCACGTGCGCCCTCAGCGCAGACTCGCCGATACCGCGCAACGCGGCCGCATCCGTGACGCCGTCGAGGTACGCCTGCGAGATGGCGGCCAGACTGCGCGAGAGCGCGCACGCGATGGCACGATTGCCTGCATTCAGGTAGCGATTGCGACTCGACATGGCGAGTCCGTCCGGCTCGCGGACGATCGGTGCAATGTCGAGCTGCACCGGAAAGTCGAGGTCGCGGACCATCGCACTGATCAGCGTGGCCTGCTGCAGGTCCTTCTGGCCGAACACGGCAACGTCGGGTTGCACGAGGTTGAAGAGTTTCGCGACCACCGTGAGCACGCCGGCGAAGTGCCCGGGGCGCACGGCACCCTCCCATCGGTCGGCGATCGACTCCGGCACCACGGTCACGGCACGTGGGCCGGGAAACATGACCACAACACTTGGCACGAACGCGATCGTCGCACCGCGTGCCGCGGCCAACTCCAGATCCTGCGCCTCGGTGCGTGGATACGTCGCAAGATCGTCGGTTGGCGCGAACTGCAGCGGATTCACGAAAATGCTCAGCACCACGCAGTCGCACACCGCTCGCGCGCGATCAATGAGCGACAGATGGCCAGCATGCAGCGCGCCCATCGTCGGCACGAAACCCACACGCGCACCACCCGCCCGCGCCGCCGCGATGGCGGCTCGCAGTTCGAGTACTGAACGCACGACGTGCATGCTCAGCTGAAGCTCGTGCTGTCGTCGGGATAGCGGCCGCCACGCACATCGTCCGCGTACGAAGCGACAGCGGTCTTCACGATGCCGGCCACATCGGCGTAGCGCTTCAGGAACTTGGGCGAGAAGCCTTCATTCAGGCCGATCATGTCGGGAAGCACGAGGATCTGGCCGTCACAGCCGGGCCCCGCGCCGATACCGATGGCGGGGATGCGCAGCGTCTGCGAGATGGTGCGCGAAAGTTCCGTCGGCATCAGCTCCAGCACCATCGCGAAACATCCGGCCTCCTGCAGCGCGACAGCGTCGGCCACCAGCTGTGCTGCGGCCGCGTCGTCGCGCCCCTGGACGCGCGCACCACTCAACGCAGAGTCGCTCTGCGGCGTGAAGCCGATGTGCCCCATCACGGGAATTCCTGCATCGACGCAGGCGCGGACGGCCGCGAGCGACGACGCTGTGGCACCCTCCAGCTTCACCGCGGTCGCATTCGTCTCCGCCAGTGCGCGACCGGCATTGCGCACGGCTTCCGTCACGCTGATCTGGTAGGTCATCCACGGCATGTCGAAGATCAGCACCGCACGACGGACGCCGCGACGCACTGCCGCACAGTGCCAGATCATCTGGTCGAGCGTGACCTTCTTCGTGGAGTCGAGGCCGGCGACGACCATGCCCAGTGAGTCGCCGACGAGAACCATGTCCACGCCGGCAGCATCGACCAGACGGCCAAAGAGCACGTCGTACGCCGTGGTCGCGACGATACGCTCACCCGCGTCTTTCTTCAGCTGCAGATCGCGAATCGTGACCGGACGTCCGGCCGATGCGGGTGGTAATGTCATGTGCGCGCTCATGCAGCCCTCGTCAGGCGTTGGGTGACCAGCGTGTACCATTGCCGCGGCTCATGCCTGAATCCCTGCGTGCCTGGTTGATGTCCAACTCTGCGTGCACCTGCGCGCCGCTGATCGCGACTACTGTTGCGTTTAGTTCACGCTCGCGTACGGGAATTTTCACCTGAGCGTGACAGTGCATGTTGCGCAGCGTGGTCGCAAGAGAGTTCGTCCTGAGGGTCGAGCGAGTGGCCGGAGCGGCGAGCAGGTGAAGGTATCCCCATCACCCGGCGCGCGCGGCTGGCCGTCAGTCTTCGCAGGTATCCAGACCGGCGCGCAGTGCGCGCACCAATGCCAGCGCCGCATCGACCGACGTCTCCGCCAGCTTCACGATCGCGCTGCCGACCACGACACCGTCTGCCATCTCGCCGACCAGTGCCGCCTGATCCGCGGTGCTGATGCCGAAGCCCACGCAGATAGGGAGCGTGGTCACGCTGCGCAGCCGCTCGATGGTTTCGGGCAGGTCGCCCGCAAGCGAATCCTGGGCACCGGTGACACCGAGGCGACTGATGAGGTAGACGAAGCCACTGCCGTTGCGCCCGATCTCGGCCATGCGTGAGGCCGGCGTCGTGGGCGCCACGAGGCGCACGTACGCCAGCGGCGACGCACCGAGCCACGCCTCGCGCTCAGGATCTGCACCGACAGGCAGGTCCGTGATCAGGATGCCCGACACGCCAGCGTCGGCGGCGCGCTGCAGCGCGTCCGGACCGGCGTTCATCACCGGGTTCAGGTAACTGAAGAGCACGACGGGAATCGTGAGCGCCGCATCGCGCACCATCTGGAGTGCGCCGTCGAAATTCATGCCCTGCTCCAGCGCGATCTGCGAGCTGCGCTGGATGACCGGTCCATCGGCGAGCGGATCGGAAAACGGCACGCCAAGCTCCACGCAGTCCACACCCGCTGCCTCGAGACCCTTCAGCAGCTCGGCCGACCGTGCACGATCGGGATGTCCCGCCGTGATGTAGGCGACGAGCGCTTTCCGCCCCGATGTGCGGAGCGCGTCCATGTGCGTCGTGAGCTGCGTGGCCGTGCCGCTGGTCACTCGATCTCCATGATGGGATGCTGCATCATCGTGCCGACGTCCTTGTCGCCGCGCCCGGAGACGCAGAGGAGCACCGGTTCATCGGTTGCCCAGCGGCCGGCATTGTCGCAGATCCAGGCGACGCCATGAGCCGTCTCCAGCGCCGGGATGATGCCCTCCAGGCGGCTGAGCAGCGCCACGCCCCGCAGTGCGCTGTCGTCCGTGACGGCCACGTATTCCGCCCGACCCGTCGTCTTCATGAACGCGTGCTCCGGACCCACGCCAGGATAATCCAGGCCAGCGCTGATGCTGTGCGCCGGATGCACCTGCCCGTTCTCGTCCTGCAGCAGCAGCGACAGTGATCCGTGCAGCACACCCGGCGTGCCGGAACTGAGCGTCGCTGAATGTCGGCCCGTCAGCACGCCCTCACCCGCGGCCTCCACCCCCACGAGCTGCACATCGGCATCGGGCACGAACGCGTGGAAGATGCCCATCGCGTTCGAACCGCCGCCGACGCATGCCACGACCGTCTTCGGCAACCGCCCCGCAATGCGCAGCATCTGCTCACGCGACTCGTGACCGATGCATGCGTGAAAATCGCGCACCATGCGTGGATAAGGCGCCGGACCGACGACGCTGCCAATGATGTAGTGACTGCGCTCGACGTTCGTGACCCAGTCACGGATCGCTTCACTGGTCGCATCCTTGAGCGTGCGCGTGCCGCCGGTGACCGGCACCACCTTCGCGCCAAGCAGCTGCATGCGGAACACGTTCAGGCTCTGGCGGTGCATGTCCTCCTCGCCCATGTACACCACGCACTCGAGCCCGAACTTCGCGCACACCGTCGCTGTCGCGACACCATGCTGCCCGGCGCCCGTCTCGGCGATGATGCGACGCTTGCCCATGCGGATCGCGAGCAACACCTGCGCCAGCGCATTGTTGATCTTGTGTGCACCGGTGTGGCAGAGATCCTCGCGCTTCAGCCACACCGGCGCGCCAACGCGCTCCGACAGGCGCGACGCGAAGCCCAGCGGCGTTTCACGGCCGACGAATGTCTGCAGCAGGCCGTTGAGCTCTGCCTGGAACGCCGCATCCGTCTTGATCGCCTCGTAAGCGGCGGTCAGTTCGTCGAGCGCCGGAATGAGGGTCTCGGGGACATAGCGTCCACCGAATGGACCAAAGCGATCGCTGGGGATCGCCGCAACTTCCTGCATCGTCGCCATCTACTGCACTCCTGCGAGTGACAACTGCTCATCGTCACCGCGGTCGCCGCGGGCAACGGCAATGAACCGCCGCACGCGTGCATGATCCTTGATTCCCGGCGCCGACTCCACGCCGGACGACACATCCACGACGTCCGGCGCAAGCACCCGGATCGCCGCCGCCACATTCTCGGGACGCAGCCCGCCTGCCAGCACCAGCAGGGCGTCTGCATCGGCCGCGACACGAACCATCGCCAGCGGTGCCCTCAACGCCTGCCAGTCGATCGTAACGCCTGTCCCGCCCAGCGCACCGGGCACATACGCATCCAGCACGACGCCGTCAGCGACGGCGAACAGCGCCGCCGCACGCTCGCGATCGAACGACGGCGCCGATACCCTCAGCGCGGCCCAGATGCCGCCGGGCCACCGCTCACGCAAATCGTCCACCATGCGCGGCGACGGATCACCGTGCAGCTGGACGATGTCAGCGCCCGCCGCCATCGCGACGCGAACGATGTCATCGACCGGCTCGTGCCCGACGACGACCACGCGCGTTGCCGCGCCAGCGTGCTCGAACGCACGGCGGGCATTCTCGGCCGTCACGAGCCTCGGTCCACCAGCGAGGATCGCCCCGACGTAGCGCGCGCCGGCGGCGGCGGCACATGCGACGTCGTCCGGTCGGACGAGCCCGCAGATCTTCACCGCCGGCATCACATCAGGCCCGGCGACGGATTCGCGGAACGCCAGTCAGCGCGGCCACCGCATCACTGGGCTTGCCCGAGGCGGACACCGAGGAACCGACGAGCACCGCGTCCGCACCGCATGACGCGGCACGTTCCACTTCCTGGTCCGTGCGCACACCACTCTCGTAGATCGCGACGTGCGTGACGGGCACCTGCGGCAGCAGCAGGGCGCTGACGGCAACGTCCAGTTCCAGCGTTTCGAGGTCGCGATTGTTGACGCCGATCAGCAGTGCGCCAGCGTCGAGCGCGTCGCGCAGCTCGTCCTCGTCGCGCACCTCCACGAGCGGCTCGATGCCAAGCATCCGTGCCGTGAATACCAGCTCGAAGAGCACGTCCGTGGGCAGCGCTCGTGCAATGAGCAGCGCAGCCGCGGCTCCGCTGCGACGAGCCTCCACCAGCTGCACCGCGTCGGTGATGAAATCCTTGCGGATGCACGGCCCGATGCCGAGTGCCGATGCGACGGCGAGATCCTCGAGCGAACCACCGAATTCGGACGGCTCGGTGAGGATCGAGAATGCGGTGGCGCCGCCGTCGGCGTAGGCGCGTACCTGCATCGCGGCATCAAGCGAGCCGTTGATCGTACCACGCGAAGGCGAACTGCGCTTGAGCTCGGCAATGACCGCGACGTCAGTGCTGCGCATGAGTGCCGCAAGCAGACTCGGCGCTTCCGAGGTGAGCAGCGCGGCCGCCAGCTGGTCCTGATACGGCATGGCGGCGCGCGACACTGCCGCACGCGCGGCGCTCGCAGCACTGAGCCGGCCCAGCGGGCCTGCGGGCGATGTCCATGAACGAGCCACTTGCATTTCGGTGTTCCTTCGGCAATTGTCTTCGGCAGCTCTTCGGGGCACACGCCCAGACTCGGCAATCTAGCGCAGTCCCTTCGTCCCCTGCATCCGCCGGAGCCGGCCTCATGTCACTCACCAAGCGTCAGCGTGAAATCCTCACCTTCCTGTCGCGCTACAGCGACGGGAATGGTTACGCCCCCAGCTTCGAGGAGATCGCCGAACATTTCGGCTTCACCAGCCTGGCCACGGTGCACGAGCACCTCAGCAATCTCGAGCGCAAGGGATACATCCGGCGCGGATACAATGAGAGTCGCGCGATCGAGATCCTGCCGTCCGAGGCGGCGCCGCGATTCATGGAGCTGCCGCTGCTGGGTCTGGTGGCCGCAGGGTTGCCGATCGAGGCGGCGGTGACGGGCGAGACGATGGCCGTGCCGCCGGACATGCTGCGCAAGACCGGCAACCACTATGTGCTCAAGGTCCGGGGCGATTCGATGATCGACGAGCAGATCCGCGACGGCGACTTCGTGGTCGTGAACGAACGGAAAAGCGCCGACAACGGCGAGATGGTGATCGCGCTGCTGGATCGCACATCGGCCACGGTCAAGCGGTATTATCGCGAGAAGGACGGACGGATTCGACTTCAGCCGGCAAACGAAAACATGGAACCGATCTACACCGATGAGCGCAACCTGCTGATCCAGGGCGTGGTGGTCGGCGTGCTGCGGCGATACGCATGACCACGGCCGCATCGTTTCGCGGTCTGCGCACCGCGATCTACGCCGTCACGGACCTGGCGAAGGCAAAGGCGTGGTACGCCGAGGTGCTCGAGCGGCCGCCGTACTTTGACGAAGACTTCTATGTCGGCTTCAACATCGGTGGCTTTGAACTCGGCCTCGTGCCCGAAGCGGATGCGCCGATGGAGCGTGACGCAGCGGGTGTCCCGTTCTGGGGAGTGGATGACGCCGAGCTGGCGTACCAGCGGCTGCTGACTTTGGGCGCCGTCGATCACGAGCCTGTGCAGGACGTTGGCGGCGGCGTGAAGATTGGCGCGGTTCGCGATCCGTTCGGGAACATGCTGGGAGTCGTCGAAAACCCGCATTTCCACTTCGACGAATAAGCGGACACGTACTTCAAGTTGGCTCCGGCCGAGCCGACACTTCCTGATGAACCCGTCGCGCGCGATCTCGCGCCGGCGCCCCGTCAGGACGGAATGGATGCGGCTTGTCTTGCTGGACAATGAACATCACGTTGCAGAAATGCATCGTCGCGCGCTGCGCACGGTGCGTCCCGAGTGGCAGGTGGTGCTGGCCACGACAGCCGCCGAGGCGCTGACGGCGCTGGACGCCGCGCCGACGGATGTCTTCATTTCGGAACTCGGCAAGCCGCCGTTCGATGGTGCAGCGCTGTTCGAGACCGTCACTGCGCGCTCGCCGGCCACGATGCGCATCGCCTTGTCGGAGTTCGTCGACAAGGGCACTGCACTGCGCCTTGAGCGGAGCGTGCATCGTTTTCTGCACAAGCCATGTGATACGTACATGCTTGCAATGCTCATCGAGCGGAGCAGCACACTGCGCGGCATCGTCGACGATCCGGCGATCCTCGCGGCCATTGGTGGGCTGGAAGCACTTCCCCGCCCTCCCATCACCGTGCAGGCGCTGGAAAAGGTGTTGGCCGATCCTGACGCAGGTGTGTTCGCCGTGTCGGCGGTGGTGAGCCGCGACGCCGCACTCACCGCACGACTCCTGCGCGTGGTCAACAGCTCGTTCTTTGGCGTCAGCCGGCAGGTCACACGCGTCGATGCCGCCGTGAACTTCATGGGTGTCTCGCTCGTCCGTGCCATCGCACTGGCGGACGGCGCCACACGTTCCTTTACCATCGCACCAGACGTTCTGGATCTCGATGAGTGGAACATGCACGCCATACGCGTCGCCGCGATGGCGCGTGACATCACGGCAGCGAACTGCTCGCATGACCGCTCGGTTGCCGACGAGGCGTTCCTTGCCGGACTGCTGCACGACGTCGGCCAGATCGTGCTGGCGGGTGTTGCGCCGAATCGGTGGCAGGCCATCGAACGGGACGCACGATCTGACGCGTTGTCAGTGGACGCAATCGAGGATCGCAGTCAGACTGCGTCGCATGCGCTGATCGGCGCGTACCTGCTGAGTCTCTGGGGGTTGCCGGCCAACGTCATCGAGGCCGTCGCGTTCCACCACACCCCGGAACGCCTGGCTGGTCCGATGTTCGATGCATCACTCGCCGTGCACATCGCCGATGGGCTGGTCGTTCGCACGCCGGGACGCCTCGCACCGCAGCTGCACTTGCCGACGATTCTCGGTGCCGGTATCACGGAGGCGCAGCTGTCGGCCTGGCGGGCCCGCTTCAACGCAATGGAAGCAGCGGCGTGACGACGTGATGGAGCACAAACGCAGCGCACCTGAACGGCTGACGAATCGCCACCGGTCGCACGCGTGTCCCGGTTCGTCAGCTCGGTGATCTGCGTGACGCGGCAATGAGCGAGTCCAGCACGCCGAGTGCGCGCTGCTCGCGAAGGCACTCGCACACCTCCTGCACCATAGCCGCATAATCGCCACCGTCACGGTGCACATAGAGCGCCGCTGCGGCATTCAGGGCCACCGCCGCAGCGGCCGCTGGACTACCCGCGCCGCCGAGCACAGCGCGCACGATGCCGGCGTTGTCAGCCGGTTCGCCACCCGCCAGTTCGTCCGCCGTGAGGTTCGTGAATCCGTGCGCTGCGGGATCGATGGTCCACTCGCGAATCGCGCTGCCACCCTGCAGCTCGCGCACGTGCGTCACGCCGAGTGGCGAGATCTCGTCCATGCCGGGCTCACCATGGACCACAAGCGCGCGCTCGGTGCCCAGTTCGTGCAACGCGCCGGCAATGAGCTCCAGGCGACCGCGATCCGCGACACCGATCACCTGTCGCCCCGCGGCTGCCGGATTCGCCAGTGGCCCGATCATGTTCATCACCGTGGGAATCGCAAGCTCGCGACGTACCGGACCCACATGACGCATCGCGGGATGCATCAACGGCGCGAACATGAACACGAGGCCGACTTCACGAAGGATAGACGCCATGTGCGCCGGTGTGAGGTCGATCTGCACGCCAAGCGCCTCGAGCAGATCGGCGCTGCCGCTGCGGCTCGTAAAGCTGCGATTGCCGTGCTTTGCGATGCGCACACCGCACGCCGCGGCGACGATTGCCGCCGCCGTCGAGATGTTGAACGTCGGCACTGCGCCGCCACCGGTACCGCAGGTATCCACGAGCATCGTCGGCCGGTCGGCATCGAGCGTGATCATCGCGCGGCGCAATGCACGCGCAGCGCCGGCGACCTCCGACGGCGTCTCGCCCTTCACGCGCAGGCCCATCAGCAGGGCCGCGACCTGCGCCGCCGTCGCGCCGCCGGACATCACGACGTCGAACGCGCCGGCCGACTCCGCCGCGCTGAGGTGATGCCCCATTGCCAATCGACGCACCGCGTGTCGCAGCAGATCGTCCGTCGATGCGTCACCAGCCATGCATCCTCTGCGCGGACTGCCTCGCCCTCACGCGGGCATCGCCGCGGCGAGTAGACGCTCGTTCAGCTGCGCCTGCGTGGCGACGATGGCGATGATCAGGCCGAGCAGGCGCACACGGTCCACGTCGGCCTCGGTAAAGACGCCCTGCTGGTTACGGTTCGCCACGTTGACAACACCAATCAGGTCGTCGCGATAGACGAGCGGGAAGCAGATGAAGCTGCCGCTCGTGAAATACTCGTCTTTCAACAGTGGATGCTGACTCGCCTGCGTCGCGTCGGTCACCAGAATCACCTGTCTGCTCGCCGCCACTTTCCCCGCCACGCCGCTGCCGATCGCCACACGGTAGCCGTCGCGCACATCACGTGCGACACCACGCGCCGCCGCGAGGTACAGCATGCCAGGTTCCGGCGCCCGCATCATGAGTGACACGCGCTGCGCCTGCATGTCCTCGCCAACCAGCGTGAGCAGCTCGTCTGCGAGGCGACGTGGATCGGGCGCAGTCGCGTCGACGGAGAGCACGCGATCGATCAGGTAGACGGTGCGTTCACGGTCGCGCAACTCCTCATTGCGCCGATGCAGCTCGATGTGTGCCTGCTCCGTCTGTCCCAGCGCGGCTTCGAGCTGCTGCTGCAGGTTTTCCGCGCGACGCTGAAACCGTCGCGCATCTTCCTGAATGCGGCTGGTTTCGCGTTCCAGCTGCACAACCCGTGCGCGATCGGCGCCATCGCTGAGGACCTGCGTTTGCGACGACATCTTCGTCTCGAGCTCACCGAGCTTGCGATCGTACTCGCCGTGAATGCGCTGCGTCACCGATTCCAGCGTGACAACCGCCTCGCGTCGTGCCACGAGTTCCGCGAAGCGCGCGAAGGCAAGATCGAACAGCGCCGCACTCGGCAGAAATTTTTCGATGGTGCGGCCACCGAAAAACTTTTTCGGCTCGACCACGGTGAGCACGCCACCGAGCGCGCCATCAAAGCGCAGGCCACGAATGGACAGCGTAGCGTTTTCGACGGGGGGTAATCCGAGCATGCGCGTAAAGTCGGCCGCCCGGTCCATGACATCCACGAACGTCGAGCCAGCCGAAATACCCTGACGGACACCGACCGGCAACTGATCGAAGGCGACCTCGAGTCTGGTGAAACGCGACGAGCCGTCCGTAGTCGGGCTGAGTCGATCCGTCAGGAGGTCGCGCCGTCCGTCGTAACGGAAAAATGCCAGATATGCGCCCCTGTCGAGCTCGGCCAAGGCTTCGCCGAGCACGCCGATCGCTCCGGCAAGGTCGGGCGCGACGGCCAGCGAGTGCGCCAGGGACGCGAGCGTGCGAGGTGCCATCTGGGTGGTTGGAGTCGGTCCGGGGCGCAACTCCGGTCGGGGCGCTCCCGCGTCAAGGGTGACGGCCTCGTGAGGGGTTGTCAATCCGTTATCCTATCACGACTTGTCTTGCTTGAAGTCACTTCCCGCGCGGCCTAGCTTCACCAGATGCCATGCCGCACCTTTCAGCTGGTCATTCAGTACGATGGAGGGGCCTTTGCCGGCTGGCAGCGGCAGCCGGTCCAGCGGACTGTGCAGGGTGTGATCGAGCAGGCTCTTCTGCGCCTGACGCAAACGCATGTCACTGTCACCGGTGCCGGCCGGACCGACGCGGGAGTTCATGCGCTGGGGCAGGTCGCCAGCGTGATCGTCCCTGCACGCTGGAACGCGCCGTCGCTGCAACGAGCCCTGAACGCAGTGATGCCGCGTGACGTCCGCTGCGCCGCAGCGATCGAGATGGCGCCCGAGTTCCACGCACGCTTCTCGGCTGCGGAGCGGCAATATCGTTATCTCGTGGGCACCGACGGCGACGCGATGAGTCCGTTTCGCTACGACCGCGAATGGCCGCTGTGCCGCATGGTGAGTCTCGACCTGCTGCGGGCTGAAGCTGCTCAGGCGCTCGGCGACCAGAGCTTCCGGGCCTTTGCCGTAAAAGGCACGGCGCCCGCCGCCGACGATCACCGCTGTGACGTGCGTGTCTGCCGCTGGGAACTCCGGCCGGGCGGACTGCTGCTGACGATCGCTGCGAATCGGTTTCTACATCACATGGTGCGCTTCCTGGTCGGCACCATGATCGAAGTCGGGACCGGCCGTCGCCCACCCGACGCGGTTCGTACACTGCTGGCGGCTGACGTGAATCGCGACGTGTCACCCCCAGCACCGGCTTGTGGACTGTACCTTGAGCGTGTCACATACCCCGCGCACCTGTACCTCGAACCGCCCTCGGTGGTCGCGGCCTGATCACATGCCGATGTCGCTCCCCGACCAGACGTCGCGGCAGTCGCTGCGGCAACCTTACTTCCGGACGATGGTCATTCGACTTACCAGGATCGTCGGCACGCTGCTCGTGATGGCCTGTCAGGGCGTCCCGGCGGCCGAATCGGAAGCACAGCGTCCCGTCGCCGCGACCACGGTCCCGACGCGTGCCGAGCAGGCCGCATCGGCGTTACCCGCATCACGCCGCACTGCCATCACCGAAGCCGTCGCAAAGGTGGCACCCGCGGTGGTCACGGTGCAGACGGAAAGCGTGCAGCGGGTGCCGGCCGATCCGTTCGAGATGATGTTCGGCGGCGGCCGCGGTGGCCGGCGCACGCAGGCCGGCATCGGATCCGGCTTCATCGTGCAGGCCAACGGCGTGATCGTCACGAACGCACATGTCGTCGCGGGCGCAACGAAGGTCAGTGTCGCCATGCGTGACGGCCAGACGTACGACGCAAAGGTCGTCGGCATCGATGAATTGAATGATCTGGCCGTGCTGAAGATCGCCGCCACGAACATGCCGGTGGCACCGATCGGCACGTCGTCCGACCTTGCGATTGGCGAGTGGGCGGTGGCCATCGGCAATCCGTACGGGTTTCTGCTCGGCAACACGGAACCGAGTGTCACGGCGGGCGTGATCAGCGCGACCGGCCGGAACCTCGTGCCGCAACAGGGCCAGGACGAGGGACCCGGCACGTACGTGGACATGCTGCAAACTGATGCGTCGATCAATCCCGGCAACTCGGGCGGCCCACTCGTCAACGCGCTCGGACAGGTGATCGGCGTCAACACGTCGATCTTCTCGCCGACGGGCGGCAGCATCGGTATTGGCTTCGCGATTCCGATCAATCGCGCAATGCGTGTGGCGGACGACCTGCTGAAGCATGGCGCAGTGCGCCACCCATGGATCGGCATCCGCATCGCGCAACCCGTCGGTAGCACACCGCGCGAGGTGTTGCGGTCCGGCGTGGTGGTGCGCAGCGTGGTGCCCAGCTCTCCCGCCGCGCGTGCCGGTATTCGTCCCGGCGACCAGATTCTGCGCAGCCGCGGTCGCGTCTTGCGCAACATGTTCGACTGGGAAGGCGAGATGCTTGACCTGCGCGTCGGCGAATCCGCCCCGATGGTCCTGCAGCGCGCAGGTCGGGAGGAAACGGTGACCGTGACCCCCGCAGATTTGCCTGAAGTCGGTGCGAAGAAGGTCGAGGTACTGCGCGAGGTGCAACTCGTCACGCTCACGCCGGCAATCCGCCAAGAGCGTGGCATCCGCTCATCGCAGGGCGCGCTGGTGGTGAATGCGAGCGAGCGCGTCATGGACCAACTCGGCATCACCGTCGGCGATGTCATCATCGGCGTCAATCGGACGCCTGTGTCGTCCGCCGAGGAAGTCGCGCGCGCGCTGGACCAGCTCGCAGGCCGCGGCATGATCCAGCTCGTGGTCGAACGACGCGGCGCCATGTATTCCACCCAGTTCTACATCCAGTGACTGCCACGTCGCACACGAACTATTCGTCACCGCTCGCCGAGCGGTACGCTTCGCCGTCCATGCTGGAGTTGTGGGGGGCGCAGAACCGCTACAGTCTCTGGCGCCGGCTGTGGCTTGCGCTGGCGGAAGGCGAGCAGCGACTTGGTGTCGACATTCCCGACGAGGCGATCGCGCAGATGCGCGCGGCGGTGGATGACATCGATTTCGACGCTGTTGCCGGGTACGAGCGCCGTTTCCGTCACGACGTGATGGCGCATGTGCATGCGTTCGGCGATGCAGCGCCGGCCGCGAAGCCATTCATCCATCTCGGTGCAACATCGGCGTTCGTCACGGACAATGCCGATCTGATACTGATGCGTCGCGGCTTGGAACTGCTGCGCGCGAAGCTTGCGGCAACACTCCGTGCAATGAGCGTGTTCGCGAAGGAATGGCGCAACGAACCCACGCTTGGCTACACGCACCTGCAGTCGGCGCAGCTCACGACGGTGGGCAAGCGATGCACGCTGTGGATGCAGGACTTTCTGCTGGACCTGGCCGACCTGGAGCACCGCATTGCGACCCTGCCGTTCCGCGGCGTGAAGGGCACGACGGGCACGCAGGCCAGCTTCCTGACGCTGCTCAACGGCGATCATGGCAAGGTGCGCGAACTCGATCGGATGGTCACGGCGGCGATGGGCTTTCCGCGACCGCTGCCAGTCACGGGACAGACCTACAGCCGCAAGCTTGATGCACAGGTGCTCGGCGTCGTGAGCGGCATCGCGTCGAGTGCGTCGAAGTTCAGCGGCGACATCCGCATGTTGCAGGCGTTCGGCGAGATCGAGGAGCCATTCGAGAAAGAGCAGATCGGCAGTTCCGCGATGGCCTACAAGCGCAATCCGATGCGGTCCGAGCGCATCGCATCGCTCGCGCGCTTCGTGCTGTCGCTGGAGCCGAATGCGAATCAGACCCACGCGGTGCAGTACTTCGAGCGCACGCTCGACGACTCGGCCAACCGCCGGCTGGTGATCCCGGAGGCGTTCCTCGCCTGCGATGCGATCCTGATCCTCGTCGCGAACATCTCGAAGGGACTCGAGGTGCATCCCGAACGCATCCGTCGCCGCGTCGACGACGAGTTGCCGTTCATGGCAACGGAAGAGTTGATCGTGAATGCGGTGCGTGCGGGCGGTGATCGTCAGCAGATCCACGAGGTGATCCGCGTGCATGCCATCGCCGCAGCGCGCGCGGTGAAGGATCTGGGCATTCGCAACGACCTGCTCGAGCGACTGACGGCGGATCCGGCGTATCCGGTTGATCTGAGCGCATTGCGCAACGTGATGGCACCGCTGCGCTTCGTCGGCCGCAGCGCCGAGCAGGTGGACGAATTCCTCGCGGAAGAAGTCGAGCCGGCACTGGTCGGCATCGCGACCGACGAGACGGCGGCTGGTGCTGTTCGTGTTTGAGGCGCGCCCCACGCCGCTCGGTGTGCCGAGCACGCGACTGCCGCTGTTCCATGCGGCGCGCGGCAAGGTACGCGACGTCTATGAGGTCGACGAGGAGCGCCTGCTGCTCGTGGCGACCGATCGCGTGAGTGCGTTCGACGTCGTGATGACGGAAACAGTGCCGTACAAGGGCATCGTGCTGACGCAGCTCACCGCCTGGTGGCTGACGCAGCTGGCATCCGACGTGCCGCACCACATGATCACGGCCGATGCGCACGAGATCATTGCGGAAGTGCCGGAGCTCGCGCCGTACCTGTCCACGATCGCTGGCCGCGCGATGCTGGTGAAGCGCGCGCAGATCTTTCCTGTCGAATGCGTGATTCGGGGCTACATCAGCGGCTCGGCGTGGAAGGAATATTCGGCGCACGGCACGCTGGCTGGCGAAACCCTGCCGGCGGGACTTGTCGAGAGCCAGGCGCTGTGGCCTGCCGTGTTCTCTCCAGCCACCAAGGCAGTGACGGGGCATGACGAGAATATCACGATCGAGCGGATGCGCACCGTGGTCGGTGCCGAGCATGCGCGCGAGCTCGAGGAGCTCACGCGAAGCATCTACGATCGTGGCAGCAGCCTCGCCGCTGAGCGTGGAATCATCATCGCCGATACAAAATTCGAATTCGGGATCTGGCACGATCGGATCATCCTGTGTGACGAAGTGTTGACACCGGATTCCTCGCGCTTCTGGCCTGCCGACGCGTACACACCCGGTGGACCGCAGCCCAGCTTCGACAAGCAGCCTTTGCGCGACTATCTGCAAGTGGAACGTGTGGCTGGTGCATGGAATGGCGAGGCACCGCCGCCCGCCCTGCCGGAGCGCGTCGTCGAGGCCACCAGTCGTCGCTATCTCGATGCGTATCGTCGCATGACCGGTAGCACGCTCGACCTCTCGCGCTTCACATGAGCATCATGCGCGAAGGCACGGCGGCGCTCGCGCTGACGAGTGTCGCTGCCGCCGCGGTGATTGCCGCCGCGGTCTGGCGTCGAAGCTGGCCACTCTGGCTGCTCGGGTACGTGATATTGCTGGTGGCGACCTGGTTCGCACTCACTTCGCGAGCGACGGCCGCATCGCGAACCGCCGCCGTCACACCGCTCGCCGCCATTACGGTGTCGCGTGTGTCATCTCGCCAGCCTGATGTCGCGCCGACATCGGTGTCCACACCGGTTCCCCGATGACGAATCCAGAGGCACGGAATACCCGTCCCACAGGGATGCGCCGCGCCGTCGTCCTGTTTCCTGGCGGCCTGACGCTGGGAAACCTGTTCTTCGGCATCTTCGCAATGATCAGTGCGAGCCGCGGCGAGTTTGGACGCGCGGTGCTCTTCATCGTCTGCGGCGGCGTCTGCGACATGCTCGATGGCCGCGTCGCGCGCGCCACGAATTCGGGCACCGAGTTCGGCGAGCAGTTGGACTCGCTCGTCGATGCGATCTCGTTCGGACTCGCTCCAGCGATGATCACCTACTTCGCCGTGCTGACCCCCACCGAACCGGGACGTGATCGCTGGTCATGGATCCTGGTCTTCTTCTTCTGCATGTGCGCGGTGCTGCGCCTTGCGCGATTCAATGTCACGCAGGCTGGCGCGAAGAAGCACTATTTTCTGGGCCTTCCCAGCCCGGCCGCTGGTGGTACGCTGGCCACCTATCACTGGTTCGCGCAGACGGAACTGTACCAGCAGACGATCATCGGCGACCTGCCGTGGCATGAATTGGTGAAGTACCTGATGGTGGGGCTCTCGCTGCTCATGATCAGCAACGTGCGGTATCCCGCCTTTCCGCGCACGGGCTTCAAGGACTGGCGCGGGATTCTCGGATCGATCACGGTCCTGACCTGCTTCGCTGGTGCGATACTGCTGCCGCGAGAGTTCTTCTTTCCAGCCGGCCTGACATACGTCGTCGTCGGCCTGCTCGGCACGCTGCTGCAGTCGCTGGGTGATCGGCCCGAGCCGCTGCCGACGGAAGAGATGTCCGACCTGCGGGGCACGGCCGCGTCGGATGCACTGACCGTCGTTGACGGCAACCGCCGTCGCAAGCGGACAGCTC
>ENA-OFCX01000355-OFCX01000355.1-metagenomes-genome-assembly--contig:-NODE-355-length-25141-cov-2.894921_pt1 | contig 25141 bp, 18 predicted proteins | sample MGYA00153384_OFCX01 | MGnify analysis MGYA00153384
AGCCTTTGCCTTAGTGATCACGATCTTTGCAGAGCGAAGAAGAGTATCAAGCTTGCGCCGATCCATCCATTGCCCGTTTGCCATCACTCCAACGATAGATCGGGCATTACTTACTTTGATGAGAGGGTTGGCGGCCAACAGTATGAGGTCGGCGCGTGCACCAATACGGATGACGCCACGATCGCCAAGGCCGGGGATAAGTTGGGAGGGGGTTAACGTCGCTGTCTTGAAAGCTTCGTACGGTGTCAGCCCGGCGTCGACGAGCAATTGAAGTTCGTTGTGAGTCGCCCACCCGGGTACAAGCGATGGAATGCCGCCCGAGTCTGTCCCCATCAGAAGAGGAACTTTTGCGTTTTCGAGCGCACGGATCGCGGTTTTGTAAAAGGGCAAGACGACATCGGCTAAGTATTTAGCGGGTAGCCGGTGAGCATATGGATAGTCCGGTGCCTGCATCATAGCCGTTGCATAATCGGGCTGGTAAGCGATTTCCGGGCGAGCGATTACCGCTTCGATGTCGAAGGTGTGATCGTGAAGCAGCTGCAAGGTAGACAGGCTCGTGACGATCGCGACATTGTTGTCTTTCAGACGCCGAGCAACCGGTTTGATACGCGCGTAGTCCAACGCATAGAGCGCAAACATTTTCTTCGGATCATAGTCTGCTATGAACGAGCTCCGGAGCTCTTCGAGGTGCGCAATCTCTTTCTGGCCCGCCGCAATGACACCGTCGAGACCGACGCTGTCGGGTACATGGCCTGTCACGTGCATTCCGAGTTCTTGAGCTTCGGCAACAGCGGTTTGATAAGCGACTGCCGTTAGATCAGTGTAAAGCTTGATCGATCGATAACCCGCCTTCCACTGCCGCTTGACCTCGGACCGGGCTTGCTCGGCGGTTTCCACTTTGTACGCGTTGCCGCCTTCAATCATTACGGAGTCGATGATCGGGCCGTCATTAGCCCAGCGCAGATAGATCCGCCGCCCATCGAGGGTGCGCACGGACGTCACCCCGTTAGCGACGAAAAGATCGAGATTTTCCCTAACGTTCAACAGATGAACGTGCGTGTCGACAAGGCCTGGCATCAACCAATAGCGATCGCTCGCTATCACTTTCACCGAGGCTGGAACCTCAACCGATTTGCGCGGCCCCAGAGCGTAGATGTGATTGTCTTGCACAATCACCGTCTGGTCGACCAAAACTTGGTCCGACGTCATTGGGACGATATTGACACCGACAAAGGCAGTGGCGGGGTTTTTTGCCAAAACCGGGCTCGTATAGGCCGCAAGCAATGCGAACGAGATCATGTGCATAGTGACAAAGCTCTTTACGCCCAAGCAGCGTGATAGGGTGGCAAAGCGCATCTTACACTTCCTTGCATTCGGACGGATGAGCGCAGTCCTTTGAGAACTGTCCAAGAAGCCGCGATCCAAATCCGGTCGCCCCTTTAGGGCATGTGAACGTATCCCGATCCGTGAATTCCAGTCCTGCCATCTCGATCTGCGCCCATGGCACGTCGGCGGCAGCGTGGCGCAGAAGTCGCATCAAGTACGATCCGTCTGCGCCGAATTCGAAAGGCGTGATCTGAAGGTAATCAGCCACGTTAGACAGTAGATCGTCATCGTACTTATCGCTGGTCGGCAGGCGCCACAGAGACTCGGCGGCTGCATCACCAGCTTGAGTCAGGCGCTCCGCAAGATCGTCGTCGCTGGAATATAGCCCGGCATAATGACGACCCAAACCGAATATACCCGAGCCCGTTATAGTCCCGATACCGACGATCGTGCCTGCCTCCATCTTTGCCCTCGCGTACCAAATTGCATCGATCAGCGCGAGACGCCCCTCGGCATCAGTGTGCATTATCTCGATCGATATGCCGCAAGCCGCGACAATTACGTCGGATGGGCGATAGGCGCTTCCGGAGATTGCGTTTTCGGCCAAGGGTATGACGGCTGCGACATTGATAGGCAGTTTCGCTCCAGCAGAGGACATCACGGCTGCAAGTGCGGCGGCACCTCCTGCCATGTCGCCCTTCATGCCTTTCATCCACTCCGTCGTTTTAAGATTGATGCCGCCGGTATCAAATGTGATGCCCTTACCGACAAATACGACGGGTTTTTCAGTCGGATCATTCGCACCGTTCCAACGCAATACGAGCAATCGCGGCCGAAAGGCGCTGCCTCTGCCCACTGCTAGCAGCGCGTTCATTCCGAGCTCTTGGAGCTGTTCAGGGCCGAGCGCTTCAACTTCGATGCCAATATCCACCAAGGACTTTGCAAGATCCACAAACGTATCGGGGTACAGGACGTTTGGCGGTGTGTTTATGAGGTCGCGTGCATAATGAATCGCCCCGATTTGCACCGAGATAGAGCGATACAGGGCTTCCGCAGTCACGCTTTGCGATGTTATCATGGTTAACGCTAAAAGCTTTACTGCCTCACTAGGCTCAGGCTGTCTACTTCGTGCGAACGTGTAGCTGTAGTTACGTAGAGCAGCGCCGAATGCAACATGCGCTGCTGCATGAGGACTTTCTGATTCACTGAGACCCTTGACATCGATAGCGGCCTCGCGTTCGCCCAATTGGCCAAGACGAGCGGCCGCTGCGCCACCGAATTTTTCAAGCAGCTTGTGATCGACGGCGTCGACTGCTCCGATGCAAAGCCCGATAAGTCTCCGATAGTCAGAACCAGGCGGGGCGATTACTTCGACGGATTGGCCAAACTTGCCAGTAAACCGGCCGCAAAACTTATGCACTTCAACCGCGCAACGCAACAGTTCTAGCAGAGCGTTATCCAACGATGCAGAGAGCGTGTTCCCATGCCCGTCGATCCCGACCAAGAGCGCAGGGGCCTGGCGTTCCAGAGCGGTCGCGAATTTGACTTGCAAGATTGCCCTCCCCTGATGCTCGCGGATTTTTCAACAGCGTTTGATACGATGAACTTCATCGCGATTTATTCAAAACGCAACAAAAATCTTTCACTGTTTGAAACATTGTTCTAACCGCCGATGAGGTCGCTTTGACGGGGGTGAGCAGATGTCGGGTTTTAAGGAATACGAAAATTACGACGGGATTGGCATCAATCAGTTGCTAAAACGTGGCGAAATCAGCCAGCACGAGGTCGTTGCGGCTGCGATCTCGAAGATCGAGGCGTCAAATCCTCCGCTCAACGCAGTCATCAATCAGATGTTCGACCTTGCTTTGAAACAGGCCGGCAGGCCGATGCCTGACTCCCCACTGGCAGGCGTGCCCATGCTCCTGAAAGACGAGCGAGCCGACTACAAGGGCGTGGTGACTGGCAACGGCTGCAAGTTATATGATCATGTTGTTGCTCGGCAAGATGCACATATCGTAAAACGGTACAAGGCGGCGGGCCTGATCGTCGTCGGTAAAGCCAACCTGCCCGAATTGGGCATCAGCGTCTCAACCGAGTCCGTCAGGCACGGTCCTGCGCGAAATCCTTGGAACACCGACCTCACCGCGGGTGGTTCCAGCGGGGGTTCGGCCGTTGCCGTTGCAGCACGTATGGTGCCAATTGCACATGGGACGGACGCAGGCGGCTCGATTCGAATTCCAGCGTCGTTCTGCGGTGCTTTCGGATTGAAACCCACGCGCGCGCGGATATCGTCCGGTCCGATCCATGGAGAAGCGTGGGGGGGCATGACAAACGAACATGCAATCACGCGAAGCGTGCGCGACAGCGCGGCACTACTCGATGCGAGCGCAGGTCAAGCGACTGGCGACCCTTATTTTCCGAAAGCACCGGACAATAGCTTCTTGTCGGAAGTTGAGAGGGACCCAGGCAGGCTTCGCATTGGCCTTTCGTTGACCGCGCCGAGTGGAGAGGTCCTTGATGCTGGTATCGTTGCCGCTACGCAGCGAACTGCAACGTTGCTTGAATCCCTCGGCCACGAGATCATCTCTTTGGGCCGGCCGCCATTCGATAAAAAGGCTTTTGACGATGCATTCCGCATTGTTGGCGGCTCGTACATCGCCTCATCTTTGCGAGCCATTGAGAAAGAGAATGGTCAATCGCTTCTCCGCGACGATATTGAACAAATGACTTGGGAGATCCTCGAGGAAGCGGCATCGGTTGATGGAGTCAGCTTTATAAATGCGCGCGAATTTATGCACGGCATCGGTCGGCAGTTGGCGGGTTGGTGCGATCAGGTTGATGTTGTATTGACACCTACGGTTGGTTGCGAGCCGTTTCCGCTTGGTTTGCTGGACCCGAGAAGGAAGGACATGTTCGAAAAGCTTTGGGAGGTGATGCGCACCATGAATCCGTTTTGCATGATTGCCAATGTAACCGGGCGCCCAGCCATGTCGGTACCGATTGAAATGAGTCTCGCCGGCATGCCCATTGGCATGCACTTTATCGGCCCTTACGCCGGAGAAGCGTTGCTTTTCAGACTGGCGGGGCAACTTGAGCGCGCCGCGCCGTGGGATCACCGGCGCCCTTTGGTTGGCGCTTGACCGATCAGTCAGCTCAGTGCGAAAATTCGCTCATACTGCAGATCGCGCGTGAAACGTCCCCTTCTCGGAATCCAAACATGAGCATTGCGGCAGATAGAAGCTGTGATCGAAAGCATCGTAGATCCGCCGCGTCGCACATCTTTTCCGACGTTATGAGCATGAACTCGCTTTCTGACAAAGCAAGTGATACTGCACCGATCATAAAATGAAAACGCCAGTATATCGTCTCGAGAGACAGGTCCGGCCGTGTGCCATGAAGCGCCTTGCCGAACTGCACGAGATAGTTTTGATAGGGACTTATCGCTCTCAAGATGGATTTTGACTCAGCGGCGACGACTTGGTCGAGAGCATACAGGATTTTTACGTGCCGGGGATTTACAGCCAGATGGCGAAGCATGGGATCGAGCCAGGATTGCAACAATCTCAGCATGATTTCTGACTTATCGGTTTGCAACGCCGCTTCAACCGCTCTCAACCCGCTTATCCGTTCCATGAGCAGCGGGCCGAATTGACGCTCGACGACGGCTTCCAGCAATTCCTCCTTCGAGCCAAAATGATAATTGACTGCACCTAGGCTGGCCCCCGCTTTCGCTGTAATTTGGCGCATTGACGACTTGGAATAACCGTCATTGACAAACAAACGCTCAGCAACGTTCAGGATGCGCTCTTTGGTGCTGGCGTCTCTGACGGCAACACGTTGCTGAGACGTGTTCGACATATCATTCTGACAATGGGTGGGCGACGGTTTCATCGCTGGGAACTCTAACGTTCAAGCGAAATTCCTACAATGGAATTAAGCATCTGGCTTAGGGTCCTCAGTCGTTTCGCCTCTGTCCTGTTACACCCTTGACCATAATGGAACGTCGTATCATATCTTGTTCCAACAACAATAAAACGGCGCGGGGGATGACATGCGAAGTACTGCAGCAGCCATTGGAGTAGGTCGGCTTCCAGCGCTTCGCCTTGCCGCGTATGGCGGACTTGGCATGCCGGTTTACATGCTGATGATGCCGACGATTGTATACCTGCCACCATTTTATGCCGGTGAATTAGGGTTGGGGCTGTCAGCCATCGGAGCGATTTTCTTCGTAGCGCGGATCTTGGACGGCTTTGCCGACCTTGTCGTGGGAAGACTATCTGATCGCACGAGGCACCGCGGCGGGCCACGGAAAATATGGATTGCAAGCGGGGTTCCGCTTCTGATGATCGCAACATATTTTTTATGCCGGCCAATCGCTGGGGCGGGGACGATGTATCTCACGATTTGGCTAATTTTGCTCTATGTCGCTTGGACCATGGTTCAGGTTCCTTATCTGTCTTGGGGCGCGGAGATGTCGTCGGATTACAATGAGCGCAGTCGGATCGCTGCCTTTCGTGAAGGCGGAGGCATGATTGGCGTGATGCTGGCGGTTGGGCTGCCCTATCTTATTTTTGGCGAAGGTCAGCCCCCTTTCAGAGACGTATTAAATGTATTCGTTATCTCTCTTCTTGTCTTACTCCCAATTACAAGCATTATGGCATTGGTCTACGCGCCAAAAAGCGTGAACGCGAATGTCGCGACACCAAATGTAAAGCAGTTATGGCATACTATTGTGAGAAACAAGCCATTTTTACGAATTATGACAATCCTGTTTCTTACACGCACTAGCGCTTGTGTTTTTGACGCTACCGAGTTTTGGTTACTCTCGTATTGGTGCAAACAACCAAGCATATTCTTAATGGTGCTGTTCGCCCAATACATTTGCTCGATTTGTTCTATTGCATTTGTATTGTGGGTATCTCGTAAAATAGGCAAGCACAACACGCTAATCGCTTCAATAATCATCAACCTTGTGTTTCTGTCTATTTTAGTTTTTGCTCCTACCGGACTACGCTGGCCTATTGTTGCTGCATTTATCATCAACGCGATTGGTAATGCTGCAGCATGGGTTATTCCAACGTCGATGGTTGCAGACACGGTTGACTATGGCGAAGTCCGGGGGGTTCCGGGACAGAGTGGGACGTACATGGCAATATACACGCTTTCGTTCAAAATATCACTTGCCCTAGGTGTTGCGATCGCTCTGCCGCTCTTGGAACTTGTCAATTTCTCTGCCACCGACGGCTCGAATCCGGCGGGACTGCCTGGTCTCGTTTGGGTTGCATGTGGCCTGCCGGCGGTCATGCTTCTGCCTGCCATCCTACTTCTTTGTAAATACCCGCTGACCGAAAAAAGGCATGATCAAATTCGTAGAGTTCTAGATCGGTCTCGGGGCCTCGACCTCAAGCTGTGGCACACGGCTGGCAGAGCTGAGGCCTAGAAACAAGACCCAGAGGCGAGGGGGCTGGGCGGCCTCACTGAAGGCCTCGCAATGCCTGCTGAAGCGCGACGGCTTGGGCTCTGTGCAATGGGGTCGGCAATCTTAATTGTAACAGTCTCGCAATAGCACCCGCCTTCATCATTGGACAATTATGCGACATCCGTCGATCTGAATGGCCCCTTGCTTCTAAGGGTCGATCGGCAGCCTGGGGCTGCCTTTTGGATGGCTATGTCGATTGTTTCGACGACGTGGGGCTCCTGATCAGCCTAGCAAGGGTTTGGAGATCGAGCATGACGCGCCATCAAGGCGCAAACATGTTTGCCCAATCTGTTGAGCTTCCCGCCTATCTCGAGGCTGTTTCGCGCGGGACGAACTTCCCCGCCGCCTCGCCGGTGAGCTTACCGCCTATGAGCGCTAATCGACCATTGACAATCACGTCGATAATCCCACTCGAGAAACGATTAGGTTCTTTGTAAGTCGACTGGTCGGCGACTTTTTCTGGATCGAAAACTACGATATCCGCAGCAAAGCCTGGGGCTATTCTACCGCGGTCGCGCATGTTGAGGTGCTCGGCCGGCAACGAGGTCATTCGTCTGATCGCCTCCTCAAGTGAAAACAGCCCCACATCGCGCACGTAGCGGCCCAGCACACGAGTGAACGTGCCTGTTGAACGCGGGTGGCCACCGCTGTCGCTCCTGCTATCGGTGCCGGTGTAGAAACCGTCGCTCGCGATCATCATCCAGGGCTGGCGCATAAGGTTCTGGACGTCTTTCTCCGCCATCGATCCAACAGTGATGGTCATGTCGCCGCCGCCCGAGACGAGAGCGACCAGTAGTGCGAAAGGATCGACATTTCTCTCGCGTGCGAGCAACTCGAGATTCTGTCCAACCAACTCGGATCGGCCAGGTGCGTCGATCACCCGCATGCTGCCATAACCGACGGCCTTGCCCCAAGCGAAGCCGCCGTCGATCCCATTTTCCGTCGCATCCTTGAGTTCTGCCACCGCTGCCGGGTCCGCGGCGATCTTCCTGAGCCGCGCCTGCACTTCCAATAGCGATGGCGGCTTCGTGGGATCACGGGATATATCCTCTCGAAACATGAGGACCTCGTGCAATAGGCCCGTAGCTGCACCGTCATATGGATACATATCGGCGACAACCTCGCGGCCAAGCTTACGCGCCGCCTCGACGGCCGCAACGATCTCGGCGCTACGCCCTTCGTTGACGAGGCCGACGGCTTTCAAATGGCCCAACTTGGCAGGGATGCCCGCTGACGCGCCGATATCGATGGTCTCGGTCTCAGCGCTCATAAACTCTATGACCGGGTGCCGGGAGTGCGCGTCATAAATGCCACCAAAGGGCCTTACCTCGCGGGCTAACGCAATGATCTCGTCTGGCCCGCTAAACATGCCGGGGTCGTACATAAGTCCTGCGGACAAGCCGACGCAGCCCAGCCGCATCCCTTCGCGAACAAGTTCACGCATCTGGTTGAGTTCTGAGCGCGTCGCTGTGCGATGGGCCTTGCCCAGCACTTCGGTGCGTATCCCATTATGGCCGATGTAGCACCCATAGTTTGTTCCGCTGCCCTTCTCGATCAGCGAGCGTATGATCTGCCGGAGCTCATTAGGACTAAAGCCCCCGTCGGCCCCTATCAGCATGGTAGTGACGCCCTGAGTCAGAAGCTGCGGCGTGAGAAACGGGCCGGGCACTTTGGCGACCGCCTCGGCAACGTGCGTATGCGCATCAATAAACCCCGGGGCGACCGCGAGCCCAGAAGCGTCAATTCGGCGTCGGGCACTTCCCGTCGCCAAGGCGCCAACAGCGACGATCTTGCCGTCCTTAACGCCAACATTTGCGCGCTGTGGAGCGGAACCCGTACCGTCATAGACCGTGCCATTGACGATCAAGAGATCGAACGACTGCGCTGCAGCAGGGGCGGTAATGCCAAATGCTGTCACTAAGGCCAGCAGCCAGCGGGATCGACCACCAAATCCATGCCCCAAGAATGGTTTAATCACCTTGATCTCCGTATTGTAGTGCCCGAGACTGCACCGATCGCAAACCGAGCACTCGCAGATCTTTAGACAGAATCATGTGCCGCCACGGTCCGACTTACAAACGCCGAGCTGCTCAGAACTTCCGGTCGCTGCAACGGAGCTTCCGTGGGCAAGTGGCCCCAAGGCGCGTTGCTTGAGGGGCCGCTCATACGCAACTTTGACCAGGCTATGCGGAACAATTCAGCTGGCGTTGCTATAACGTTCGGGACGTTCGTTCAAGAGATATAGCTGATCGCTCTCCGCGCACCTGTTACCCAATTCCTCTCTTCGACCGAACGTCGTTAACGAGCCGCAAACTTATTCAAGTGCAAGCACCTTTGCGAGCGCGGCAAAGAACTTGGACTTGCCGCGCTCATTTCCGCCCAAGTTGGTGGTCCAAGCAAAGGTTATATCCGACGCTGGACAGTAAGCGACAGCCTGCCCCCAAAACCCACCATGGCCCATGCAGTGCTCACGCCCGAGATTAAATTGGTACACACCATTGCCGTATGTTTCATGCCCGCCAACACCGCGCTTTGCAGGCGGTATCGTCAGAAGCACGGCAAGCGTTCGGCGATCATCAAATACCTCGCCCCGGATCAGGGCGCGAAAAAAGATGGTCAAATCCTGCGTCGTTGAAATCATGCCGCCACCGCCAAAGAGGTCAAAGGAATGATTGGCCAGCGTCAAATCCGTCGTCCCGAACATGTTTCCGGCGAACGCTGCTTTGCTTGAATACGGTCTTCGCTCAAGCTGTTCCCAGTAAGTATCAACCAAAGCCAGCTTTTTGAAACGTAAAAGGCTACGCACCGCGGCGGCCAGAGTCTGCCCTGTCCTACGCTCGATAATCTCACCCAAAATGATGTAGCCGGTGTCAGAATAGGCATAGAATTCCCCTGGGTTTCTTAGTGGGTTGCCGTTTACCATTGCATGATGGATCTGCTCGGTTCGCGTCCATTGGTGTAAGGGATCGGCAAAGACCTTGGCCGCAAACTTTTCATTCGTCGCGTAATCATAAATACCACTGGTGTGGCTGAGCAGTTGCTGGATTGTGATCTTACCTGGATCGTAGCCACCTTCAATAAGCAACGCAGAGGTGTCTGTTGAAATATACCCAGCAATTGGCTTAGAGAGGTCCAGCTTGTCCATTTCCATCAGGCGCAGGACTGCTGCGGCAGTGAAAGACTTTGTTACGCTGGCAATACGAAACGCATGTTGCGGGGTCAGCAGTGTTTTGGTTCCCGCAACCGTTCCTACCGCACCCGACCATCGCCAAGCAGGCGTCCAGACGGTCAGCGCCTCCCCGGCAATTGTCGGGGTCACGGTCCGATGCTCACGGAGCGTAGCGTCAAGCTGCTGTGCGATCTGCGGGGGGACTGGACCGGCGAGGGCTGCGCTGTTGCAGCCCAAAAAGATCAAAATCAGGCCGAAAAGTGCTTTCATGGTTACCCCCATAAGGTGCGACATTAGCCGCACAATGATTCCGCCGGTATGTATGCGCGGCTGATCGACCTCTTCGGCATGCAAGCTTTGCAAAAATTGCGCCTAGCGACATGAGCACCGAGTTGTCGATTATGAACACGTGTACGATCATACCAAGATCCGGCGATACGGTTAATAAGCAACGTTCATATCAATAAGATGAAAAACTATGGCGATCCAACTTAGCACAACGCTCGCGGCAAACATCATCACACTCCACATCCGATCGATCCAGCTGAATTTTAACGTAAATTCTATTTGCATTCTTTTCAAAGAAACAACCGTTGACAGAAGCAATACACAGAATGTTGTTCCTTGCAGGAGAAGCAACCAAACGTCTGAAGAAGGCACCAGCAGTTCTAGATTCTGTTCAATCGTAGATAACGGGGTTACAATGATGACGCAGAGGCCGATCACAAGTATTGCGGCAAAGGTTGACCACCGCCTAATTCGTAAAGTATTACTTGCATGTATTGGCATTGATCGGTTGCGCCAGCGCGCGAATGCCCCAACTGGTCCGCTCAGCGCCGCAAACCCAAACACGGCTAGCGCTGCAATTGCAGCCGGCACCAGCCACTCGGGCGATTTCCACCACGGCGTTGGCAGATACACATTGTTGGGAAAGCTGCCACCGAACGCTGTAATTCGACCATTTTGCGCGTTTGCAGCGATGGTCTGCCCTGATGCCATATTCTTGGCATCGGTCGGATGAATCGCGCGCCAGACCAGCGGCGCAATATTACAGAAGATGACTTCATCGCCACTTTGGCTGCGAAACGCATCTGACGTAACCCTCCCGCTTGGTAACAACTTTATGGTAACTCCAGACAGAAGATTGATAATGCTTGCCCAACTGGTTTCAGATCGCCGTGACGCTGTGTAAGATTGCGCAAGCATGGCCGAGTTCTGGCTCGCGGCAGTCGTTGCAAGGCATGCAGACGCGGGCTCAACGCCAAAATAGCGTTTGTGAAAAGATTCCATTAAAGGGGGCAACCAGTCTGCAGGGCCATTGACGGACATAAAAATGCCAATCCCGTCAGCTGGATAAAGTGTCATCTGAGAGTGCATCCACTGCGTGTCGCCGCCATGGCCGAACGACCGATGCCCTCGCGTCTCTATTTCGTAGAATCCCAGTAGCGATCGAGGCAGCGGCCCGATACCCGGCGCTGGTTGACGCATCAGTGCCATCGTTTCCGGTTTTAATATTTGACCGCGGCCCGGCGGACCGTCTTGAAGCAATGCAACCATGAAACGAGCCATATCTGCACCACTAAAACTCCCTGCTCCCATCGGAGCGGCACCCAGAAGCTCAAAGGGTTTAGGCGGAGCAGAACTTTTAACATAGCCTTTCGCCATATTGTTTTTCAGCCCCGCCGGAAGGGGCTGTGCAAATGTGCCATTCATTTCCAATGGCACCAGAATATGCTGTGCAACATACCTGTCAAAAGGTTCGCCGGAAACCCGTTGGACAATATAGCCTGCCAAAGCCGCCCCGTAGTTGGAATAAGCTGGCGTTGTCCCTGCTGGAAAAATACGCGCTGGCACATGGGTTTTTACCCATTCTCTAAGAGACGTAGAAACCTGAGGGTCGTAAAACAGGACTGACTTGCCAATTTCCTCAAATCCGGCGCGATGCGTCATCAAATGACGCATGGTGATTGGCCCGCCATCCCGCGTTGGTATCTTGATGTCCAGATAAAGATTGACGTCGCGATCCAAATCGATTTTGCCTGCCGCGACCAACTGCATCACAGCTATCCAGGTAAATGTCTTACTGATCGAGCCGATGCGGAACAGCGTATGGTCAGGATCGACGCGCCGCTGCTGTGCGATATCCAAAAAGCCATAACCCTTGCTGAGTACGATGCGACCGTCTTTTACTATCGTTACGACCACTCCTGCCGCATCCTTCAACTCCATCATTGGTTCGATCTGACCATCGAGCCAAGGTTCAAGATCGGTTCGTTCGAGGGACGGGCGCGATGTTGCAACGCGACCGGGCTGCGCGACAGCATATGCGGGCAACACAATGCCACTACCGACCACGAACAATAACCCTACAATAAGGCTTTTGGTGAAATGCATTTTCATCGTTCGTCCCCGCTAAGCAACTTAAAGACCGCGCCAGCTCTCCCGGTGTTCATCTGGAATCTGTGACAGTCAGAATATATTGTGCCAGCCGCTTTTGCGTCATCAAACGATCCCCTATTTCCATCAACGTAATTGGTTCGCCTGTATCGAAGTTTCTAATTCCATCACGGTCTTAAAATTCGCGGTGCACGTAAAGACCGAGGGTCCGAGGCGGACCGAGCACTTGGAAAACTTGCCCGATCGGCCCGCCGCTAAGGTCAAATATCCGATCCTTGTAGCGTGTGTTGGTCAGGTTTTTCACCCAAAGCCCTGCCGACCAATGTCCATCTTCGCCACCGTCCAGCGAGAGACTGGCATTGACAAGTGCAAACCCAGTCTGGCGGTTCAATCCTGTCTTTAAGACGCCACGACTGTCTGACACTGCAAGCCCCGCATTCAATCCTAGCAAGGACGATCCCCGGTAAATGAGCTCAGGGGCAAATACGATATTCAGACTGTCGTTAACAGGAACCCTATATGTAAACGAGCTGCTGGCTGTGAAGCTGGGCGCATCAGTAAGTCGGTCCAACACGAATTGGGTGGCCGGCGTATTCCCTCCGGCACGACGTTTGTTCAATGGTCCGATAAACCGTGCATCGAGCAAAGCAATGCTTGCATTTAATGCAAGCCGCTCACTGGCTTTAAACGTGGCTTCGGCCTCGAGACCATAGGACCGTGCGTTACCGGAATTGCGCAATGTGGGATCGTAAATTGGCGTACTCGGATTGTCTGCAGATATCAGTATGTCATCCCACTTAAGATAGAACGCCGCAATATTTAGCCGTAGCCGACGATCAAAGAGCTCAGATTTTATACCAACCTCGGCGTTATTCACTTTTTCAGGTTCAAACCCTATCCCGGTTGCATCCCCCAGTGCATCATTGAAGCCGCCACTTTTAAACCCTCTGCTCGCTGTTGCGTAGATAAGTACGTCGTCGCTAGCCTTAAACGAGATGTTCAAATTGGGCGAGAAGTTGTTGTATTTCTTGACGCCGTTGACTGTAAACGTTCCGCCGAGCAAGCCAAGCGGATCGTCTTGGGAATATACGATTGATTTGCGCTCCTTGGTATAGCGACCGCCAAGGGTGATAGACAATTTGTCGCCTGGCCGGGCTGTAATGGAAGCGAAAGCAGCGTAACTATTAACTTTGACCGCACCGTTTGACCCTCCAGCGATGGTCAATGGGACACCTAACAGATCGGGTCCGAAATCTACAAAGCTCAGATTGGTCGACTCTTGCGTGTAATAGAAGCCACCGATGAGCCAGCTAATGACGGATTTATCATCCCCTCCCGCAAGCCTGAGTTCTTGACTGAAGGCGGTCACATTTTCCGGGTCGCCATCAGACACCAGTTTTAGCGGGGTGCCGTCGGTATCCGATCGGCTGAAATAGTTATGATGACGATAGCCGGTAACGGATGTGAGCTTTGCGCTGCCGATATCTATGTTTCCGTTCAGCGAAATCCGATATCCGTCAAAAGTTTCCCGGTTCTTTTCATCGGTAAAAATCCGACGATCGTTAGGATCGGTATTGGCTGGATTGATACCCACCGCGTCAACCAATGTTTCGAAAGCCTTGCCGGATTGCTGCACCTTCCGGTATTCGCCACTGAACAACCATTCCATATTTTCCGATGGCTTCAACAACAGCTGTCCCCGAACATTCCAGTTGTTCTCATCATCACTGCGTGTGTTGAGCGGCACTATTTTAGTGAAACCTGCCCGGCGGTCGAACGAGCCAGAGACCCGGGCAGCCAGCACATCATCAATCAATGCACCGCCTAAGCCACCAGTGAGGCGGAGATGATCAAAGGTCCCAATTTCCGCCTCAGCAAAGCCTTGGGTTTGGAAGGTTGGCCGCCGTGTCCGGATATTGATCACGCCGCCGATGGCATTGCGGCCAAAGAGCGTCCCTTGAGGTCCACGCAGGACTTCGACAGCTTCCAGATCATAATAGGCAATGTTTGCGCCTGCCCCCGCGCCCAAAAACACCTCGTCAACATAGGTCGCGACAGACGGATCCTGACCCGCCGACCCTGTCGATGCAATAACGCCACGCAGCGAAATTGGGGAGAGTTTGATATCCGACGTGTTGCGGAAGCTTAAATTAGGCACGCGAAACGCGACTTCGTCGAGGCTGCGAATTCCTTTGGACTCAAGCTGCTCGCCCGTGATCGCTGTGATCGCGATGGGAACGTCCTGAACATTCTCGGACCTTTTCTGTGCGGTCACGACAATCTCGTCTAATCCGACTTTGTCTTTTTCCTGCGCGAACGCGGGTGATGCCAACATACTGGTGGCAAGCAGGGCCACCATGATCGTTCTGCTATTCATTCACGCTCTCCACTAAAATTCCGCCTAATACACAAAACCGAAATTGACATTAAATTCGAGTAAGCACAAGAGCTGTAAATCTCGGTGAGGCTTAGGCACCGGTGAGCTGTCTTTCCGTGCGAGCTGAGAAGTCCGGGATTGTAAGTCTTCGGTCTAGCGCTGGGGATGGTCGGCGATCCGGACGATGTTGTCGCGCAGATAGAATTTGGGATCGACCTTATTGAGCTTGGTGGTTTTTACCAGGCTGCAGATCGTGGCGGCGCGGTGGCCGCCCTGCTCGGAGCCAGCGAACAGTCAGTTCTTGCGACCGACCGCGATGCCGCGCAGGCGCAATTAGCGGCGATGGCGAGGTCCGATCGGCGTGACAGCTTAACCAAGGGGACTTTGAGCCAACTGCGGACTGCCTTCAGAAGAGGTCAGGCCCTAGACTGTCGATGGCATCAGCGGTCGTCGGCCACGTGACCGCGCATTTCGTCTTCGACCGCATAAAGTCCGGCGATGTAGTCGAGCGACACGCGCGCGGTTGCGGAACCCGCTTGCGGCATGAACATCGAAAAACTTGTAACGAACGTGTGCATAAAAGGCGACCTTGGCGATCCGGCCGCCATACGAATGGTCGAACCCGGCATAGTCGTCGGCGTCAGGATCGTCGGTGAAGCGGGTGAGGTATTGTGCGGGTCGCTCAGCCCTTACAATCGGGCGCATAGCGGAATAGCAGGGCGGGGGCTGCAACACCGTCATGTCCGCGCTCGTCGCGGAGGCAAAAGGTCCACAGCCTGCCGGTCCGCGTGCGACCGGCGCCCGGCGTAGCGATCGGCATGCGTCTGCATGCAGCGTGCTGCCCTCCATCATATGGCGTTCGAGCGCATCGACCAGCGGGTCGAGCAGCGTCGCCGAACGTCTGACCCAATCGGCCAGCCGAACGGGCATGGTCGACGCCTCCGCGGGTGCAGATTGCCGACTCGCGATGAAACGGCAGGTGATCGGCATACTTGGCGACCAGCACATGTGCCACGAGGCCAGCGCCGGGACGCCCGCGCTCGCTTGGCATCGACGAGAGCGGTGCCCAGATGATCCGCTCGCATGCGCGACAGCTAAAGTGAGGCCGGACGTGATGGATGACGCGGAAGCTGGCAGGCACATAATCGAGCTGCTCAGTGACATCCTCACCGATTTCGCGCAGCGCGCCGTCGCAGTCGGGGCAGCGACAGCCGGGCGCGTGCACGAAATCCTCGCGCGGCAGATGATCGGGCCGTGGCTGGCGTCACGGTTTGCCAGCATCGCTCGCACGCATGACTGCCGCCACCGACACGACCCGTGCCTTGTTTGCGTCGGAAAGCCGGCGACGCGCCGACCCCAACCCCGCATCGACGGCCTCGATAATACATGTATCCACAGTGTTGGCCCGGTGGCTTGCCCCGCTACAACTCCCGCAAGGCGGGCATCGCCGGACACTAATTTTAAACGAGATAGTTTATTTTACAGTCAAACTTGAAAGAGATGCGAAGTTCGCACGATGGCAGTCACATGGAGATCATGTTGGGGCCGATGGGCCCGTGGCAATAGCTGACGGTTGCCGATTGCCAGTAAGCGAGATGCGGGCTCTATGATCGGTGCCGCAATCTTAAGCGAGCGTTCGACCTTTGCCTTGCCGACACTCCTTCGACCGAGTTCCGTATAGGCTTTTGCGTAAGCCTCAGCTTTTTTGGGTGAACGCTAACAATTCCAAGCTAGCAAAATTGCCGAGCTGTTCGGCCTCGGGATTCGTCAGGTAAACGGCACGATACCACATGATCGCTAGGAAATGCGCTGCGCTGGTCGGATTGGGAAAAACTCTCGTCAGCACCGGATTGCGATCAACAAAGCATTCAAAAAGGAAATTGTCCATCATGCCGCCAAGAGCGTAAGCAACCATTAGCAACGTTTCTTCATCAGCTGAAATGTCAGGAAAGCGTTTGTGCATGCTCTGGGCAATCTTTTTATGCCAATCGAGTGTCACCGAGCGGAAAATGTCGGAAAACTTCCCTTCCTCCTCATCAAAGTGGACAAGACAACGCATTAACCCTGGAGAATTGGCATAAAGATTTGCGACGACCTGGTTTGCAGCAACAATTGACGAAAACGGATCACCTCGTGCAACACTCTTTGGCTCGACGGCAGCAATGTTTTCGATAAACTCCGTTAAAACCTCATGCACCAATTCCGTTTTGCTTGCAAAATAATGATAGAAGAGGCTAAAGTTCATACCTGCCTCATCTGCTACATCCTGCAGCCTCATGTTCCGGTATCCCTGACGTTCAAGCACAAAAATAGCCGCTTCTTTCAATCGAGCACGCGTAGCAATGCCGCGTCTGGTTGTTGGCGCAGACGGCGTCTTTTGGACTGCGTTCTTACGTTCTTTGCGGCTTGATGCTGCCACCGCAGCGCGGGCAGGGGAATGTTCTGAAGTTTTTTTCTTCTCAGTCATAGCGTGGGATTATGCTTCAATCTGTACGCTTGCCAAGACATTTGCGATTTATGGAGTTTTTGTACGCAAGACGCGAAGGACAATGCATCGCCAGGCACCATGCCAATTTTTACATTTAATCGAATATGACATCAAATTTAACTTGAGGTGTCGATAGTTATCGGCCAGGGCGTTGAGGTGACAAGCTAGCGTCGGATCATGGGCATGCAACAAGCAAGACTTATATTCATGAAGACGGGCGAGGCTGCATGAGCAGGATCGGTCGGTGAACGTGCCCAAACACACCGGCGCGCAGGCCCTTTTGCACTCCCTGGCCGGCTCGGGCGTGCGCGTATGCTTTGCAAACCCTGGGACGAGCGAAATGCATCTGGTCGCTGCGCTCGACAGCGTCCCGGAAATTCGTTCCATCCTTTGCTTGTTTGAAGGGGTCGTCAGCGGCGCCGCGGATGGTTACGGCCGGATCGCTGGGAAGCCGGCGATGACCCTTCTGCACCTTGGGTCTGGCCTCTCCAATGCGGCGGCCAATCTGCATAATGCAAAACGCGCGCATACGCCTATCGTGAACATTGTGGGTGATCATGCCCGCTATCACCGTGTGCTCGATGCACCGCTGACGTCGGACATCGACAGCGTTGCGCGGGCTTGTTCATCTTGGACCGGTGAGGTCGCATCCGCCGACGATGCAGCAAATGCAGCATTGCGCGTTACAAGTGCCGCTACACAGAGCCACCGCGGTCCCGCAACGCTAATCCTGCCTGCAGACTGTGCTTGGTTGCCTGTAGATGCAATTGGTTCGTCAACCCCCGTAGAAGTGCCGCGTGTCAAACCCGTTGATGTTGCCGCAGTTGCGTCTGCCATCCGAAATCATGCAAATCCTTGCCTGTTGCTCTCAGGCGATGCCTGTTCGTCTGGCGGCGTGTTCGAGGCAGGGCGTATCGCCGCTGCTGGTGTCCGCGTAATATGCGCAACCTTTGTGCCATTGATCGCGCGAGGTGCGTCTCACTTCCCCGTCGAACGTCTTGCCTACCATGGCGAAATGGCGTCAGCGCAGATCGCCACGATTGACTTGATCGTGCTGGCCGGTGCGTCGGCACCAGTTGCATTTTTTGCTTATCCCGACAAGCCAAGCCATCTCTTGCCGCCTCAATGTGAAACGCGGGTATTAAGCGAGCCGGGGGAGGCCTGCGTCGACGCGCTCCGCCAATTGGCCGATGAATTAGATGCGCCGACGGCTCCCATAAAATTGATTGAACAGCAAAAGCCCGAACCACCGCGAGGTACGCTCTCACCGCTGACGATTGGAGAAAGCCTCGTGCGCTGGATGCCCGATAAAGCGATTGTGTCGGATGACTCGGTATCCGCCGGTCTTGCACTTTACCCTGCTACAGCAAATGCCGTGTCTCACGATTGGATGATGTTAACGGGCGGCGCTATCGGCCAAGGCCTACCTTTAGCATTTGGTGCAGCAATCGCTGCTCCCGACCGCCACGTGATCGCGCTGACGGGTGATGGTGCTGGCATGTATACCCTGCAGGCACTGTGGAGTATGGCACGCGAACAAACCAACATCACCATCATTGTGCTCGCCAACCGGGCTTACACAATTCTCAATGTCGAATGGATGCGGATGCAGTTGGGAACGCCGGGAACGGCAGCGGCCGAAATGTTCAACCTTTCCAAACCCGATATTGAATGGGCAACATTAGCGACAGGTATGGGTGTGCCTGCACAAACCGTATCTACGGCCGAGGATTTCGATGCCGCCCTGCGCGATGCGATGCATCGAAATGGCCCCTATCTGATCGAAGCAATCGTAGCATGAAGTTGAAAAAAGACTTGAAGGAGATCAGCATTGGCGGAAGCGAACAGACACTTTGGCGGCGCAGGATTTAATATTGGAGATCAAATCAGCAGTCCTGCGTGGTTGCTGGTAACTCAGGACTTGATAGACGGCTTCGGACAATACACCATCGATCCTGATCCGTTTCACATCGATCCAGTATGGGCAAAGAACCATAGCCCATTTGGTGGCACGATTGCTTTTGGTTTTTTCACGATTTCTAACCTTACGCATTTGCTTCACATCGCGCAAGGCTCAGGTGCCCGTGATGTAGCTGCAGACCCCGTTACGCATGGGCATTACCTTAATTACGGATTTAATCGGCTTCGGCTAGTTTCACCGCTTCACATCGGCAAGCGCATTCGAGGCATATTTAAAGTCAAAAACCTTATTGTGGACGCAAAAGACCGGAGCATCCTGACGTTTGATGCCATAATTGAAATTGAGGGTGAGGACCGTCCCGCCCTTGTAGCCGACTGGCTTGCGGTCTGGATTCCGGGCAATGCTAATTGATGGCAAAAGCTATCACAAAAGGTGATAGGCTCGGTTATGCGATGGGGTCTTTTGGAACAGGCGTTTTCTCGACCGTTCCTGCTGTCCTGCTGCTATACTTCTGCACTGAAACGTTGAAGATCTCCGGATCAGTAGCAGCCCTGCTGATCCTGCTTCCCAAACTCTGGTCTATCGTCTGGGACCCTTTTGTCGGTTCCTGGTCTGATCGCGCAACGCATCCCTGGGGGCGGCGGCGGCCCTTCATGGTGATCGGCATCATCGGTATGGTTGCAGCCTTCGTCCTATTGTTCAATGTGCCTGAGTATTCAACAGGGCTGACGGTCGCATGGGTGGGGATTAGCTACTTCGCGTTGGCAACGCTTTATTCGCTTTTTGCCGTGCCCTACATTGCAATTCCGGCCGAAGTAGCCCCGGACCATTTGTCGCTAGCGCAGCTGATTTCTTGGCGGATGGCCTTGGCAATGATCGGCATATTGGCGGGGGCGGCGGGCGCACCGATGATTATCGAGGCTGGGGGCGGCGGTCGCGCGGGCTATGGCGTCATGGGATGGACAATTGGCCTGCTCTGCTTGGTCACGATGTCGATACCGTTTGTCATGCTTCATGGACGTGATCGGCCCGCAAAAGCATCGCTCTTGAATACAGCGGCATCAAGGCTTTTCATCGGCATGATTGCGTCAGTGCAAAATCGCAATTTCCGTACATTATCACTGGCCTATCTTTTGCAGGCGGTTGCCTTCGGGTCCTTTTCGGCAATTGTCCCCTATATCATCACAAAGGGCCTCGCACGGCCCGCTGGTGATATCGGAATCGCGCTCGGTGTATATATTTTGGCCACAATTTTTGCCGTGCCGTTGTGGTCGTGGCTGGGCAGCACGCATGGCTTGAGAACGGCTCTTAGATGGGCAGCGTTGAGTTATGGCCTAGGAACTTTGGGCATCGGCGCCGTTATTTTCTATCAACTTGACTGGCCTGTTGCGCTATGTTTGCTTGCGGCTGCAGGCGTTCCGTTTGCTGGCTTGCAGGTGCTGCCTTTCACCTTGGTCGGCGACTTTATCCGTGATGAAGGCGCTGACGCCGAAGGACGATTTACTGGCATCTGGACAGCAGCAGAAAAGGTTGGGCTAGCACTAGGCGCGGTAATGGTGGGTAAAACCATCGATCTGGCTCGGGGCGATCTGACGACCGGTATCACGATATTTGTCAGTGTTGTGCCGCTGTCGCTTTGTATTGTTTCAACTTTTTTTTTGACAGCGTTGAAGGAGCCGTCATGATACTACCCCCGCTTCTGGATCGCATCAGTGATTATGCGGCATGGCATGCTACGGCTAAACCAAACGCTGCTGCGCTCGTCTTGGACGGCAGAATGACAACTTATAAAGTCTTAGACGCATCAATCGAGGCGCTAGCAAAGGCGTTGCTTGCTGCCGGCGTCGTCAAAGGCGACCGGGTTGCAACGCTGCAATCGCCACACCCGGACTATGTCACGGCTTGGCTGGCGACCGCATCCATTGGGGCAATCTGGGTCGGCCTTAATCCGCGCTACCAGACGGCAGAGCTGACCTATGTGATTGAAGATGCTGAACCCAAGGTTTTGCTGGCACGCACGGATATCGGTGGGCGAAGCTATTTGGGCGAAATTGCCGCACTTATTTCGGCGACAAATACATTGGACCACGTCGTCGCTTTCGAGGGCGAGCCAAGCAATGAAGGCATGACGACCATGTCAGCGTTTCTGGCGACAGGCAATGCCATCTCAGTAGACGCCCTGAAAGCTGCCCGCGATGGCTGCGGCGGTCGTGACCCGTGCGTGATTGTTTACACATCGGGCTCAACCGGGAAGCCCAAAGGTGCGCTGCTTCATCATGATGGAATTGCCGCATTTGCTCTTGCCCAGAATGAGATCTGGCCGACAGAGCCACATTGCAACATTAACTTTCTGCCGATTAACCACATTGGATGCGTTTGCGATATTACAGCACCGTGTCTTGTGGCGGGAAAGCCGACGGGTGCGGCGGCGCGCACGTAGGCGGCGGCAGTGCGAAAATACCGGGCGGCGCGGCTTTGGGGCAGCGTGCCCAGTGTTTTTTCGATGCAGATGGCCACGCCGGAATATGTCGCAACCGACTTGACGTCGCTCCAGCTGATTCTTTGGGAGGGCGCCTCCATGCCCGGTGAAATGATCGGAGAGTTACTGAAAGTCGGTCCACCAATGGCGACAAACTACGGCATGACGGAAAGCGTTAGCGGCATCACGGTGCTGGCCCCAACCCGTGATCTTGAACTTCTCACCTACTCGGTTGGCGGTGCTTTCCCCGGCGTTGATATTCGTCTGACCGATTTTGAAGGAAACGAGGTGGCCGACGGCGAAGCAGGAGAGGTCATTTTTAAGTCTCGTTATATGTCTCTCGGTTATTGGCGACGGCCCGAAGCGACAGCAGACTCTTTCACAGCCGATGGGTACTTCAAAAGCGGCGATCTGGCAGTGCGGCGGCCCGACGGTCGTTACCGGGTGGTTGGACGATTAAAGGAGATGTACAAGTCAGGCGGATATAATGTGTACCCGCGCGAAGTGGAAATGGTGCTTGAGGCGCATCCGGCGGTTGTCCTTGCTGCCGTCGTTTCCGTAAACGATCCTCTGTGGCAAGAAATTGGTGTTGCCTATGTTACACTGTCCGAAAATGTCGCGCCTGGCGGCCTCGAAGTGTATTGCCGCGAACGGCTTGCTAATTATAAGAATCCCAAACGGATTGTAGTTTTACCCAATATGCCGTTGTTGCCAATTGGGAAAATTGACAAGGTTGCGCTCAAAAGTCGCGCGCTAGAAAATGCTTAAAGAAACGCCGATACCGGTGACATTACATGTCGAGGGTCGCATCGCGGTTGTCACTTTGGCAAGGCCCGAACGGCTGAATGCCATTTCGTCCGACCTTCTGCATGTCTTCGCTGCAGCGCTACAAGACGCAGAGGCAAGTGCTGCTGATGTTATTCTGCTTGAAGCCCAGGGTCGTGCGTTCTGCGCCGGAGATGATCTAAACGAGCTGATCTCACACGAACCAACAGCCGAACTTGCGGTCGATTTCGTCGCTCGCTTGCAAAGCATTTCGCGCATGCTGATGTTCGGTACCAAACCTGTCGTTTGCGCGGCGCAGGGCTACATCGTCGGCGCCGGTGCCGCCTGGCCGCTTAACGCCGATTTTTCGATCCTTGCCGATAGTGCGGTGATGTTCTGCCCGGAGGCAAAATGGGGCATGTTCCCTTCCGGCGGCCTTACGGCGTTGCTCCCCGCATGTTGTGGCCCGGTACGGGCAGGAGAAATTATCTGGCGAGGAATGAACATCAATGCGCGCGAAATGGTCGCAATGGGCATCGCTGGCCACTCCGTGTTGACAGACGATTTGCCCGCTGCGGCTCGCGCCGTCGCCAACGAGATTGCCGACCTGCCCGCGGCATCCAGACGCCGTATGAAAATGCTTCGTGCTGCCCAGTGGCAAGACCGCATTGACGACGCGATGGCCATAGAGAGCGACTTCTGCATCGAATCCGCCATGGACCCTGCAATGCACACGAGGGTCGAGATCGCTCGAGTATGAAATATATTCAATCTCAAGGGGATTAGCATGATGCCAAACGAAAAACCCAAACGCCGCCTCGTGCGCGCTGCCCTCAAATATTCAGGGTTATTCGTCCTGGCAGGGGGCGTCGTTCTTGCTGGTTCGGCACTGTTGACGAAATTACCCGGCGAAGAAATCGTCGCGGGGAACCTCAAACGCAACAGCGCGACGTATGTCACGATGAAAGACGGCACGAAGATTGCTGTTGATGTCTGGCTTCCCGCGCAAATTAAAGCAGGCGAAAAGATGCCCGTTTTGATCATGACAACCCGCTACTGGCGAGCACCGCAACCAGGCTCGTTAATGCGCGCCCTTTACGGTGTCGGACTCGACGTTCAGGACGAAATAGTATCGCCGTTTCTAAGGTTCATGAACCAGCGCGGCTTTGTGGTTCTGAAAGTGGATGCGCGGGGTTCCGGCGCATCAGGGGGCAACCGCCTTGGCGAATGGGCACCTGACGAAGTCAAAGATTTTGGTGAAGTCGCGCGCTGGGCTTCGACTCAACGTTGGTCGAACGGCAGCGTCGGCGCGGTGGGTGTGTCTTATGAAGGGAACACGGCGGAGCTCTATGCGTCCACTGGAGAACCTTCGATCAAGGCAGTTGCGCCGCTTTATGATGATTTTGATCCCCAGCTCCACAATTCCAATCCAGGCGGCGCATTTAACACCGGTTTTATTTCGGTCTGGGGCAAGGCCACCGCCGCGATGGATCGCAATGATGTTTGCGGAATTTTTGAAACCACAGGAATTAACTGTACGCTTGTCAAATTGATGGTGCGCGGAGTCAAACCGGTAGATGCCGATCCGTCGAGTACGCAACTCGCCGAAATTCTGCGAACTCGAAAAAGCAATAACATCCTGAACGCCCTGAAAGGCGTCGAGTACCGTGACGATCTTTTCAGGAATGGCGGTGGTATTTCGCTTGCCGATGCCAGCCCATTTTCCAAAAAAGAGGCGGCGGAGAAGCATCAGGTTCCGATGATGGTCTGGTCAAGCTGGATGGACGCTGCAACGACGGACGGGACACTAAGTCGCTATTTGACGTTTAACACGCCCCAGGTTGTCCATATCGGCGCTTATTCGCATGGTGGCGAGCATGACACGGATCCGACCATGCCAGTAGATACGCAAGCGATGACTGGCAGCGAAAAACAGTGGATTATCATAGCTAACTTCTTCGATACCTATTTGCGCGGAGGCACAGCAGCCGCACCAAAGCGGGTAATCAATTACTTCACCATGGGTGCGCGGACTTGGCATCAGACGGCTGTCTGGCCACCCATCGGTACTGCCAAGCAGGCGCTCTATTTTGGCGATAGATCCAGTTTAATATCGGCCCCATCGGAAACAGCATCCGATCGTTATGCCGTCGACTTCACTGCGGCAACCGGGAAACCCACGCGCTGGGCCACGCAAATGGGCGGAGGCGACGTGATCTACCCTGACCGGCGCGACGCTGACAAAAAACTCTTCAGCTATACCAGTGCCCCTTTTCCAGCTGCGACAACGATAACGGGAACACCGATCGTGACCGCATATCTATCGACCACTGCTCACGATGGAATAGTCATTGCCTATCTTGAGGATATTGGCCCGGATGGCCGAGTCACCTATGTCACCGAAGGCGTCTTGCGCCTAACGAACCGCAAGGAAACGGACGCCAACCTGCCATATGTAACGCTAGGCGTAAACCGCAGCTTCCGACGCACCGACGCTTTGCCCATAATACCGGGCGAAGTCATGGAGGTACGCGTCCCGCTTTATGCGACATCCACGCAGATCAAGGCCGGTCACCGCCTGCGCATTGCTCTTGCCGGGGCGGCGGATGGCCAGTTTGACCGAACGCCAAAAATGGGGCCGGTGACGTGGACAATTTACCGCGATGTAAAGCGGCCATCGGGGGTCGAATTGCCCCTTGTTCCGTGACACCTTTCAAGCGTGGCATGATGACATGGATGG